>ORMF011162629.1_pt1 | contig 10768 bp, 17 predicted proteins | sample 1779871 | NCBI WGS metagenome assembly ORMF01 (sample SAMEA104232316, study PRJEB22302) | groundwater metagenome | biome: forest; feature: aquifer; material: groundwater | place: USA | collected 2011-08-07 | depth 5.4 m
CAGCACAATGCACCTGGCTAAGGGCCTGGAGTTCCGCGCCGTCGCCATCATTGCTTGCGACGACGAGGTCATCCCTCTCCAGGCCCGCATCGAGGCAGTCACCGACGACTCCGACCTCGAAGAGGTCTACAACACCGAGCGGCACCTGCTATATGTCGCCTGCACCCGCGCCCGGGACCGCCTGCTCGTCACCGGTGTCGCGCCGGCATCCGAGTTCCTCGACGACCTCGCACAGGCTATTGCCCCTTCGCCAAACTACCCTTAGATGACCAATCTCCTGTCTGAAAAGATTCTTAGGAGACAGCCCTCGGCAAAACGTACTGTTTGGGCAGCAAGCCGGCCCCAGCTACTCGAAGGGCCACTGATTGGCTATGGGCACATTACCGCGTTCGTAGAAAGCGGCGATATAGCGGAAGAACAGTTGGGGTGCCGTTGCCATGCAATAGCGCACTCGGTGGCCAGCCAGCGCCGCAGTGTGCTTGAGGCGATCAGTGCGACCTTCAGGGCGGGTCGATCAAGTACATGTTCATGAGGAACACAGCAGTCTCAGACGTCGGATCGCCGATAATCGTTCGTCTCGTCCACACCGGCATTCCGGCGCCACTTCTCTCGGCTTGACAGTGATAGCAGTTCAGCGTCAAGGTCAGAGTTATCAGGAAAAGGCCAACGCCGCGAGTGCCCGGCGTTTTCTGCCAAGCTGAGACACGCCAATATGGCGACCCTCACGAGGTTCCTAGCTCTCGTTGTCCCCCGTAGCCAACGCTCGTAATCCTCCAGAATCACGACCGCCGATGGTAACGGACCCCCTACTTCGACTGTGCTGGATAGGGTCTTACTCGCCATGCCAGACAACTTGGAGAGCCTCTTGTTAATTGCCCGTGGGTTTCCATGCGAGACCGCGGAGCGTACGTCATACATCGCCCTCACAAGCCGATACACCACATCCGAATCAGCGGCCGGCGAAGCGAGCAGGAGAGCGCAGCGCGTGCTCAATCTGTAGGAGTGCTCACGGTCGAGATCAAACAGAGCTTCTAGCGCAATAGTCAGATCCGTGATCCGTTCCGCCCCAGAGCCTACGTCAAAGCTCCGGTTAAACCTTTCGACCGGTTCTTCAAACCCTGATTTATCGAGCGTGGCGTAAAAGACTTTCGACCTAGTGAAGTCATCTTTGGTGAACGTAGTAGGAATCACTAACGGGGGCAACTGAAGAATGACGAACTTCCCAGGGTCACCTGGGAACACCATCGGTGGCAACGACGGGAAGTCCGCTAGATTAATCAATATTTCCCCGGCGATCGTTGCATAACAGTTCTTCGTGATCCTCAAAGCTGTAAGGAGGCGTTGCTTCGCCTCGGGACTAAGTCCCACCTTAAGTGAAGTAGCGACACCCACGATCTTAGGGATGTTCTCTTCCGACACCAAGGCTATCCAACCGTTCGACATCGTGGAGTAAATCTCAAGTAGTGGTTCATCGGGGAGCGCCTGCCCGTTTAATAGTGGGCTTCCGTCCCGCAAGGAGATGGCGGGGTAAACCGTAGTTCCCGGTAGCAGTTCAAAGGGTTCACCAGCGAAGGATATGCCGGTTAATATGATCAGCTGGCGCCATTTGCTATTGGGATCTACCAGCTCTTTTGACAAGGCGTCGAGTTCAGAGGACATAGCGGCCTCCACAGACATTCCTTGTGCCAGGGACTGCCTGATTCTGTCGGCAAGGGTCTCCGTCCAGTGTGTCGCCTGTATTAAGGTTGATTCTTGTCCGTAAACCGTCTTCAGTACGCGACGGAGGACGGCGGAAAGCCAAAAGGGAAGTGACGTGAAGGGTTTGATGTCTTTTAAATGCTGGGCTACGAACTGGCTAGATATGGTGCCCTTTATGTATTGAGGCACCGTACTTGTAAGAGTGCCAAGTACTGACCTCACCAAACTCTCGGGTGTCCGGCGCTGGTCTAGCGGTACTCCTGAGAGCAAAGCACTTACTATCTGCTCAGGCGTTCGATGTGCCATCATTTCTCGTATCTATCACCGCAAGCCCTGAGAGAACGCGTCTCTGGCGAGGGCTTAGCATGTGCGTTCAGGTAGTGGTCTCCGACCTGTGTTCTGATGTTACCGACGTGCCCGACCCGCGTTATGTGAGGCATGTGTCAAGCGCCACCGAAAAGTCCCCGTTTAACGCCAGCGAAAGTCCCCACCGGTCGCCGGGGTTAGGGTCAGGGTGTCGGGTGTCTCCTTTCAGGTGAGGCGAGCCCGGTGCGGGTACGCGCCTCCTTCATGCGGAAGGACTCGCCCTCCCGCTCGGGCCGCCGTCAAGCCCCCATAGAAGGTGGTACGCCACAGACGGCGGAACACGTAAGAAGGGGTCTGTCGAGCTCACTGGGCGGTGCGTCTGAAGACCGTCTGGAGGAAAAAGGCGAACGCTTCGGCGGACAGAGTACGTCTGCGAATCTCATTGAAAGACCCGTACCCGCCACTTGCTCGTCCCTTGCACCTCGATTGCATAGGCTGCGGAACTAGGTAGGGGGATGCTGATTCGGGCTTTGAAGCCGCCGCTCGGCGTCTCACCGTCGAATAGTGTCATGGGTCCTGACAGCATCGCTTCGTGCCACAGGAGCACGGTGACTCGGGCCCCCTGCGGCAGGTCGAGCAGGAGCGTTGCGCTGCCGTCGTGAAGAAGGACCCAATCGCTCCACCCATCCCCTTGGCCGGACCAATCGAGGAGAGCCACCTGGGTCGGAGTCGCCTTGGGGCGTACGGCCGGCGCTGGTGCTGACGCCGCATGCTGAACAGCGCCGCCTACCTGAGACACCGCGATGTAGGCACCAAAGAGCAGTCCTATAAGGAAGGTCAGGCCATAGCGCCATTGTCGGCGCAGCAAACCAAGCATTGGACACGCCCTCAAGAGCCAACCTGAACTGCTCATACGATAGGTCGCGCTGGGACAGAGAGCAAGCGTTGGCTATAATACGTCACCAGGGCTCAAAGGTTACACACGTCGGTAAGCCCTGCCATCATTTGCCGCGACCTGATGGATGCGAAGTCGCATTTCGAGCGGCTTTGCCATTCGCCACGTTAGAAGGTGTGGACAAAGTAATTAGAAACGCCCGGAAGCGCCAGTGAACGGGGCGGTAGGTCGGGTGACGGGCATGCCTAACGCTAAAAAGGTATGCATTAGGATCATGAAGCTGCCGGTTTATGCCAGATCTGACCGAGGGATGCCTGTGTAGACCCCCTTTGGGGAGCTTGGAAACGGTGACAATTTACTTTGTCCACACCTTCTTAGAGGATCCTAAAACAATAGGCCAGGTGGCATGGGAGCGTCTGAAGGCATTATGCGCGGTATGTGTACCCTTGAGATTGCGCTTGACCCCAATGAGCGGAATGAGCGACTCTCCCAGTGTGGGGCACGAGCCGGTAGCGGTAGCAATCCGCAAAGAGAACCACCCATGGAGGCAAAACGTGACAGCCGAACATAAGGTGTTGGTTTACGACCAGCCGGGTTGAGTGTTCTGCAAGCGGGGTGCAGGACTTCCTAGCACAAAAGCGGGTTGACTACACCGAGCGGGACATCACAGCAGACCCGGCCGCGAGGGACGAGCTTGAGGCGCTCGGGTTCTTCACGACGCCGGTGACACTCATCGACGGGGTACCGGTGGTGGGCTTCGACCAGAAGAAGCTTGAGGACTTGTTGCCCACTTAGCCGCTCACCGGTTGCTATCAGACGCTTTGCGGTCCCGGTGGTTGGGGCCCACAGGGGAGCGAGCGTGCTTGGGTACTTAAACCTCTAACAAGGCCTTGCCATCAAAGGCAATCACGCCGCTGAGCTGCGTCGCCAGCGCATCGACCCAGAGGGAGTACGGAAGTGCCCAAAGTTAAACCAAGCAATGGATAGAAGTACGCGTAACCTTCACCCTCCCCAGGCGATGTTTGCGATACCCAGCGGTAGATCAGATCGTAAAGGGTGAGGAGTTGGTACGCTGTGAAGTAGGATATGACGAGCGATATTAGTGCCAAGATAATCCGGTACATTAGGGACTAGATTATAGAATGGGTGCCGCTGAGGACCTACTGTTTGACTTGTTGCAGAGATCATTTCAGGGGATTGACACGCATCACGGTTGCGGGCGAAGTGGAATCCTCCCAGTCTGGCTACACTCGCTTACATGGGCCTTGCTCTGGTTTCTTCGTCTAACCCCTCTTAGAAGACGAAACGCCCGCCGCGACCCCCCGTTTGCTACTGCTAAGTGGCGTCTAAGGGGGTGGTTAGACGAAGGTGATTAGAACTCATGTGCTATAATGTTCCATATGGGTTTGGGGGGCAAACAATCATTTTCGTTTGAGGAGGCGTTGGAGCAATATCGGGAACTGTTGCTGGCGTCGCGCAATCTGGCGCCACGGACCCGCCGTGAGTACACCAACGACCTGCTTGACCTCTTCGCCTTCCTTCGCTCCCGTCATCGCCTTACTGCTGTTGCTCAGGTAGACCGCCGGCATCTGGAGAGCTACCTGGCCGGACTCGATGTTCGGGGGTTCACCGGCAACACCCGCCGCCGCAAGGTGGCATCCATCCGTTCCTTCTTCCTGTTTCTCGACGATCAGGGCTTTGTTGACTTCAACCCAGCCCGCAAGCTGATCCCGCCCGAGCGGGAACACCTTGAACCGCGGGTCCTCACTGAAGGTGAGTATAAGCGTTTACAGCTCGCCTGCGTTCATGAGACGCGCGATGCAGCGGTCATCGAACTGCTACTCCAGACCGGCATGCGACTATCAGAGTTGTCTCGGGTGAAGCAGTCTGACCTCGACCTACCGGTGAAGATCACTCGGGATGAAGGCAGCGTCGGCAGCGTCCACATCATGGGTAAGGGCCGCAAGGACCGCACGGTCACTCTGAACTGGAAGGCCTGCAAGGCCATCAGGGCCTACCAGCAGGTACGGCCGCCGTTGGATGCCCCGGAACTGTTTGTCACCAAGTTTGGCGAGTCGCTGGGCCCCCGTGGCATTCAGCACCTGGTGGCCAGGTACCTTGACGACGCCCAGATTCTGAACGCTTCAGTGCGCACTCTGCGGCACACCTTCGCCACGCACATGGTCCGCAAGGGCACCAAGCTCGGCGTGGTGCAGCAGGCCCTGGGTCATGCGTCGCTGGACACCACTGCCATCTATGTGAACCTGGCGCGGGAGATGATGGACAAGGAGTTGCAAGCCAACGCCCTATGAACGCGCCTCAACCCATCAAGTCTGTCACGTCCGCTGCCAATCAGCCCGTGAAGCACTACGCCCGCGCTGACCGCGTCATGCTTGAACTGGTGAAGCTGGCCCGGCACGACAGCGTCGACCGCCGTCTGAGCATCATGAAGACGGTGTTCCCCGACATTCTGGTGGACGCCCAACACTTCACCACAGCGGTCCTGACCGCCATCTGGAAACCAACGAACGACGAGCATGCACGACTTGAAGCCATCCGCAGCAAGTATGGCCTCGGATACAGAGCAGGCCTGTCAAAACTCAGACGGCCGTTCCTCACGGAGGTATTCCGGGAGGCATGCCGGCTCTGCGAGGATTCGGACACCGGCCTGGGTGACGATCCAGTGCTGCACGCAGGCAGGGCCCAGACTCGCGCTGCGCGGAAAGGAGCGCACCGATGACCAATTCTCCCGTCTACCAAATCATCATGAGCACCGACGGCCGCCATAAGGTCACAGTTACCATCGAAGACCCCGACGACAGCGATACTGCCCTGGCCTCGGCGCTCGGCATCTACGCCAAGCTCAAGAAGGCGGCCAAGGTGCAACCGGTACCGGTCTCGGCTGAGGAGCCGCCGGAGTGCGAAGTTCACCACATCCCCATGGTGCGCGTCGCTGGCCGCAAAGGGTCGTTCTGGAGCTGCCACCGCAAGAATCCAAATGGTAGCTGGTGCACGTACAAGCCCGAAGGCTAATCGCATCTGCCTGTGCTCGGAACGCCGGCAAGCCGCAGACGGCATACCGTCGCAGACACCCGCCACCCCCACCGGGCTCAGGGCGCCGCCCTCTCGGGTCAAGGGTCGAGCCCCAGCCGTGAACATAAACGGTTGCCCTCCCTAAAGGGTCCCTCCCATTTATCCTTCCCGACCGCGCCTCTTGCTCCCTTGACCCGATTCACCTGCTCTCGGACCTGCGTGTCCTCACTCCTGGAGAGTGAGGCATTTTCATTTCAGGGACAGGAGCGTGTCATGGCAACCCGCAACGGCGGTTCTGGCGACAAGGCGTACTCACGGCAGATCGTGTTCGAGGAGCGTGATGACCTGTGGTGGCTGCGAGGCAAGCACCTCACGGACTTCCAGCGACTGACCGGCTTGCGATGCGACGGCGTGGCAGCGGGTATGGACATCGGGACGGTATACGCCTGGGCCGACCAGCTCGCCCATCAACGAGTGACCATCGCCCTCGCCAAGGGGAAGCAGTTGACGACCATCACCTGTGTCCAGCAGCCGCACCGTGAGCCCGTCGCCAGCAGCGCCATCTTTCTGGACGCTGGATTCCTCATGGATGAGGTTGAGCGAGCGCAGGTCATGCACAGGCTGCATCTCACGCCTGAACAGCTCTCAGGGCTGGTGGCCAACGACCTCGGCAAGGTGTACGTGTATCAGGTGTGCGACGGCGTGTATGAGATTGAATGGGAACTCACCAAGTTGCCCCGGTCAAGCGTGGAAGCGCTGATCATTGCCGCCCACCATCAACACCACAAGGTGTCGTGCCGGTTGGTATCGCCCAAGCCGCACCCCAGCCATAGGCAACGAGTGTCGTGCCCGGCTCAATCCGAGTCTACCACCAGCTGCCAACTCGCTTTGCTTTAAACACAACTCCGCCACCACCGCAGAGGGCCCGCCAGCAGCGGGCTCTTTCGCATCGAACAGCGTGGTGTCACTCCCCTCGCGGCTGATCCGCTCGATAGCTCGCCCAGTCATTTGGCCCGATGACCGGCCCCCGCACGAGAGGACCGTGCTCCACCCATTCGTCTTCGAAGGGCTGGACTTTGTCCTGATAGGCGTCGAGCGTGAAACTGCGCGTTGGCCGCAACAAGAAGCGCCGGCCCAGTGCGGTGCCGACGATGAGCAGCGTGATGTCACCCGATTCTTTGTGACGCTTCGAGAGGAACTTCACCAGGCCGTCCTGAATGAAGTGGTCGGAGAGCACTGTCGCTAAGGACAGAGGAAGCGGTGGACGGCTGGGGCCGGGCCGCATCGCGATACGCACGAGCGCAGCGAAGTTCTCCACTTTAGGCTGGAGCCGGTAGACCCGGCTCTCGTAGGGTTCCTCATGTTCGGCGCTGACCCGCAGCACCGTGGGGTCATCTTTGTCGCTTGCCGGGAAAGGCAACTCGCCCCGCCACAGCCTGATCTTGTCATCTTCGAAGTCTGGTGCCCTTTCCATAGAGAAGGGACATTGTACCAAAAACCAAACCGTAATAGAACGGTCGTGCTATACTATCTGCACTATGGCAGACCGAACTGTTGCTGATATCTACCTGGCGAAAGCGGCCGAGAGTTGGGACGGCGCGGACAGCGAGTTCGCCAACGCCCGTTTTAACAACTGCGCCAATCGCGGTTACTACGGCTGCTTCCAAGCGGCCATTGCGGCCTTGGTGGGCGCTGGCATTACGCCATCGGGCGGTTCCGCCCAGTGGGGTCACACGTTCGTGCAGGCGCAGCTCGCCGGCGAGCTGCTCAGCCGCCGCAAGCTCTACCCGAGCGACCTCCGCGCCGTGCTGATGGACACCCTGGCCTTTCGCCAGAAGGCCGACTACCGCACCGACAACGTCACCCAACGCGAAGCCGCACGGGCGCTACAATGGACGCGTCGCTTCGTTGAGGCGGTACAGGGAGGGGGTGACAGGCGATGACAACAGAACGCTACACCCTGACCGACCCACGAATTATGGGGGCGGTGCATGAACTGGAGCTTCTGATTACGGAGTGTTACCCCCAGGCCACCTTCGAGGTGTCGGAAGGCGACGACCCGGACGGTATCTATCTGGCCGCGACGATCGACCTTGACGACGCTACCCCAGTGCTCGACGCCGTGCGCGAGCGACTCCTCCAATATCAGGTAGATGAGCAGCTTCCCGTCTTTGTAGTGCCACTGCGGCCCATCGAGCGTGTGCTCAGCCAGCTTGAACCGGGGCATCGTAGGTTCACCCTGATGGATGTTGGATTGCATCCAGCAGCCTCCTAACCAATGGCCATGAAACGAACAAGCAGACAGGGTCCCAGAGCGCCGGACGGTCCCACCATCCACACACTAGGCTCGCCCGCAAGTGTGCGACGAGCCTTGAGCTTGTTGGGCGCTTGGGGCGATCTTGACTGGGATGACACCGAGCGTGAACTCGACCGTATCCGCCATGAGCGCCGACCCACTCCACCCATCAACGACGTATGAGTCGCACCGCTGGCACCAAACCCTCTTACGATCTATTTCGCTGCTTTGTCTTGGGATCCTTTTTGAATTATTGCATATTCATGGTATAATACTATTAAGCAAAAATTCGGGTAGTTAGTATTAACTAGTTGAATCCTGCCCGACCCTTGCCTTTCACTGAAGAGGACGCCTTTATGGCCACGGAACGACAAACATACCTACAACGAGTAACAAGAGATCCCGACATCATGGTCGGGAAACCGGTCGTGAAAGGGACACGGATACCGGTCGAGAAAGTGTTGGATCAGTTGGCGTTCAAGCCGGATCTCGAGGAGTTGTTCGCCATCTACCCAGAGTTGACTCTGGACGATGTCCGAGCTTGCCTGGCATACGCCGGCGCCAGGGTGGCTGACAAACGTGGGCTCCGCGTGGCTGGCCCTACTTCTCGCTCACTCCCGGCATGAGGTTTCTGTTCGACCAAAGCACCGACCGCCGTCTCGCATCATTCTTTCGCCAACGTGGTCATAACGTCACTGTGGTGGCCATCGACCATCCCGCAGGTCTACCTGATCCAGAAGTCCTGGCCATCGCGCTCGGAGAACGGCGCATCCTCGTAACCGAGGACAGCGACTTCGGGGAGTTGGTGTTTCGGTTGCACTTGCCTCACGCTGGCATCCTCTATCTTCGACTCCCTCCGATGGAGTTGGATGCCAAGGTGGAATGTCTTGATCGCGTCCTTATTGACCACGCTGACGAACTGAGCCAATTCGTCGTGGTGACGCCGCGGCGGACTCGAGTGCGGCAGTAAGGCTTCCAATGCGTCCCTCCCTGTATCACCCCTATAATCAAGCGTAACCAACCATGAAGGGGTCGAGCCGCGGACGAGAGCCTCATCTCGCTGAGCGAGGCGGCTGCCCGGAGTGGCCTCAGTACAGGATTCCTGAGAAGGCTCTGCCGGACCAAGAAGATTGACGCGGTGCAGGTCGGCCGCTACTGGGTCACCACTTGGGCAACAGTCGCCCAATACCTGGAAGATGAACATAAGCGGAGCCGGGACCCGTTCAAAGACAAGCGTACTTGAACTTGTTCCGAAGATGGAACTATACTGAAGCCGCCAATTGGCGGCGTTTTTGATGCCCTGCGAAGGGCGTAGTGACCACAGGAGGTGTCCTATGGGCGGTGGTGGTGGCGCCGGCGGCGGGAACAAGAAGAAGGGCCCGGGCCGGTAAAAGTCAGGAAGCGGCGAGTTTGGCCAACTCGCCGCTTTCGTTTGCCTACCAGGTCCATTCCAGGGTGAACCTGGCGCCAACTTGCGGTTGCCTGACGGACCACTGCGCTTGCTGACGCCCGTCCCGCAGTACGCGCACCGTTATCGGTGAGGTCGTTTGACGCAACGCATCCACGACGCGTGCCGACACAATGGCCCGGGACCTGGGCAGTGTGACACTGAATTTTGCCCGCTGCGTCTTGTGGTACATCTCCATCTCCAACCAGTTTGTGCGCCCACCGAACCCGCCGCGACGGATCGAACGGCGCACAGTGAAGGTAAACTCGTCGCCACGATTCTTCGGCGCGGGAAGGACGACCAGACTCCGGAAGCGCTGCCCGATTTGAAGGCGCTCGGCAATCCGTCCAGGTCGGATACGATGGCTGGCGAAAGTGGCACCGGTTCCCCAACCGTGGTCATAAAACGCCGTGACGTGATCACGCAAGAAGCGCACCCGCTCGCGCCGTGTGTAGATCGCGCTGCTCCCGCGTGCGTCGAGGACCTCCAAGGAGGCCTTGTAGTCCTTCACCTCGAACACATCGAGGTTGGTTCGGAGCCGTTCAAGCCAGGTTTGAACCAGCTTGCCCACCCTGGGCCCAACCCAAGCCATGGACTCAAGGATGAGCTCGAGGATAAAGTCGGTCCAACGCAGTGAGGGAAGTTCCATTCGTCCATTGTATCATCTACTTGACAATAACAAGAAAATCGTGTACAAAGTGGCGGCTATGAGAAGCCAATTACATGATAACGACATCCCAGACGAAGTGGCTCAGGTGATAGGCGGCCCCTCTGCCGATGCTATATGGGGCTTCCTCTACGAGGAGACTGAAGACACCCTTCCGGCGATCCAAGGCTTAGCTCAGCTCGGTATTCCGCCCAAAGCGCTCCGAGAACTGCTGGTGGGCGAAGTGCTCGTGCATTGGCCGGACCGTATGCCGCGACTGGTGCTTCTGCTTGAAGCGCTCAAGGACGCGGGCCTTGTAGACGCCGTTGCTGAACACTTGGGCTAGGGCCTTGGCCATGCCTATCCGTCATTCTCATACTTGACAATAACAAAGCTCGTAATTGATTAGCGGGTGGCTTGGGGGTCGGGAAGGTGGCCCGAGCGGAA
>ORMF012225663.1_pt1 | contig 10766 bp, 8 predicted proteins | sample 1779871 | NCBI WGS metagenome assembly ORMF01 (sample SAMEA104232316, study PRJEB22302) | groundwater metagenome | biome: forest; feature: aquifer; material: groundwater | place: USA | collected 2011-08-07 | depth 5.4 m
AGGCCGCCGCCGGCCACGATGCGAAGGGAAATGCGCGCCGCTTCCCCTTCGGCCTGCCGCGCACCGACAACGCCAACTACCTCTGGATCCAGCTCTTCTACTCCTCGCTCAACGACAAAGGCCGCGCCGCCTTCGTCATGGCCAACTCCGCCAGCGACGCCCGCGCCTCCGAACTGGAAATCCGCAAGCAGCTCATCCAGTCCCGCGCCGTGGACGCCGTCGTCGCCGTCGGCCCGAACATGTTCTACACCGTCACGCTTCCCTGCACCTTATGGTTCCTTGACCGAGGCAAGAAGAAATCCCCGCGCGCCGACCAGGTTCTCTTCGTGGACGCCCGCCACATCTACCGCCAGATCGATCGCGCCCATCGCGATTGGACCGACGCCCAGATCGCCTTCCTCGCCAACCTCGTGCGGCTCTACCGCGGCGAAGACTCCGACTTCACTCTCGGCGGCGACGAAGCAAAAGTGAAGCTCGCGGAGGTCTTCGGCAAGAAACCGAAGTACGCAGACGTCGCCGGACTGTGCAAGATCGCGACACTCAAGGAAATCGAAGTACAGGCATGGTCGCTCAATCCCGGGCGCTACGTGGGTGTCGCGCCGGGTGAGGAGGTCAGTGACGAGGAGTTCAAGCAACAGTTAGAAACGCTCAATGAGGAATTGGAAATCCTCAACTCACGAGCACGTGAACTTGAACAGACAATTGCAGGTAATGTGGCCGAGATGCTCGAGGCGTAAAGGTGAAGTCCTGGTTCGAGACAACGCTCGGCGACGTGTGCGACAAGGTGAACGGCGTCATTCAGACGGGACCTTTCGGTTCACAACTTCATGAGTCGGACTACTCCGCCGACGGTGTTCCGGTAGTGATGCCGAAGGACATCATCGAGGGCCGGATCACTACTGAAGGCATCAAGCGGATATCACCCGAGCACGTCGAGCGTCTTTCGCGGCACAAGCTCCTAGCAGGCGATATTGTTTACGGGCGACGCGGAGACATAGGACGGCAAGCCTTAATTCGCAAAGAGCAGGAAGGATGGCTGTGCGGCACCGGCTGCTTGCGCATTAGTCTTGGCGACTCAATCCTCGATTCTCTGTTCTTGCACTATTACCTCCGACAAGATGCGGTGATCGCGGGAATCTCCGGTCAAGCAGTTGGAGCGACACTGCCCAATCTGAATACTTCGATTCTCCGCAGCGTTCCGGTTCGCTTTCCTCCAATTGCGGAACAATGCCGGCTCGCCAGCATCCTATCGGCCTATGACGAGCTGATCGAGAACAACCAGCGACGCATCCGGATTCTGGAGGAGATGGCTCGCGCCCTTTACAGCGAGTGGTTCGTGAAACTTTGCTTTCCAAGTCATGCGAGTGTGCCGCGGATGACGTCGCCACTTGGGGAGATTCCGGAAGGTTGGGCTGTCTGCGACCTCGCAAAGGTTTGTGCGGAAGGAAATGGAATCCAGACTGGCCCATTCGGAAGCCAACTTCACGAGTCCGATTATTCAGAGCGCGGTGTGCCAGTTGTGATGCCGAAAGACCTGATTGGATTTCGCATCCGAACCGACAGTATCGCGCGCATTCCGGAAGAAACAGCCGACAAGCTCAGTCGCCATCGGATGCAGCTCGGCGACATCGTTTACGGTCGACGTGGCGATATCGGGCGTCGCGCATACGTGATGGCTCATCAAGAGGGCTGGTTCTGCGGCACGGGCTGCTTGCGCGTTCGCCCGAATCCAAAAGCGGTAAATGGGTGGTATTTGTTCAACTATCTCGGAGAAGACGCTGTCGTGGGCCTGATCGCGGGGCGCGCTCAAGGCGTGACTATGCCCAATCTGAATACAAGCGTTATGTCCTCGGTTCCGGTGAAACTGCCACCGCGAGGACTTCAAGAAGAATTCGCACGGCTGAGTCTCCCGATCGCTGAAGCGCGCGAAGTCCTCATAGCTACGGCCGAGAATCTTCGCAAGACGCGCGATCTGCTGTTACCGCGACTGATATCCGGCACCCTTTGCGTGGCCGACTCGGCCATGGTCGCACCTGCTGCTTAAGGTTTTTGCTCATTGCGAGAGCGTGATGGAACATACCAAGCTGGTCACACCAAGCGAGTTAGAGGATTTCGCCGGGAGACGCGACAGCGAACCGGTGATTCCGGAGCTCGTATGCCTACTCGTCAACCTCTCTGTTCCGGACTTGGCCGTATGTCGAATCCCGTATGGGGACTCGATCGGATTGCCCGGCTTCGACGGCATCGTACAAACAGACAGCGGATTCCGCCAATTTGTCCCGAAGCAGATCAGCTACTGGGAGATTGGACGAAATGAGGACGCTCAAGCGAAAGCGACCGAAGAGTATCGAAAGAGAACGGATGCGACGTTAATAGCGGAGCGTGCAAAGACATCCTTTGTCTTCGTTACGCCTCGAAGCAAGGACTGGGATCAGCCATCGCAAAGTAAGTGGATTCAAAGGCGTCAGGCAGATGGCTGGAAAGAGGTAAAGGTCTTGGATGGAGTTCAGCTTTGCGACTGGGTACGGGAGTTCCCAGTAGTCGGGAAGTGGCTGCTTCAGCGAATCGGCTTGGTGAAGGCTATGACAGGTTTTCAAACGCCGGCCGAGCATTGGAAGCACCTAACCCAGCTGAGCGATCCGCCCCTGCCGCCTAAGATCTTCTTGGTTGGCAGGGAAAGTGCGTGCCAACAGCTAGAGCGCGTCTTTAGGGGCGAAGCTCAGCAGCTCATCTTGTCAATCGAGAGCGAGCACGACTCTGAAGACTTTGTTGCAGCATACCTTCAGTCGCTTGACGACGAAGGCCGTCGCGCGTTTGGTAGTCGCTGCCTATTCATATCTGAACCCGACGCTTGGCAGACATTTGCGAACTTGCGGGCTCGCCACGTCCTAGTCGCGAGCCCAAGGCTGGATCTTGCTGACGCTAATGAGCAGCTACACATGGCCGCAAAAGGTCTCGGCCACGGCATCGTATTTTCGGTGTCCGGTGCTTGGTCACACGGTGCGGAAAAGTTGGTGCCCATTTTGAGTCCTTCGCGCACGTCCCTGGAGAACTCATTGGTCGAGAGCGGGTTCCAACGAGACCGAGCTAGCGAGCTGGCGAGTGCCGGCGCTCAAAGCTTGTCGGCGTTGAAGCGCTACCTGCGCGGGCTGGGAGAGCTTCCGCCCTATGCAACATGGGACAACGCACGGCTCCTAGCACAGGCGTCCTTGGTGGGAAGGTGGCGAGCAGGCAGCCCGGCGGATCGGGAGGCGATGGAGATTCTGTTGGGAAAATCATACGGGGAGTGGATCGAAGCGGCCAGAGCTGAAACGCTGCGCCCGGACACTCCCCTAATCCAGCGCAACGAATCATGGAAGCTAATTTCCCGCGGCGAGGCTTGGGCGGCGCTTGGGCCTCGAATCAACGACGAAGACCTGGATCGTTTTAAGGAGATGGCGATTCGTGTTCTCGGTGAGAAAGATCCGCAGTTCCAGCTTTCCAAGGATGAACGACATCTCGCGTCAATTCACGACAAGGCGCTCACGCATTCTCGTTCCATTCGAGAAGGACTGGCGGAATCCCTTGCGCTGCTTGGCGCCAGATCGAGCGCCCTTTCGTCCGCGTCGGTTGGGAAAGCGGAGGCGACAGCGCGAATCGTGGTGCACAAATTATTGCATGACGCAGATTGGGTTACATGGGCGAGTCTCAACAACGAACTTCCGTTACTTGCTGAGACTGCACCTGACACATTTCTCGACGCGGTTGAAGCTGCCCTTGTCGACTCAGCTTTAAGTCCGTTTGTCGAAGTGTTCAAGCAAGAGGGCGCTGGAGCCCTAGGAGGCTGGAACTACATTACAGGCCTGCTCTGGGGGCTCGAGACGTTGGCTTGGCATCCTGATTTTCTTGGCCGCGTAACGATCCTACTAGGGGATCTCGCAGCGATCGACCCAGGAGGCAACTGGGCGAATCGCCCGAGAAACTCACTCACCGATATATATCTTCCTTGGCATGCACAAACACTGGCAGATTTGCCGCAACGACTTGCGGCTATTGAAGGTCTCCTTCGAGAGCGCCCCGATGTTACTTGGAGCTTACTGCTCAGCCTATTGCCGAACGCGCATGGTGTCACCTCCGGAAATCGCAAACCCGTCTGGCGATCATTTATCCCGCGCACATGGTCACAAACAGTTACACGCGGACAGTATTGGGACCAGGTACGTGCCTACGCAGAGAGGTGCACTCGAATCGCGGCGACCGATTTATCGAAGCTCGAGCAACTCGTAGACCGTCTTGCCGATTTGCCGGAACCCGCACATGTCCAAATCTTGACTCACCTAGCGTCCGCTCCAGTAACTTCGCTTTCGGAATCAGATCGCCTGCCGCTTTGGGAAGCACTAAAGGATCTGGCGGCAAAGCATCGCAAATTCGCTAATGCTCAATGGGCCATGCCACCCGAGCGCGTTGTCAAGATCGAAGAAGTGGCAGATCTCTTGGCGCCGGCCTCCTTCGATTTGATCAATCGCCGGTTATTTACAGAGCGAGACTTCGATTTGTACGAGGAGAAGGAGAAATTCGAGGTACAACAGCAAAGGCTGGATGAGCGGAGGCAAAACGCTGTTAAGGCGATCCTGGATGCGGAAGGTCTGGAGGGTGTGGTTCGATTCGCCAAGAAGGTGGAATCTCCCCGCAAGGTTGGTGGCGCCCTGGGGGCGCTAGAGAACACTGCTGTTGATGAATACCTATTGCCGTCCTTTTTGAAAGATACCGACAACGCAATCCAGCAATTCGTTGGTAGTTTCGTCTGGCGACGATTCTGGTTGCAGAAGCTGCCATGGGTGGATCGCCAGCTAGAACGAGCTTTTGAGAAAGACAAGGTGCTGGCCTTTTTGTTGCTGTTACCGTCCGAAGAGGAGACGTGGCACCGAGCACAGGAAGCCTTGGGACCCGACATTGCAAGGTATTGGGAAAAAGTCCAATTGAATCCATGGGGCCTTGAGGAGCGAGCGCTCTTAGAAGCAGCGGAAAAGCTAGTCGCCCATGGACAGGCGTCAACGGCTGTCGACTGCCTTTATCTGCTTTCTCATAAGAAGATCCGAATTCCGATGGCCCTCGCATCAGCGGTTTTCCAGGGCCTGCTTGGCGCCGAGGCTCAGCAAAAAAGAGCAGAGCAGCACCACATTGTGGAAGTGATTAAGTGGCTACAGGAGAATGAATCGAGGCAGTCCGACGATCTGTTCCGGATTGAGTGGCAGTTTCTGCCTCTGCTTAATCGAATGTACGGCGGTGAACCGAAGGTGCTGGAACATAGGCTCGCGACATCACCGGCATTCTTCCGGGAGGTCATAGCAGCGGTATTCCGATCAGACAACGAAGACAAGAGCAAGAAGCGTGAAGCAACAGAGGAAGAGAAGAGAATTGCTCAGAACGCCTACTCTCTGCTCCATGGATGGAAGATTCTGCCGGGCACCCTGCTGGACGGCACGTTTGATGGACGGAAGTTTTCGGAGTGGTTGGAGGAGGCTAAGAAGCTGACCAGGGAATCAGGACATTTCAAGATAGCTATGGACCAGCTCGGACAGGCTCTGGCAAATGCGCCTCAAGATCCTGGCGGGCTCTGGATTCATGAGTCGATCGCGGCGGCTCTCGATTCGAGGGATGTACCCGAGATGCGACGCGCTCTAACCTCCGGCCTGTTTAATAAGCGGGGGGTACACGGGTTTACTCATGGCGAGGAAGAGAAGCGCATAGCCGCCGACTATCGGGAGAAAGCAAAGGACTTAGCCGATAAGGGATTTCATCGGGTCGCTGATGCGGTGCGAGGTCTTGCAGAGGGATATGAGCGCGACGCTCAGCGCGAGTCAGGAAGAGATATCTTTGATGAACGATAGTGCAAAGCAAGAAACGTGAACCAAAATAGTTCGAAGGGGAAGGGATCATGGCGTCATTCAAGGTGCATGACCCGTTCAAGCTCGATGACGAGAAAAGGCCGGGCGGGAGAATCTCACCGCGGAGGGCACGATGAGTAAATTGTTAGCCGTCTGCCAGCGGCAGCGCCGTTTCGGCGCCCTGAACGATGTGACTACAATAGGTTACAATGTGACTACATAGCCTGAAGACTTGGAGACCCGCCATGGCGCAATCGCCCGTCAGCATCCGCGAACTGAAAAGCCGTCTCAGCCATTACCTGCGCCTCACCCGCAAGGGCGAGTCGGTGGTGATCACCGATCGCGGGGTGCCGATCGGGCGGATCGTGCCGATGGGGCAGGATCTCGGGCAGCGCGTGGCGGCGATGTGCGAGGCCGGCCAGGCGCAGTGGAGCGGGCGCAAGCTCGCGCCGCGCAAGCCGGTCGCGAAGGTGCGCGGGAAAGGAAGCGTGGCGCAGTTGATCGCGGAAGACCGCGAGTGATCGTCTACCTCGACGCGAGCGCGCTGGTGAAGCGCTACGTCGCGGAATCGGGGTCGGCGGAGGTGGAGGCGCTGATCGGGGAGGCGCAGGCGGTCGCAACGGCCGTATTGAGCCGCGCCGAGGTGGCCGCGGCACTCGGCAAGGCGGTTCGCGTGCGGCTGGTCGGGCGCGAGGCCGGGCTGAAGGCGCTGGCCTCGTTCAACGCGGACTGGGAGCACCTGATCCGCCTGCAGTTCGGCGAGCCCCTGGCCGCGCGCGCCGCGAAGCTCGCGTGGGAGCATGGGCTGCGCGGCTGCGACGCGGTGCACCTGGCGACGGCGCTGGCGTGGGGCGAGACGCTGGGGGAGGCGGCGACGGTGGCGACCTGCGACCGCGAGCTCTGGCGCGGCGCGCGGACGGCCGGACTTTCGCCCTGGCCGGCGGCGATGCCATGACGGGGCGCTGCCGCAGATTCGATTTCAGTGAAAGGATGGTTTTCAGCAAACGCTGAAAAGACGAAAGGAAGGCCGGTCTGGCGGTCATTCACTGTACCCGCAAGCTTGCGGGCAAACTTCGCGAAGTGTCGACGGCGGCGCTCAGCGAAGTCAGCGGGCTTGGAGGCTGGCACGCGCACCTGGTGCGCTTCGACCGCGTGCAGTGCGTGTTCTTCTGCCACGACGAGACGCGCTATTGCCTGTTCCTGCCGGGGATGCGCGCGCGGCAGTTCGCGGCGCTGGGGCGCTGGCACCGCGATCTGTTTCTCGCGTCGCTCGCGACGGAGGGGATCGCCGATGCGGTCATCGCGAAGGCCGATGCGGCGCTGGGGCCGGCGCGATTCGATGCAAAGACCGACCGGTCGGTTCTTTCATCCATGAACATCGCACTGGGCGACCTTGTGCCTCGCGTGGAGGAAGCAGCCCACGTCCTCCGGCTCGATACTCTCCGGCTGTCGCTGGAGCTCAACAGCCGCCCGACTCGCGCGCACGGCGAGTGGCTGAGGCCAGCGCGCGCGATGAGGGAGCGCGTGGCACGGCTCGCGGCTGGCGTCTGAGACGGGACGTCGCTAGCGCCGACTCGGCGCCCTGAACAACCAGGGGATTTGCATTGATGTATAGAAATAATTTCTATATCATGCTACCATGACCTCGAAGAAGCGCTTCCGCAACAAGTACCGGTTGCAGTTGCGGGAGAAGGACCACGAGCCGATGCATGTCCATCTGGTCGGCGGCGATGTCAATGCGAGGATCGATCTGGCCAGCCTGCGCGTCGTGGCCGGAAACATACCGGCGAATCTGAAACGCGAAGTGATGGCCTGGCTGCGCGCGCACCAGGCGGAACTGATTGAGGAGTGGAAATCATGGCAACGATGAAGCGTCCGCGGCTCGCCGCGGTAAAGGCGCTGTCCGGCCGCCGGCTGAGGCTGACGTTTGTGGACGGCAGTATCTACACCGTTTCGCTCGCCGGCGAGTTCGACAAATTCCCGGCGCTTGCGCCCCTGCGCAGCGCCAAGGCTTTCGCGAGGGCGGTTATCGTCGAGGGCGAGGGCTGGACGGTGGAATGGCCGGCCCTCGACATCCAGATCGGGGCAGACACGCTGTGGCTGGACGCGCAGGCGCAGAATGCGCCCGACGAAAATACGCGGCTGTTTGCGCGATGGCGTGCCCGGCATGGGCTCTCGCTCACGGAAGCGGCAAAGGCGCTCGGCATGACCCCGCGCACGATGAGCTCCTATGGCTCCGGCAGCCGGCCCGTGCCGCGATATATCGCGCTGGCATGCAAAGGCTGGGAGGCGGAGCGCGGGTCGAAGCGCGAATCGAAGCGATAGTCCGCGGTTCAGGTTTTTTCCGCGGACGACCGGTATTCTGAAGTGACCGCCGACGCGTACACCGAAGACCAGCTCGTCGAGCAGCCTGCAATTGCGCTGTTTGGTGAGCTTGGTTGGCAAACGGTCTCGGCGATGGAAGAGGTGTTTGGTCCCACGGGCGCGCTCGGGCGCGAGACGTCGGGCGAAGTGGTGCTGGTGCCGCGATTGCGGGCGGCGCTGGAGAAGCTGAATCCGAAGTTTCCCGCGGAAGCGATCACGAGTGCCCTGGATGAGCTGACCCGAGATCGTTCGGCGATGACGCTTGCCGGCGCGAACCGGGAACTCTGCGGGCGGCTGAAGGACGGCGTCAAGGTGGCGGTGCCTGATCGCGAGCGCGGCGGCATGAAGGACGAGCGGGTGCGGGTGGTGGATTGGGAGAATCCCGCCGCGAACGATTTCCTGCTGGTGTCGCAGATGACGGTCACGGGGCAGCTCTATACGTGCCGGCCGGACCTGGTCGGGTTCGTGAACGGGCTGCCGTGGGTGGTGATCGAGCTGAAGAAGCCGGGGGTGGCGGCGCGGCAGGCGTTCGACGAGAACCTGACGAGCTACAAGCATCCGCAGAACGGCATTCCGCAGCTCTTCTGGTGCAGCGCGTTCCTGATCGCCTCGAACGGCACGGAGAGCCGGGTCGGGACGATCACGGCGGACTGGGAGCGGTTCTTCGAGTGGAAGCGGATCGAGCGCGAGGATGAGCCGCGCCGGGTGTCGCTGGAGGTGATGCTGCGCGGCACCTGCGCGCCCGCGCGGCTGCTGGACATCGCGGAGAACTTCACGCTCTTCTCGGAGCACAAGAGCGGCCTGGTGAAAGCGATGGCGCAGAACCACCAGTACCTCGGGGTGAACAACGCCCTCGCGGCGACGCTGGAGGCGCGCAAGGCCGGCCACGGCCGCGGCGGCGTGTTCTGGCAGACGCAAGGATCGGGGAAAAGCTTCTCGATGGTGTTCTTCGCGCAGAAGATCCTGCGCAAGGTGCCGGGGGACTGGAGCTTCGTCGTCGTCACAGATCGCGACGAACTGGATGATCAGATTGCGAAGACGTTCGCTGCCTGCGGCGCCGTTACTGCCGAGGAAGGCAAGCAATGCCATGCTACGAGCGGATCACATTTAAGTGAATTACTGAAAGAAAACCATCGATACGTCTTTACCCTGATTCACAAGTTCCGCACCCCGGACGTGCTGTGCGACCGGGCGGACGTGATCGTGCTGACCGACGAGGCGCACCGCAGCCAGTACGACACGCTGGCGATGAACATGCGCGCGGCGATGCCGAAGGCGCTGTTCCTCGCCTTCACCGGCACGCCGCTGATCGCGGGCGAAGAGCGGACGAAAGACGTATTCGGCGAATACGTCTCGATCTACGACTTCCAGCAGTCGATCGAGGACCGCGCGACGGTGCCGCTGTTCTACGAAAACCGGACGCCCGAGCTGCAGCTCGTCAACCCGGACCTGAACGACGAGATCTACGACCTGATCGAAAAGGCGGAACTCGACCCCGAGCAGGAGGCGCGCCTGGAGAAGGAGCTGTCGCGCCAGTACCACCTCATCACGCGGGACGAGCGGCTGGAGACGGTGGCGAAGGACATCGCGCGTCATTTCAACGGCCGGGGCTTCCAGGGCAAGGCGATGGTGGTGTCCATCGACAAGGCGACGGCGCTGCGCATGCATGAAAAGGTGCGCAAGTACATCGGCCTGCCCGATCGGGACATGGCGGTGGTGGTGTCGCCGGGCCAGAACGAGATCGAGCAGATGAAGAAGCTCGGCCTCGACATCGTGCCGCACCGCCAGCGAATGAACGAGCAGAAGCTGGACGAGAAATTCAAGGACCCGGACGATCCGCTGCGCCTCGTGTTCCTGTGCGCCATGTGGCTGACCGGATTCGATGCGCCGAACTGCTCGACGGTGTACCTCGACAAGCCGATGCGCAACCACACCCTGATGCAGACCATCGCGCGCGCGAACCGGGTATTCCCGGGCAAGCACAGCGGCGCGATCGTGGACTATGCCAACGTGTTCGCGTCGCTCGAACGCGCGCTCGCCATCTACGCCCAGGGCAAGGGCGGCGCGCTGCCGGTCAGGGACAAGAAGGCGCTGGTGGAAGAACTGCGGCAAGCGGTGACGCAGACGACCAAGTTCTGCAAGGATCGCGGGGTAGAACTCTCCAGGCTTGAAAGTGCTGCGGCCGGCAATTTTGATCGTCTTCAAGAAATCGAATCCGCAAGTAACCGGCTGCTTGCGCCGGAAGCGATCAAGCGAGACTTTCTTATGCGCGCTCGATTGGTTGACGCACTGTACGGCGCAGTCAAGCCCGATCCCGTAGCCGTCGAATTCGCGGCACGCTGCGGCGCGATCCGCGCCATTGCAGAACACATCCGCACTCTCACCGATCCGCCCGACATCTCGCAGGTGATGCAGGGCATCCAGGAACTGCTCGACCAGTCCATCGGCGCCGAGCCGTTCAAGATCGGCGACAAGTCAGGCGGCTATCAGGGGATCGATCTTTCGAAGATCAATTTCGAGGCGCTGGCGAAGAAG
>ORMF010085149.1_pt1 | contig 10765 bp, 7 predicted proteins | sample 1779871 | NCBI WGS metagenome assembly ORMF01 (sample SAMEA104232316, study PRJEB22302) | groundwater metagenome | biome: forest; feature: aquifer; material: groundwater | place: USA | collected 2011-08-07 | depth 5.4 m
CGGTGCGGAATCAACCCCTCATCGAACGCCCGCCCGAGAAACCGGCGGATTGATTCGCGCCCGCGCTCGCCGTAGTCCAGCGTCCAGTGATTGACATACATGCCCACGAACTTGTCCGCGAGGTCGCGGCCCATGTCCCGCGCATATTGCAACGCGTGCTGCACGGCCTCGGCGCGATGGTGGAGACTGAACTGGATGCTCGCCGTCAAAATATCCGAAACCTGTTTGCGTATTTTTGGCTCGTGGCGCTTGTGAATCACGTTTCCGCCCAGCGGCAACGGCAGGCCGTCGTTCTCCCGTCCCCACCACCCACCAAGGTCTTCGCACACGACCAACCCCTCGTTCTGATACGTCAACTGACCCTCGTGAATGATCAGGCCCACGTCCGCCCGACCCTCACGAACCGCCTGAAAAATCTGGTCAAACGGCACGACCAGGTAGTTGAACTGCGACGCCGGTTTGCCCAGCCACAGTTGCAGCGCCAGAAACGCGCTCGTCATGGTCCCCGGCACAGCGATTTTCTTTCGCGCAACTTCCTCGCGGGAAAATTTCTGTTTCGCCACCAGCATCGGCCCGTAACCGTCTCCCATGCTCGCGCCGCTGGGCAGGAGCGCGTATTGGTCGCTCACGTAGGCGTAGGCATGAATGCTCACGGCCGAGATGTCGAGTTCACCGCGTGTGGCGCGTTCGTTGAGCGTTTGGATGTCCTGTAGAATATGCTCGAACCGAAAGCCGGGCGCCGGAATCAATCCCTTCGCCAACCCGTAAAACATGAAGGCATCGTCCGGGTCGGGCGAATGGCCAAGTGTAAAGGTCCGTGTCTGCATCGCCATCATGTTTCCGGTTGAAAAAATGTCTGTCGACCAAAATCTTTGGCTGGCCATTTGCTAATATAGAGCCTACGTGAACAGCTTTTTGAATGGTTTCCAAGGCGAAATCGTGCGCCAACCGCAGGGTTGGCGAAGGTTATTCCATCCTTCGCTGCCGCAACGCCGGTCGGACCCGCCAGCGGTAACGAAAGAACTTCTCGTCGCGCCGCGGACGACCACAGCTCCCCCGCCAAAGCGGGCGGTATCGAAGAGTATTTTTTCCAGTCTGCGGATGCGTCTGGTCGGGACGATGTTTATCGCGATCACGCCGCCGCTGGCGTTCCTGTATTACTTTAATCTGGAAAACTGGGCGGGTTTCCTCGTCGGTCTCGTCGCCCTGGCGGCAGCCTGGTACGGCGGCGAGCGATTCATCCTGCGCCAGCTCCGCATTTTGCTCAGCACAACGCAACGGCTGGCGAGCGGCGACCTCAGCACCCGCACCGGGATCAGCGAAATCAAAGGCGAACTCGCACAACTCGCGCACACATTCGACTCGATGGCGGAGTCGCTGCAACAGCGCGAGCGCGAGCGCGAAGAAACCGAAAAGCTCCTGCTCAGTCGCGCGCAACAGCAGACCGTCGTCGCCGCGCTCGGCCAGTTCGCCATGGTCAGCCAGGATTTCGACGGCCTGCTCACTCAGGCGTTGCAATTCATCTCTCAAATCCTCGAAACGCCTTTTGTCCATGTGCTTGAATTGCAGGCGGACAAACAATCACTCTGGCTTCGAGCCGGGCTGGGCTGGAAAACGGGCCGGGTCGGATTAGACATTATCGAAGCTCGCGGACGCTCCCAAGCCGGCTTCGTTTTGACCAGCGGCGAACCCGTCGTCATCCCGGACATGCGCGAAGAACATCGTTTCATCGCGCCGCCCCTGCTACTCGATCACAACATTGTAAGCGGCATCTGCGTCGTCATCGCCACGCGCCACCGGCCCTACGGAGTGCTGGGTGTTTACTCACCGAAACCACGGCATTACACCGAGGACGAAATTCAGTTCCTGCTTGCGGTCGCCAACGCTCTCGGTACGGCGGCCGATCGCCTGCGAACCGAAACCGAGTTGCAAAAACTTGCCGCCTTCGCCCAACTCAATCCCAACCCGGCGATGGAACTCACGCCAGACGGCACCATCACCTACTTCAACGACACCGCCCTCCGGCTCGCGCTCTCGGTAAATCAAAATCATCCACGCGGAATTCTGCCGCCGAACGTTACCGACATTGTGACCGCGTGCCTCGCCGAGGGGCATTCCAAGATGCACCACGAAACAAAATTCGCCGGGCGGACGCTGGAGTGGTCGTTCCACCCCGTGCCCGCCAGTCGCGTCGTGCATTGTTATGTCGGAGACATCACTGAGCGGTTGAGTCTCGAAAGCCAGTTGCGGCAGTCGCAAAAGATGGAATCCATCGGCCAGCTCGCCGCCGGCGTGGCTCATGATTTCAACAACATGCTCACCATCATCCAGGGCCATACCGGCATGCTCATGGCCCGGCCCGGCATGGGGGCGCAGGCGCTCGATTCCGCGCAGGCGATATTCTTCGCCGCCGAACGCGCCGCGAGTCTGACGCGGCAACTACTCATGTTCAGCCGCAAAAACGTGATGCAACTCAAGCTGCTCGATTTGAGCGAGGTCGTTTTGAACCTGAGCAAGATGCTCCGCCGCCTCCTGGGCGAAACCATCACCCTTGATTTCACTCCACCAGCCCGTCTCCCGCTCATCCGCGGGGACGGCGGCATGATTGAACAGGTGATCATGAACCTGTGCGTGAACGCCCGCGACGCGATGGACAAAGGCGGCACGTTGACCGTCAGCCTCAGTGGCATTGACATCGCGGAAGATTACAGCCAGACGCACCCGGAATCCCGCCCCGGCCCCCACGTTTGTTTGTGCGTGACCGACACCGGTTGCGGCATGGACACGTATGTCATCGGCCGCATCTTTGAACCGTTCTTCACGACCAAGGAAGTCGGCAAAGGCACGGGCCTGGGCTTGGCGACGGTTTACGGCATCGTCAAACAACACGGCGGGTGGGTGGAGGTCACCAGCAAGCCCGGTTGCGGCACCACGTTCAACGTCTTTATCCCCGCCAGCGCCGAAACCACCAAACCCGCCAACGAAGACACGGCCCCCAACGCGCCCGTCACCGGCGGCAAGGAAACCATCCTCGTCGTCGAGGATGAACCCGTGCTGCGCGAAATGGCCCAACTCATCCTCGAAGACTGTGGCTACCAGGTTTTTGTTGCGGCCAATGGCCGCGATGCCGTCGACCTCTGGGAACGCCACCCGAACAGCGTGGACCTCCTCTTCACGGACATGGTGATGCCCGCCGGCGTTTCCGGCGTGGAACTGGCCAGCAAACTTCTCGGGCAACGCCCTCCGCTGCGCGTCGTTTTCGCCAGCGGCTACACCGTGGACGACATCAGCACGGATTTTCTCGAACGCCATAACGACGCCCGGTTCCTCCAGAAACCCTATACCCGCGTCACGCTGGCGCGCGCCGTACGCGAATCCCTCGACCACTCGGGCCCCCGGCAAAAGACCGTACGATCCGTCATGGCCTGAAAGATGAAGAACCTCTGAAAATACAAAGTGGAGCCAGTATTCACTGAAGGCTGGCTTGGCCCGCTTTATTTTGCACTTCCATTCACGAGCGCCAGGACTTTGTTGACAACTTCGTCCGTTTTGACCAGGGCCATGGCCCCACCGCGCGGCTTGATTTCCACTTCGCCATTCGCCAGTGACTTTTCACCAATACTAACCCGGATCGGAAAACCAACCAGATCGGCGTCCTTGAACTTCACGCCCGGGCGCTCGTCGCGGTCATCGAGAATTACTTCCACGCCGCGCGCGGTGAGTTCGGCGTAAATCGTTTCCGCGTGTTTCATGCAGGCGTTGTCCGCCGCCACGCTCAAGGGCGTGATGCACACCTGATACGGCGCCACCGATAACGGCCAGACGATCCCGTCCTTGTCGTTGCTCTGCTCGATGATCGCCTGCAACGTGCGCGTCACCCCGATGCCGTAGCAACCCATCACACACGGCTTGCGCGAACCGTCCTCGTCCAGGAACGTGGCGTTGAGCAACTCGCTGTATTTTGTTCCCAGCTTGAACACATGGCCGACCTCGATGGCGCGGCGAATCTTCAGCGGCTTGCCGCATTTGGCGCAAGGCTCGCCCGGGGTCACGGTTCGTAAATCCCACCATTTCGTTACCACGATGTCGCGCTCGATGGAAACATTCCGGAGGTGGAAACCATCTTCGTTCGCGCCCGTGGTCATTTCGTTCGCCCCGCTTAAGCGCGTGTCGGCATAGACGGAAATGTTCTTCGCTCCCACCGCGCCCAGACTCCCGGGATGCGCGCCAAGGGCGGCGAAGATTTCGTCCGCCGTGGCTGCGCGGAAAATTGTCGTGCCGATCACCCCCGCAAGCTTGGCCTCGTTCAACTGGTCGTCGCCCCGAATCAAAATAATAACCGTCTTGCTGTCGGCGACATAAACCAGCGTCTTGATCTGCCGATTCGCCGGAACGCTGAACGGCGCCTTGGTCAGCGCTTCAATGGTGACGACGCCCGGCGTGGCAAACTTCTCAATGGCTGCACCGATCTCCCGCGCCGCCGTTTTAGGAATACCGCTGGCGGCTTTCTCGATGTTCGCCGCGTAACCGCACGCTTCGCAGAACACCACATCGTTCTCACCCGTGTCGGCGGGCACCATGAATTCATGCGAATGACTTCCACCGATGACGCCGGTGTCAGCTTCGACGGGAAAATTTTGAACGCCGCAACGGTCGAAAATCCGTTTGTAGGCGTCATACATTTTCTGATAGCTCGCCATCGCGCCTTCGTCCGTGGTGTCGAACGAATACGCGTCCTTCATGATGAATTCCTTGGCGCGCATCAGCCCGAAGCGCGGGCGGATTTCATCGCGGAACTTCACGCTGACCTGATAAAAGTTTTTCGGCAACTGACGGTAGGAATTGATTTCGTTCGCCGCGAGCGTGGTGATGACCTCTTCCGCCGTCGCGCTCAAAACCCATTCGCGGCCACCGCTGTCCTTCAGGCGGAACAGCACGGCGCGGGCGGTTTCATAACGACCGCTCTGCTGCCAGAGTTCCGCCGGTTGCAACGACGGCATCAGGACTTCGACGCCGCCCGCGCGGTCCATCTCTTCGCGGATGATCTGCTCCACCTTGCGCAGCGCCCGGAGGCCGAGCGGGAGAAAAGTATAAACGCCCCCCGCGAGTTTCCGGATGAGACCGGCGCGCAGCAGCAGCTTGTGCGAAAGGATTTCCGCGTCCGACGGCGCTTCGCGGAGCGTTGGAATCAAGGTTTTAGTCCACTTCATGTGCGAAAAACTTAACCAGAAAGGAACCAAGGAACGAAGAATATTCTTTCCCCGCCGGCGCGCGGCTCCATTCGCAAAAAAATTCAAATTGACCTTGACTCCGGCGGGCGACTTTTGAAAAGTAGCGGGCGCAAGCCATGAGGGAAGAGGTGACAATCAGAAGTCTCACCCAGCGCAACCGCGCAACCGCGCAATAGTGCCGGGAATTCTTTAGCGCGAGGCGACGCCCCGGCCGCAAACGACTCCTCCCTTTTCAAATGGGGAGCACCCCGCACGGCAAGTGATGCCCCCCGCCTCTTTTGGGGCGCGCCCCCAGCCGTAGAAAGTTCGCCCCATTTCATTCGGGGTGCGCCCCGTGCCGCAAAAAACCCGCCCCTTTTGGTTTGGGGTGCGCCCCAAATGACAAAAAGTTCACCCCAAATCGCGCGGGGTGCGCCCCTTTTCATTTGGGGCACGCCCCTTTTCGCTCAAAATCCCCGTTTTTTGCCAAAAAACGCCCTTTTCCCACTTGAAACCGCTGTTTGACGCCTTTTATGCCTGAGAACCGCCTAGTTCGATGCCGGATTGGAGTGGGACGACCCGAACCGGCGCTGGGGCGATCCCGGCTAAGTGCCGCCTTTGCCGACCAACCCTGAACCCCCAACCAAAAACCAAACGCATGAAACGAAACAACTATTATCCCGCCCGCCAAGCCGACCAAATCGTGTGGCTGGCGAACTTCAGCAACAAATTGCCCGGCTACGCCACCGCCTTGGGCCTGACCACCGGGCAGGTGACCGCCGCCGGGGCCGATTGCGGCTGGCTCATCTACATCCTGCAAGCGTGGCTGCCCGCCGTGCGCACTTGGGCGCAGGCCGCCACCGATGCCGCCACGGAAGCCCAAACGGGGGTCGGCTCGGCGGCGTTGGCGCTGCCCGTGTTCATCACGCCCCTCCCGCCCACGGGCGTCGTGGCCGTGAACCCCGGCGCGCTCACCCGCCTCTTCGCCCTGGTGCAACTCATCAAGGACAGCGGCAAATGCACCGACGCCATCGGCACCAACCTCGGCGTCCTGGGCAGCGAACAGACCGCGCCCGACCTGACCACGCTCAAGCCCGCCATCGCCGCGAACATTTCCGGCACGTCGGTGAATGTGAAATGGGGTTGGGGCGGCAACGGCGCATCATTGGACAGTTGCGAAATCCAGGTGGATCGCGGCGCGGGCTTCGTGCTGCTGACCATTGACACCACGCCGAACTACACGGACACGCAACCGTTCCCCGCCGCCGGTCAAAGTGCGCTCTGGAAATACAAAGCCATTTACCGCCAAGGCGACCAACGCGTCGGCCAATGGAGCGATGTCGTCAGCATTCCGGTGGCGGGATAAATAACAATCAAGGAAAACCACCAACAAAAAAATACTCACCATGAAAACACTGACAATGAAACTTCTCGTTTTAACATGCATCGTGGTCGTCATCGGCCTTGCCGGTTGTTCGACCACGCCGCAAACGAAATTCACCGCCGACACGATAAGCAAAATCAAGTCCGGAATGACAAAGGCCGACGTGACGAGCATCGCCGGCGAGCCGCGTATGCGCTCCGTGGATAACGACGGTAACGAACTGTGGCAATACCGGAAGGATGCCCAAGAAGGAAAAGGCTTCAGAACAATGATGAACATTGCATCGTATGGCATGACTCGGGTATGGCCTCACGATATCAGGACATCTTGAACGTGACCTTTACGAACAGCATCGTTGCAAAAGTAACCTATCAAGAAAACGCCGACACGGGCTTTGGGCGCTAAACTGTTGACGACAGAATTTTTCCCCTGAAGGAGTTGTTTTGTCAGTCACCACAAGTAAGTCGGGTAGCGTTCAGTAACTGTTCAGAAATGCCGCCTAACAAAATCGACAACAAACACATAATATGACGACGATGAATAAGCCGCGCGTCCGACGCATTTCGGACTCCGAGGTCGTGATCGAAGCACCACGAACCGTCGCATTCGAGCACGTTGCCGAGGCACTCCAGAAGTTGGGGACTGTGAAACAGCGTGATTCCAATGAGACCTTCATTGAAGGTCGCATCAGGTTCGGTTTGCAATCTGTGGCGATGCGAGTGTCCGTGGTCGAACGCGACCCGGGGCAGACCACAGTGGTCATTCAAGGTTCATCTGATGACGCTTGGGGAATGGGCGCGAAGAATGCGTCCAAGAGACTCGTGCAGATGTTGGAAAACCTCGACAACCCAGGTTTCAAGGCTGACCGGCTCGGCATCCATCCCCTTGCCCTAGTGGGCGTCGTTATTGGCTTCGTGTTCGTCCTGTGGCTCATCATGGAGAAACTTGGCGTCCGCTGACCCGCGTCAAATTACGCCAGATTTCATTCTGCATCCGCCTCACGGCACGGGCAGTTCATCAAAGATTTTCTGGATGACCGTTTCGCTGGTTTTTTCCTCGGCCTCGGCTTCGGTAAAAGGTCAGTCCCAAACATTTTCTTTCGTGCCGCTTCCAGCGCGTTGGAGGAAAATTGAAGCTTCATTGCGCGCCGCACACCGCTATTTTGATCGCGATGTCTGCCATTACGGAATCCGAAGTAAAAGCGGATTCACCAATGCTAGAGACAGGCGGACACCCGTTCTGCGACAGTTTCAAATCACCTGGATTACCATCGCGGTCGTATTGTCACGACCATCATTCTTCACGGCCTCGAGGACCAGGCGTTGCGCGGGATTATCGCCGGTTTTTATCGGTTGTTCCGGGCGCAGCAGATCCAGCGCATGATGGTTGTAAAGTCCTTCCGTCAGACCATCCGAACAGATCAAAAAAATGTCGCCCGGCTCACACCCCACCGCCCCGACTTGCGACAAGGGGTTAATCCCGAGTATTGACCCAACGGCGAACCCGTTTGATTTCCCGACGGATTGTTTTCAAACATTCGCCGTGGCGTCGGCAGCAGTAACGAAAACTTTCCTTTTCACTTCACCGTGTTGTTCAGCGGCGCGAGACCCGAAATCCGCACTTCAAGGCGGTCGCCGGATTGGATGGGCCCGACACCCGACGGCGTGCCCGTGAGGATCACGTCGCCCGGCAGCAACGTGATATTCGCGGAAATGAAACTCACCAGATCGTAACAATTGAAGATCATCTGCCGCGTGTGTGAGTTCTGCCGGAGCTGGCCATTCTGGAAAAGCTGGATGGCTAAATCGGTCGGATCCATTTTCGTTTCCACATACGGTCCCAGCGGCGTGAAGGTGTCGAACGATTTCGCCCGGCACCACTGGCTCTCGGAATTCTGAATCGTGCGATCGCTGATGTCCTGCGCCGCCGTGAAGCCAAAAATGTAGCGGGCCGCCGCCGCCGCCGTGACGTTGCGAATTTTCCGCCCGATGACAATGGCCAGTTCCGCCTCGAAATCGGTGCGGTGCGCGGGATACGGCACTTCGATCTTCGCGCCGTCAGGGATCAGCGACGTGGTGGCCTTGATCCAGATAAGCGGCTCTTTGGGCAGGGGCTTGTTCTGTTCGCGCGCGTGATCAGCGTAGTTCAGACCGACCGCGATGATTTTCGACGGCGACACCGGCGTGAGAATCCGGACCCCTTTGCGCGGCGTGGCTTTCTTGTCGAACGAAGGGGAGCCGAAAACATCTCCGTGCAACCGGAACAATTCACCATCCACCACCTTGGCGTGGAAGATGTCGTCGCCTTTCTGAAAACGCCCGATGGCAGCCATAAATGCGGCGGCAGCGTAACCAGCAGGGCTTCGCCGCCGCAAGGGGAAAGGAAACAAACTCAGACCGCCAATGCCTAGTACGGCAGCGGATATTTCACCGTCAGTTCCCGCACGCGCTGCCGCACCTGGGCGATGGCGTCGAGGTTTTTAATGTCCATCAGCACTTCGCTGATCATATCCGCAATGGCCGCCATCTCGGCTTCCTTCATGCCGCGCGTCGTGACCGCCGGCGTACCGAGACGGATGCCGCTGGCCTGAAACGGCGAGCGGGTCTCGAACGGGATCGTATTCTTATTCACCGTGATCCCCGCGTCATCGAGCGCAATCTGACAATCCTTGCCCGTCAAGTTCCGCGCGCCCACGTCCACCAGCATGAGGTGATTGTCCGTGCCGTCGCTGACCAGCCGGAAGCCGTTGCGCTTCATGCTGTCGGCCAGCGCACGGGCGTTGCGCACGATTTGCTCCTGGTAACCTTTGAACTGGGGTTGCAGCGCCTCGTGGAAACAAACCGCCTTGCCCGCGATGACGTGCATGAGCGGACCGCCCTGGATGCCGGGGAACACCTGCGAATCAATTTCCTTCGCGTATTTCTCGCGGCACAAAATCAAACCGCCCCGCGGCCCGCGCAACGTCTTGTGCGTCGTGGTCGTCACGAAATCCGCGTGCTCCATCGGGCTGGGATGAATCCCGGCGGCGACCATACCGGCGATGTGCGCAATGTCCGCGAGCAGCAACGCCCCCACTTCGCGGGCGATCTCGCCCATGCGTTTGAAATCAATGCTGCGCGGATAGGCGCTCGCGCCCACGGTGATCATCTTCGGTTTGTGCTCGCGGGCCATCACCGCGAGTTGATCGTAATCAATCCGTTCGTCCTCTTTGCGTACGCCGTAGTGAACGATCTCGAAAAACTTGCCGGAGAAATTCGCCTTGTGGCCATGCGTGAGATGGCCGCCGTGGCTCAGGTCCATCGTGAGCATCTTGTCGCCCGGCTTAAGGAACGCAAAATAGACCGCCATGTTGGCGCCGCTGCCGGAGTGCGGCTGGACGTTCGCGTGTTCCGCGCCAAACAGTTTCTTCGCGCGGTCAATGGCCAGTTGCTCCACCGTGTCCACGTTTTCGCAGCCGCCGTACCAGCGCTTCTTCGGATAACCCTCGGCGTATTTGTTCGTCAGCACCGAGCCTTGCGCTTCCATGACGGCGGGGCTGGTGAAGTTTTCGCTGGCGATGAGTTCAATGTTCTCCTGCTGGCGCAGGCGTTCGTGTTCGACGGCATCCGCAATGGCGGCGTCCACATTTCGCAATCGGTATTCGGGCAGTATCATTTTGGGTTCCATCTTGTTCACGCGGCGCTCGTGGCGTCCGCCTTCAAATTTGGTGTTGAGAAAAACCTCGAGAATCCGTTTGGCTTCCTCCGGCGGCGTGAATTTGCCGGCCAGGCACAGCACGTTGGCGTCGTTGTGCCGGCGCGTCAACTCGGCCACTTGCGGTTCGCTGACCAGCGCGGCCCGGATGCCCGGCGTCTTGTTCGCCGTGATGCTCATGCCGATGCCCGTCGTGCAAACGAGCAGGCCATACTCGGCCTGGTGCCCCGCCACCGCATCCGCCACTTGCTGCGCGTAGTCGGGATAATCCGTGGCCTCCTTCGAGTGCGCGCCGAAATCCATGAAGCTCAGTCCGCGCGCCGCCAAATCTTTCTTGAGCGTTTCCTTCAACTCGAAGCCGCCATGATCCGCGCCGATGGCCACCGTCGCGGGCTTCGCCGACCCGGAAGTTTTGCCGCCGGTGGCGTACTCGTGCTGCGCGATGAAGCGCAACAGCGACGCGATGCCCTGCTCGATC
>ORMF012484168.1_pt1 | contig 10764 bp, 17 predicted proteins | sample 1779871 | NCBI WGS metagenome assembly ORMF01 (sample SAMEA104232316, study PRJEB22302) | groundwater metagenome | biome: forest; feature: aquifer; material: groundwater | place: USA | collected 2011-08-07 | depth 5.4 m
AAAGGCACTGGTCGGGCTCGGGTTGGCTCCATTCGCAGTCCCCTATGGCGGGGCGGGGGGGGAACCTTTGGTCCTCGTTCTAAGCGCAATTGGACTTTGAAAATTAACAAGAAAGCCAAGACCAAAGCCTTATTTATGTCTTTGTCTGATAAAGCCAGCGACGGCAGAATTTTTGTAATAGACACCATTAAACTGTCAGCGCCTAAGACCAAGGAATTTAGCAAATTTCTGTCTGCATTCAGCGATAAAGCGAAGCTGAACGCAAAGAAGCCATTATTATTATTACCAAAAAATGACCAGACAATTGTCAGGGCTTCGCGGAATTTACCACATTTTAAATCTTCCCTGGCGACCAGTCTGAATGTGGTAGATGTTATGAAAGCCGACGGACTTATTCTTTTGAAGGACAGTCTGTCTGTAATTGAAAAAACCTATCTTAGAAGCGAAAAGCGCAAAATTCAAAACGAAAAACAAAAGAGTTTTGCCAAGCAAAACACCTAAATTTTAAACTTTTCATTTTACACTTTACACTTTTGATATGGCAATTTTTTCTTCCAAACAGGAAAATAATACTCCGCAAACAGCAGTGACCACGGAAAGTAACCTCTCCGTAGCCAAGGTCTTGCTTGACGGGCAACCAATGCGGATATTTCCCAGACTCTCCGAAAAAACCAATAAACTGGCACCTTTGAATAAGTATGTTTTCAAAGTTGATGTCCACGCCACAAAAATAACAGTAAGAAAAGCTTTAGAGAAAATTTACGGCGTGAAAGTAGCAGATATTAACATGATAAGAATGGAAGGCAAAGTCCGCCGCTACAGAAAAAATTTAGCAAAGTTAAGCGATTTTAAAAAGGCCATTGTGACTTTAAAGCCAAACAGCAAGAAATTTGATGTAATTGAAAATGTGTAACTAGGAGTTAGCTTGTAGCTGATAGCTTGTAGAGTCTGTAAGTTGCCAGCTGCAAGTCAGCAGCAAAAGAAAACAACGACCAACATTTTCATGCCGATCGTTGTAGGTGAGGGGTGGGGGTTGTTCAGAACCCCACAACCTGGAACTGATCCGACTCGACGACCTCAAGGTCATCGTGATCCATTAACCAGTTCAAGAAAGGTTTAGTATTAGTGGGCTCAGCGTTTTCTCCGTATTTCTTTCGGAGATCCGCGCTGAATTGATGATGGAGGCGATCAAAGTCCAGATCTTCTGGACCGATTACCACACCATACACACAGGCGATTGCTAATGGGTCTTTATAACCCAATATGTAGACCTTCCGGCCTGGCTTGATCATTTTTGATTCTCCTTCAAAGATGGTAAAAACACTAACCATATAGTATAGCATACATAAGATAATTTGTCAATAGTAGTATAAAAACGTTTAATATATGGCAGTAAAACTCTACAAACCAACAAGTCCAGGTCGGCGCATCATGAGTGTGACCGATTATTCGGTGCTCCACAAAAAGAGCAAGACTCCGAAGGGTTTGATATTTTCAAAAAAGAGAAGCGCCGGCCGGAACAATACCGGAAAAATTACTGTTAGGCATCATGGTGGCGGTTCCAGAAAAAAAATCCGGTTGGTAGATTTTTCCAGAAGCGACCGCAAGGATATCCCAGCGCTTATAAAGACTATTGAGTACGATCCAACCAGAAGTGCTTTCATTTCCATGGTGGCTTATAAAGATGGTGTTAAGCGTTTTATTTTGACCCCTCAGGGGGTCAGCGTTGGCAGCCAGGTAATGTTTGGTGAAAACGCCGAAATCACTCCGGGGAATCGGTTACGTTTAAAAAATATTCCAGTGGGAACCTTAATTCACGATGTGGAACTTATTCCTGGTCAGGGCGGTAAAGTAGCGCGCAGTGCCGGCAGTTATTTAACTCTTCAAACAGTAGAAGCAGGATATGCTTTGCTTAAAATGCCTAGCGGGGAAATTCGCAAGGTTCCGGACACGTGTACGGCGACAGTTGGTCAGTTAGCTAACGCAGACTGGATGAACGTCAGAATTGGCAAAGCTGGCCGTATGCGGCTGATGGGCTGGCGGCCGAGCGTGCGCGGTAAAGTTATGAACCCGGTGGATCACCCCCATGGCGGCGGTGAAGGCCATAACCCCATTGGACTGAAGTACCCAAAAACTCCCTGGGGCAAGCATGCTTTAGGCGTAAAAACCAGAGACCCGAAAAAATACAGCAATTCCATGATAATTAAACGTCGGGTGAAAAAATAGAGACTAGGAAATTTTTTGCCGTCGAGCTTAGGTGCTAATCACACATGCGCTCGCCAACAAAAAATTTCCTAATCCAGTTAAACGATTTATTATGTCAAGAAGTTTAAAAAAAGGACCATTCGTGGATCCGAAATTACTGAAGAAGGTTATGGCAGGCAAACCTGGCGACCAAATTAAAACTTGGTCGCGCGACTCCACTATTACTCCTGCCATGGTTGGGTTTAATTTTTTAGTGCACAATGGTAGAGTTCATGTTGCAGTATTTGTTACAGAAAATATGGTGGGACATAAGCTTGGCGAATTTTCTCCGACTAGAAAGTTTATGCGTCATGGTGGAAAGATGGCCAAAGAACAAGAAGCAGCCGCGCAAGCTAGCGAAAAGGCAAAATTAGCCGAAGCAAAGGAACCAGTAAAGAAATAACCGCGAATAGACGAATTATACCAATCTTACAAATATTTCCATGCGTGTTATTCATGCTATTAGTGCATTAGTGAATATATGGCAAAGCAAGCAGTTAAAACTGAATCCAGTAAATTTGTTACGGCTTCCGCGCAGGGTCTTAGAATTTCGCCGCGCAAAATGCGCCTGGTGACAAATTTAGTAAAGAACATGCCGGTAGCCGAAGCTATTACCCAATTGGAGTTCACCAATAAAAAAGCCGGAGAATTTTTGTCAAAGTTGTTAAAATCTGCCGTTGCCAATGCACAGAATAATCACTCGTTACAGCCAGACGATTTGTATGTAAAAACCATTACTTGCGATATGGGTACAACCATGAAACGGTATTTTCCCAGAGCCCGCGGCAGTGCTTTCATAATTCGGCGTAAACTGTCTAACGTAAATGTTGTTTTGGAAGAACGAAAAGTAAAGAAAGCTAAAAAATCCAGGCTAAGCAATTTATTGAAACGGACAAAGACAGACAAGGCAGAGGCAGCCGGGGAAAGCAGTGTTGGCCAGCCCGAACAGATTACTGAAACAACGGTTGAAATAGCTAATCAGGTAAAACCTGCCCAGCCAGTGAAAAGTCACGAACAGGTCAAAATGAACAAGGTTCAGCAAAAGCGCAGGCTATTTAACCGCAAGACAGGAGAGTAAAAAATAATGCAAAATGCAAAGATCAAAATTCAAAATTATGGAGTCCGCCTTAGGCGGACATCTATAAAATATATAGCAGTTGCGAAGCAACACCTAAATTTTACACTTTGATTTTTTAATTTTTAGCTTGTTATTATGGGTCATAAGATTAATCCAACATCATTCCGACTAAAAATAACTGACACCTGGAAATCACGGTGGTTTTCCAAGTCGAATTTTGTGGCACAGCTTCAAGAAGACGTTACTATCCGCCAGTATTTGGAAACTCATTTGCGTAAAGCAGGGCTTTCGCGCATTGATATTGAACGCCTTAACGACGGAACCATTACAGTAATAATTAAAACCACTAAACCCGGATTAATTATAGGAAAAGGCGGCGCTGGGATTGAAGAACTGAAGAAAAAGATTAAGACTAAGTTAAAAATTAAGAGCGAGCTTAAAGTAAATATAGAAGAACTACGGGACGTTAATTTGCATGCCCAAGTCATTGCCAATGGAATTGCCGAACAGCTGGAAAAGCGCGTAGCATTTAGGAAACTCATGAAGCAGTCTATTGAACAGGTCATGAACGCCGGAGCCAGAGGGGTGAAAGTTGCCGTGGGCGGCAGATTGAATGGAGCAGAAATTGCCCGAACAGAACACCTTTCTTCCGGTAAAATTCCTCTGCACACTATGAGGGCTAACATAGATTTTGCCCGCGCTACGGCTTACACTACTTACGGGACTATTGGCATAAAAGTATGGATTTACAAAGGCGACGTATTTAGCAACCAAGTGCAAAATGCAAAGTTAAAAGTTCAAAATGAATGAATCCCAACGAGTCGGGACAGCTAAATTTTACTTTGATTTTTACATTTTAAATTTCTATCATGCTTATCCCGAAAAAAGTTAAACATAGGAAGCATCATCGCGGCCGCACCAAAGGTAAAAGCAGCGCCGGCAATGATATTTCCTTTGGCAGTTTTGCCTTGAAAGCTTTGGAAAGCTCCTGGGTAACTGCCCGGCAAATTGAAAGCGCCAGGCGCGCCATGACTCATTATGTTCAGCGCGGCGGTAAAATTTGGATTCGCATTTTTCCCGACAAACCAGTAACACTTCATGGCAATGAGTCACCCATGGGCGGCGGTAAAGGTGCGGTGGATCATTTTGTCGCGGTAGTGAAAAAGGGCCGGATTTTATTTGAAATGGACGGCGTTACAGAAGTGCAAGCTAAAGAAGCTATGAGGTTGGCCAGTTATAAACTTCCGGTGAAAACCAAGTTTTTAATAAAACTCTAAGTTTATGAAGTATAAAGAACTAACTAACAAACCCGAAGCCGAATTAAAACGGCAACTGGCAGAGCTCCGCGAGGAGCATAGAGCCTTGGCGGTTAAGGTAAAATTGCTGCAGGAAAAAAACGGTCACAAACTAACTTTACTGAAAAAAGATATTGCTAGAGTTCTAACTGCATTGACTGCTAAAAAATAATTATTTTATATGACTATTGAAAATTCAACAAATTCAAGCTTATCTACTCGTCAGCAAATGACCGGTATTGTCGTGTCCGACAAAATGGACAAGACCGTTGTGGTTAAGGTGGACACCCGCAAGCGTCATGCTAAATACAAGAAAAGTTATACTAGCAGCAAGAAGTATAAAGTTCACGACGAAGCTAACGAGTATAAAACGGGAGATAAGGTGATTATTGAAGCAATCAGGCCAAAAAGCCGGGAGAAAAAATTCCAAGTAATTAGCAAAGTATAATAGTAAAATAGATGAGAAGTAGAATAGCACTGCAGCAAAATCTAATCTACTATTCTGCTAATCATCTAGTAAAGTTATGTTGCAAATCCGTTCCATAATAAAAATTGCCGACAATAGCGGAGCCAAATTGGTTAACGTGTTTTCAGTGTCGGGTAAGAATGCCAGACGGTTCGCCGGTCTAGGCGACATTGTGTCTTGCTCGGTTAGAGTGGCTGCACCAAACGGACAAGTGAAAAAGGGCGATAAAGTTTATGCGGTAATTGTTCGTTTGCGTAAGGAGGTACGCAGGAAAGATGGTTCCTATATTCGCTTTGATGAAAATGCCGGTGTGTTAGTGAATAAGGAAAATGGCGAACCGCGCGGAACCCGTATTTTTGGCCCCATTCCAAGAGAGCTCCGCGAGAAAGGTTTTACCAAGATTATTTCTTTAGCCCCGGAAGTAATATAATTAACCACGAATGCACGAATTTCACAAATCTTACAAATAATGGATTAGTGGTATCCGTGTTATTAGTGAATTAGTGAATATATGAAAATTAAAAAAGGCGATACAGTCAAAGTAATTTCCGGTAAAGATAAAGGCAAAACCGGCAAGGTTTTAAGCGTGTTCAGCAAAACCGGCAAACTCACAGTTGAGAATGTCAATATTCACACGAAATTCGTGAAGAGCCGCAGGCCCGGTCAAAGCGGACAAAAAGTTACCTCAGCCTCTCCGTTAACTGTTTCTAAGGTCATGCTTATAGACCCACACTCCGGCAATCCTACCCGCATAGGGCATATTTATTTAGCTGACGGCACAAAACAGCGTATTGCTAAGACCAGCGGTAAAGCTATTTAGTTAGTGATTAGTGAGTAGTTTGTAAGATCTGCAGATTACTGAACTGTTCACTACAAACTATCAACTATAAACTAGTAAATTATGGAAAGATTACAAGTTCAGTACAACAAAAAAATAGTACCGAGTTTGATGAACAAGCTTGGTTTAAAGAACGTCATGCAAGTGCCGCGGGTTATTAAAGTTGTCATAAATGTTGGTATTGGAAAATTTATTAAAGACAGCAAGTTGGTAGAGTTTATTAAGCAAGATGTGACAAAAATTGCCGGTCAAGCGCCAGTAGAAACCAAGGCTCGCAAGTCCATTGCCGGCTTTAAGGTCAGAGAAAACCAGGTTGTTGGTTTGACCGCGACTTTGCGCGGCGAGCGCATGTACAGCTTTTTGGACAAGCTTATTAACGTGGCTCTCCCTAGGGTAAAAGACTTCCGCGGAGTTTCACCTAGTGGTTTTGACGGCCGGGGGAATTATCATTTGGGATTGCGCGAACATATTGTTTTTCCCGAAATTTCCAGTGAAGCGATAGACCACATTTTTGGTTTGGAAATTTCCATTGTTACAAATGCAGGTTTGAACGCGCCAGCCCAGCAATTGCTTAAAAGCATGAACTTTCCATTCCGGCAAGATGATAAATAATTTTTATAACCAAATTTCTGCTTGGGCCGAACGAAGTGAGGTTAAGCAGAAATTTGAGAGGAATACTTTACGGAGAGCGATAGTCCCGACGGAAAGTCGGGACGTAAGCTCGGAGTAAAGTAAGACGATATGGCTAAGAAATCTCTTATTGCTAAAGCAGACCGCAGTCTAATAAAACCAAAGTACTCTACCAGAGTAATTCGGCGTTGTTGGAAGTGCGGACGCAAAGCTGGTTTTATGAGAGATTTTCGGCTCTGTAGAATTTGTTTTCGGGAGCTAGCCAGCAAAGGAGAAATTCCCGGCATTAGTAAATCAAGCTGGTAGAAATCAGTAAAATAGTAGAAGAGATAAATAGAAGAATAGTAACTGCAGCCGCTATTCATCTAAGTCTACTAATCATCTAATTATGTATACCGATCCAATTTCCGACATGTTAACAAGAATTCGCAATGCCATAGCGGCCAAAAAGACCGAGTTGGTTTTGCCTTATTCCAAATTTAAACATAATTTGGCTAAGTTACTGCTGGCCGAAGGCTTTATTAGTGGGGTAAATGAACTTAGCGGCCGCATGAAAATGCTTCAACTTAATTTAAAATACGGTCCAGAAGGGCAGCCAGTTATTTCAGGAATAAAACGATTTAGCAAACCTGGTCAAAGAATGTATTTGCCAGTTACCAGGCTACCAAGAACCAACGGCGGCTTTGGCGTAACCATTGTTTCTACTTCCAGAGGTTTACTAACTGACAAACAGGCCAGAAAAGAGCGAGTGGGCGGAGAAATTGTCTGCCAGGTATGGTAGTAAGAATAGTAAATTAGTAGAATAGAAAAATAGAAACCGCAACCAACTAATTTACTAATTTACTAATTTACTAATCTACTATTCATCTATTAATCTAATTTATGTCAAGAATTGGAAAAAAACCAGTAATAGTGCCAGAGGGTGTAAAAGCAGAGCTTAAAGATAGAACCTTGTCCGTAACCGGACCAAAGGGTAACTTGTTATTGATCCTTCACGACAAAGTTGATCTAAAATTGTCTGAGGGCGAAATAGTTGTGGAAATTCAAAATCAGGAGAACAAACAACAGAAGGCTTTGTGGGGCTTGTTCCGCTCACTTGTTCAGAATTTGATAGATGGGGTAGCAAAAGGTTTTGAAAAAAAACTTGAAGTCAACGGCGTCGGTTTTAAAGTTGCGGTTGCTGCCAACAAACTTGTGCTCCATTTAGGCTTTTCCCATGCAATTGAACGGGAAATTCCAGAAGGCTTACAGGTTACAGTAGATAAAAATATTATTAGTATTGCAGGAAGCGACAAACAGCGCGTTGGCCAGTTTGCGGCGGAAATTAGAGCATTAAAAAAACCGGAACCATACAAAGGCAAAGGCATTAAGTACGCAGACGAGATAATTTTGCGCAAAGCCGGCAAAGTGGTTAAGGCAGTTGGCGCCAAGTAATTAGGATTTTTTGTTTATGAAAGATGCTACCCAAAAAAAAGTGGAGAAACGCAGTCTTCGCCACGGTCGTGTTCGCAGCAAAATTGCCGGCACGCAAAACCGCCCGCGCTTAAATGTGTTTCGTTCGTCTGTTCATATTTATGGGCAAATTATTAACGATGAGTCCGGCAAAACTTTAGCCGCTGCTTCCAGCTTGGAACTTAAAGGAAAACAGACAAAAACCAATCAGGCGGAAAGCGTAGGAAAACTTATTGCCGAAAAAGCTTTAGCAAAAAAGATTAAGCAGGTCGTGTTTGACCGAGGCGGTTACCGATATCATGGCAGAGTAAAGGCTTTGGCCGAAGCTGCTCGCGCCGCGGGTTTGGAATTTTAATTAATCACTGATGCGCAGATAGCACGGATATTACAAATAAGTATCCGCGAGATCTGTAAAATCAGTGTATCAGTGAAATAACTATGGAACGAAGACCGAGAAGAACTAGGGGAGGGGATGACCGACCAAAAAGAGAATACGACCAAAAAGTCGTAGAAGTTAAACGTGTCACCAGAGTAGTGGCCGGCGGCAAGCGCATGCGCTTCCGCGCCCTTGTGGTTATTGGCGACCATAAAGGAAAAGTTGGCATTGGTTTAAAAAAAGGCGCGGACGTAGCCGAGAGTGTAAATAAAGCCGTTACTGCCGCCAAAAAAAATATGATTACTCTGCCTCTCATAAATGACACTATCCCTCACGAGATTAAAGTAAAGTATAAATCCAGCCGCTTAATCATGATGCCTGCTAAACCCGGAACCGGAGTAATTGCCGGCGGAGCAGTTAGGAGCATTATGGATTTGGCCGGCGTGAAAAACGTTATTTGTAAAATGATTGGCAGTTCCAACAAAGTCAATAACGTGAAAGCCGTATTTGAAGCTTTCGGCAAAATGAAAAGCAAAGAACAGCTAATCGCCTTGCGGAAGTAATAATTAGTAGTAAGTTGTAAGTGAATAAGAATTAAGTAACCTACAACTCTATAACTTACTACTTACAACTAGTAAATTTATGTTAAAATTACATCAGCTAAAAAAACATCCAAAATCGGTGAAACGGCGCAAGGTCGTGGGCCGCGGTCTGGGTAGCGGCCACGGCACTTATTCCACCCGCGGCGGCAAAGGTCAAACAGCCAGAACCGGACACAGCAAAATGCCCGCTGGGTTTGAAGGCGGTCGTCAGCCGCTTATTCGCCAGTTGCCAAAATTGCGCGGTTTTAAGAGCCTGCGTCGTAAAACAGTGGCGCTAAATTTGGACATCTTGAATATGTTTAACGACAACGACGTTGTCACTATTCTAGCGCTTCAGCAAAAAGGTTTAGTCAAACCATTTGGGCACGGCAGTTTGCCCCCAGTAAAAATATTAGCCGGTAAACTGAGCAAAAAATTAACTGTAAAAGTGCCGGTTTCCGCTGCTGCCCGGCAAGCTATAGAAGCAGCCGGCGGCACTGTGAAATAATCTCAGATATACGGATAGCTTAACGAACAGTATGAACCCCGTTAGGCAACTTACAAATTTTCTTACGGAGTTATAGCTAAAAGCTTTGCAGAATAAATTTAATTTCCTTAAACTATTATTATGTCTAACTGGGTGAACAAATTTACGTTAATTTGGAAAACTAAATCCTTGAGAAATAAAATTCTCATAGTGTTAGGGCTGCTCATTCTCACCAGAATTTTAGCGCACGTGCCTATTCCGGGCATAGACAGCTCCGCTTTAAAAAGTTTTTTCCAGCAAAGCCAATTTTTTAATTTGTTGGATATTTTTTCCGGCGGTGGGTTAACCAATTTTTCCATTGCCATGCTTGGGGTTGGTCCTTACATTACTGCTTCCATTATTATGCAGCTGCTCACTATTATTGTGCCTTCTTTGGCCGAGCTCCAAAAGGAAAGTGGCGAAGCTGGCCGCGTGAAAATTAACCAATACACTCGCTACATTACTATCCCTTTGGCGGCCTTGCAAGCTTTTGGCACCATTCGTTTGTTGCAAAGCCAGGGCGGAGCGAATATTTTAGGAGCTTTTACCCCGTTCCAGTGGTTTTTAACTTTACTGTCCGTGATGTGCGGAACTATGTTGGTGGTATGGATTGGCGAAATTATTTCTGAATACGGCATTGGCAACGGAGTTTCCTTAATTATCTTTGCCGGAATTGTCGCGAGCCTTCCCGCGTCTCTGCGCTCGCTTATAGATTTATACGACCCCAGCAAACTGCCAACTATTTTAGGTTTCTTGGCCGTTGGCTTAATTGTAATTGTCGGAGTGGTGTTAGTTACGGAAGCGCAGCGCAATATTCCCATAAGTTATGCCAAGCGCGTCCGCGGCGACAAGCTGTACGGCGGTGTGGATACACACTTGCCCCTGCGGCTTAATCAAGCCGGGGTTATTCCAATTATTTTTGCTATTTCCGTTATGTTATTTCCCGCCATGATTGCGCAATTCTTTGTGAACGCCAAGTCCGCTCTGTTAGCAGATTACGCACAGAAAACTATCAACCTGTTTAATTCCCAAGGCTGGTTCTACGGCGTGCTTTATTTTGCCATGGTTGTGCTGTTCACTTATTTTTATACTGCCGTGGTATTTAATCCGCAAGAGGTTGCAGAAAACGTTCAGCGCAATGGCGGCTTTATTCCAGGACTCCGGCCTGGCGCCCAGACTGCTGACTATTTATATAAAGTGCTAAATCGCATTACCTTGCCTGGCTCCATTTTTTTGGGCTTAATAGCCATTTTGCCTTTCATCTTACAAAAATTTACC
>ORMF010333906.1_pt1 | contig 10763 bp, 8 predicted proteins | sample 1779871 | NCBI WGS metagenome assembly ORMF01 (sample SAMEA104232316, study PRJEB22302) | groundwater metagenome | biome: forest; feature: aquifer; material: groundwater | place: USA | collected 2011-08-07 | depth 5.4 m
CGCGCGCGAGCAGCGTGGTGTGTCGCTGCGGCAGATTGCGGAGGCGACGAAGATTTCCGTCAGCGCACTGGGAGCGCTCGAGCGGAACGACATCTCACGACTTCCCGGCGGTATCTTCAGCCGCGCGTTCGTTCGCGCGTATGCGATCGAGGTGGGCCTCGATCCCGAGCAGGCCGTCCGCGAATTCATCACCCAGTTTCCTCACGACTCAGTGACGGTTGGCAGTCCGCATGTGCCACAAGAAGACCACGCGGCGATCGAGAGCAGCCGCCAGAGCGCTCAGGCGGCTCTAAAGCTGCTCGGGGTGTCGATTCCGGTGGTTGGCGCGATCCTGTATTTCACGCTCTTCCGGGCTCCAGCCCGACCAATGGATGCCGCCGCGCCCACGGCGTCGGCCGCCGTCGCATCGCCCGCGATCGACATCGAGCCGGAGATCGCGGTGCCGCCCCCCGCTGCCCCAATGGAGTCGCTCGCACCGGGCGTGCCGTCAGCAGATATCGCGGCAGGCGTCGGCGGCAAGCCTCTGATCTTCGAGCTCGTGGCGACCGGTCCCGCGACTCTCGATGTGTCCCTTGACGGGGTTCGCCATGAAACGCGGACGGTCGCGCAGGGCGAGCGTCTCGTGTTTCAGGCCGACCGGGAGATGCAGTTGACCATCAGTGATGCCGGGTCCCTGCAACTCACGATCAATGGCCAGCCGGCGGTCTCCCTCGGGGCGCGCGGCGAGGCGCGGACGGTGCAGATCGGGCGGCGCAACTACGGATCTTTCCTCGCTTCTCAATAGAGTGGATCTCAGTTTCCGTACTCCGCTGCTCGACTTTTTCCGCCGCGGCGACGTTGCGCGCGACATCCGTCTGCTCGCCGCACAGGGTGCGCTTGCGCCGCGCGCCCATGAGCAGCTCGGACTGCTCGTCTTTCTGGTCGAGGATCCCGATCCCGACATCAGGCGCGCGGCGGAGCAGACGATCGGTCTCATTCCGCAGGAATCGCTGTCCGCCTTCCTTGGCCGCTCCGACGTGGCCGCGGAGCTGCGCGCGTTTTTCGCGACGCGCGGGATCGAGCCCGCGGCGGTTCCGGCCCCCGATGCTGGTGGCCCGCTCATTGGCGGTGACGAAAGCGATGAGAGCGGCGCAGACGGCCACGAACCGGAAGAGGCAGACGGCCATGGACCGGAAGAGAAGGTATCGACGCTCCAGAGGATTGCCGCCTTGACCGTGGCGCAACGGGTGGCGCTCGCCATGAAGGGCAGCCGCGAAGAGCGCACAATTCTGATCCGCGATTCCAACAAGCTGGTGGCGGTGGCCGTGTTGAGCAGTCCCAAGGTCACCGAGTCCGAGATTGAGAGCATCGCGAAGATGTCGAGCATCTCGGACGAGGTGCTCCGTATCATTGCGAACACGCGGGCGTGGGTGAAGAGCTACGCGGTGACGCTGGCGCTGGCGAAGAACCCGAAGACGCCGGTGGCGATCTCGATGAACCTACTGGCGCGCCTGCAGGATAAGGACTTGCGCATGCTCTCGACCGACCGAAACGTTGCTGAGATCCTACGGATTACCGCAAGGCAGAAGCTGGTGATCACGAAATAGGCGGATTCGAGAGGACGCGCCTCTACGAGCGTTTGGCTTTTGGCCTATTGCCGCTGGCCTTCGCGCCTCCTCGTTTCTGCGCCCAATCTTTCCTCATCTGCGCCAATCCCTCCATGTAGACCGTGGCCTTCTGGCGATCGTCCTCTGTCGGCAGGGTCTTGAGGAGCGCGACCGCATGGTCAAGGTCGTCCTGAATCGACTCGCGCCGAGTACGGAAGTAAATGCTCCGGATTTCGGCAAGGATTTCTGCAGGAGTACGTGCCTTACCGCGCACCGATGACAACGGGACGAATGCTCCTTTGGGCTTGTTCACGGCTATCTCGCGCAATTACGCCGGAGCATTGGCCGAAGCGCCTCAATCGACCGCGTGTTGAGCACATCGTCCGCCGACGCCCATGCGCGGCGCGCGACGTGCACCCCCCAGCGGAGATTGCCGAAGGCAATTGCGGAGTGCGCGTCGGTCGAGATGACGAGACGGGCACCTCGCTCCCGGGCCAGCCGTGCGGTCGTGTCATTCAGGTCGAGCCGATCGGTCTGACAGTTGATCTCCAGCGCAATCCCTGCGGCCGCCGCGGCCGAGATGACGCGCTCGAGATCGAACGGATAGGGCTTCCGTTTGAGCAGGAGCCGTCCGGTCGGATGGCCGAGCACGTCAATCCAGGGGTTCTCGATGGCACGCAGAAGGCGCTCGGTCATTTGCGCCTCGTCCATCGTGAAGTGCGAATGCACCGAGGCGATCACGAAATCCAGCGCTGCCAGGCAGTCGTTTGCAAGGTCCATCCGGCCATCGGCCAGGATGTCGCACTCGATGCCCGCAAGCAGGGTCAGGCCGTCGAGGCGATTGCTCAGGGCGCGGATCCTCGCTGCGTGGCGCAGCGCCCGTCCTTCATCAAGGCCGTTAGCCATCGCGAGCGCTCTGCTGTGATCAGTCACCGCCACATACTCGTGTCCCGCCAGCCGCGCCGCATTGGCCATCGTCTCCAGGTCGTCGCGACCGTCGGTTTCTGTCGTGTGTACGTGCAGGTCGCCACGGACATCGTCGATGCACACGAGGCGTGGCAGGCGCCCATCCTGCGCGGCTTCGATTTCGCCACGGTTTTCCCGAAGCTCAGGCTCCACATAGTGCAATCCGAGCGCCTCGTAAATGCCGTCCTCTGACTCTCCGGCTATCCGCGTATCATCCGACGCCCGAAAGAGGCCGTACTCGTTGAGTTTTAGCCCGCGCTGGATCGCTCGGTCCCGGAGGACGATGTTGTGTGCTTTTGAGCCGGTGAAATACTGCATTGCAGCGCCGCGGCTCTCGGCCGGAACGAGACGCAGGTCCGCCTGGTAGCCGCCCGACAGCCGCACACTCGCCTTCGTGTCGCCATGGCCGAGCACGCGCTCCACCTTCGGATACTCGACAAATGCGTCCATCGAAGACCGTTCGCCCCCGACAGCGAGGACGTCGATGTCGCCGCAGGTTTCGCAACCGCGCCGCAGGCTGCCGACCGGGATGAACTCCACGGCCGGAGCTCCGTCCTGCAGGTACGCCATGAGCTGGGAGGCGACCCGCGCGGTATCGGGTAAGAGGTGACGGCCGGTGTCCTGCAGGCGCTCGTCGAGCGCTTTGAGAATCAGCGCTTCTTTTTTTGCGCCCATCCCGCGCAGCTCGCGGAGTGCGCCTCGGCGTGCCGCGTTGGTCAGGTCATCGAGCGACCGAATGTTGAGCGAGGAGTACAGCAGCCCGACAGTCTTCGGACCGACACCTTGCAGGCGGAGCAGATCGAGGAGTGTCGCCGGGAACTCGCGAAGCAGCTCCTCGTGAAAACCGCACGCACCGGTGTCAGTCAGCTCCCGGATTTTCGCGGCCAAGTCCTTGCCGATGCCGGGGATCTCCCGCAGTTGCTTGTCATCCAGCCGTGAGACCGCGTCGGGCCATGCCCCCACGGAGTCGGCAGCCGTGCGGTACGCTCGGATCTTGAAGGCGTTCTCGCCCTTGATCTCCAGCAGGTCGGCAATGTCGCCAAGGATTCGCGCGATCGCGTGGTTATCCACGCCAGAGGCCCTGCTTTTCGATTTCGTAAGGGAGCACACGTGCGCCGCCGGCGCCAAGCGCCTCACGCACCGCGCTGGCACTCTCCGGGGGGGCGTAGCAGAAGAGGCATCCCCCTCCGCCTGCGCCGCAGACCTTTGCTGCGGTTGCACCGGCGCGGCGTGCTGCGGCGATGAGGTCGTCTATGAGCGGCGTCGACACGCTGGGGGCAAGGCGCTTTCGATTCTCCCATTCGTCGTGGATGGCCCGGCCCACCGCGTCCCAGTCGCCTTGGACGAGTGCCTCGCGCATGCGAGCCGCGGTATCCCGAATTCGCTCGAAGCAATCGAAGATGTGCGGATCGCCGTCGAGATGCCGCTTGGTGATCTCCCAGTTGTTCGTTCCCGAGTGCCGCGGCTCTCCCGTGTAGCAGAGCACGATACGTCGCTGCAGCTCGCGCGTGTCGATATCCAGCGGAACACGATTGACGCCGTCGACCTTGAGCTCGAGCGCGGCGGTCCCCCCATACATCGCCGGGCGGTAATCCTGGACTCCCGTCGGCACCTTGATCGTTTGTGCCTCGACGTTCATCGCCACCTCGAGGAGCGCCTCGGGATCGTAATGATGCCGCGTCCATCCCGCCAGGGCTGCGCACACGGCGACGTTCAAGGCCGACGAGCCGGCCAGCCCGGCGCCTGCGGGCGACTCACAGCGCGTCGTGAGCGTCAGCCCGCTCTGCCGCGCGTGCGGGGGCGCCTGAGGACCTCGAAGAAACCAGTGGACCAGCAGCGAGAGCAGCCGCAGCCGATCAGACTGCCGGAGGTCGGCGAGGTCGGTGAATTCCACGTGCTGATTCGTGTCTTCGGAGCGGAGGACGATCCGGGTGTCGTCGCGCTCCTCGATGCGGGCGTGCGCGCGGAGACTGATCGCGGTGTTGATGGTCTGGGCGCCGTCGTGAAAGAGGTAGAGAGGCCAGATGTCGATGGTGCCCCCGGCCAGATCGATGCGCGTTGGTGCGGACGTCTGAATCACGCGGGCAATTATAGAACTCTAAGTCCTCCTATAATCCTTGCGTGTCTTCGTCGATCGCCCGCGAAATCGGTCAGCTCCTCATCGTCAGCTTTCCCGGTGTCACCATTCCTCGCGAACTGCGGTCGTTAGCCCGCGAGTTCCAGATTGGCGGCGTGACGCTGTTCTCGCGGAACATCGAGGAGCCGGCACAGATCGTCGAGATGAACGGGGATATCCAGACATTGGCCGGCGAGCTCCCGCTGTGGGTGGCCGTCGACCAGGAGGGCGGCCGCGTGGCGCGGCTCAAGACGCCGTTCACGGTCTGGCCGCCCATGGCAGCCCTGGGCCGCTGCGGCGATCCGGAGCTCGCTGCGCGCTTTGCCAGGGCGTTAGCTGCAGAATTGAGAGCCGTGGGTGTGACGCTCGATTATGCGCCCGTCCTCGACGTGCACACCAATCCGAAGAATCCCGTCATCGGCGACCGCGCGCTCTCGGACAACGTGGACACCGTGGCAGCGCTCGGCAGCGTGATCGTTCGAGAGCTGCAGCACAGCGGCGTGGCCGCGTGCGGCAAACATTTCCCTGGCCATGGAGACACGTCCGTCGACTCGCACCTCGATCTCCCGGTCGTCGAGCACGCGCCCGACCGTATCAGGAGAGTAGAGGCCGTGCCCTTCAAGGCCGCGATTGCGGCCGATGTGGCGTTCATCATGACGGCGCACATGCTCGTGCCCACCATTGACGAGGAGCGACCGGCCACGCTGTCGCCGACGATCGTTCGCGAAATCCTGCGGGAGGAGCTCGATTTCAACGGCGTCATTCTCACCGACGATCTGGAGATGAAGGCGATTTCCGAACGCTACACCGTTGCGGACGCCGCCGTCCAGGCGATCGCCGCCGGGTGCGATGGATTGCTCGTTGCCTGTCAAAGCGGCAGCGTTGAGGTGCAGGCGGCGACTCTGGAGGCACTGGTCCACGCGATCGAAGCGGGCACCCTGCCGCGGAGGCGGGTGGAGGACGCGCTCATCCGGCATCGCCGCGCCAAGGAACGCTTTCTGGCGAGCCCTGCGGCCATCGGCGGGAGCGGGCGGCACCCATGGCGGCACGTGGTCGGGTGCGACGAGCATCAGCAGATCGCGCAGGAGATGGGCCGATTCGTCTGAACCTGAACCTGAACCTGCACACGAACCGAGCACCGAGAACGTAGAACCCCGAACCACGGACTCACGTCAATGCTCAAACCTCCAGCCCTGAAATCCGGCGACCGGATCGCGATCGTCTCTCCGGGAAGCCCGTTCGCCCGCGACGAGTTCGAGCGCGGCGTCGAGGAGCTCAGGCGCCTCGGGTTCGAGGCCGTCTGGGATGAGACGATCTTTCAGCGGCACGGGTACCTTTCCGGGCTGGCCGAGACACGCGCCGCGGCGTTCACCAGGGCGTGGGAGGACCCCTCCGTCTCCGCGCTGATTGCCGCCCGCGGCGGCTACGGCAGCGTTCAGTTGCTGCCACTGCTCGACTGCGCGCGGATCCGACGCACCCCCAAGCCGTTCATCGGGTACAGCGACATGACGTCGCTCCTGACGTGGCTGACCGTCGGCTGTGGGATCGTCGGATTCCACGGACCGATGATTGAAGGACGACTTGCGAAGGGAGCGGAAGGGTTCGACCGCGCATCGTTCATGGGCGCGCTTACCGTGGCCGGTCCGCTGGGTGAGCTTGCGCCGGGCGGCCTGGCCGTCCTGCGCAAGGGCGAAGCACGAGGGCCGCTGTTCGGAGGCACGCTCACGCAACTCACCGCCTCCCTGGGGACCCCTTACGCGTTCGACCCTTCCGTCGAGTTCATCCTGCTGCTGGAGGAGGTCAACGAGCGTCCTTACCGTCTGGATCGCATGCTGACGCAGCTCCGCCTGGCTGGTGTGCTGTCCCGCGCGCGCGGGATCATCGTCGGTGAGATGCGAGGTTGCGATGAGGGCGAATCCGGCCCTCTCGCACAGGAGACGGTGCGGGAAGTGCTTCGCGACTTTCCAGGCCCGATTGTCTTTGGTTTCCCAACCGGCCACACCGTCGGGCCGTGCTGGACGGTCCCTCTGGGCGTCGAGGTGCGAATTGTCGCGGACGACCGGCCGCGCGTGATCATCGAGGAGGCCGCGGTTGCCTGACACGCCACGGATCCATCTCATCGGAGTCTGCGGCACCGCGATGGCCACCCTCGCCGCCCTGCTGAAGCGGCGCGGGTTCGATGTCAGCGGATCCGATCAGAACGTCTACCCGCCGATGAGCGATTTTCTCGCAGCTGAAGGCATTCGCATCCTGTCAGGGTTTCGGGAGGAGCACATCTCGCCCGACATCGGCACGGTCGTTGTTGGCAACGCGATCTCCCGTGGCAACCCGGAGCTCGAGGTCGTGCTCGAACGAAAGATCCGCTATTGCTCTTTGCCGGAGGCCGTGCGCGATCACTTCCTGTGGGGCGCGCGCTCGATCGTGATTGCCGGCACGCACGGCAAGACGACAACGACATCGCTGACTGGCTGGCTCCTCACCTATGCGAACCTCGATCCGACGGTCCTCGTGGGCGGTATCGCCCTGAACCTGGGCGACGACGGGTCGAGCTACCGGCTCGGCGGCGGGCGCGACTTCGTGATCGAGGGGGACGAGTACGACAGCGCCTTCTTCGACAAAAGCGCGAAATTCCTCAAGTATCTGCCCGACATCGCGGTGATCAACAACGTGGAATTCGATCACGCAGACATCTATCCGGACCTCGACGCAGTACGCCTCGCATTTCGACGGCTGGTGAACCTGGTGCCTCGCAACGGGTTGCTGTTGCTCGGCGCCGACAGCCCGGATGCGATCGCCCTCCAGGCGGCCGCCGTGAGCCCGGTTCAGACGTTTGGTCTCGCCAGCAACGCCGACTGGCAGGCGCACGACATTCAGGCTGCCGAGGGGCTGACGCAGTTCTCGGTGCGGAGGAACGGCAAGCTATTCGGCCCGTTCTACTCATCCCTCCTCGGAGCGCACAACGTGCGAAATGCGCTGGCGGCGATCGCTGTTGGAGCACACGTGGGGCTCGACGCCGCGACGCTTGCGGCTGGCCTTCGGGGTTTCAAGGGCATCAAGCGGCGGCTCGAGACGGTAGGAATCGCCGGTGGGGTGACCGTCCTCGACGACTTCGCTCATCATCCGACCGCAGTGCGTGAGACGCTCTCGGCCCTTCGAAGCGGATACTCGGCGCGCCGCATCTGGGCCGTCTTCGAGCCTCGGTCGGCGTCCTCGTGCCGCCGGATATTTCAACAGGACTTCGGACGCTCGTTTGGAGCGGCCGACGAAGTGGTCGTCGCTGCGGTATTCCGGTCTTCGCTTCCCCAGCACGAACGGTTGTCGGCCGAGGAGCTCGTGGAGGACCTCCGTTCGAGGGCTCAGCGGGCACGGTACATTCCAGACGTCGACACAATCATTCAGACGGTCGTTCGTGAGCGACGCGATGGCGATGTCGTGGTGCTGATGTCCAACGGCGCCTTTGGCGGTATCCATCAGAAGCTCTTGAAAGCGCTTGCGTGAACGCGGCGCTGAGCACGTGGCCTCGAGTCATTCGCGAAGCAGGCGATGCGGCACTGCTTGTGGAGCTGGGACCGGCTATCGATGAGCGGGTGAACGCGCGAGCGATCGCCCTCGCGCGCGCGATCAGGCAGGCGGCGATTCCCGGCGTTCGCGATGTCGTGTCGACATACCGTTCCGTCGCCGTGTTCTTTCATCCGCTTCGCACCCAACTCGAAGAGCTGTCAGCCATGATCGAACGTGCGCCAGATGATCCTCGCCGAGGCTTCAAGGCAAGGACCGTCGACGTGCGAGTAGCCTATGGCGGAGTACACGGGCCAGACCTGGGAGCGGTCGCGCGGCACGCGGGCTTGACGGAGTCTGAAGTTGTCGCCCGTCACGCCTCTCGTGATTACGCCGTGTTCATGCTCGGCTTCATGCCGGGATTTCCGTATCTTGGTGGATTGGACTCAGCGATTGCGATGCCCAGGAAACCCACTCCGCGGGCAAAGGTGCCGGCAGGCTCGGTGGGTATCGCCGGCACGCAGACGGGCATCTATCCAAGCGAGACGCCTGGCGGATGGAATCTCATCGGTCGGACAGATGCCGTCCTGTTCGATATTGAACGGAGGCAGCCGTCTCTTGTCAGTCCAGGTGATCGGATCCGCTTTGTGCCTGTCGATGCGGTGCAGCCGCCGCCGCGCGTCCGCGATCCCGAACTGACGTGCGACTCAGGTCGGTGCGTGTTCGTGGATGAACCAGGGCTCCTCACGACCATCCAGGATGCTGGCCGGTGGGGATACCAGGACATGGGCGTCCCCGTGGCGGGTCCGATGGACCCGGTCGCACATCGACTGGCAAACCGCCTGGTCGGGAATCGCGAGGATTGGGCGGCACTCGAAATCACTGTCGTCGGGCCAGTGCTTCGGCTGGGATGCGACGCGACGCTGGCCGTGACCGGCGCGGATCTCAGCGCCATGATGGGAAGCACGCCGATGACGCTGAACCAGCCGATTCAGGCCGTTGCTGGAACGACCCTTCGATTCGGCTCGCGTCGCACTGGTGCGCGTGCCTACGTGGCTTTCGGCGGAGGTGTGGAGACGCCGCTAGTGCTTCGCAGTCGCGCGGTGCATCTGCCGAGCGGTCTTGGAAGCCCCGCACGGCCCTTCCGTGCAGGCGATGCGTTCCAGATCGGCGTCCCATTGGGGAATCCGGTGCGCACGTCTGGATCCCCGAGCGCGGCCCCACGCGGGGGTGCGCGACTCAGGGTGCTGCCGGGTCCTCACGTAGACTCTTTCGATTCGGCGGTACTCGATGCGTTGCAACGGCAGCGATTTCGCATTGATGCCGAGTCCAATCGGATGGGCTACCGGCTCAAAGGTGCATCACACCTTCACACTTCCGAAGCCGACATGATCTCGGATGCGGCGTTCACTGGCGCCATCCAGGTGCCGCCATCAGGCGATCCGATTCTACTGATGGCCGATCGACCCACGACCGGCGGATACCCGCAGATTGCCACCGTTATCTCCGCCGACCTTCCGCTGGCAGGACAACTAGCGCCAGGCGACTGGCTCGAGTTCGTGGTCTGCAGCCGCGCTGAAGCGCTCACCGCACTGATCGCGCAGGAACGAGCACTCCTTGGCGTCGGTTGATCTGGCGCTGCATCAAAACGCGCCCCTTGCGCTGCTGACGACGCTGCGCGTGGGAGGGGCGGCATCATGGTTCGTCGGTGTGAAGAACACCGAGGAAGCCCTCTCCGCCTTCAGGTGGGCCGCGGAACGTCAATGTCCGCCGTTCACGCTAGGTGGCGGCAGTAACGTCATTGTTGCCGACTCGGGCTGGCGCGGCGTGGTGATCCGGGCGGAGCTCAGCGGATACGCGGCCGCGGTTGCGGATGACCACTTGAGGATTGAGGCGGGCGCCGGTGAGGTGTGGGACGACGTTGTAGCGAGGTCGGTGGCGGTAGGCTTTGGCGGCCTCGAGTGCCTGTCTGGAATCCCAGGCAGCGTTGGAGGAACGCCGATTCAGAATGTGGGTGCCTACGGTCAGGAGGCTGGTGACGTCATCGATACCGTCACCGCCATCGATACAGCGACAGGCGCGCTCGTGCGCTTTACGCGCGAGGAGTGTGGTTTTCGCTACCGGCACAGCCGCTTCAAGGGTGTTGACGCAGGACGGTTCTTCATTACGACCGTGGCATTCCGTCTGCAGGCGCGACAGCCGGTGCTGGCGTATCCTGACCTGATTGCGTACTTGGATCGCGCGGGAATTCGCGAACCCTCACTGGCCGACACGCGCCAGGCCGTGCTGGCGGTTCGGCGGAGCAAGGGGATGGTGCTGGATCCGGCAGACTCTGACACGCGCAGCGTCGGCTCGTTCTTCATGAACCCCGTCGTGACAACGGACACGTACGATCGGCTGATGAGCCGTGCTGGCGGCGCAGCGGTTCCCGGGTTCCGGGTAGGGGACGACGCGGTGAAGATTCCGGCGGGGTGGCTGATCGAGGGGTGCGGGTTTGGAAAGGGTTACTCGGCGGGCGCGGTTGGACTCTCCTCGAAGCACCCGCTCGCGATAGTGAATCGCGGAGGCGCGACGGCGAGCGACGTGATCGATCTGGC
>ORMF011703651.1_pt1 | contig 10761 bp, 12 predicted proteins | sample 1779871 | NCBI WGS metagenome assembly ORMF01 (sample SAMEA104232316, study PRJEB22302) | groundwater metagenome | biome: forest; feature: aquifer; material: groundwater | place: USA | collected 2011-08-07 | depth 5.4 m
GGCCCGCGCGGATCATCCCGCCCCAGCGGCCCGGGCGCATCCGAGCGCCAGAACAGGTCCGGCGCCGCAGCGATGTATCCATGTCCCGCGAACTCATCTGCGATCGCGCGCATATCAGCGTCTACGCCATGAATTGCGGAAGCGAGCACCACCGCCGGCACCTTCGTTCTGCTCTCCGGCACCGCCAGATAGCAATCGAACTCCCTGCCGCCGCTTGCGCGGATCCTGATGTCCTTACCCGTCATCGTTGCCATTCCTCTCTTTTCCACTGTCAGGCGGCGGGTTTCGAATTCTTGAGCATCAATGTATCGGTGCAATGCAATAGAAATATACAGGGTGGCAAGTCTATCAAGCGCGTCCCAATCACTTGATTCAATGAAATTTCCGGCCTACGCTGCGGTACGACTGACAATGCTATCCGGCACTTTTACTGACTCATCACACTTAGGGAGCTTTGATGTTGCGCGGTAGTTGCCTTTGCGGTGGCGTCCGGTACGAGATCACTGGTGCACTGTCAGGCGCGCTCAACTGCCACTGCAAAATGTGTCGAAAGGCGCATGGCGCGGCCTTTCGCAGTCGCGCGCGCATTCGGGCCACCGATTTCCGGTGGGTACAGGGCGAAGAACTCGTTACGTACTACGAGTCCTCTCCAGGTAACCACCGTGGCTTCTGCCGCGTCTGCGGATCGCCTCTTCTCAGCCGCTTTGACCACGATCCGTCGTCTTACGGCCTTCCTCTTGGACCGCTCGATGATGATCCGGGCGTGAAACCGAAGTTTCATGTATTCGTCGCGTACAAAGCGCCCTGGTTTGATATTACCGATGAGCTACCGCAATTCCCGCAGCTTCCGAAGAAAGCTCCCTGACCCCACGGTCGACACCGATGCGCGCAAAAGCAGCGCGCGCGGGTCATCGTAAACGTTTGGCCTCTTGGTGATGCCGCCCAGGCCGTTCAACCCCGGTTTCAGGCTCGATGCAATTGATACGCTCGTACTCGTTGCGGGCGCGGCCGGAGCGATATTCCTCGCCCAAGTTGAATGGTGGATGGGCCTCATCGTCGGCTTCGCAGTCGGTCATTTCTTTCTTTTCTGCAACGTGTTTCGCGTTGCGAAACCTCTGGAGCTCACTTGGTCCGCGATATTCGTCGTCCTGGCGGGAAGCACTATCGCTACAGGGCAGCCCGGGTGGGTGGTGACGATCGCCACGACGCTTGTTGCGACGCTGGCAGTCATCGCAATGCAGGTGCGCAAGCCCTCGTATCACGGAATTGCGTGGCAGCGTTTGAATCCCAGGCTGCCTGAATGGTGGGAGAGCCAGGCCACTGAACGCGATACGCGATGAAACCCGCCACTCACCCCACAGCCTTGCGCATTCAACAACTGCTGGCCGAGGCGCGCGTGGTGTACGTACCTGCGACTGAACCCGAGGTTGAGCTGCTGGTCCGGGCGTCCGCCACCGAAGTTTCGGTGGGCGAACCCGTGATCCTTTACGCCGAGCGGACGTCGCGCGGGAAATGGAAGGAAGTGGAAAAAAGTTCGCTCGGCAGCGATCAGTGCTGGATGGGGCGGCCGCCGACGGATCGAGAGCCGGAGGTTTCCGACAATCTACGCTGGGAGGCGCTCCCGGCGGAGCACGCCCGATTCAATACGGTCTATCGCAATGACCGCACGCGCGAGGTCGTGTTCTCGAAGGAAGGCGCATACACGCTGGAGTCCAGCACCGAGATCTGGTGCCGCCCCAACAGGGCAAAAGGGAAGCCGATCAGGATCCTGGTTCGCGAAAAAGCGAAATCCGGGGCAGCCAAGCCGCGAGGCGGCTGACCTTCTCAGTTAAACGCGCAGGACCCCGGCCCGCCCGGATTGCCGCAGGATCCGCAGGGACCGGCGGCGACGGGCGCCGCTTCCGGGGCCGCGGCTGCGGTGGCGAAGACGGACAGTTTCTTTTCCAGGTCGGTCGAGTGGCAGCTCGGGCAGTCGGGAACGGTGCTGGAGCGAACCAGCGTTTCGAATTCGTTCCCGCACTTGTTACAGGCATATTCGTAGATGGGCATGTGCGCTTCCTCGTCAGCCGCGCATTGTAATCCGCCGCGTGGAGGATTCTGGTCCGTGACCGTTGAGCGGTCTTTCGATATCATAGTTTATATTTGGTTATACCAAACGTATACTACGACAGCATGATTCCCCGACCGTTCTGGCTGCAGCGGATCGAGCAGGCGTGGAAGGAAGCGCCCATCGCCTGGCTTTGCGGCGTGCGCCGGTGCGGCAAGACCACCTTGGCCGAAAGCCTCGGCGCGCAGCGCGTCACCTACGTCAATTGCGATCTGCCCGCTACGGAAGACAGGGTCCGCGACCCGCAGGTCTTCTTTCGCTCCTGCACCAAGCCGGTCGTGGTCTTCGACGAGGCGCACCAGCTGCGCGATCCGACGCGGCTGCTGAAGATCGGCGCCGACGCCTTCCCGAAGCTGAAGATCCTCGCCACCGGTTCCTCGACTCTCGCCGCCAGCAGGAAATTCCGCGACACGCTCACCGGCCGCAAGCGCGCCGTGCACCTCCCGCCCGTGCTCTGGGAGGAACTGCCTGCATTCGGCGTTTCCCTGCCGCAACGCCTGTTCCACGGCGGCCTGCCGCCCGCGCTGCTGGCGGATTCGAAGCAGCCGGCGTTCTACCGCGAGTGGATGGACTCCTTCTTCGCCCGCGACATCCAGCGCCTGTTCGGCTTCCGGGACATGAACCGCTTCAACGCCCTGCTGGAGTACGTCATGCGCCAGAGCGGCGGCCAGCTCGAGATGACCAGGACGGCGGCCGCCCTCGGCATCACGCGCCCGACGGTCGAGAGCCACCTGCGCGCGCTGGAAATCACCCATGCCGTCACGCTGGTGCGCCCGTTTCACGGCGGCGGGCAGGGCGAGATCGTGAAAATGCCCAAGGTCTACGCCTTCGACACCGGTTTTGTGAGTTTCGTGCGCGGCTGGGAACCGCTGCGCAACGACGACCTGGGCGCGCTCTGGGAACATCTCGTGCTCGAGCACCTGCAAGCCCGCTTTCCCGACATACCCATCCGCTACTGGCGCGACAAATCCGGACGCGAAGTGGATTTCGTGCTTGCGCGTCGGCGCGATGAGGTCGACGCCATCGAGTGCAAATGGGATCCGGGCGCCTTCGACAGCGCCGCCCTGCAGGTTTTCCGCGGCCACTATCCGAAGGGGAGGAACCACCTTGTCACGCCTTCCGGAGACCCTGCATACACTCGCCGGTACGGCAAACTGGAAGTGCGAATCTGCACGCCTTCGGAACTTCACCCATAGCGTGCACGCGTATCGACAGAGCCATCAGCCGAACGTGACGCGAGGCAACCACAGCGCGAGATCCGGAAAATAGATGAGCAGCGCCGTGAGCACGAACATCATCAGCAGGAATGGCAGCGTTCCATAGATCACATCGGCTATCGAGCCTTCCCACCGGATTCCCTGGACGACGTAAAGATTCATCCCGACCGGGGGCGTAATGAGCGCGATCTCGCACATCAGCACAAGGAAAATGCCGAACCACACCGGATCGATGCCGAGAGCCAGGACCAGCGGGAAGATCACGGGGATCGTCCCGACCATCATGGACAGGGTCTCGAGAAAACAGCCCAGCAGCAGGTAAAAGAGAAACAGAAACCACATCATATGGATCGGGGACGCGCCGATTTCGCCCACAAACTTCGCCAGCGCTTGCGGAATTCCCAGGATTCCAATCACGAAATTGAGGTAGAAGGCGGCGGCGACGATAAGCATGATCATCGCGGTGACGTTGACCGTCGTGAGGAAGCACTCGTGCAGCATGCGGATCGACAGCGATCGATAGGCGGCGGCGAGGAGTAGCGCCATCATCACACCGACTGCGGCCGATTCGGTCGGCGTAGCCCAGCCACCGTAAATGCTGCCCATGACGATTAAAAAAATGGCAATTGGCGGCAGCAGATCAAGAAGCCGGCGCAAGCGGTCGGCCCAGGGCGCGCCGGCCGCCCTCTTTCCCGCAAGCGCGGGCCGTATCCAGCAGCAAACGACGACGACACCCATGAACAGGAGGGTGAGGACCACCCCGGGAATCACGCCCGCGGCGTACAGGCGGCCGACGGAGGTGTTCGTCATCGCGCCGTAGATGATCATGTTGATGCTCGGCGGTATCAGGATGCCGAGCGTTGCTCCGGCGCAGATGGACCCGAGCACGAGCCGAACGTCGTAGTGCCGATCGCGGAACGCGGGCAGAGCCACCGTGCTGATCGTCGCGGCCGTTGCCACTGACGAGCCCGACACCGCGGCGAACAACGCCGAGGCGGCGATATTGGTGTGCAGCAGGCCACCCGGAAGCGGCCTGAACCAATCCGACAGCGCACGGTACATGCGGTCGGTCGAACCGCAATTGACGAGCAGTTCGCCCAGCAGTACGAACATGGGAACCGCGAGCAGCACGAAGTTATCGGTCACATTCCATAGCTGCGTGCCGAGCGCGTTGATGATGGGCATGCCGAGATAGACGGCGGCACCCAGGAGACCGACCGCAAACATCGCGGTGGCGACATGCAGGCCAAGGAACATCAACCCGAGCATGATCAGAAAACCGACGACCGCCGGGGCGATGCCTATCATTGAGCTGCTCACCGGGATCCTTCGGAGCGAATGCGCGCCGCAATCCGCTCCAACTCGTCTGCGCTGACCGAGGAACCATACAACCGGTCCACGTCGCGGAAATTGGTCAGCAAAAGTAGCACCGCATGGACGGCCAGAGCGATCGCGACGATCGCGAACATCGCAAGCCCTGCGAACCACAGTCCCTGCGGCAACCACATCGGGGTTCGCAGCGGCGAGTTGGAGACGCTCATGAGCTCGATACTGACCCGCAGCTCGGCGAAGCCCCGCCATGCCGCAAAGAGCGACACCGCTGCAAGAGCTGCGATCGTGATCGCGTTAAGCGCCGCGCGAACGCGCGCCGGCAGGTGCGACTGGACGAGGCCGATGCGGGTGTGGCTGCCACGCAATAGCGCGTAGGAAAAGCCGAACGCGCAAACGAGACCGAGCGCATATCCGCCGATCTCATCGACGCCATGCAAGCTGAAGTTGAAAAACTTGCGGCCGACGATCTCCACGCACGTCAGCGCGACAACGACAAGCAGGCACCAGCCGCCGAAAATGGCGGCTGCGCGCGACGCCGGCAGCAGAAACCGCGCTAAAGGGTTGTTACCCATGGTCGCCCGCCGGACCTACGGCCCGCGGCCCCCCATGACCGGTCGCCGCCGGAGAACGGCGACCGCGCCGCCCTCACCGGTCATTCAATGCGCAGGCCCGAGGCCTTTCCGACCGTGTCGTTCCAGGTAGCGGCGCAGGTGGGATCGACGCGATTGCAAGCCTGCTTGAAAATCGGCAAAACCACCGCAGTCGCCGCCGCCTTCACTTTGCGCAAGTCAGCGGGGGTAACCTCGACCGCTTTCATCTTGAACTTGACGTGGTCCTTGCACGCGTCCCGGCCGAGGTTGCAGTTGGTTGCATCCTCGTTGACCCGGATGGCAAGGTCCCACATCTGGCCCTCGAACTTCTTGAACTCGGCCTCCAGCTTCCTCTGGTCAGCCGGCGAATAGCGCTTCCAGTGATCCAGGTTGACGAAGTGACCGGTCACGCCGTTCGCCACCGAAAGAGAGAGCAGATGCGTCGTCACCTCAGGCCAGTTTCCCGTACTCCCGGAGGTAGGCGACGTCACCGCACAAGTCGCGACGCCGCGCTGCAGGGCCGGGTAGACCTCGGGAAATTGCAGGGTGACGGGCGTTCCCCCGAAATGCTGAACCAGGGCCGACATCGACGCCGTATAGGTACGCACTTTCTGCCCCTTGAGATCGTCGAGGCCCTTGAGTTCGGCGTTACAGTAAATGACCTGCGGGCCGTACGGCCACAGCAACAACACCTTCGCGTTGAACTTGCTCTGCAAGCGCCTGTCGAACACGCCCCGATACGCGTCGACCACCTTGCGCAACTCGTTCATGTTCGTGGAAACGCCTACCAGGTCCAGCCCCTCGAAGAACGGGTCGTCCCGCGAGAGCAATCCGATGGGCACCGAGAGGACGTCAAAAGTCCCGCTGCGCACATGGCGCAGCGCTTCCTGCAGATGCATGCCGACGCTGTCGTGGGGATTGTAATTAGGCCGGACCTGGACGCCAGAATTCTTCGCCAGCGCGTCAAAAAATGGCCGTTCGATATCGACATGTTTGCGATTCGACGAGGTAATGCCCGCGACGCGCATTTCGACCTGCGCGCTTGCCGGCAGTGCCACGGCGGCAATCGTCAAGACGATCCCGATGCTGAAGCTGAGTTGAACAGTCCGAACTGTCTGAACAATCCGCCGCATGATTTCGTTATTCTCACGCATGGTATTTCGCTCCTCGATTGATTGACGGATTGATCATATACGGTTACCGCGATCCGCTTCCTTGCATCTTGTGGTCTGCGAGCCAGGCGCGAAACGGCTCCTCGCCCTCTCGCTGCCGCACGCCGGTCACAAACTGCAACGGCCGGCCGGTCATCTTGAGGAAAGCCTCGATGGTGTAGGACCCCAGTTCCGGACGTAGGGCCGGGTCATGGCGTCCACCCAGCACGAGACTTTCGATTCTCGTCACGAGGATCGCCCAGCAGCACATCGGGCAGGGTTCCATCGTCGAATACAGCGTGCAACCGGACAGATCGACGCTGCCCAGGCGTTTTGCCGCAGCGCGCAGCGCCATGATTTCCGCATGCGCGGTGGGATCCACGTCCGAATTGACGGTGTTCGCCCCCTCGGCGACGACCTGGCCGTCCCGGACGATCACCGCGCCACAGGGCAAATTGCCTTCGGTCTCGGTCTTGCGCGACAACTCGAGCGCAATGCCCATGAAATGGTCGTGGTCCATGTCAGCGCACGCCCTGATTCAACCCGGCTTCCTTCGCCGTTGAGAGAAGATTCCAACCCCCCGTCTCATCGCAGGTCGACCAGTCGGAGGCATGTCCACGCTAACAGACCCGGCCTCGCGCAGCAAGCTCGCACCGGTCCGGCGTCGTAACCGGCGTTGCGCATTGATCGGCTGGAGGCGCAAAATGTCACGGCCCGCAACCGCCGCAAATGGCGGCACGCGCGAGCAGGGCAGGATCCAATTGCCTCCTCTCGGTCGAGCATAGCCACCAAAAAGAAGATTGCGCGATGACATACCGGTTCACGCTACCCGAAGACCAGCGACTTGCGATGTCGTTCGTCGTCAATGTCGAAGAGGGCGCGGAGCAGAGTATCGCCGCCGGCGACAAGGGTCCCGAGCTGGTCGATGAGCTGGGGGTCGCGCTCAAGATTCCGATCCGGAATTACCCCAACGAGTCGAACTACCTCTACGGGATCAATGCCGGGGCGCCGCGGGTGATGAGCCTGCTCGCGCGGCACGCGTTTCGCTGCACGTTTACTGCGGCCGCCGTGGCTCTCGAAAAGGCTCCCGGGCTGGCGCGCGCGATCGTGGCCGCCGGTCACGAAGTGTGCAGCCACGGACATCGCTGGATTCATCAGTTCTCCTTCAAAGAGGACCGGGAACGGGAATTCATTCGCGCCGCGACGGAAAGTATCCGCGCGAGCATCGGGGAGCGGCCCTACGGCTGGCTGTCGCGCTATCTTTTCACCGCGAACACGCGACGACTGCTCATCGAGGAAGGCTATCTGTATCACATGGACGATCTGGCGGACGATGTGCCACGCTGGGAATTTGTGGGCGCCGGCGGGGATCGACGCGGTATCGTGATCGTGCCGTACGCCCTGGACACCAACGACATGAAATTCTGGCTGGCGCCCGCATATTCCCCGGCGCAATGGCTGGACTACGCGATCGCCAGCTTCGATCAACTCTACGAAGAGGGGGCGTCTCGGCCCAAGCTCATGTCGCTCGGCGTGCATTTGCGGATCATCGGGCGGCCGGGCCGTATCGGTGCGCTTGCACGCTTCATGCAGCACGTGGCCGCACACAAGGACGTTTGGGTGGCCTCGCGGCTCTCGATCGCGAAGCGCTTCGCCGAGCTCAACCCGCTCTAGCGGCGCGTTCAGGGACGCGACGCCAGGGCGTCACGGGCGAGTCTGGATGATATAGATTAGGGCGAATGTCGTACGGAGCGAGCATACATGTCGAATCCACGCGTTCCCTATGAGATGTACACCGCTCGCAAGCCTCTGCGGCCTCTCAAGGGCAAGCCGATCATGGCGCACGTCGTAGTCAACGTTGAACATTGGCCATTTGATCAGGCGATGCCGCGCGCCGCCCTTCCAGCGCCGCATGGCAAGGCACCCATCCCGGACGTCGGCAATTTCTCCTGGGTCGAATACGGTATGCGCGTGGGCATGCCGCGCCTGCTGCGCATTATTGGCGACCGTCGCATTAAGGCAAGCACCTTCATGAATGCCAGCTGCGCGGACGTGTATGCGACTTGCGCCGAAGCCATGCTGATCGCCGGTTGGGAGATTGTCGGGCATGGCTGGGTGCAGCGGTCGCTGCAATTCGAGGAGGACGAGGCGTCGATCATCGGCCGCAGTTTGGAAAGGCTGCAGCGACTGACGGGAAAGAAGGTGCGTGGCTGGTTCGGGCCCGGCGCGGGAGAGAGTTTCGATACGCCGGATGTTCTCAAGGCAGCCGGTATTGACTGGCTTGCCGACTGGTTCATCGACGACCTGCCTTGCTGGATGCGGACAAAGTACGGCCCATTGATCGCCATGCCCTATACGCTGGAGCTGAACGACGTACCGCTCTACGTGGTGCAGCAACAACCGTCTGAAGAAATGCTTCGCCGGCTGGAGATGACGCTGCGGACGTTCGATACCGAATCACGGAGCTATCCGAAAGTATTGACCATCGCCTTGCATCCCCATGTCATGGGTGTCCCGCACCGTACCGATGTCCTGGCACGCTGCCTCGATCTGCTGCTCGCCCGCGACGACGTCATGTTCGTGACCGGCAGTGAGATTGCCGACTGGTTCGCCAACGAAGAGCGGGGCGGCGGCGCCTGAGGAGGCGCTTGCGTGGGTGCATGATGGGCCAATCGCGCACGTCGTGCTGAACCGACCAGAGAAGCGGTCGCCACGCGTCCAGTCGGTCACGCCTGCAACCGGTCGATCTCCGGGGCCAAGGCCAGCAGCAAGCCATCCTGCTCCGGGGCGGCGATCAGCTGCGCGGATACGGGCAGGTGGTCGGTCGCGAGAGGAAATGCGAGCGCGGGTGCGCGCGCGAAATTCGCCAGGGCCGTGCAATCTGCCTGGTTCACCGGCGGATGCGCGGTGTGCTGGAAGCTCGCTTGCGGCGTGGTCGGCAACGCCAGCAGATCGACCTCGGTGAACACGCGCCTGCATGCGACCCGAATTGCCTCGATGGCCTCATAGGATGCAATGACCTTGGCTAGGCCCGCGATGCCCGGGTAGCGCAGCATCGCTGCGAGTTCCGGCGACAGGCCCGTCAGTCGGGTTCCAAGCTGCCGCTCCCAAAAGCAGGCTGCTTCCGCCTCGCTCACCAGCAGCCCGGCGCGGCGCGCCCTGGAGGGGTCCCACGCGGGAAGGTCGACGGTCAGGACTTCGGCGCCTTTGCGCGCCAGGCGTTGCAGGAGTCTCTCGAATGCCGCGCGCACCACAGGTTCCAGGTCGACGGAATCGAGCTGGCGCGGCCTACCGATCCGCAATCCTCGCCATCCATGAATGCGCGGCGCGGCCAGTTTGTCATTCGTCTGAAGCAGCGCCGCGGCCATGACAGCCAGGTCGGCGGCAGACCGTGCAAGCGGTCCGACCGTATCGAGAGTAAAGCTGAGCGGCACCACGCCCTCCGTCGAAATGGCACCGTTGCTGGGCTTGTATCCATAGACGCCGCAATACGATGCCGGTACGCGCACCGAGCCCATCGTATCCGTGCCGAGGGCGGCGACGCACAGGCCGGCGGCGACAGCGGCGCCGGACCCGCCGCTCGAGCCGCCTGGCGTATAGCCGGGCATCAGCGGGTTAATGCAGCGCCCGTACATGGAATTGTCGGTCGTGCCGCCCAGTGCCGCTTCATGCATGTTGAGCTTGCCCAGGAGAACGACGCCGGAATCGTGCAGGCGCCGGAAAACCTGTGCGTCAGAGCTAGCGATCCGTTGACGAAATGCTTCGACGCCGGCCGTACAAGGCAGGTCGGCCACGTCAATGTTGTCTTTCAGGGCGATCGGAATCCCGTCCAGCGCTCCGATAGGCTGCCCGCGCGTCCAGCGATCGCGGCTGCGCATAGCTGCGGCCAGCGCCAGCTCCGCAGCGACGGTAATGTAACTGCGGAGGGTCGCGTCGGCGCTGGCTATTTGCTCGAGATGAGCGCCTGCAACGTCTACTGGATCAAGGCGCCGCGCCCGATAGGCCGCGGAGAGTTCCGCGATCCCGAGCCCGGTTACCTGCGCCATAGCCCCATCAGCCCTTGCGCTTGTCGATCAGGCGGATCGGCTTTTGCCGTCTCTCGACCCCGGTGAGTTCGTTAAGCCCGCCGGGCTGCGCGAAAGCCACGTTGACCGCCACTCCCAGGCGCGCCCGCAGAACCCTTTCGTATTCCCGGCGCAGCGAGTCGCCGTGCTCCGCGCGCACTTCGACGATGACCGTCATTTCGTCCTGCGCCCCGACCCGCTCGACTTGGCATATATATTCGCCGGCGAAGTCGTTGCGTTCGGCTGCGAGCAATGCCCCGATCGCGGTCGGATAGACGTTCATTCCGCGCAGCTTCACCA
>ORMF010139590.1_pt1 | contig 10760 bp, 11 predicted proteins | sample 1779871 | NCBI WGS metagenome assembly ORMF01 (sample SAMEA104232316, study PRJEB22302) | groundwater metagenome | biome: forest; feature: aquifer; material: groundwater | place: USA | collected 2011-08-07 | depth 5.4 m
CGGCGGAGCAGGCGCGACGACGTCACACGAGTCTGGCGCTGGCTATCCTGCTCATCGTGGTGGGTGCAACTGCCGCCTCGACATCCGGATGGGTCTTCGGTATTCAGCAGGGGCGCGCCGGCTGGTACAGCGCGCTGCAGGCGCCCGCCTCGGTCGTAATGGCGGGCGTCACGGGCGCGGGGATGCTCATCATCGTCCTGGCGGTCCTGCGGCAGACCCTGGGCGTGAAGGACAAGCTTAGCATCCGCGCTTTCGGATGGCTGAGCAACCTCATGCTCGCCTTTACGCTGGTGTACATCTACTTCATCGGCGCGGAGCTGCTGACCAGTTCCTACGAGAGCGACGTCCATGAATCGCAGCTCACCCGGGCGCTCCTGATCGGCGAATTCGCGCCTCTCTTCTGGATCTCCGCGGGACTTCTTGTGGTAGCGGCTGTCGCTGCGGGCCTGCAGGCGCTCTTCAAGCGGCACTATCTGGGGCTGATCGTTCTCACCGCGCTGGCGGTGAACGCGGCCGCCCTCATCAAGCGCTATCTCATCGTCGTGCCCTCGCTCACTAGCGGTAACCTTCTTCCGTATGGCGAGGGTTTTTACAGCCCCACGTGGGTAGAGTATCTTGTGGTCGCTGCGCTGCTTACCATGGGAGTCCTCCTGTACATCGTGTTCTCCAAGGTGTTCCCTATCCTGGATGTCCAGGATAGTCAGTAGGGGAGGTGCTGAAATGCGTATTGGACTCACCATCACGACACTGCTCGCGGGACTTGCTCTTGCCGCAGTGAGCTATTTTGCCCTGGCCGCTCCGCTCGGCAACCCGGTGAACGAGGCGTCCAGCAATCCGCGCGTTCCATTTGCGGCGCTACTGTTCGTACTGGGCGTTGTCCTGGTCTTCCTCTCGGCAGTCGTCTACGAGCTACTGCCTGAAGAGGCCGCAAGGTGAAGCAGCGGCGCGGTATGAGCGTCAGCCTCGCGCGCCTGGCGAGGCTGCGGCAAGGCACGTACCGCCTCCTCGCGTCTCTGCTGACGTACCCCGACCCCGAGCGGCTGGTGATGATCTCGCTGGCCGCTCGCTTTCTCCATAAGGACCGCCTGTGGGTGACATCGCTCGCTTTCTTTCCCCAATGGGACACGCTGCTGCGCAGGCTGCTCGTGCTAGGCCCGGAGGACGTCACGGAGTTGCAGGCGGCATACTACAGTCTGTTCATGGGCGGCTCTACGCAGAAACCTGTCCCGCTGTGCGAGAGCGCGTACGTCGCTCCGACGACAGCGCCACCCGGCCAGGTGATCGCCACGATCGAGGCGGCCTATGCGATGGCCGGCCTGAAGGCCTCTTCCAACGGGAACGCCCCCGACTATCTGACTACCGAGATGGAGTTCCTATCCGCGCTTTGCGGACGGGAGGCACAGGCATGGCAGGACGGCGACGCCGCGCAGGCGCTTCAGACAGCGGACCTGCAACGGCGTTTCCTTGAGGCACACTTGTTCCGCTGGCTGCCTCTCCTTGAAAACGCGGTCGCAAGAAGGGACAGGGATGGCTTCTACGCCGCGGTAATCAGGGCGTCATGGGCGCTGATAGCCCACGACGTTGACATGGCGGGCTTGCTCGTCTCCAGTCTTCGCGAAGAGGTGTCAGCCCGTTGAGGGAGACCATGAGCGTGCAAACTTTCGAGCAAACTATGTCCACGCCCGTCAGCGCATCTTCGTCCGACGTTCTGGTCCTGCTATGCAGAGACGCGGAGAACGAGGACGCCCGTCTGAACCTTGAGGAGATTTCCGCGTGGCTCTCCAGGCGATATGATAACCTGCGAGTTCTGATTCCCGACGGCCCTTGTCATACTTCTCAGGGTGTGAAGAACGCATTAAAGGACTCCGATGCTCAACGGCTGGTGCTCGGCCTCTGTTCCAGTCCGTGGCCCGAAACGGAGGTCCAGGCCATTGTGCGGCGGGCAGGCATGGACCCCCTGAGCATCCAGGCTGTCAACATAGGCATCTGCCGCGACGGCGCGGACGGCTCCGCGTCAGCCAAAGCCCGCCTGCTGCTCACAGCCGCTATCGCTCATGCGCGAGCCTTTCCGGGCTCCCGGCCCGAAAACCTGAAAGCGACGCTGGCCCGAGGGCGGCAGCGGATAAGCCGTCGCGCCCTCTTCACGCTGCCTCCAATCACGTATGTGTCCGTGCCGACCATTTCCACGAAGGCGTGCGCCGCCGAGACGGGGTGCGACCAGTGCGTGAGTGCCTGTCCCCACGGTGCTCTAAGGCGAGGGGACAGCTTCATACGCGTAGAGCGCTCCAAATGCCAGAGCTGCGGTGCTTGCGTGGAAGCGTGCCCGCAGCGCGCCGTTGAGTTCCCGGGCTGGTCCGCGGAGGAGTTCGAGGCTCACCTTGACGCCTTGCTCCGGACGGACGAGGGCATCACGGGGCGCGCTGTTCTCTTCGTATGCGGCAACGACCACGCGCCCGTTGAAGGCGGGTGGCTTCCCATGAGAGTGCCTTGCGTCGCCATGGTCCCGGCAGCGGCTGTCCTGCGGTCACTGGCGGCGGGCGCGACCGCCGTGGGGATACGCCCCTGCGGACTGGAGTGCCCCACAAGTGCTAATGAAGTCCTGCGGGGACGAGTGGACTATTACCGGAAACTGCTTCAGGCGCTGGGGGACGCACCTGGGCGTGTGGTACTGGGCGACGCTCCGCCTCCTGCCCCATCGCGCGCGTTTCCAACATCTCAGCCGGATGGCTCTGCTCCGGTAGTCCCTCCGCGGCTCTTCGGGGCTGGCGCCGCGGCCCACGCGGTCGAAGCGCTGGCAGCCTCTTATCCCCAGGCCACTGACGTCGTCATGAAACACCCATGTTCTCCGCTCGGAATCGTGTCCATCAACCCAGACGCGTGTACGAGCTGCGAGGCGTGCACACACGCTTGTCCCACGGGCGCGCTCTGCTCCCGCCGGGAGGAAGAGCACATATCCATTGCTTTTGACCCACGCCTGTGCATCGCTTGCGGGGACTGTCTTCCCGTGTGTCCCGAAAAGAAGGCCGGCGCAATTCACTTAGCTCGTATTACGAGCGTGAATGAGCTCGGTAGAGGGACGAGGGTCGTACTCAGCGATCAAGAGGTGCGTTGCAGGCGGTGTGGAACACCTGTGGCAAGCCGTCGCATGCTGACGAGAATCGCGGAGATGCTTGGGGAAGGAAGCAACCTGCGGGGGATAGATGACCTCTGTTCGGACTGTCGCGGACTGCCAGTCTAAGCTGTCTGGCGTTTTGCGTTCGCCGATGCTTCTGGTATCATGCCCGTGAGAGAGTCGGAGTCTCTGTCGCCGAATATGGTCAGGGCCGACCCGCTCCACGCGCTCCGATCCCTCGCTAAGCTCGCGAAAGGTGATTCAAACATGGTGCCTATTATTGCATTCGTAGGGAAGACTAATTCAGGCAAGACGACCGTGCTTGAGAGTGTGGTTACGGCCCTCCGCGAGCGCGGCTACCGCGTGGGCGTCATCAAGCACTCTCACCACGGCGTGGAGATGGACAGAGCGGGCACCGACACGTGGCGTTTCACGCAGGCCGGAGGCGACTCCGTCGCCATCGCCTCGCCGGGGCGGGCCTGGCTCACAGAGGCGCGGGAGAACGTCGAGCCCGAATGGGTGGCGAGTCGCTGGATGCATGATATGGACATCGTCCTTTGCGAGGGTTTCAAGCAGAGCGCGCTTCCCAAAGTGGAGGTCTACCGCAGCGAGATTGGCGGCGAGCTGCTGTCCGACCCCGGCGAGATCGTCGCGCTGGTCACGGACCGACATTTCCCCATCCAGACGCCTCAGTTTGCACCCGCCGACATCGCAGGGATCGTGCGGTTTCTGGAGGAGACCTGCCTGCGTCCCGTTCGACAGGTGGACAGCGTGGACCTGTTTGCCGATGGCAAGCGCATCCCTCTCGGGGAGTTCGCTCAGCAGATCATCACACGGACGCTGCTCGGCATGGTGTCGTCGCTCAAGGGTGTCGGCGCGCCGGAGCGCCTGGAATTCCGCGTCCGCCGCAAGAGTGAGCGGACGTAGGCCGGGCATCGGCCCCATCCCATGAAGTCCGTGACAGCCATTGTGCTCGTGGGTGGCCGCAGTACGCGGCTGGGCCGCAACAAGGCACGGGAGATAATCGACGGGCGGCCAATCATCCAGCGCGTGCTCGACGCGGTCCAGCCCCTCGCTGACGAGGTGCTGCTGGTGGCGGCGCGGGGGCAGGACACGGCATGGCTCCCGCGCGGCGAGCGCATCCGTCCTATTGTGGACGCATGCGCCGAAAGCGGGCCGCTCGTCGGCATTTACTCCGGCCTCGCTGCCGCGCGCTCGGATTGCTGCGTCGCCGTCGCCTGCGACATGCCGTTTCTGAATACGGAGCTGTTGCAGTCACTGGTGGATCTTCTGCATGGCTATGACGCCGTCGTGCCGCGCCTGGAAGGCCGGGCGCAGTCGCTCCACGCCGTCTACGCTCGAAGCTGCGCCAAAGTGATGCACAGTGCCCTGGAGCGGGAGAGCCGAGCGCTACGCGACGTGCTGCGGGATATGAATGTGCGATGGGTCGAAGACCAGGAAATGCCGGAGGCCCGCTCTCTCACGCTAAGTTGTTTCAACGTCAACACGCCCGGCGACCTGGAGCGGGCTAGGGCGATGGCGCGCTCCTCGCCATCCAGTTCCGCATAAAGGAGCGCACCCTGTCCCTGAGCTTGTTTTGAAAGACGCAACGTGTCATAGTGATGATGCTATCGCACGGGACGGTCATCCCGCCCGGACCTCGGCTATACTGGACGCAACGCTTCATAAAAGGTGGACACGAAACAAATGTATCTCGCGAAGGTCTACGTCACCCTCAAGCCCACGGTCAACGACCCCCAGGGCCTGACCGTCCGCAACACGCTCCAAACGCTCGGATTCGACTGTGCGAAGGGCGCCCGCGTCGGCAAGTACATCGAGATAACGGTGGACGAGCCGACCCGCGCGAAGGCCGACGCCCGCGTCCAGGAGATGTGCCGCACGCTCCTCGCCAACCCGGTCATCGAGCTGTTCCGCTACGAGCTTGAGGAGACGCGGGACGGAGCGAGCAAGGCGGCACCGACGGCGACGGCGCGGGCCGTCAGGCGTCCGGCGACGCGCGGGCGCAAGCGGGCGGCTACCGCTCGATAACACCCTTGGTGCTGGGCGCCTGTCCCGCGGTCCGCGGGTCGCGGCGGGTCGCCTGGTCGAGGGCGCGGGCCAGCGCCTTGAACAGCGCCTCCGCGCGGTGGTGGTCGTTCACGCCGGCGAGGATACGGGCGTGCAGGTTGATCTTCGCCTCACGCGCCAGCGTCTCCAGCACGTGCCGCACCATGTCGGAGGGCATGTCGCCTATCTTCTCCCCGTCCATCGGCGCGTCAATGACCGCGTAGCCGCGTCCGCCCACGTCCACCGCCACCAGCGCCAGCGCCTCGTCCAGCGGCACGATTGCGTGCCCCATGCGCGTAATGCCCTGCCTTTCGCCCAGCGCCTCGCTGAACGCGCGCCCCAGCACAATGGCCAGGTCCTCTGCCATGTGGTGCCCGTCGGGGTCGCTCAGCGCCTTCGCGGCGACATCCATGTCGAAGCGGCCGTGGCGCGCGAGCTGCGCCACCAGGTGGTCAAGCATCGCCATCCCCGTCGCGACGCGGTACTTCCCCGTCCCGTCCAGGTCCAATGAGACCTTGATATTCGTCTCGCCAGTGGCCCGTTCGATGCGCGCTTTACGCTCCGGCACGGCATTCCTCCCACGCCTGACGCAGGGCTGTCAACAGCCGGTCGGTGTCCTCCGTCCGGCCCACACTGACGCGCAGGCAATCTTTCAGGTACGGCGTGTTGAAATAGCGAAGCAGAACGCCTTTGCGGTGCAGCGCCGCGTGCAGCGCCGCGGCGTCGGCCCCCGCGACGCGGCAGAGCAGGAAGTTAGCCCGCGACGAGTACACCGTCAGGAACGGCAGCCGCGCCAGTTCCTTCACCAGACGTTCTCTCTCCGCGACGATTTTGCGAACGATCTCGCGCAGGTGCGCCGCATCCTCCAGGGCGGCCAGAGCGGCCACCTCGGCGGCGGCGTTCACGTTGTACGGGGACTTGATCCGCATGAGTCGCGCGGCCAGTTCCGGCGACATGGCGCCGTAGCCGACGCGCAGCCCCGCCAGACCGGCCCACTTGCTGAACGTGCGCAGGACGACCAGATTCGGGTTGCGCGGGACCAGGGGCGCGACGGTCTCTCCGCCGAACTCGTGGTACGCCTCGTCCACCACCACTAGCGCCCTGCTTTTCAACAGCTCTTCTATCTCTGCTTGCGGAGGCAGATTGCCCGATGGGTTGTTGGGCGATGCGATGAAGATGACCTTGGCGCTGCTCAGCGCCCGCTTCACCGCGGGCACGTCCAGGCCGAAGTCGGCGCGGCGCGGCACGGCGACGTAGCGGCCCCCGCAAAGCTCCGTGGAGAAGCGGTACATGCCGAAGGTGGGCACGCAGTCCACCACGGCGTCGCCCGGCTCCAGCGTCAGGCGCAGCAGCAAGTCAATGATCTCGTCGCTGCCCGCGCCCGCAACCATGTTCTCCGGTTTCAGTCCCATGTACCGGGCGAGGGCAGTCCGCAAACGACTCTGCTCCGGGTCGGGGTACAGATGGTACCACGGGAACTCGGCGAGGGCCTGGCGCACGCGCGGCGAGCAGCCGTACGGGTTCTCGTTGCCGTCCAGCTTGACGATGTCCCCGGCGGGGCGGCCCTCCTCGTCGCTCACGGCCTCCACAGGACGTATGGGCTGGTAGCCCGCCATCCGCAGCAGGTGTGGACGGATGAGCCGTGCGAGGGGGTCTTGCCCGCGGCTGTCTTTTGAGGCCACTGCCTTACCCCTGCTCCGGGCGAGAGTTTCGCTTCCGAATGGGCATGGGCGCGGGAACCTTTCGCGCGGCGGGCGGCCTGCCCAGCCGCAGCTCGGCGGCGCGGGCGTGCGCGGTCAGCCCTTCGGCGCGGGCGATCACGGAGGCCGCCTCCGCCAGATCGGTGAGCACGTCTCCCCGCAGGGCGACCACGCTCGTCACCTTGAAGAAGTCCCGGATGTTCACCGGTCCGCTGAAGCGCGCTGTCCCGCTGGTGGGCATCACGTGGCTCGGCCCCGCCACATAGTCGCCGAAGACCTCCGGCGAGCCTTCCCCGACAAAGACTCCGCCCGCGTTCCTGATGCGGTCCACCCAGGCCCACGGGTCGCGGACAAGCAGACACAGGTGCTCCGGCCCGTACTCGTTCGCCAGCTCAACGGCCTCCGCGAGCGTGTCCACCACGGCGATGCCCCCGCGGTTGGACAACGCCCCCGCCACAATCTCCTTGCGCTCCAGAGTCTCCATCTGGCGGTCCAGCTCGCGGCGCACCTGCTCCGCCAGCGATGCGGACGTGGTGATGAGCAGGGGCGCGGCCAGCACGTCGTGCTCCGCCTGGGCCAGCATGTCGGCGGCGCAGATTGCCGGGTCCGCGGTGTCGTCCGCGACGATAAGCGTCTCCGTGGGCCCCTGCAGCGCGTCAATGCCCACCGCGCCGAAGACCTGGCGCTTGGCGAGCATGACGAACAGGTTCCCCGGCCCGAATATCTTGTCCACCCGCGGCACGCTCTCGGTGCCGTACGCAAGGGCGGCGATGGCCTGCGCGCCGCCTGCGCGATAGACTCTGTCCACCCCGGCGATATCCGCGGCCACCAGCACCACCGGCGGCACCTCGCCGCCTTTCCGCGCGGGCGTCGTCAGAACGACATCCGGGACGCCCGCCACCTTGGCGGGCACGACCGTCATCAGGACGGTGGACGGGTAAGCCGCCGTGCCTCCCGGAATGTATGCGCCAATGCGCTCCAGCGGACGCCCCATCTCTCCCAGGCCGGCGTCCATGTCCATCCAGCCCTTTGGCAGGCCACGCTGGTGGAAGGCCCGCACGCGCGCAGCGGCCAGATGCATCGCCTTGACCACGGGGAGCTCCACCCGCTTGTAGGCCGCTTCTATCTCCCGCCGCGGCACCTCCAGCGCATCCAGCGCAATACCGTCAATACGCTGCGTGTAGTCGCGGATGGCGACGTCGCCGCGCTCACGCACGTCGCGGATGATGCGCGCCACCGCCTGCTCCGGCGTCATCGGCTCGCCGAAAAGGGCGCGCAGGCGGTCCAGAACGGACTGAGGCACCTCCGCTGCGTCGGGAGGCGGCCTGCGCAACAGGTCTGTCCGGGCGGCTGCGGCTCCGCGAACAATTCTCATGACAAGTATGTCCTGAAAGCGTTTAGCGACCTATCCATGGCCCTGGCGCGGAACCGGGCCAGCGTGTCCGCGGGCACATGCCCGTTCAGGCGCTTGAGCGCCGCGGGCAGTTGGGCAAGGTACTCCTCCATCTCAGCCCGCGAGAGCGCCTTCGGCCCCACGAACATGCGCTCGATAAAACCGCGGAAGTACTCCCAGCTTGGGTTACGACTGGCCGCGCGCACGACGAATGCGCGCCACTGCTGCAGCGTCAGGCCGTCGAGAAAGTCCACCCGCACCCCGTCGCCCGCGTCCGCCAGCGCGCGCCGCCATAGTGCGAGAGTCCGCTGGTCCTCCCGCTCACGACGGTCCATCTCGTACTGCAGTGTGCGGTCCAGCAGGTTCGCCCGCACAGTGCCGCCGAGCGGCGAGCCAGCGCCGAAGTACGGACGGTATATGTCCACAATCCACGTCTCGTCCAGCAGCAGGTGCGTGATGTATCCACCCAGGAACGCCCTGGTAGGCTCGTTCACGCGCGCCCGCGCCAGAAGGTCCGGGTACGCGCGAAACAGGCCTTGGACACCCGCACCCACGCCGTCCTTCGCCAGGTCGAAGAAATGAGTGCGCTCCCGCTGCCATCCGAGGCGCACGCGAACGTCCGGGGCCGTGGAACCCAGCAGAAAGCTGCCCAGGTGTCGCTCCAGGGCCGTCATGCCCAGTCGTTCCGACGCCTCCAGGGCGATGCGCATGTGCAGACAGATGTTAGGCATCACTCAACTCTGTATCAGAGTCCAGCTTGTTATTATAGCAGCCAGAGTCGAACGCCGCCTCGCCAGGGCACTTTCCGCACATGAATTTGTGGAAGTTTTCGCCATTCTGTGATATTGTGTCTTGCAGGTTTACAGTCGAGAGATTCCGCCATGCCACGCAAATCAAAGCCGTCTCCGAACGACACAAGCTGGGAAGACCTTATCACTCACGACGGCATGTGCGTCGTGGACTCCCATCAGCTCATTACGTACTGGAGCCCCAACGCCGAGCGCATCCTTGGCCGCAAAGCGGAGGAGGTGCTCGGCAAGCCGTGCCACGAGGTGGTGGCGGGCAGGGCCCCGCAAAACTACCGCTTCTGCAGGCGCAACTGCCCGGTGATGGCGAAGGCGCGGCGCGGCCGTCCCACGCCTGACTACGATGTCCTCTGCACCATGCCCGGCGGCGACGTGAAGTGGCTAAACATGAGTATCGTCATCCCAAAGGCCAGGAAAAACGCTCTTCGCGTTGTTCATCTGCTCCGGGATGTTACAGGGCACCGCCAGACGGAGGAGTTCGCCCGCAAGGCTAGTGCGGCGCTGCGGGACCTGCTGGTCGAAGGCAACGGGCACGCGACGGAGCGTGCGCGCGATGGCGCGCCGCCGCTTCCGCAGCTTTCCCGCCGCGAGACGCAGGTGCTGCGGCTCCTCGCTTCGGGCATGACCACGGAGAAGGTCGCGAGCACCTTGTCCATTCAAATCGTCACGGCGCGTAACTACATCAACCGTGTGCTCGCCAAGCTGGGCGTGCAGAGCCGGCTGCAGGCCGTGGTCTTTGCTTCGGAGCACAAGCTGATTTAGGCAGGCCCCCCCGCGCCAGCCGAACCTGCTCGTGCATTTCCGTCAGCACCCCCCTTGCCCGTTTGCGCGGAAAAGGATGCATCCGCATCTATTTTCGGAATGCCCTCCATCCTAAACTGTACTGACGCCTGTGGGCCCGTCCCCGGCCTGAGACCGATTGGCCGCCGGACTGAAGGAGGGCTGTGTGAGGCGCGATACCCTGATAGTCGCAATCCTATGGACCATCCTCACGGCGCTTGGACTCCTGCTTGTCAATTCGGTCGAATTCTTCCCCCAGGCCGCCGCTCGCGAGGCCAAGGTCGCCGATGACGCGTTCCGGACTCTGACTCTCCTGGCCGTCCCCGTTTTCATGTTCGTGGTGGTGACGCTGCTCTACAGCATCTTCCGGTTCCGCATCAAGGGCGAGCCGACCACGGGCGGGCCCCAGGTGCACACGAACAAGACCGTCGTTGCCACGTGGTTCATCATCACGAGCGCCCTGTGCCTTGTTGTCATCATCCACCCGGGCATTACCGGCATGATGGAGCTCTTCGCCGACGCCGCGGAAAAGCCCGACCTGGTCGTCCAGGTGGATGGCTACCGCTTCGGCTGGCAGGTCACGTACCCCTCCTACGGCAATGCGACGACAGGCAAGGAGATGGTGCTTCCCGTCAACAAGCACGTTCGCTTTGATATCACCGCGAGAGATGTCCTGCACGGCTTCTGGGTCCCCGCTTTCCGGGTGAAGCTTGACGCCGTACCCGGTCTGGTCACACAGGCTTACGCCACGCCCAACCGGATAGGCTCCGCCAGCACAGACGACACCATTCGGCTTCAGTGCACCCAACTGTGCGGCGCCGGACATGGAATGATGAGCATCCCCGTCCGCATCGTCGAACAGAAAGACTTCGAGGCGTGGGTCGCGCAGCAGCAGAAAAAGC
>ORMF010748648.1_pt1 | contig 10759 bp, 6 predicted proteins | sample 1779871 | NCBI WGS metagenome assembly ORMF01 (sample SAMEA104232316, study PRJEB22302) | groundwater metagenome | biome: forest; feature: aquifer; material: groundwater | place: USA | collected 2011-08-07 | depth 5.4 m
AAGCCAGTCCGGTTCCCCAGGAGGTCCCCCACCTGCCCGCCGAGCGTCTGCCGCGCGCCGATCGTATGCAGTGGGCTGCCTTGGTTGTAATTAATGCGCGCGGCGGCGATGTGATCGGTCAGTCGCAGACCGCGGGGAATACGGCCAGCCACGCTTTCCTCTGGGAAAACGGCTCGATAACCGATCTCGGCACCCTGGGGGGAAGAGACAGCTTCGCCAGCGGCATTAACGAGCGCGGCGATGTGGTCGGTCAGTCGCAGACCGCGGGGAATGCGGCCAACCACGCGGTTCTGTGGGAACGATAGTCCTGACCGATCTTCGTGGGTCGTTGCCCGGGACTTCTCACCATTGCCCAGCACTCGCTCGGCGGGAAAGGCGGGTTGCCGAGGAAGGCGGCAAAGAAACGCTAGAGAAGATCGTCATGGACATATCTGCCGATGACAAGATGCGTGCTTTGAGCAGCTGCCAGAGGATCTCGTGGTGGCTCTGCGAGGAATGCCACGGGCGGCACCATCGGACGTTGACGCTCGCCGCCACGAATCGCGAGCCTCTTCACGCACCGGTCGCGCCGCACAGTGGCCTTACATGGGCCGTAGGCTCAGGCAGGCTTACGTCTTGGACCGCTGCTCAGTGTAGGGGAGACGTTTCGCGGGCCGTGGGGCGTGGCGTCGTTCGTGATCGCGGATGACCCACTCATGCTCACAGCGGCCGCAGTAATACTCCGTCGCGGCCTCGTCACCCTGAATGACATGCTCCCATCGGACGAAGCCAACCTGGCCGCAATGGGCACACGGGATCGTCGCTGGCATGGACTACCTGCTCCACGTGACCGCGACCACGCCGCTGGTCGACCTCGTCGCGCTCGCCCGCAGCCGCTGGCCGATCTAGCAGCAATATCGCGAGCTCAAGGACGATCTCGGCCTCGATCATTTCGAGGGGCGCAGCTATCCGGGCTGGACGCACCACGTCGTCCTCACGGCCGTCGCGTTCACCTTCCTCCAGATCGAACGCGGGCGCGCCACAGGCGCGCCCAGGCCCACGCTGCCCGTGGTCCGCGGGTGGGTCCGCGAAATCATGGGCCTGCTCTACGTCATCCACAATCGGCGGCTACTCTCGATGCTCGACAGCTTCCGCCGGAACGCGCCGCTCCGAAGGTGACAAAGTAGTGCTCAACGCCGCGACGACTCCGGCGGTACATATGATCGAGCGAGTTCACCGGATCATCCAACCCGCTCCACGAACCACTTAGATTCGCCCACGCCTTTATCTACCCGTATGCACCCTGGCAGCCTAGCGGTGAGGTCTGGAAGGTGGCTGATGATACCGACCACACGATCTCCGTCTTGCCGGAGGTGCTCCAATGCGTCCGTGACCTCGGATAGCGATTGAGCGTCGAGACTACCGAAGCCCTCATCGATGAACAGGCTGTCCGTGCGAATCGCCCCTGATGCATGCAGGACTTCGTCGCTGAGCTGCAACGCGAGGCAGAGCGACGCCATGAATGTTTCACCGCCGCTCAATGTCTCGGCACGCCGCCGTTCGCCTGCGTTGTCGTGGTCGAGTACGTAGAACTCACTGTCTCGCCACTCGATCGTGTACCGCCGCGACATCTCATGCAGTCGTGTAGAGGCTCCTGCGACGAGACCCTTGAATGCCTCTTCGAGCAGATATTCCTGAAAGCAGTCGTTGCGCAGATCGGCCGCCATTTCAGCAGTCGTCCCAAGGGTCCGTACAACCGCGGTCCGCTCTGCTGAAAGCCGCTGAGCGCGTCCAACATCCTTTTTCAAGGTCTCAACTTGCTCTTCGAGCCTGGACACGGCGGCAATCGTCGTTTCTAGTCGTTGTTGTGCCGCAGCGTCGCTTCGTTCGATCGTTGCCAGCGCTGTGCCATCGATCTCACGCCCGACGATCTTCGGCTCAAGTTCGGCGAGGCGGTCGCGGGATGCTGCCTGAGCGTGGTCGAATTCACGGACCTGCCGATCCAATGCGTCGATGCGGTCAGTAGGTCGAACCGCCTTCGTCGCAGCCTCGCCGGAAGCGAAACCATGCGCTGCCAGTGCTTCCTCGAGCGAACTGCGCGCAGCTGTCAACTCCGCTTCGACTGCGGCGGCGGCCTCCTGAGACGATTGAAGCATCGTCTGCGCAGCGACAAGCTGCTCGCTGACTAGCCGTGCGCCTTCCCGCGCGTCATTAAGGGCCTTTTCGAGGGTGTCGACAGTTGCGGCAAGCGTTCTGCGCTCGGCCGCCGGATCTTTCGCAGAAGTGACCGCGGCAATGCGCGCGGAAATCGTCTCGATCTCGGAACTGCGCCGAGACACATCTTCGTCGAGTTGCGCTTTTCCTTGCTCCGCCTCTCGAGCAGTTCCTTGGGCTCTAACGAGAGCCAGTGCCGCATCATGAGCCAATTTCTCGGCCGCTGTAACGGCTGCCTGTCGCTTCTCACGCACCGCACCGAGTCGTCGTTGCTCGTCAAGCACACGCTCGAATACTGAGAGAAGGTCCGCCTCCGCGGCCGGGCCCACGTCAGCCAGCGCTGCCGTCAGTCGCCGCTGGAGCAGACGTTGCTCTTTTTGTCGCCGCTCGATATCCGTTCGGAATTGATCCATTGCTCGGGATAATTCGCCGGCCTTCGCCTCGGCGCGCTCGAGCTCACGGCCCCGGCGCTGGAGCTCCTGCGACGCGTCGTGTTCAGCCTTCGTCGCTTGGGCCACTGCTGCCTCAAGCTTCTCCAATTTCGGCAGTGCGGACCTGGCGGGCACGCTTGTCACGACGTGATCGCAGACGGGGCACTGTTCGCCCCGAACCAGGGTCTGCCGAAGCGCCGCCGCGGAGTGCCGCTGGCTGCCCTCGAGACGCGCACGCTCGGCACCCAGGCGCGCCGTGCGTGCCTGCTTGCAGTTCTTCGCGGTGGTCTCGTGGGTCTTCTTCGCGGTCAGCGCCTTTTTCTTGGCAGTCTCGACCTCTCGTGCGGCACGCTCGCGTTGCTTGACAAGCTCATCGATCTCGTCGGCAAGCGTCCGCGTGCGCGCGGCGTCAGCTCGGAGTTCGTCGAGACGGGCATGAAGCGCCGCGTCGTACAGAACGGTGTGAGCGTCCGCCCGCGCCTGGTCGAGACGCTTTGTCGCGTCCTTTACATTCGTCGTCGCCGTCGTTACAGCAGTAAGGGCGTTGGCAAGACTACGCTCGGCGGCTGCGGCCTGTTTCCGCGTCTTCTCTAATTCGCCTGTCAGCGCCGGCCTTCGCTCCACATCGTTTCGAATTTCGTGAAGTCGGTGGAGCTTGTCTCTGAACGAATCGAGATCGCGCGCGGACTGTTCTGCTGTTTCAAGCGCGGTGTTCGTCTTTGCAACACTCGCCTCGAGAGCGCTCACGCGCTCGCGCGCGGTCGCCACATCTTGGTGGGTCTTATCTGAGCGCTCGGTGACAAGGCGCAGCATCTCGAACTGTGGCATCACAGCCGACGCGCGACGCGCCTCCGCAAGCTCGCCTCGCAAGCGCGCCGTGTCTTCAACGCGGTGTTCCAGCTCCGCGGCGGCAGTCCGAGCCTTCTCGAGTGAGACTGTGAGATCACGGCGGGCGCGAGCATCCTGCAGAATGGTCGACGCGTCGGCGCGTTCCTTCTGAGCGGCCGTCCGATTCTCGATCGTGGTGACGAGCTCGGCGCTGAGCGCATCGAGCGCTTCAGGCGTCGCACCACTCAGCTGCGCGAGCTGCTCGTCCTTGCTCCGCATGTCTCGGTCGAGTAGCCCTTTTCTTCGTTCAGCCTCCGCACGCATCCAGTCGTAGACTGTGTGCCTGAGCAGACGTTGGAGAATCTGCCGCTGATCCTTCGGCTTACTCTGGAGAAAGCGCGCGAATTGATTCTGCGGCAGGATCACCGTCTGAGTGAACGCATCGAAATCGAGCCCCAGCATCTCGGTGACCGCCGCGTCGACGGTCTTGACGGTGTCGGCGATGCTCTTTTCCTCACCGGCCTGCAATTCGGCGAGCACAGCGATCGTCTGGAGTTGATCTTTCTTACTGCGCTTCACGCGACGAGTTATCCGGTAGGTCCGCCCGTGGACGTTGAAATCCAGACACACTGACAGAACGTCCCGCCCGTGCGATATGAACTCGCCGACGCCCTGCTTCCCGATGCGCGGCACCATCCCGAACAGGGCGTAAAGGATTCCATCGAGGATGGTAGATTTTCCAGCTCCCGTCGGTCCGGCGATCGCGAAGAGCGACATCCCCGAGAAATCCAGCCGCGGTTGTGGGTCGCGATAGCACGTGAATCCGTAGAGTTCGAGACTGAGAGGGCGCATCTCAGTCCTCGGAGCTCGCCGCGAAGTACAGTTCGTCGAACAGTTCTAAACTGTCTGCGGAAGCCTCCCGTTGATGCGCGCGGCGATAGAAGGCGGCGAAGTGCTCTCGTGGAGGAGCCGTCGCCACCGGTCGGTCGATGACGGTAGTGGTCTCGGGCTCAGGGTCGATCCGATCGACGGAGACGACATTGGGCAGCAAGTCCCGGACGCGCCGATTAAGATCCGGATCCGGCTGATCGAGTGTGACGTGAACGCGCAGATACCCGAACCCTCTCAGCTCGTTAGCCCGCGCCTCAAGCTCGGACCACCTTCCGACGAACTCGCCGAGCTCTCGTGTGCCTTGGTACGGTACGTGCGTTATCCGTGCCGGGAGTCCCGGCTCCGCTTCGATGACGACAAACGTCTTCGACTCACCGATCTCACCGAAATCAAGCTGCATCGGAGAACCGGCATACTCGGTTGGCGCAGACGCGGATTGGATTCGCTGGGGACGATGAATGTGACCGAGTGCGACATACTGCGCCCGCGACGGGATCGCCTGGGGTGTGGCCGCCCAGTTGTCACCGAGAGTGGCAGCGCGCTCAGAGCCGCTGTGGATCGCGCCGGACACGTCACAATGTGCCATCAGTAGATTGACCGCGTCGGCCGCGAAACTGTCTGTGACAGCGGCGAACATCTGGTGCATCAGGCTCGCGTACTGCTGACGCGCAACTGTTTCATCCTGAGCAAGCGTGAGCGCCTCCACGAGACGACCCATTGGCGCAAATGGCACTGCGGCAATGCGCGCGCTTTGGCCCGATCTCGCTGATATTTCGATCAGTCCACCATCGGCGGCGTTCCGAGGTAGTCCAACGACATGAACTCCGACAAGTTCAGCGAGAAGTCCCCACGCTTCGAGCCGCGCCGGACTGTCGTGATTGCCGGCAATCACGACGGACGGGATATCTGCCTTACCAATCCGCTTAAAGAAGCGGGTAACCGCGCGCTCTGCTTCTGGGGGCGGTGACGCACTGTCAAACACGTCGCCCGACATCAGTACGAGATCCACCTTCTCGCGCTCGATGAAGTCAGCCAGATGCTCGAGAGCATCCTGCAGCTCAGGCAGACGGTCTCGTCCTTTCCACATTCGGCCGGCATGCCAGTCACTCGTGTGAACGATGCGCATTACAGGCCCATCCGCGCGAACGGATCCCGCCCCCCTGTACGGCTCGCCCCTTCGTCCGGCCTTGTCGCCCAGCACGGAAATGGAAACCGTAAGAGGATTGCCATTGGAATCTCTGGCTGAGAAACGATCATCGAGCCTGGCTGGAGCAGCGACGCGCGGACGCGACCGACGCGACTCAAGAAGCCGTACTCGCTGCGCTCAGCCTCCGCCACGTCAAGACGCCCGACTACCTTCAGCGCCGAGTTGCCGACGATACGTCGCTCGACTTCGCTGGCGGTCTGCTGTGCGCCGAAGAGAGACACGCCGAGAGACCGGCCGCGCTCGGCGATGTCCAGCAGAACACTGTGCAATGGGCTCCAGCCCTCTCGCGGCGCGTATTTGTTCAATTCGTCCAGGACAACGAAGACGAGCGGCCTCGACCCTCCCTGTTGCTCTTTCTGCTCCATCATCCGTTTCAGCAGCACGCCAACGACGAAGAGTTGGGCCGTAGCGTGTAAGGAATGAATGTCCACCACCGTTACCTGCTGTGAAGACCAGTCGATCGCGCGACCACGCGCGAGCGAGTGCCCACTGACTAGATGGCCCATACGCTCAGCGGCCCCGTGGAGTCGACGTCTAAAGGCGTCGAGTGTCCCGCCTGCGATTGGGGCACGTCGCATCATCAATTCGAGTGCGGGACCGTCGAGGAGCTCGACGAGATCGCCGAATGATGCAATTCGCTCGTCAACATCTGGCGTATTCGGATCGGTCGACTTGAGCTGCACACGGATAGCTGCCTCGGACTGATCGCCGTCACGGGCGGCTCGCCCGAGCGCGTCCTCTACTCGCGTGATCACCAGGTGAATTTGTGCGCGGGCGTCATCGCTCTCGACGAACGCGAATCGCAGCAGCCGTTCCCGCGCGAAATCGCGAATAGTCCACACATAAGGCTGCACGCCTTCCTGGCGGCTGCCGGTATCAGGGATCGGAGTATCGGTGCCTTTCTTGACCGGTGCGTACAACGCGACACTTCGGAAAGGACCGGCTGGAAGGCCGAGACGCTCGTACTCGGCGCGCCCGTCGGACGTGAGTCGCGCGTTCTCCTTATCGAGCCATAAGAGATCTTCGCCCTTGACGTTGAAGATCAGTGCCTTGGTATTCGCCTTGTCAGCTCCGAGTACGTCAGAGTGGAAGAGGGAGTAGAGAATAAACGTGGCGTACGACGTCTTGGTGGCGACGCCGGAAACACCGCTGATCGACGCGTGCGCGCCACGTGTGCCATCGAGAAACTCGAGATTTGCATGGACAGGCTCGCCCGTGCGGGTGAGGCCGATCGCCACACGTTTCTCCATCCTGTCGAAGTAGAGCGCTCTGGCGAACTCCTCACCGCGTACCGCGTTCACAACGTCTCCTGGTGCAGGAGGGATGAAGATTTCGGGATCAACACGAGTTACTTGGACGTGCGCGGCATAAGAGACGTCTGCTGGCAGCGTTCCGTCCGCGACCCTGAATGCGTCGGTATCGAACTGGCTGCCCTCAAACCGCTTGCGAACGATGTCTACGATTCCGTAGAACCGGACGGTGGCGCCGGCGATGGAGGTGTCGACTGAGACGAGATCGTCCAGCTGAAGGCGTTCACCTTCTCGAACGCCCACCCAGAATTCAAGCGGAGTCGCATCCTGCGATCCAAGGACAAGGCCAATGTTCGTCGTGAACGTCTCAGGCATGCAGCGACTCCGATGCCAGCAGCGTGGCCAACCAACGTTGGATCAAGCGCGGGTCACCAAGCTGATGCCGGAGGTGCTGCTCGAGCGCCCCAATCGGCGTCAGGTTCTGCGGCGCGCGGGGATCGCGCGTCCGCGACGGAACGAACCGCGGCAACCACGCGGTGATCGCATCCGCGAGGTCCACGGCATTAGATAGGCCCACGCTTTCCGCAACCTCGAGCCGGACGATGCCAGTGAACACCGACTCCATTCGCAACGGCGCGGCGAGCCGCACGAACCACGAATACCGCGAGAAACGGCCCGCACTCCGGATCAGAAAAACGGGCGAGCGAGCGCCCGCCGACAAACCTCGAACAACCGTAAGTTGTTCGGCCGGCACGTACAGTCGGAACAAGCGTTTGACGAAGCCGACGACCCGACCGCCACCGGATTGGCTGATATTCAACGGACCATCGGCGAGAACGAGCGTGCCATCAACCGCGAGAGTGTTCGCGAACCGTTCCTCGCACTGCCGCATTTCAGCGTGCAATCCACGGATCGGAGCGTCGGGGTCTTCGTCCGCGACCGAGATCGGCTGGTACGTCAGTCCCGCGGCAAGTTCCAAAGGTTGGCCTGGGTTCTCGCCACCGCCGAAAATAACGACGCGGCCGACGTGATACTCGCCGAACTCGGCGCGGCCGCCGTTGACGCGAACCGCACCGACACCGTAACTGCCCACCGCCCCGTGCACAACACGCGGTCCGCTGGTCATGACGAGCCGCGATTCGATGCGACGCACGCCATCCACAAACACGAGGGGGCCCTTGGGTTGCGCACGCGGTGGGAGCACCTCACACCACTGAGAGACTTCAACAGCAACATCAATCTGGTCGACCGCCATTTCTTCAATGGCTGTTGCAGCTCCGGGCGTCTCAGAGCCGTACTCGACTGCCCAAGGGTCTATTCGAACATCCCACCCGTTCATCAGCATTTTGGGGTGCCCAAACTATACCGGGTATCTTTTTTCCAGAAACAAATTGCGGACCATGAATCTGACCTGGGCGTTTTCTTCGGAACCAACGATTACTGGAGGAATGGCATTGAGGGGACCGGGTTTCTCGGACCACTACGAAGGTGAGTCTGCGGAGGACTATCACGCACTTGGGCGTGCCTCCACCTGCGCAAGGACCTGTACGGCAGACTGCCATGCACCCTCGGGATCCAGCCGACGGCTCCCATAGTCGATGGAGAGAAGCTCCTCGCTCAGGAACACGTGATGCTTCTCAATGAGCTTGTTCGAGACAGTTCCGGCCAGCTGCACAGCGTCGGCCGGGCCTTGGGCCGCAAGAGCGCGCAGGTGAGGGATCAGTGCATTGGCGCTGATGTTGTTGACAATGATTGCGATCCCGTCACATTCAACTGGAAGCTCACGATCACGGAGCTGTACGAGCAGAGTATCCAGGACACGGTCGCCCGCCCAGCAGAAGAGTGCGACATTGCTGTCGTATTCGACAAGCGGCATCCGATTGAGCTGATATGCGGCGTACGCATCGCGCCCTTCCTGTAGCAAAGTGCGCGCGGCCGGATCGAGGAAAGGCGGCACATCCGTGGACTCGTAGACCGCTTTCATTTCCTGCCGGACACGCTCGTGAACATCCGCTCCTCCGCCAGTGAAGCGTGGTGCTCGCCCTGCTGGCGACGGTTCCAAATCCACGATTCGACGCTCGACCTCTACGCTCAGGACGCGCCAGCGCTGGCCGGCAAAAATGATGTAGCTGCCGTCTGACAGAGGATGCGAGATCGGTAGAGTGCCGAGCTCGTGCCCGCCGGAGACGAGGTGATACTCCTCAGGAGTGACGAACGCGGTATAGAAGCTGTAGTGATTGACGATGCGCTCGCCCTTTACACCAAGAAGAAGGGTCTCATCTGACGACTGGACGATGAGGTCATGCGTCCCCAGTTCTCGAAGCAGCTTGATGAACACCTCTTCTGTGACTCCGGGAAAGGCTCCATCACGGCATAACACACGCCAGGCGTCAGCTGCCCTGGCGCCCCCATACTGCGCGATCAACGAAAGCACCTGCTGTACGAGCGTCGAAAGGTGCAACGCACCAGCGTTCGGCGGCTCACACCACTTCGTCATCAGGAGCCGGACCATCGCGGTGGCTTCTACGAGCGCCGCGCGAAGGCGGTCCTGTGGCGGGCTGCCCGGCTCGAGCTCAGGTTCTTCGATATAGATCCGCATGACCGACGGTTCACCACGCCGTCCGGATCGTCCCAGACGTTGGCGCAGCCCCGCCACGGTGGGTGGCACCCCCACCTGGGCGATAGTGGCGACGCTTCCGATGTCGATTCCCATCTCCAACGTCGTCGTACATACGACTGACGCCGGAGTGCTCGGATCCTTCAATACCGTCTCGGCGTGCTCACGAAGCTCTTTGGAGAGGCTGCCATGGTGCGGCCAGAACTCATTTGGGACACGCGCCTGCTCGCACATCAACCGCAGATGATCGCCATAGATCTCCACGTTGCGCCGGCTGTTTGCGAAAATCAGGTTGTCCTTGCCCCGAAGCACTTCGAAGAGATGTGCTCCGATCATCGGCACTGCCGCATCGTCTAATGGATCGACCGCTGCGCCGTCGCGCTCCGTAGCGGGGTCGGGTGGCTTTACGCGATACCCGCGGACTTGCAGCCGGACCTCTTGCCTGGATTCGTTGGAGACGAGGATGTCACAGGGCAAGGCTCTGCCCGGTCGGAGGAACTCAGCGGCCAGGTCCATATCGCCAAGCGTCGCGCTCAGCGCGATTCGTGGGACGCGCCGACGGAGGACGAATTCGATCCGGCTCAGGAGCGACTGGAGTTGTTGGCCGCGTTCAGAGCCGATGAACGAGTGCAACTCGTCCACGACTACAAAATCGAGACTGCCGAAAAGCTTCGCGATCGCCGTACCACGAAGCACGAAGAGCGCTTCGAGTGATTCCGGCGTGATCAGCAAGATACCTGCGGGATCAGAGAGAACCTGTCGTTTGTGGCTCGACGAGACATCACCGTGCCAGCGATACACAGGGATCTCGAGCCGTTCGCAGAGCCGATCGAGCCGATCGAACTGGTCGTTGATCAGCGCCTTCAGCGGGCTCACGTACAGGGCGCGGACGCTGCCGCTCGGCTGCGCGATAACCTGAGAGCAGATGGGAAGAAATGCCGCCTCGGTCTTTCCTCCCGCGGTTGCAGCTGCGACGATGACGTCGCGCCCTCCATCGAGAATAGGGTCAATCGCCCGTTCCTGGATGTCGCGCAGGTCCGTCCAGCCCTGGTCCCAAACCCAACGCTGAATCTGCTCGTGCAGTCGCGTAAACCCGGCGGACGTGTGTCCACCGGAATCGCTGTCAGAGTTTGAAGGAGGCCAGGTCGTCATCGCCAGCCTTCGCATCCTCTCCCGGGTACATCTGCTCGCCTTCGTCCTCTAGGAGCTTGCTGAAAAAGTGACGATTCGCACTGATTCTATCCCCGCCTGGGTGCGGCGAGCACGAGGCGAGGGCTCGATGCGCTCGTCGGTTGTGCTGATCGGCCGGCGGCGAATCATCGGGATGCGCACGACGCGATCA
>ORMF012613328.1_pt1 | contig 10757 bp, 8 predicted proteins | sample 1779871 | NCBI WGS metagenome assembly ORMF01 (sample SAMEA104232316, study PRJEB22302) | groundwater metagenome | biome: forest; feature: aquifer; material: groundwater | place: USA | collected 2011-08-07 | depth 5.4 m
CAAGGGCGCCGATCCGGACGGGCTCGTGTGGCACACGCCTGAAGGCATCGACGTCAAGCCGCTCTACACCGCGGCCGACGTCGCCGACCTCGAGTTCATCGACACGACTCCGGGTGCCTTCCCCTTCCTCCGCGGGCCGCGCGCGACGATGTATGCTGGGCAGTCGTGGACGATCCGCCAATACGCCGGCTTCTCCACGGCTGAGGAATCAAACGCCTTCTATCGCGCCAACCTCGCCGCCGGGCAGATGGGGCTCTCGGTCGCGTTCGACCTCGCCACGCACCGCGGCTACGACAGCGATCATCCGCGCGTCGTCGGTGACGTCGGCAAAGCGGGCGTGGCCATCGACTCCGTCGAGGACATGAAGATCCTCTTCGATGGCGTGCCGCTCGACAAGATGGCGGGGTCCATGACCATGAACGGCGCCGTCCTCCCCGTCCTCGCGAGCTTCATCGTCGCCGGCGAGGAGCAAGGCGTCCCGCGCGCCAAGCTCACCGGCACCATCCAGAACGACATCCTCAAAGAGTTCATGGTCCGCAACACCTACATCTACCCGCCGAAGCCGAGCATGCGCATCTGCGCCGACATCATCGAGTACACCAGCCGCGAGATGCCGAAGTTCAACTCGATCTCGATCAGCGGCTACCACATGCAGGAAGCCGGAGCGACGTGCGACCTCGAGCTCGCCTTCACCATCGCCGACGGCCTCGAGTACGTGCGCGCCGCGTTGTCCAAGGGTTTGGACGTCGATCAATTTGCGGGACGGCTGTCGTTCTTCTTCGCGATCGGGATGAACTTCTACATGGAGGTCGCGAAGCTCCGCGCCGCGCGGCTCCTGTGGGCGACGTTGATGCAGAAGCACTTCAAGCCGAAGCAGCAGACGTCATTGATGCTACGGACGCATTGCCAGACGTCGGGCGCGAGCCTCACCGAGCAGGACCCGTTCAACAACGTCATTCGCACCACGGTCGAGGCGATGGCCGCCGTCTTCGGCGGCACGCAATCGCTGCACACCAACTCGTTCGATGAGGCGATCGCGCTGCCGACCGACGCGTCGGCGCGCGTCGCGCGGAATACGCAGCTCATTCTCCAGCTCGAGAGCGGGATACCAAAGATTATCGATCCGTGGGGCGGGTCGTATTTCATGGAGTCGCTGACGCACGCCCTCGCCGCGAAGGCGCTCGGCATCATCGAAGACGTCGAGAAGCTTGGCGGCATGACGAAGGCGATCGAGGCGGGGATGCCGAAGCTCCGCATCGAGGAGACCGCCGCGCGCCGCCAGGCGCGGGTAGATCGCGTCGAGGACATCGTCGTCGGCGTCAACAAGTTCCGGCTCGAAGAGGAGCCCGAGATCGATACGCGCGAGATCGACAACGGTGCCGTGCGCGAGTCGCAGATCGCGCGGTTGAAGAAGATCCGCGCGACGCGGGATGCGTCGAAGGTCGAGGCGGCGTTGAACGCCCTGACGCAGGCGGCGGAGAGCGGCAAGGGGAACCTACTGGAGCTCGGCATCGAGGCTGCGCGCGCGCGCGCCACCGTCGGCGAGATCTCGGATGCGATGGAGAAGGTGTGGGGGCGGTACCACGCCGAGATCCGTTCCATCAGCGGGGTCTACGGGTCATCGTTCGGGGACGATGCGGAGTGGAAGGCGCTGACGCAGGAGATCGAGCGGTTTGCCGAGGCGCACGGGCGGCGGCCGCGGATGCTCGTCGCGAAGATTGGGCAGGATGGGCATGATCGCGGCGCGAAGGTGATTGCCACCGCGTTCGCTGACCTTGGATTCGATGTGGATGTCGGGACGTTATTTCAGACGCCAGATGAGGTCGCGCGGCAGGCGGTTGAGAACGACGTGCACGTCATTGGCATCTCTACACAATCGGGAGGCCACAAGACGCTCGTGCCGCAGCTCGTGAAGGAGCTGGAGAAGCTCGGTGCCGGCGACATCGTCGTCACGGTCGGAGGAATCATTCCGGCGAAGGACTATGCGTTCCTTGAGCAGGCGGGCGTGAAGGCGATTTTTGGCCCGGGCACGCAGATCTCAAAGGCAGCGCGGAGGGTCCTGGGTCTGATCGCGCAGCAGCCGGCCGACGCCGCCGTCGATGCGTAGCCAGGTTCCAAGTCACGGCCGACACCAGATCAGCCCAACGATATCGTTCGATCTTGCGAATCTAATGATCGCGTCCTGGGTCCGCTGAGCTGCACGCGTCCCAACCGATTTGCACCGATCGAATGAATACCATCTCCGCAATGGTGACGCTCAGAGAGGCGCAACTATGGAAGGTGCCAATCGAGGGACGACACTAGTGGAGTTGAAGAAATACCCACCCAGATTAGAGTGGCTGCAACCTCATTGGAAGGGTCTCCCTGCGCGGTGGGGGCATCCGTGGCACGCGATGTGCTCCTACCTCGCGATGTTTCCACCGTCCCTGCCCCGCTACTTCATCGAGCAGTGCACCCGCGCCGGGGACATCGTGTTCGACCCCTTCGCCGGGCGGGGCACGACTCCATTCGAGGCATGCCTGGCGGGCCGTGTTGGAATAGGAACAGATGCAAACCCGCTTGCTGTCCTCCTCACAGGCGCGAAGGTCAATCCTCCCAGAATCGACAATGTTCGTGACCGAGTGGAGTTTCTTCGCTGTCGTTACCGCCGTGCGGTTGTGAATCGCGGGGCACCTCCCGAAATTCGGATGCTCTTCGACGGGCGCCGCACACTTCCTCAGCTCTTGTTCATCCGTGCTGAAATCGATAAGCGGTCGCCGGTCGACCGGTTTCTGCTCGCGGCCCTGTGCGGAATCCTTCATGGGAACCATACTCAGGACCCGCGCGCGTCTGGTTCTTTGAGCATAAGTATGCCGAACACCTTCGCGATGTCGCCGGGCTACATCGCCCGTTACATACGGAAGCATCATCTTCGAAAGTACCCGTTCGACGTATTCGATGCGCTGCAGCGTCGACTAAATCGGCTAGACCGCCAGCCCCCGCCGCCAGTTAGGGGAAGTGTCGCTCGGCTTGACGTGAGACATATTAACGACTGGATGCAGAGCGGTTCGGCATCGTTAGTCGTGACATCCCCGCCGTATCTCAAGGTGGTTCGGTACGGGAAGTACAATTGGATTAGGCTGTGGCTTTTGAATGAGGTAGTGGAGGAGGTGGATTCACGGTTGCGGGTCGAGGCCACGGATACACGGCTTCGACTGAGCGACCAGCTTCGATTACCCGCGTACACGAGTTTTGTTAGCGACTCGATCCGGCGCTGCGAGCGCGTCCTGAAGCCCGGCGCGCTCGCCGCCTTTGTCATCGGGGACGTCGATACACCCGAGGGGGAACACATCAACCTGGCGCGACACATCTGGTCGCAGATACGAAGGGAGACGAACTTCCAACACGTCGACATCATGGCGGACCCGTTAGAGGTTGGGGGCAAGGTCACGAGGATCTGGGGCAGTCGGAGAGGAAATGCGACCAAAGTAGACCGTATTCTCGTCCTGAAGAAGCCGGGTGCCGGTCGATATCGCGTACAGCGGCCTAGCCAAGTGATCTCGTATCTCAGGGACGCTGCTCATCCCTTCCGGCTTTTGATGACCTCGATCTCTCCCGCGAAGCTGTCGCGCATGAGACTCGATAAATCGCTGAGCAACCGGAGCTGACTCTCTTCTACTACTACTACAACCTTGCCAGGTAGAACAGCGCGACCGCCAGCCTGGTGTGCATGACGCAGGGCCAGTTCGATTGCCGTGTCGGTTTCCTTCGTGCGATCGGCGAACTGGTGGGCGGTGGACCGGGCTGAGATATTCCAGAACCCAGCCACATCACTGAACGTTATGGTCTCTCCTCGGGCGAACTTCGAGAGCGCGGTCGATTGCAGCGCGCGGCGCAAGGACACAACAAACCCTCGCTTCAGGTCCGCTAGCCGACGATCCGTCCTCGCCCCCCCTTGGTCAAGATCGTCAGCAACATGGCGTCCGACGTCCGTGAGTTGATACCGCTTCTCACCGATCTTACGGAGCAGACCGCGCTTTCGTAGAGGGGATTCCCTACCCATGATTTTGCTCAGCACGCGGTTGGAGTCCGGGTACTGCGTCGCATATCCTTGGAGTCCGAAACGGTCGGATGAGAGCTGCCACGCGCGAACAACCAAATCCTCGGCTGTGAATGATGACTCGTGCGTCCCAAGATCGCGCGCGGCGAGAACTATCCAGTCAACGACAGTCAGCTTCTTGGTTGTCACGTCTCGGGCAGCTCTCCGCCTTCGAGTAGCGACCTCAGGTCCTCGAGCGCGCGCTTCTGTACTTCGGCCGCGATCTCTCGCCAGCGTCTCTCCGCCTCGTCGAAGGACAGGTGCTCCTCCATCTGATAGTCGAGGTTCAGACGAATCTTAGTCAACGCCTCAATGTAGCGTTCGATATGGTACGAGCGCCATTCGGTAGAGTCAGAACCGTATTCCTCGAAATAAAACTTTGCGAGCGGGCATTGGAGGTTGATGAACCAGATGTTGCTCTGGACGTGCTGTGGTGTCGGCTGATGCACTGGTCCGTCCTCTGGGAAAAGCCTGTAGGGCTCACCGTCCGGGTTCAGTGGGTCGGCATCGTACTCCGACAACAAGATTCTGGGATAGGCCTTTCCTCCGGAATCGCCGGGCCCGGTCTCCGCGGGGAGGATCGTGACGTGACATGCGCCAGGCGATCCTTCGCAGCGCTCGTCCATCGCGTAGACCGTAGTCACACCAGCCTTCCGACCGATGATTTTCCCCGTGGCAGTGACGCTCACGACGCTACTGTCGTCCTGTATCCAGGTCATGAACACGTCCTCGTGCTCCTGACCGTTTCGGTCCTTCACCGTGACCGCAAGATGTTGGAACTTCCCTGCGCCAATCTCGACGGTGCTCGGTTCGATGCGCGCCCCGATCGCGTCGACGACTTCGATGCGCACTGGATGAGACCGTAGCCGTCCGTCTGTCGACTCAACCCAAAGCTCGACCGATCCCGGAGTGTGAGTGACGACCCCCTCGTTCCGGTCCACCGTCGCGACGGCCCAGTCGCTACTGTGCCAGAGGTAGCCCGGTGCCCCTACTCGATTGCCGCCAGCATCGAAGAATTCCGGCGTCAAACGCAGCCACACGCCGATTCCCGCTTTATGGTAGGGACACTTCACAATCACCGAGACGGGTTTGGTCTGCGGCAATGGTCGGCGGGGCGTGGGCCGGGACCGGCCTTCGCCCTGGGAGGAACCGGCCTGGAAATCCGAGTCATCCAGGAACTTATTCTTCCATCTGTCAAAGAAGTTGTTCAGTTCCTGGAGCTTGTTCTGGTGCTCCTGCGACGCCTCGATCTTCTGCCGCTTCTTAAACTCGTTCTCGTAGGCAACGATCTCGTCTCGAATCCAGTTCTCGAGCGCACGGGTTACTGGCGCCTCGGCCGGTCGTTTGCGCTCGTTTGTCTCGAAGTTGCAGAGCTGATCGAGTTGGCACTCCCCGTACATTCTGTCGACCCACGTGGAGCGGGAAACGTCCTCCATCGGAAGAAATCCAATTGGCCGACCATGCGAGAGGTAGCGGATGTGATGGCGCCCTTTCTTCTGCCATCTCATAGATACTTCCGACGTTCGGATGACGAGCTTCCCTTTTGGCGCACCGGCGAGGTTCATCTCGCAGGATTCGCCACTGACGGGATCTTGCAAAACGTCGGGTACGGCAATGATGCGCGGCTCCGGGGCAAATGGATGTGCCTCAATTTCGGGAAGGCGAATGGGACACATGTCCGCAACCGCACGGCCATTGTTCATCACGTAAATCTGATTCGTCTGCGTCGTTATGACCATCTGGGGGTGATGGATGAGCGCATCGGACACCAGTTTTCGCCACATGTCCTTTCCGCTGAAGTTTTTTGGGTTGATGCCGGCGACCAGAGTGAAGCCGTCACTCTCAGCAACGGTCGCAAGGACAGGCTCCGGTAGTCCGGACAGCTTTACGCCAAGTTCCTCGAGAGCACGACCGAGCTCTTCCTTTGCTCCCGACACGGGTACACCACGCCCGTGCGCCTTGTCGGGGAAGTAGCCAGGATGGGGGTCGTCTCCCACGAATCCGTACCGGCAACACCGTCCTGCTTTCACCGTATGGACATAGGACGAGTGTTCGAACATCTGGGTCATGTAGCACTTCCCACCGTTTCCGTGACCACCCTCGATGACTTCGTCCGTTTCGGACTCATCTCGATATGCCTCGGGGTTTCCCCAATCGGCGAATCGCTCCTCAACATCCTGCACGGTCATCCCACCGTGATCGAGCAGTGCAATATACGGGAGTCCGTCGAGCAATCGCCTTCCGAAGAATAAAGTCAGGACCCTGTGCTCTGTCGCCGCGTTTCTTCGCGCGGATTCTGCCGCAGCGTTCTTGCACCACTCCGGTAGCCCCTGCTCGTGGCTCCGGTACGGCGCACAGAGCTGGGCAATGACTCCAACCTTGTGGACTCGAACTCCACGGTCATCCTTCTCGAACTTAATATCCATCGTATCACCTCTTTCATAAGTCGCGGGCGCTAGCCTCGCAGCACGGTGGCATTCCACGCCTTCTCGACACGAGAACCGAGATCCGCACCGTGCGGCACTGAATAGCCTTGACGACCATGCTGCTCGAGTAGGTTGTGTTCGCGGAGCCACGCGATGCAGAGATACGTCTGGTAACTGGGCGTCTCCGTCTCGTCCTCCAGATCGATTAGTGGAAGAAGCTGCTCAACGGTGAACCGTGCATCGTTGACTGCGAGGTGTTGAATCGAAGAGGTAAGGAGATCGAGAAGGTGCTTCGGAGCGCGATGCTCGTACTCCTTCCTTCCCTTCTTCGACCAACCTACTTTGATGAGCACGTGCTTCTCACGAGCGAACTTCGGGTAGTCTTTTCCCGTTGTCGGGCGACCAGACCCGTTGGTCGACTTTCGTTGCCCTTCCTTCGCGCGCTCTCCGGTCTGATGCTTAGCAGTGTTCTCCACAGCAGTGGGTTCTCTCCGCGGCTGTCGCGCTCGGTGGGGCACTGACTGGGCGAAATCTGCGCCCCTGTGATCGTGCGTCGCAGTTGCGGTACTTGATGCATCTGGTGTCGGTCCGGTGAGATCGGCCCCTGCCTCTCTGAGGACAGCGCCCATCTGGCGCGCCCAGCCCGCGAGGGTCGCGACTGCATCCCAATCGTTGTTGGCCAGAGCGGCTGCGGCCAGTTCTTTGAGCTCGGTTTCGGCTCCGGCGAGAACCTGTGCACCGCGTCGAATTCGATTCATGGTCCGTATACTACACGCACAATACAAGTTGTCAACAGGATCGTATTTTACGTGTACGAACCGATTGAGAGTGCATTCGATTCTTGCTACATTGCGCGAGAAGCAATCTCGAAGAAACAGGATGCAGCCATGAAACGACGGATTGGTCGGCAGGAGGCGCAAATGCTCGCCTACCTGCAGCTGCGAAAGCAGCGAGTCGTACGCGCCGGCGAGCTGACCCGAGTTTTGCGGCTGACGCGCGTGCAGGAACGCGAGCTCTTCAGTCGCCTGGCCCGCGGCGGTCTGATCGCCAGGGTGCGTCCCGGCCTCTATCTCGTCCCGCCGCAGTTGCCCCTCGGTGGGTCGTGGAGCCCCGACGAAGTCCTCGCCCTCGACACGCTGCTTCGGGATCGAGAGGGACGCTACCAGATCTGCGGGCCCAACGCGTTCAACCGCTATGGCTTCGACGATCAGGTCCCGAACCGCGTCTACGCCTACAACAATCGCATCTCGGGAGAGCGTAAGGTCGGGACCGTCGCTCTCTCGCTGATCGAGGTGGCTGACGAGAGGCTCGGCGACACGGACGAGATTCGGACGGCAGACGGTCTGACCGCGCCGTACTCGTCCCGCGTGCGGACGCTAGTGGATGCCGTGTACGACTGGTCGCGATTCAACAGCCTTCCGCGGGCGTTCGAGTGGATGCGGACCGAGATGGCCGGCGGCCGCGTCGGCGCCGCGGAGCTGATTCGGGTCACGCTGCGCTATGGTGACGTCGGCACGATTCGGCGGATCGGCGCGCTTCTCGAACGAGAAGGAGTGGGCGCGGCACAGCTCCGAAAGCTCGAGCGAGTCCTCAAACCTTCCAAGGGTCTCATCGCGTGGAATCCGACGCGGCCGAAACGCGGAACGATCGATCGCCGCTGGGGCGTCGTGTGGAATGACCCTGCCTGAGCACGCCGCGCTTCGGTGGCACGAAGATCCGGCGCTGTTCCGGGAGGCGGTGAGCTTCACGGCGGCGGAGACGGGCTTCGTTCCGCGACTGATCGAGAAAGACTACTTCTGCACGGTTCTCCTCGAGTACCTGACGACGGCTGGGACCGAGCTGATCTTCAAGGGCGGGACATGTCTGGCCAAGGTGCACGCGGGGTTCTACCGATTGAGCGAGGATCTCGATTTCGTCATCCCGACCCCGGTCGATGCGTCCCGTTCACAGAGAACACGCTTGGCCGCAGCGTCGAAACGTCTGATGGGGGCCATCGTCGGGCGCGTGCCTTTCATGCGCATCGTCGCGCCCCTCGCGGGCGCAAACGACTCGACCCAGTACAGCGCCGTCATAGGCTACGACTCCCTACTCGGCGCACGTGAGGAGACGATCAAGATCGAGATTGGCCTTCGCGAGCCTCTGCTGAGGTCAGCGCCACCGGCCGAAGCGCGCACGCTGCTGCTCGATCCGATTTCGGGCACGCCGCTGGTGCCGGCGCTTCTCGTACCGTGCCTCTCCCGAGAAGAGACGATGGCCGAGAAGCTCAGGGCAGCGCTCTCCCGTCGCGAGCCAGCCATCCGCGACTTCTATGACATCGACCACGCCGTCCGACGCCTGGGCCTTCGAGTTCGTGATCCCGTGCTGATTGAACTCGTCAGAGAGAAGCTAGCCGTGCCCGGAAACGCGCCGATCGACGTTTCGACGGCTCGCCTGACTGCGTTGAAGCTACAGATCGAGTCCCAGCTGAAACCCGTGCTGCGTGACGAGGACTTCGCGGAGTTCGATCTGGTGCGGGCCTTCGCCGACGTCGCCGACCTCGCGACCGTACTCGGTCGACCATATGTCTAAAGGATGCTCCTCGTGGAGCCCGACGCCTCAGACGGGCGAAAGAGGCCGAGCGCGCGCTCGAGGCGGCGTATCTCGCCCGCTTCGGGACGCTGCGACCGGGCGGCACGACGCCGGTCGTGCGGAGCGATAGCGGCCTCATCTTCCAGAGTCGGCGGTTTCGCGCGGCGTGCCGCGACTATCAGCTGCGCCAGGAATTCATCACGTTGTCCACGCCGGAGAAGAACGGGATGGTCGAGCGCTTCTTTCGGAGTTGAAGGAAAAATACGTGTGGTACCGTAGCTTCGTCAGTTTCGCTGAAGCACGTCGCGCCGTGCGGCGGTAATCGATTGGTACGATGACGGACGTCCGCACCAGGCGCCGGGCTACCGCAGCCCACGTCAGTGCCGCACGGCAAACTAACTCACGTGGCTTGATCTCGGGGAGCACTACAAGCGGACACCGCATGAGATGAGGAGTCGAGGCAGCGAGCGACCCACGAACGTCCGATAAGCGCGGCCTCGTCGACCCTGTTACCGGCATCGACGGGACGCTCGTCCCGATCCATCACCTTGAACCTCCCGCCCATCAAGGGCATCGTCCCACCATGACGCCCGACGACACGACGTGGAAACGCTGCAGCACGTGCAAGAAGCCGATCGCGTTCGCTGCCGCCCACTCCACTACGCGTGCAGCGTCTCGACGTGCAACCGGCGCAGCGCGCTCTTCGCCTTCTGCTCCGTCGACTGCTGGGACGCGCACGTTCCGGTGATGCGGCATCGCGATGCCTGGGCGAACGAGGCGACGGCGCCGACGGCGGCGGAGTGGGCGCGCGAGCAGGAACGCGAGCCGCGCCGGATCATCGTCGGCAGCGCGTCCGGCTCGAGTGACGCCGTGGCGGCGGCAGCGCGCCGCGGTACCGCGGCGCCGCGCGACGTCCTTATCGTCGTCTCGAAGCTGAAGCTTTACGTCCGCGAGACCGCCGGCATGAACACGTCGGACGACGTCATCGAACTGCTCTCGGATCGCGTGCGCGCCCTCTGCGACGCCGCCGTCGAGCAGGCACGCGGCGCCGGCCGGAAGACGGTCATGGCGCGCGACTTCACGCGCGGCTGACGGCGGCTTGCGCGACCGCCTTCGGACGCCGCGGCTCCTCGTCGCCTTCGGCGGCCTGCAATTCGTCCTCTTTCCGATTCCCGTCATCATCCTCTTCTGGACGGACCAGATCGGGCTGTCGCTCACCGATATCATGATGCTCCAGGCCATCTTCGGCGTGGCATCGGTGCTGTTCGAGTTCCCGTCGGGGTATCTCGCGGATCGCGTCGGCTACCGCACGGCGCTGCTCACCGGCGCGATGCTCTGGGCGGCGGGGTGGACGCTTTACGCGGTCGCGATGACGTTCACGTAGATCGCGGTCGTCGAGGTCGTGCTCGGAGCGGGAACCGCGTTCGTGTCGGGAGCCGACTCGGCGCTGCTCTTCTCCGCGTTGGCGGCGGCGAACGACGCCGGCGCGTACACCCGCTGGGAAGGGCGCGTGCGTGCGGCGGGGCAGGCGTGCGAGGCCGGGAGCTCCGCGGTGAACGGACGGGGCTCTACACGCTCGCGCCGCGCCTGCCGTTCTGGTTGCAGGTGCCGAGCGCGGTCGCGGCCGTCGCGCTCGTCGCGATGATGCGGCAGCCGCCGCGCGAGCGCGCGACGGTCACGACGTC
>ORMF010084598.1_pt1 | contig 10755 bp, 8 predicted proteins | sample 1779871 | NCBI WGS metagenome assembly ORMF01 (sample SAMEA104232316, study PRJEB22302) | groundwater metagenome | biome: forest; feature: aquifer; material: groundwater | place: USA | collected 2011-08-07 | depth 5.4 m
GGAATGGTCGAGCGACATCACGGCCCACTGCCTGCTCCACGAGAACATCAAGAAGCTGATGGACGGCTACCAGTACGACGCGCATCCGATGGGTGTCTTCCTCAGTACCGTCGGCGCGTTTTCGACCTTCTACCCCGACGCCAAGCAGATCTTCGACGAACAATCCCGCAAGAAGCAGGTGCATCGGCTGATCGCGAAGGTGCCGACGATTGCGGCGTACGCGTTTCGCCACAGTATCGGCCGGCCCTACGTCTATCCGGACGATGACCTCAGTTTCACCGGCAACTTCCTCAACATGCTGTTCAAGCGGACCGAGCTGAAATACAAGGTCAACCCGGTGCTCGAAAAAGCGCTCGACGTCCTGTTCATCCTGCACGCCGACCACGAGCAGAACTGCAGCACGAGCGCCATGCGCACGGTCGGCAGCTCACACGTGGATCCGTACTCGGCGATGGCCGGCGCGGCCGCGGCACTCTACGGCCCGCTGCACGGCGGAGCAAACGAGGCGGTGCTCCGCATGCTGCAGGAAATCGGCACCGTCGACAACATCCCAGCGTTCATCAAGAAAGTGAAGGCGGGGGAAGGACGGCTGATGGGTTTCGGCCACCGTGTCTACAAGTCGTACGACCCGCGCGCGAAGATCATCAAGAAGACCGCTGACGCGGTATTCGAGGTGACGGGCAAGAACCCGCTGCTCCACATCGCGCTGGCGCTCGAGCGCATCGCGCTCGAGGACGACTACTTCATCAGCCGGAAGCTGTATCCGAACGTCGACTTCTACTCAGGACTGATTTACCAGGCAATGGGCTTCCCGGTGACCATGTTCCCCGTGCTGTTTGCAATTCCGCGCACATCGGGCTGGATCGCGCAGTGGGAGGAGATGCTCCTCGATCCGGATCAGAAGATCACGCGGCCACGGCAAGTTTACGTCGGCAATAAGCGGCGGGACTACGTGGCGCTCAGTGAGCGGGGCTGAGGAGAAGGTGCGAGCGTGCGAGAGTGCGTCCGATGGTGGGAAGGGTGCGATGGGTGCGAGAGGTGCGATGGGTGCGCTCCTGAGTGCCGTCATCGGTACCGCTGCCACTGCTCTGCTGCTCGTCGCGTGTACTGCTGACGCGAACAACCCGCCCGCCCCTGTGACCGCGACTGACGACCGCACCGCGCCGTCGAGCGCATCTGTCGCATCTGTCGCACCTCTCGCACCTGTTGCACCCCTCCCACTCATCGCACCCAACCCCCCTGCTCAAAGCGCAACGCCCGTAAGGTTTGACAGTGGCCGCGCATGGGAACATCTTCGCCGCCAGGTCGCAATCGGCCCGCGACCCGCGGGCTCGGCGGCGCTCGCGGAGTGCCGACGCTATATCCTGTCGGAACTGAAGGCGGCGGGCATCGACGCGCGCGAGCAGCCTTTCGATGCGATGACACCCCTGGGCGTCATCAAAATGACGAACGTCATCGCGACGATCCCGGGTCGACGGCCCGAGCGGATCTCGCTGGCGACCCACTATGACACCAAGCTCTTTCGGGAGTTCAGGTTCGTCGGCGCCAGCGACGGCGCCTCGTCGACCGCCGCGGTCCTCGAGCTGGGACGCGTGCTCAAGGCGAGGCAGAACGATTACACGATCGAGCTGCTGTTCCTGGACGGCGAAGAAGCCGTCAATACCGAGTGGCGCGATCCCGACAACACCTACGGCGGCCGCTATTACGTCCGCGCCGCGAGGCAGGCGGGCGACCTCGCCGGGCTCAAGGCACTCGTGCTCCTCGACATGATCGGCGATCGGAACCTCGACATCCGCCGAGAGGCGAACTCGACACGCTGGCTCGGCGATATCGTCTGGGGATCGGCGGCGAAGCTCGGCTTCAGTACGACGTTCATTCCGGAAGACATCGGCCAGATCGAGGACGATCCCCTCCCGTTCCTCACCGCCGGCGTGCCGTCGGTCGATATCATCGACCTGAACTACCCGCAATGGCACACGGCGCAGGACGATCTCGATCACGTGAGCGCGCGCAGCCTTCAGATCGTCGGCGACGTCGTGCTTGACGCGCTGCCGCAGATCCAGCAGCGCCTCGCGGCGCCCGCGTCAGCTCCGCGCTAACACAACTGAACGGCTCCACGCACCCTTCGGCGCCAAAAACCATCACCATCCGGACGTTCCCTTGCGCCTCACCACACCGAAGCGTGGATTTAGAACCGCTTGAGTGCGCCGTTCGGCAACGGCGCTAGCGCAATCCGCGACCACAGATGCGTGGCAGGAACTGCGCATTGCAATCTCACGGGGACTGCCTGACCCTACCGGGACGTCAGACTTCAGCGTTGACCTACCCTGTCACGACCGTGAACTAGAATCGCCGGAAGTCAGTTAAGGTTGGGCCACCTCGATTCGACCAGTGAGCGTGAAGTCATGAACACGGGCTCCGCCTTCATCGCCCACCATCGGGCATCAGACGGCGCGACACAGCTGCTTTCGGCCCACTTGTTCGCCGTGGCCGCACAGGCGGGCTCGTTCGGCGGAAAGATCGGCTTGGCCCTCCAAGGGGAACTGGTAGGCCTCCTACACGATCTCGGGAAATACAGCGACGAGTTCCAGGGCTATCTGAAGTCGGCGGTCGGCCTTCTCAACCAGGACGACGACGAGGAATTCGTCGACGCGAGGGCTCTCAAAGGTAAAGTCGACCACTCTACGGCCGGGGCACAGCTGGTCTGGCAGGAGTTAGCGAAGGATGGACAGCTAGGCCAGATCGTTGGTCAGGTGCTGGCTCTGTGCATCGCTTCGCACCATTCCGGATTGATAGATTGCCTGACGTCGGACGTGCGCAGCTTGGGAGAGGATGCGTTCGGCAGACGGATGACAAAGGCAGCCGAACGCACTCATCTGCCGGAAGTCATGGTTAAAGCTGACGAGGCCATCCTCTCCAGGGTCCGAGAGCTCTTATCGGATCCGGCGATGTTGACCACATTTAAGGGAGCAATCGCGAACATCTTGCGCGGCGCCCCCGGCAAGAACGACCAGGGATTCGTTGCGCAGCAACAAGTCGGGCTACTGGCCCGCTTTGTGTTCAGCTGCCTGATCGACGCGGACCGAATCGACACTGCTGATTTCGAGAAGCCCGGTGGGGAGCAACTGAGAACCAAAGGCCGGTATGCCGAGTGGGACGTGTTGATTTCCCGTTTGGAAAACCACCTCGAAGGCCTTCGCCCTCAACTCCCGATCGATCATTTGCGACAAGACATCTCCCGCCATTGCCGGGATGGAGCGTCGCGTGGCCGCGGCATCTACTCACTGACCGTCCCCACTGGTGGAGGCAAGACCCTCGCCAGCCTGCGCTTTGCCCTGCACCATGCGAAAGCGCACGGCATGGATCGAGTGATCTACTTCATTCCCTTCACTTCGATCATCGAGCAAAACGCTGAGCATGTGCGGCGCATCCTGGAGCCTCGAGGGACGGATCCGGGCAACGTGGTCCTCGAACACCACTCCAATCTAACCCCAGAGGAAGAGAGCTGGCGCGCGAAGATCCTGACAGAGAACTGGGATGCGCCAGTTATTTTCACGACGAACGTTCAGTTCCTTGAAACACTGTTCGGGGCAGGTACTCGGAGTACGCGACGGATGCACCAGCTGACCAATGCCGTACTCGTCTTCGACGAAATCCAGACGCTCCCTGTCAACTGCGTTCACCTGTTCAACAACGCCATCAACTTTCTCGTAAAGCAGTGCGGTGGCACGGTGGTTCTCTGCACTGCCACGCAGCCTCTCCTCGATCAGGTTAATCCGGTGAAAGGCGCGATCAGGGTTCCCCATGGGCACGAGCTCATGCCTGACGTGCAAGTGCTCTTCGACAAACTCAAGCGAGTCGATGTGATGAACCGTCGCGAGCCCGGAGGGTGGACGAATGAGAGGATTATCGAGCTTGCGCTGGACGAGACCTCTCGGACCGGCAGCTGTCTCGTGGTCGTCAATACCAAGGAAGCTGCGCGAACGCTTTACCGCCTGTGTGAAGGGAGAACCGCAGCCTCAAGCTACCACCTCAGTACCCACATGTGCCCAGACCACCGAAAGAGGGTGCTGGACGAGATCAAGAATCGTCTTGCCCCAGAGGGAGCTGGTGAGGTTCTTTGCTTCAGCACCCAGCTCATCGAAGCCGGAGTCGACGTGGATTTTGGATCGGTCATTCGCTTCGCGGCTGGACTGGACTCTGTCGCGCAGGCTGCCGGCCGCTGCAATCGACACGGCCGCCGGCCGACCGGCCACGTTCATGTGATTAACCCTCGGGACGAGAACCTGGACAGACTCGTGGACATCCGCGCCGGTCGGGACGCCGCCGCGCGCGTCATCGATGATTGCGAGCAGGAACCGGAGAGATTCGGTCAGAACCTCATCGGACCAAAGGCAATGGACTGGTACTACAAGAACTACTTCTTCGCTCGCGCCGGGAATATGGATTATCCGGTGTCCGCCGAGTCGTTGGGGCACGACGACACTCTCCTCAACCTTCTCTCGATCAATTCGATAGCTGTAAATGAACACGGTCGGCGAAGGGGCCAAGAGCCTAACTTGTACCTCCGCCAGTCATTCATGGCCGCGGCAAGGGCATTCAAGGCGATCGACGCACCGACACGAGGCATCGTTGTGCCCTATGGCCATGCCGGGCGTGAGGTCATTGCCGACCTCTGCGCGGCCCACCTGCCCGACAAAGAATTCAAGCTGCTGCGCCGCGCCCAGCAGTTCAGCGTCAATGTCTTCTCACATGTCCTCGAACGACTGGTGAGGGCAGGTGCAGTGCGAGAGATCTTAGAAGGCACGGGAATCCTGATTCTCGCCCCCCAGTACTACAGCCCGAAGTTCGGCCTGAGCGAAACACCGGTGGCAGAGATGGAGCTTCTCAATGTCTGAACGAAACAGCATCGAGTTCAAGGTCTGGGGCCGCTACGCTCTCTTTACTGACCCGCTGACGCGGATCGGCGGCGAGAAGTGCTCGTATCACATTCCTACATACGAGGCGCTCAAGGGCATGGCCAAGTCCATCTACTGGAAACCAACATTCGTCTGGGTGGTTGACGAGGTCCGCGTGATGAAGCGCATCCGGACGCAGACCAAGGGGACAAAGCCTCTGGCATTCAGCGGCGGAAACGACTTGGCCATCTACACGTTCCTCGCAGATGTGGAGTACCAGGTACGAGCCCACTTCGTCTGGAACGAGCACCAGCGCGACCTGAAACAGGATCGGGTCGAGGGCAAGCATTACGCCATCGCGCAGCGCATGGTCGAGCGTGGTGGGCGTCAGGACATCTTCCTCGGCACACGCGATTGCCAAGGGTACGTGGAGCCTTGCGCGTTCGGATCAGAGCAAGGCCACTACGACGGGGCCGGCGAACTGGCTTTTGGTCTGATGTTCCACGGTTTCGACTACCCGGACGAGACTGGTGACGACAAGCTCCAGGCTCGCTTCTGGAGCCCCACGATGATCGACGGCCGCATTCGTTTCGATCGCCCGGAGGCGTGTCTCCACCGCAAGTTCGTTCGGGCGATGGACGCCAAGACGTTCGGGCAGGACAGGAACTTCACCGGGGTCGAGGTCGAAGCGACGGAATGGCTAGGTTGACATGAGCTGGATCCAGAAGCTCTGTGAGACCTATGAGCACTGCGCGGGCGCTTCCCAGTTCGAAAACACGCCTCTCCTGCCCATTGGTCACACCACGCAGCAGGCGCAGATCGAGATCGTCATTGACGGGCGTGGTGCCTTTCGGCGCGCCAGCGTTGTCTCCAGAGAGGACTGCACGACGATCGTGCCGTGCACGGAACAGTCCGGCGGGCGAGCGGGAACGAGGCCGGTAAATCACCCCCTTTGCGACAAGTTGCAGTACGTGGCCGGAGACTTCGTTGATCTCGGTGGAGAAGTGACTTCCGGATTCGCAAAGGACCCTCACGAACCACATCGCGACTACATAAATGAACTGTCCGCTTGGGTCGAATCATCACACGGCCATGCGAAGTTGAACGCGATCCTCGCCTATGTCCGGAAGGGGCAGGCTATTGCTGATCTCATCGCGGCCGGCGTTCTGCCGGTCGACGAACGAGGACGGCTCCTCAAGGGATGGAAAGGCGACAAGAAGACGGCGCCGCCGATCTTCAAAGTAATCGCGGAGCCGGAGAACTCCTTCATTCGTTGGAGAGTGGAGATCTCGGGCGATCCAGCATCGGGGACCTCGGAAGACCACACATTGGTCAAATCGTGGACGACCTACTACGCCAGCTTGCAGACCAAGCGGGGAATGTGCATGGTCACCGGTGAAAGCACGACGTTGGCCGAACAGCATCCCGCCAAACTCAGGGACGCTGGCGACAAGGCCAAACTAATTTCTTCCAACGACTTGAGTGGCTACACGTTTCGCGGGCGATTCGTCGAGGCGGCTCAAGCGTGCGGCGTGGGGTTCGACACCACTCAGAAGGCGCACAACGCTCTGCGCTGGCTTATCAAACGCCATGGATATCGAAGCGACAAACAAGTCGTCGTCACGTGGGCCGTTGCCGGAAAACCAGTTCCCGATCCGTTTCAGAATTCACGATCGCTGTTTCTCTCTGCCGACGAACTGCCACAAACAGACACCGGAAACTCTAAAGACAACCATGGCGCAATCGTCGGCGATGTCGGTCAGTCCTTTGCCAGACGGCTCAACAAGGCCATCGCGGGCTATCGGGCCACGCTGGATCCCACCGAAGACGTCGTCGTGATGGCGGTGGATTCGGCCACGACAGGACGTATGGCCATTACGTTCTACAGAGAATTCAGCGGCTGGCAGCTTCTTGATCGAGTATCCGCTTGGCATGAAGCGTGCGCTTGGCATCAGGACTTCGGGAGAGACCCGACGACCAAGAAGACCTTGCGATTCATCGGCGCGCCTTCCCTTACGGACATCGCCGAGGCTGCATTCGGCCGACGTCTGGATGCCAAGCTGCGCAAGGCAACGGTTGAGCGTCTCCTGCCCTGCATCATCGATGGTCGTTCATTGCCACGAGATCTCGTCGAGTCCGCCGTACGCCGAACATGCAACCGGGCGGGTATTGAGCGCTGGCAGTGGGAGAAGAGTCTCGGCATCGCGTGCGCCATATACAGAGGTTCCTTGAATGAGAGGGGATATGCCATGACGCTCGAAACCGACAGGACATCACGTGACTACCTCTATGGAAGGCTTCTGGCCTTGGCCGAGCACCTCGAGGGCAGCGCGTTATATGTCGCGGGCGAGAAACGCGAGACCACCGCTGCCAGGCTCATGCAACGCTTCGCAGATCGTCCCGCAAGCACGTGGCGTTCAATCGCGCTCGCACTGTCTCCCTACAAGACGCGTCTGCGGGCCAAGCGGCCCGGGCTTCTGCATAAGATGGAGACGCAGGTGGACGAAGTCGTCGCCTCATTTTCAGGTAGCGACTTTCTCGACGATCGAAGGCTCTCTGGCGAATTCCTGCTCGGTTACCACTGTCAACGTCAAGCGCTGCATCCGTCAAAGCAAGAGGACTCTGCCACAGCGGAAGCGCCCACCAACAATTGATCAATCCCGGAGGTCAGAATGAGCGCGCTGCAGAACAAGATTGATTTCGCCGTCATCCTGAGCGTCAAGAACGCCAATCCGAACGGCGACCCTCTGAACGGCAACCGTCCCCGCACGGACTACGCAAACCTGGGCGAAATGACCGACGTCTGCATCAAGCGCAAGATCCGGGACCGTCTTCTGGAAAACGGGCACGCGATTTTCGTGCAGTCCGATGACCGCAAGATCGACGATGCGAAAAGCCTTCGGGCGAGGGCGGAGGCTGCGTTGGGCAACAAGCTAGGGTCCGGCGAAACGGCCAGGCTCGCATGCGAGACGTGGCTGGACGTGCGCGCGTTCGGCCAGTTGTTCGCCCTGAAGGCGGGCAGGAAGGCGAAGAGCAAGCCAGAAGAAGGAAACGATGACGGTGACACGGGGAGTGTCTCCATTGGCATCCGCGGCCCAGTGACCGTGCAATCGGCGTTCAGTGTGGCTCCTGTCGACATCACCAGCGTTCAGATCACCAAGAGCGTGAGCGGCGAGGGTGATGGTACCAAGCGAAGTTCGGACACCATGGGCATGAAACACCGTGTCGATCAAGGCATCTACGTATCCTTTGGAAGCATGAATCCTCAGCTCGCCGAAAGGACCGGGTTTTCCGACTTAGATGTTGACGCTATCAAGCAGGTGCTGCCCAAACTCTTCGAAAACGATGAGTCGTCTGCGCGCCCGGCGGGAAGCATGGAAGTTCTGAAGGTGATCTGGTGGAAGCACAACTGCAAAGCGGGCCAGTACTCGTCTGCGAAGGTTCATCGGACACTTTCCGTCAACCCCGACGGCAGCTTCGAACTGGCGAAGCTCGATGGTCTCAATCCAGAGACCATTGAAGGGTTTTGAGCGAGGCGGTTCCCGAAGCCATGAGCGTTCAGCCAACGACAACATCGGCGTTCGCCGAGGGCCAATTCCTCCCCATCTCCGCCCTGCAACACCTGCTCTTCTGCGAGCGGCAGTGTGCCCTGATTCACCTGGAGGGACTCTGGGTAGACAACCGACTGACGGCCGAGGGCCGCCTGCTTCACAAGAAAGTGCACGACAGGGGCGACGAACTGCGCGGCAGCGCGAGGCTGGTACGCGGCCTTGAGTTGACCTCACAACGTCTCGGTCTGTATGGCATCGCCGACGTCGTGGAGTTCATCGACCGCGCACCGCCAACGCCGATCGAGTACAAGCGCGGGCGCCCAAAAACATACAAAGCCGACACCGTGCAGCTCTGCGCGCAAGCATTCTGCCTCGAAGAGATGCTCGGCCAGAATGTCCCGGAAGGCGCCATCTTCTATGGGAAGACCAGGCGCCGCCTCGCGGTCGCCTTCGACGCGAAGCTGCGTGCCGCGACCGAAGCGGCTGCGGAACGCCTGCATTCGCTGATTCGCGGTGGCGTCACCCCGAAAGCACAGCGCGAACCCAAGTGCGACCGGTGTTCGCTGCTGGGTCTCTGTATGCCAGATCTCCTGCGGCCGCGCGCCACAGCGGGCCGGTATCTCCAAATGACGGTCGCCGAGCTGCTGGGTCAACGAAGCGACGTCCAACCTTGAAGCAACACCTGAACACGCTCTTCGTAACAACGCAGGGCGCCTACCTCCGCAAAGAGGGCGAGGCACTAGCAGTTCAGATCGATGGCAAGACAGCGCTGCGAGTCCCGCTGCATCATCTCGGCGGCATTTGCTGCTTCGGGCGAGTCGGCGTCAGCCCGAAGCTGATGGGCCGGTGCGCTGAGGCCGGTGTATCGATTAGTTTTCTCACTGAGCACGGTCGGATGCTTGCGCGTGTCACCGGCTTCACTCCCGGCAACGTGCTGCTCCGCCGCGAACAGTATCGGCGCGCCGATGCCCTCGACGCGACTGTAACGAACGGCTGCGCTTCCGTCGCACAGCCCATCGTCATCGCCAAGCTGCTCAACAGCCGCAGCGTCCTGATGAGAGCCGTTCGCGATTATCCGGACGCCGCGGGCCGGCCGGACTTGGAGCGGGCAGTGACGCTCCTCGCATCAAGTGTCAGCCAGGCGCGAACGACCGCCGACATCGACAAGCTCCGCGGCGTCGAAGGCGAGGCAGCCAGCACGTACTTCCGTGTGTACGGCCGTCTCGTCACCCGAAGTGAGACCGCCTGGGCGTTCACCGGTCGCAATCGGAGGCCGCCTCGCGACGCACTCAACGCCTTACTGTCGTTTCTCTACACTCTCTTGCTGCACGATGCGCGGTCTGCACTCGAAGCCGCAGGGTTGGACAGCCAAGTGGGGTTCCTCCATCGCGATCGCCCTGGTCGACCGTCACTCGCGCTCGACCTGATGGAAGAGTTTCGGGCGTTTGTGTGCGATCGCTTGGCGTTGTCGCTTGTCAATCGAAGTCAGCTCAATCCCGATGCCTTCGAAGCGACGCCAGTCGGAGGCATCATCATGAGTGATGCAGCGCGCAAAACCGTGCTCGGCGCTTACCAAAAACGGAAACTCGAAGAGATGATGCACCCGTTCATTGGCGAGAAGGTCTCTGTCGGCCTCCTCGTTCATCTGCAAGCGCGGCTACTGGCGCGCTTCCTTCGAGGCGACCTGGACGCATATCCAGCGTTTCTCTGGAAATGAGGCGGTGCGGTGTTTGTCCTCGTGACCTACGACGTCAGCACGAAAACGAAAGCAGGCCGGCGTCGGCTCGCGCACGTCGCCAAGACCTGCGTGGGCTTCGGTCAGCGCGTGCAGCACTCCGTTTTCGAATGCCAGATCGATCCAGCGCAGTTCGTCACGCTCAAATCGCGCCTGCTGCGACTCATAGACCCGGATGAAGACAGCCTCCGTTTCTATTTCCTCGGCAGCAACTGGCGGCGACGCGTCGAGCACGTCGGGGCGAAGGCGGTGATCGATCTTGAGGGGCCGCTGATCGCCTAGCCCGACCGTCCGCGAACCTCAAGCGGTCGTCACCGCCTTCGGATGTTCGCGTCTTGCGGAAGCAGTTTATTGACAAGTGGATAGCCGACGTCTGGTGGGTGCGACAGCCCTACGACTGGGTGACAAGGCAGCGGTTCGCGGAATCAGGTATCGTTCCCTTTATTCGGCTAGTACTTATCGGAGCCGCCGTCGCGCCCACGCGCGGGCGCGTGGATTGAAACGTACCCTACGTGCGAGTCTGCGCCTCACCGCCGGGGTCGCGCCCACGCGCGGGCGCGTGGATTGAAAC
>ORMF011734796.1_pt1 | contig 10754 bp, 10 predicted proteins | sample 1779871 | NCBI WGS metagenome assembly ORMF01 (sample SAMEA104232316, study PRJEB22302) | groundwater metagenome | biome: forest; feature: aquifer; material: groundwater | place: USA | collected 2011-08-07 | depth 5.4 m
CTCCGCGCGCTCGGCGTCGAGAAGGGCGTGGCCTTCAGGCGAAGGCTGCTGGGGCGCGCCGTGGAGGTGCTGGTGCTCGAGGACCGGCGGGCGGACGGCCGTCTGACCGGGCTCACGTCCAACTACGTCGAGGTGAGCTTCGCCGGGCCCGATGGGTTGGGGCGGCGCTTCGCGACAGTGCGGGTGAACGAGATCGACCGCCGCGGCGCGCGCGGCGTCCTGGAAGCGGCGTGAGCCCGGCCCGAACCGCGCCCGATCTGACCGTCGGGGTCATCGGCGGCAGCGGTCTGTACGAGATGGAGGGGCTGGAAGACATCCGCTGGGTCAAGGTCCGGACACCGTTCGGCGATCCTTCGGACGCCTACTGCACCGGCCGCTTCGGCGGCCGGCGCCTGATCTTCCTGCCTCGCCACGGCCGCGGCCATCGGCTCACGCCGTCGGAGCTCAACTACAGGGCGAACATCTACGGCATGAAGAAGCTCGGCGCCCAGGCACTCGTCTCCATCAGCGCGGTGGGCAGCATGAAGGAGGATATCCACCCGCTGGAGCTCGTCGTGCCCGACCAGTTCTACGACCACACGAAGCGGCGGGTGTCGTCCTTCTTCGGGGAGGGAATCGTGGCCCACGTCGGTATGGCCCACCCGGTCTGCGCTGGGGTCGCGGACGCCCTTGCCCAGGCCGGACGCGACGTGGGCGGCCGCGTCCACCGGGGCGGCACGTACATCTGCATCGAGGGGCCGCACTTCTCGACCAAGGGCGAGTCGGAGATCTACCGCCGTTGGGGCGTGTCGATCATCGGCATGACCAACATGCCCGAGGCCAAGCTCGCGCGCGAGGCCGAGCTCTGCTACGCGACACTGGCCCTCGTGACGGACTACGACGTCTGGCACGAAGAGCACGACGCCGTGTCCGTGGAGGCCGTGGTCGCCAACCTGATGAAGAACGTCGCGACGGCCAAGGAAGTCCTCCGCCGCGTGATTTCGCGCATCCCGGCCTCGTGCGGCCAGGGCTGCCCGGACGCGCTCCGGAGCGCCGTCATCACGCATCCGAAGGCCTTCCCGCCGAGGGTCCGAAAGCGCCTCGACTTCCTCCTCGGCAAGTACTTCCCGGCTGCAAGGAAAGGATCCCGGCGTGGCTGATCTCGTGGTGGTGGGCTCGGTGGCGCTCGACAGCGTCAAGACGCCGTTCGGCAAGGTAAGCGAGGCGCTGGGCGGCTCGGCGACGTATTTCTCCTACGCGGCGAGCTTCTTCACCCAGGTGCGCGTCGTGGGCGCCGTAGGCAACGACTTCCCGCGGGAGCACCTGGAGCTGCTCAGCCGCCGCGGCGTGGACGTGACGGCCCTCGAGGTCCTGCCGGACCAGAAGACGTTCCGGTGGACGGGGGAATACGGCTTCGACCTCAACGAGGCGAGGACGCTTGACGTGCAGCTCAACGCCTTCGCGGCATTCAAGCCCAGGCTGGGACCGGGTCACCGCCAGGCGCGCTTCCTGTTCCTCGCGAACATCGACCCGGTGCTCCAGCTCGAGGTCCTCGATCAGATGGATGGGCCGGCGCTCACCGCGCTCGACACCATGAACTTCTGGATCGAAGGCAAGCGGGCGGATCTCCTTCGCGTGCTGGCCCGAGTGGACGTGCTGCTCATCAACGACGCCGAGGCGCGGATGCTGGCACGCGAGCCCAACCTGATCAAGGCGGCGCGGACGATCGGCGAGATGGGCCCGCGGACCGTGGTGATCAAGCGCGGCGAGTACGGCGCCCTGCTGGTGTCGAGCGGTCAGTTCTTCTTTGCGCCTGCCTACCCTCTCGAGGCGGTGTTCGACCCGACCGGTGCGGGGGACACCTTCGCCGGCGGTTTCATGGGCTACCTCGCCCAGCAGGACGCCACGGACCCGGCCTCGCTCAGGCGGGCGATGGTCCGGGGCGCCGCCATGGCCTCCTTCACCGTGGAGGACTTCTCGCTGGAGCGGCTCAAGCGGCTGGAGCGGCGGGAGATCGAAGAGCGGCTCTTGACCTTCGCGGACATGGTTCGGCTGGAAGGGTAGCGTGGACGCCGCGCTCGCCGCGAAATACGAAAGCCTCCTCGGGATCATCCGGGGCATGGGGCAGGTTCTCGTGGCCTTCTCGGGCGGGGTGGACTCGACCTTCCTGGGCCGCGCGGCGAAAGACGCTGTGGGCGAGGGCGCCGTGCTGGTGACGGCGGATTCGGAGACGTATCCGGCCTCGGAGCTCGAAGAGACACGGCGGCTCGCGGACCTGCTCAGCATGCGGCACCTGCTGGTCCAGACCCGCGAGCTGGACAATCCGCGGTACGCGCTGAACTCGCCCAGCCGCTGCTTCTTCTGCAAGGAGGAGCTCTTCGCCAAGCTCGGCCCGATCGCGCGACAGCGCGGCGACGCGATCATGGTCTACGGGGCGAACATGGACGACCTGGGCGACCACCGACCGGGCATGGACGCGGCCAAGGCGGCCGGCGTGAGGGCGCCCCTCATCGAAGCCGGGATGTGGAAGGAGGAGATCCGGGCGCTCTCGCGCGAGCTCGGGCTGCCGACATGGGACAAGCCCTCCTTCGCGTGCCTGTCCTCGCGCTTCCAGTACGGTGAAGCCATCACGGCCGAGAAGCTCAGGCTCATCGACGCCGCGGAGGCGTTTGTGAGGGGGTTGGGCTTCAGGCAGTTCCGGGTGCGGCACCACGACAGGCTGGCGCGTCTCGAATTGCCGCGGGAGGAGATGGAGCGACTTTTCGAGGACGGGCGGCACGACGCGATCGTGAAGCGCTTCCGCGAGCTGGGCTATCTCTACGTCACGCTGGACCTCCAGGGGTTCAGGAGCGGCAGCGCCAACGAGGCACTGGCATGGATAGGGAAAAAGTAAGGCAGCTCCTCGAGGCGGTCGCGAGAGGAGCGCTCCAGCCGGACCAGGCGCTGGCGCGACTGCGGGATCTGCCCGTTGACGACCTCCGTTTCGCCCGGGTGGATCTGCATCGCTCGCTCCGCCACGGCGTGCCGGAGGCCGTGTTCTGCCAGGGCAAGACTCCCGAGCAGGTGGTGGCCATCGTCAGGCGCCTCGCCGAGAGCCACGACAATGTTCTGGCGACGCGGGCGGACCCGGCGGTGATCGAGGCCCTGACGGCCGCCGGGCTCGAGTGCGCGGTTCACGCGGAGGCGCGCCTGGTCGTGGTCAAGCCTCTGGCCCACGAGGGCGTCGGGCTCATTGTGGTTGTGAGTGCCGGCACGTCGGATCTGCCCGTGGCCGAGGAGGCCGCGGTGACGGCGGAGGCCATGGGCAATCGCGTCGAGCGGCTCTATGACTGCGGCGTGGCCGGACTCCACCGGCTCGTCCCGCACCTCGACCGGCTCAACGAGGCCAACGTGATCATCGCCGTGGCGGGCATGGAGGGCGCTCTGCCGAGCGTGATCGGGGGTCTCGTGGACCGCCCGGTGATCGCGGTACCGACCAGCGTGGGCTACGGCGCTTCCTTCGGCGGGGTCGCGGCGCTGCTGGCCATGCTCAACTCCTGCGCTCCCGGCGTGTCGGTGGTCAACATAGACAACGGCTACGGCGCCGCGGCGCAGGCCAACCAGATCAACAAGCTCGCCTGCAAGGACCGCTGAGACAACACAGTGCGACTCGCGTACTTCGACTGCCCGAGCGGCGCCGCGGGAGACATGATCATGGGCGCCCTCGTGGACGCGGGCGTGCCCTTCGACGCGCTCCAGGGCGAGCTCGCCAAGCTCCGGCTGCCGGGCTTCACGCTCGAGCGCCGCGAAGTGATGAAGGGCGCTTTCCGCGCCACCAAGGTGGACGTCCACGTTCACGACCACGAGGAGCACCACCACCCGGATCGAAACCTCGGCGCGATTCTCGCGCTCATCGCGGCGAGCGGGCTCGACGCGCCCGTGAAAGACCGGGCGGGGCGGATCTTCACGAGGCTCGCGCAGGCCGAGGCTCGCGTTCACGGGACGACCGTGGACCAGGTCCACTTCCACGACGTGGGGGCGGTGGACGCCATCGTAGACGTGGTGGGCGCGTGCGTCGGCCTCCATCTCCTCGGCGTGGACACCGTTCACTGCTCGGCGCTGCCGGTGGGCGGAGGCTTCGTCACGGGGGCGCATGGGCGCATGGCCATCCCGGGTCCCGGCACGGCCGAGCTCCTCAAGGGCTTTCCCGTGGTGGACACGGGAGTGAGGCGCGAGCTCGTGACGCCGACGGGCGCGGCCATCCTTACGACGCTGTCGGTGTCGGCCGGGGCGATGCCGGCCATGACCGTGGATTCGGTGGGCTACGGCGCCGGCACCATGGAGCTCGAGACACCCAATATCATCCGCGTGTTCGTGGGTCGCGCGTCTGAGACCCGCGGGAGCGAGACCATAGTCCAGGTCGAGACCACGGTGGATGACATGCAGCCGCAGCTCTGGGAGGCCGTGATGGAGCGGCTGTTCGACGTGGGCGCGCTCGACGTCTACCTGACCCCGGTGACCATGAAGAAGAGCCGGCCCGGCATAGTCCTGACGGCGCTGTGCGCGCCCGACCGGGTCACGGAGCTCTCGCGCGTACTGTTCGAGGAGTCGCCGACCATCGGCGTGCGATGGACCGCGTACCAGCGCCAGCGCCTCGACAGGGAGACCATCACGCTGACGACCGCCTACGGTCCCGTGCCCTTCAAGGTGTCGCGGCTCGCCGGGCGGGTGGTGACCGCGACGCCCGAGTTCGACGAGGTCCGCCGCATCGCGAAGGAGAAGGGACTGCCGGCCCGCGAGGTCCTTGACCAGGCGAGGGCCGACGGCCGCCGGCTGCTCCAGGGGGAGCCGCCGGAGGGGAGCCGCCGGAGGCTTGACATCACCCGGCCCCGGGACTAAGGTTTTGGGGCATTTCGGCCGGCCTCGACCTCTCGATGGCGAGGCGGCATTCATCGATCCGCAATCAGTCGTCTGAGGAGGTACGCGCGGTGAAAAAATCCGTGAGCATTACGATCAACGGTGTCAAGCACACCCACGAGGTGGAGCCGCGGCTGCTCCTCGTTCATTTTATCCGCGAGCTGGCCGGGCTGACCGGCACCCACGTGGGGTGCGACACTAGCCAGTGCGGGGCCTGCACCATCCATCTCGACGGCCAGGCGGTGAAGTCCTGCACCATGCTGGCCGTACAGGCCGACGGCGCCCAGATCGCGACCATCGAGGGCATGGCGAAAGACGGCAAGCTCCACCCGATCCAGGATGCCTTCTGGGAGAAGCACGGGCTGCAATGCGGCTTCTGCACGCCGGGCATGATCCGGTCGGGGGCGCAGATCCTCCAGCGCTACCCCAAGCCGACTGAGGAGCAGATCCGCCACCAGCTCGACGGCAACCTGTGCCGCTGCACGGGCTACCACAATATCGTCAAGGCCATCCAGCACGCCGCCGAGACGATGGCGGGGAAGTAGAGGGAGGGTCGACCATGGCGACGGCACGACTGCTGGGCGCGAGCATCAAGCGGCGCGAGGACCCGCGCTTCATCACCGGCAAGGGCAACTACACCGACGACCTGAAGCTGCCCGGGATGACGTACGCGGCCTTCGTCCGGAGCCCGCACGCGCACGCCGGGATTCGCAAGATCGACACGGCAAGAGCGCTCAAGCACCCGGGCGTAGTGGCGGTCTTCACGGGCAAGGACATGACCGGTGTCAACTCGCTGCCCTGCGGCTGGGACCTACGCAAAGACAAGAACGTCCCTGGGGTGGTCCAGGACCTGGCCATGGTTCCCCACATGCCCTTGACCTCCGACGTGGCCCGCCACGTGGGGGACCCCGTCGCGGTGGTCATCGCCGACAGCCAGGACGCCGCTCTCGACGCCGCCGAGCTCGTGGCGGTGGACTGGGAGGTGAAGTCCTCCGTGACGGCCACCGCCGGAGCCGCGCAGGCGGGCGCCGCGCAGATTCACGCGGGCGCGCCCGGGAACGTTGCCTTCAAGTGGGAGCTCGGGGGCGGCGATCTTGATGCCGCGTTCAAGAGCGCCGACGTCGTCGTCAAGAAGCGCATCGTGAACCAGCGGCTGGTCGCCAACGCGATGGAGCCGCGGGCCTGCGTCGCGCGCTATGAGGAGTCGTCCGGCGACCTGACGCTCTGGGTGACGTCGCAGAACCCGCACGTTCACCGCCTTCTCATGTGCGCCTTTGTCCTTGGCATTCCCGAGCACAAGGTGCGGGTCATCTCTCCTGACGTGGGCGGCGGTTTCGGCTCCAAGATCTTCCTCTACAACGAGGAGGTCGTCTGCTCGTGGGCGTCGCGACAGCTCAAGCGGCCCATCAGGTGGACCTCGACGCGCCGAGAGGCGTACATGACGGACGCCCAAGGGCGAGACCACGTCACCGATGCCGAGATGGCGATGTCCAAGGACGGCAAGATCCTGGGCCTCCACGTCAAGACCACGGCGAACCTGGGCGCGTACCTCTCCACCTTCGGGCCCGCCGTTCCGACCTTCCTCTACGGCACGCTCTTGAACGGCGTCTACGTCATGGGCGCCATCAAGTGCGAGGTGACCGGCGTGTTCACCAACACCACCGCGGTGGACGCGTACCGCGGCGCGGGCCGGCCGGAGGCCTGTTACGTGCTCGAGCGGATGGTGGACGCCGCGGCGGCCGCCCTCAAGATGGATCCCGCCGACGTCCGGAAAAAGAATTTCATCCCGAAGTTTTCAGGGGCGTATCAGACACACGTGGCCGTCTCGTACGACAGCGGCGATTATGGAAAGGCGTTCGACCGCCTCCTCCAGATGTTCGACTACAAGAAGTTCCGGGCCGAGCAGGCGGAGGCACGGAAGAAGGGCCGCTACCTCGGCGTCGGATTCTCGACCTACATCGAGGCGTGCTCCATCGCGCCCTCGAAGCTCGTGGGCGCTCTCGGCGCCGGGGCCGGGCTGTACGAATCCGGCAAGGTGCGCGTGCACCCGACGGGAGGGGTGACGGTCTACACGGGCTCGCACTCGCACGGCCAGGGGCACGAGACGACGTTCGCCCAGCTCGTGGCCGACGGGCTCCAGATCCCGATCGACCAGGTCGAGGTCGTCCACGGCGACACCGGCGCGATCCCGTTCGGCATGGGCACCTACGGCAGCCGCTCTGCCTCGGTGGGAGGCACCGCGCTCCACATGTCGGTCAACAAGATCAAGGAGAAGGGCAAGAAGATCGCGGCGCACCTGCTCGAGGCTTCGGCCGGCGACATCGAGTACGTCGGTGGACAGTTTCAGGTGCGCGGCGCGCCCGGCAAGGCGGTGCCCTGGGGCGCCGTGGCCCTCACGGCCTACGTGCCGCACAACTACCCGGAGGGGCTCGAGCCCGGACTTGAAGAGACGAGCTTCTACGATCCGTCGAACTTCTGCTTCCCGTTCGGCGCCCACGCCTGCGTCGTCGAGGTCGATGGCGAGACCGGCCACGTGAAGATCGTCCGCTACGTGGCCGTGGACGACGTCGGGAACGTGATCAATCCCATGATCGTCGACGGGATGGTCCACGGCGGCATTGCCCAGGGCGTGGCGCAAGCGCTCTGGGAGGGGGCCGTCTACGACGAGGAATCCGGCCAGCTCGTCACCGGCAGCCTCATGGACTACGCGCTGCCGAAGGCCGACATGCTGCCGATGTACGAGACCGCGCGCACCGAGACGCCGACGCCGGTCAACCCGCTCGGCATCAAGGGTGCGGGAGAGACGGGGACCATCGCCTCCACCCCGGCGGTCGTCAACGCGGTCGTGGACGCGCTGTCGGGCCTCGGCGTCGACCATATCGAAGTCATGCCGCTCACGCCTGAGCGGGTCTGGAAGACCGTCCAGGCCGCCAAATCGAAGACGTAAGGGAGACGCCCATGTATCCAGCCCAGTTCGAGTACCACAAGGCCGGCACGGTCAAGGAGGCGGTCGACCTCCTGGCCAAATACAAGGACGAGGCGAAGCTCCTCGCCGGCGGCCACAGCCTTCTCCCGGCGATGAAGCTGCGCCTGGCCCAGCCCAAGCACCTGATCGACATAGGCAAGGTCTCGGGGCTCGCCGGGATCAAGGAGGAGGGCGGCACGCTCGTCATCGGCGCCATGACCACGCACTACGCCATCGAGTCCTCCGCCGTGCTCAAGAGCAAGTGCCCACTCCTTCCGGAGGTCGCGGGGCACATCGGCGACCCGATGGTGCGCAACCTGGGCACTCTCGGCGGGAGTCTCGCTCACGCAGACCCGGCCGCCGACTGGCCGGCCGCTGTCATTGCTCTCGGGGCCGAGTTGGTGGCCGAGGGGCCCAAGGGCAGGCGGACCATCAAGGTCGACGACTTCTTCAAGGGCCTTCTGACGACTGCGCTCGCAGAGACTGAGATTCTAACGGAAATCCGCGTCCCGGCATGTGGGGTAAACGTCAAGTGCGCCTACGCCAAGTTCCCGCATCCGGCCTCTCGCTTCGCCGTCGTTGGCGTCGCGGCGGTCCTGACGATGGACGGAGGCAAGATCGGCAAGGCCAGCATCGGGATCACGGGCGCCGGCACCAAGGCGACCCGTGCCAAGGGCGTTGAAGCCGCCATCGCCGGCAAGCCCGCCGATGCGGCCTCGATCCAGGCGGCGGCTTCGAGCGCGGCAGACGGCGTGGACGTCCAGGCGGATCTCCAGGGTTCCGTCGAGTACAAGCAGCACCTGTTGAGAGTCTTCGCCAAGCGTGCCATGGAGGCGGCGGCCGCCAAGAAGTGATCCGGCTCGAGTCCCCAGCGCCCCGCGGATTCACGTCCGCGGGGCGTGTGTTTTTGGGGCGGCGGTGACGGCTGCGATCATTCTTGCGGCTGGACTATCCCGCCGGATGGGCCGCCCCAAGCTGCTGCTGGAGGTCGAGGGCAGGCCTATCATCCGGCATGCCGTCGAGCGCGTGATCTCGGCGGGCATCCACCAGGTGTTCGTTGTCGCCGGGCCGGAACACGAGGCGCTGGCAGGGGCGATCGAGGGGCTTCCCGTGCGCTTCGTGGTCAATCCGACGCCCGAGGCGGGGCAGGGCTCCTCCGTGAGCGTCGGCGTACGCGCGCTGCCTGCGGGGACGACAGCCGTTCTCATCGCCCTGGGCGACCAGCCCGGCGTCCCCGCCGAGGTCATACCGGCCCTTCTCGACGCGTTGAAGAGGCCCGGCAAGTGCATCGCCGCGCCCCGGTACGCCGACGGCCTTGGCAACCCCGTCCTGTTTGCCGCGACGGTATTCCCCGAGCTGCTGGCGCTCCCCGGCGATCGTGGAGCGCGCGCTGTTGTCGAGCGGGACCCGTCACGACTGGCCCAGGTCGACATCGGCTCGCCCATGCCCAGGGACATCGACACGCCGGAGGACTACGAGAGGCTGAGCGCCCCCGACAAAGCGCGGTAAACTGAGAGGACCATGAGAGCCGAGATCAAGAAGATCCACGAGATGATGGAGTCAGCCGACTACGTCACGGACCCGGCCATCGCCACGTCCGTCCACCTGGCCATGACTCTCAAGAAACCGCTCCTCATCGAGGGGCACGCCGGGGTGGGCAAGACCGAGGTCGCCAAGGTCATGGCGAGGATGCTCGGGACCAACCTGATCCGGCTGCAGTGCTACGAGGGACTCGACGCCGCCCAGGCGCTGTACGAATGGAACTATCCCAAGCAGCTCTTGCACATCAAGCTCGAGGAGAGCACGGCGCACACGATGTCGGAGAAGGAGGCGGCCATCTTCTCGCCGCCCTTTCTGATCAGGCGGCCACTGCTACAGGCCATCAGCGCGACGGGAACACCTCCGGTGCTCCTGATAGACGAGATCGACCGGGCCGACGAGGAATTCGAGGCTTTCCTCCTCGAGGTACTCTCCGATTTCCAGGTGACGATCCCGGAAATCGGCACGATCAAGGCGACCCAGCCGCCGTACGTCATCCTCACGTCGAACCGCGTCCGCGAGCTGTCGGATGCGCTACGCCGCCGCTGCCTCTACCTGTGGATCGACTTCCCCGGTTTCGACAAGGAAGTGAGAATCGTCACGCGCAAGGTCCCCGGCGTCAACGAGCGCCTGGCGCGGGAGATCTCGCGCTTCATGGAGACGGTCCGGACCATCCGCCTGGCCAAGGTGCCGGGCGTCGCAGAGACGCTAGACTGGGCCCAGGCGCTCTCCTCGCTGCACGCCGACCACCTCGACGAGGAGCTTGTGACCGAAACGCTCGGCTGCGTCGTCAAGGACGTGGACGACGTCAAGCGTCTCAAGCGGGAGCTCGCCACGGGCGGCATCGGGCGCTTCGTCGCTGCCCAGAGCTGAATCAATGGGGGCGCCCCGGGACCTCACGCGCGCCATGCTGGCCTTCGGCGCCATGCTGCGCGCTTCCGGGCTGCCGGTGACCACGTCGGCCGTCATGGACGCCGTCCGCGCTCTCGAGGCCGTGGACCTGATGGACCGCGCCGAGGTCTACCTGGGGCTTCGAACGGTCCTCATGAGCCGCATGGAGGAACAGCCCGCCTTCGACCGCTGTTTCGAGGCCTTCTGGAGGTTTCACGCTGAAGAGGGACAGGGACTCGACGGCCTGGTCGCCGCCGTCCAACCTTTCCGGCAAGAGGAGGAGCTGGATTCCGGCGCCATCGAGGCCGCGCGGGAGAAGCAGGCGCAGGTGGCCCTCGACGACTGGGACCGGGGCGAGGCCGCTGACGACGAGCCGCTCGAGGTGCCCGGTCTCTCTGACCGCGAGGCGCTGATGGAGCAGGACTTCTCGACCTTCCCCGCCGAACAGCTCGACGAGGTCGCCCGGCTGACGGTGCAGATCGCC
>ORMF012099033.1_pt1 | contig 10749 bp, 10 predicted proteins | sample 1779871 | NCBI WGS metagenome assembly ORMF01 (sample SAMEA104232316, study PRJEB22302) | groundwater metagenome | biome: forest; feature: aquifer; material: groundwater | place: USA | collected 2011-08-07 | depth 5.4 m
CGCTTCAAACAAGCCGGAATGCGCTGGTCTAAAGAAGGCGCTGAGAATCTATTGCAATTACGGGTAAGCTATCTTAACCAAGGTAGCATTTCCATCCCAGATTGCTCCCTCAATTAACCGTCTGAAGTGGGATGCGCCCCCCTAATTTTGCTTCCTTGATTTTTACCCCCATTTTTGTATAATATTTAGCATTCCAATAGTTTGAGTGCTAAAAATTGACTTAACCTATTGTATTACATCGAGTTATATATGAATCTTGATCATTTAAGTGGACGACAAAAACAAATTCTTGAGATCATTATCAATGATTTTGTCGAAACAGCATCTCCGGTAGGCTCAAAAACTGTTTCTGATGAAATCAGTTTTGATGTCTCAGCTGCTACCATTCGCAATGAGATGGCTTATTTAGAAGAAATCGGCCTTATTACGCATCCTCACACTTCCGCGGGTCGCGTTCCCACGGATAAAGGTTATCGATATTTTGTAGATTCTTTAAATACGAAAAATCGATCCGTAGATACGTCGCAGACCGGCCTCATTGCCTGGGAATACCGGCAAAAAGTTAAGAGTATTGAAGAGCTGATTGAGCGCACAAGCAAACTCCTTTCGTTTCTAACCGAGCAAGCAGGCATTATTCTTTCGCCGAGCCAGAAAGAACTTGTTTTAAAAAGAGTTGAGTTAATTCCTTACAGCCAGACGCATTTTCTGGTGGTGTGGGTAAGCACGACAGGAGTGGTGCAGAATAAAATGGTTGAGATGGATGAAGAAATTCCGGTAGAAGAACTTTTGCGTTTAACCCGTTTTATTAATAGTGAACTCCACGGAAGAAATTTTTCCGAGGTGACAGATTTTCTTCAAATGAAACTGGCTGCCGTCAAAGATTCGCTTTTTAAAGAATATAAGGCCGCGTTTGAAATTGCGTCTCGGATATTTCAGGCAAGCGCAGAAAGACGTCTTTATTTGGATGGCTCCCGTTTTGTTTTGAAGCAGCCTGAATTTCAGGAAGACACCAGAAAAGCGAGAACCTTTTTCCAAATTCTTGAAACGAAGCAAACGCTCCGCGAGGCTTGCGAGAGAGATTTCGAGCCTGGTGAGGTTCGTGTGCAGATTGGTTCTGAGAATGAATCGGAAGATATTTGGGATTTTACGCTCATCACCACACAATACCGGTGTCAGAACCAACCCTTAGGAACACTCGGAGTTTTGGGGCCGAAACGAATGCCTTACGGACGAATTATTCCACTTGTAGATTTTATCGCGAGACGCCTTTCGGATGCGCTCGATAGTTTGGTGTAGATATGACTGAAAAAAAAGAACATAAACACGAAAAACATCACGTTCCCGCAGCGGCTCACGACGAAACTAATGAGTTGGTGCAAATTTCCCGTGCCGAATATGATTCTCTTTTACAAAAAATAAAAGAGCTTTCAAGCGTTCAGGACCAGATGAAACGCACGGCGGCTGATTTTGAAAATGCAAAAAAGAGACTTCAAAAGGAAAAAGAAGAATTCTCTCAGTATGTGCTGGAAGAGTTGCTTGCCGACTTACTGCCAGTACTTGACAATTTTGAGCGCGCTTTTTCCCATCGTACAGATGCCGGAAGCGACGCCCAGAAATCTGTGTGGAGCGGACTCGAACTTGTTTACAAACAGTTGGTTGAGATTTTAAAAGGCCGGGGACTCACTCGAATGGAAGTGCGTGACAAGCCTTTCGACCCCCAGTTTCATGAAGCGGTCGCAAAGATTGAAGGAAAGCCTGAGCGGGAAGGTTTGATTGCCGAGGAAATGCTCGCGGGATATTTTTTACGCGGCAAAGTTGTGAGACACGCTCAAGTGAAAGTGTACGGTCATTCACAATCCGAAGAAAAGATTGAGGAGCTTACCTAAGGCGGGATGAGTATGGCAAGTACACATAAAAGAGATTACTACGAAATTTTAGGAGTCGCAAAGAACGCTCCTGCGGATGATCTTAAGAAAGCTTACCGGAAACTCGCGCTCAAATACCACCCTGACCGGAATCCCGGAAACAAAGAAACCGAGGAAAAATTTAAAGAAGCGGCTGAAGCTTACGCAGTTTTAAATGATGCAGATAAAAGGTCGCAGTATGACCGTTTTGGACATTCGTTGGGCGGATCCGGATTCCAAGGATTTCACAATGCCTCGGGCTTTGAAGGATTTGGAGATATTTTCGGTGACCTCTTTGAAGATTTTTTTGGAGGAAACGGTTCCGGACGAGGCGGAAGAGCCCGCGCAAGACGCGGCTCAGATTTGGAATTTGCGGTTGAAATCTCTTTTGAAGAATCTGCGTTTGGAAAAACTCTCGATCTTAATATTCCAAGGCATGAGCGCTGCAATCATTGTGAGGGAAGCGGAGCAGAGCCGGGTTCAAAATCATCCACGTGTCCTGATTGTAAAGGAGCCGGAGAAATCCGGATGAATCAGGGATTTTTCTCTTTCCGGCAAACTTGTCCCAGATGTCACGGAGAAGGTGAGAGAATTGAAAAGCACTGCCGCGAATGCCGCGGAAGCGGACGCGTCGCGCGTACTCGTAAAATTGATCTCAAAATTCCGGCCGGCATTGAAAATGGTAACCGCATTCGAGTTGGCGGTGAAGGGGAAACGGGTGAGCGCGGAGGCGAACGGGGAGATCTTTATCTTTTAGTTCATGTAAAACCTCATCCCATGTTTCACCGCGAAGGAAAGAACGTGCTTCTTGAAGCTAAAGTCCATATGGCACAAGCTGCCCTTGGCACCAAAATTGATGCGCCCACTCTTTACGGAAACGTTCAGCTCAAAATTCCTTCCGGAACGCAGCCGGGAACAGTGCTTCGGTTGAAGGACAAAGGATTTCCGGATTTGCGCGGCGGAGCGCGCGGCGATCAATTGATCCGGATTTCAGTGACGGTTCCTGAAAAATTGAGTGATCAGGAAAAAAGACTCCTTGAAGAATTAGCGAATCTTGGAAATCACCAAAGCAAAAAGGATTTTTTTACCAAATGGAAAGAAAGATTTGAAGGAGTGTAAGGAAAATTAAATATGCCGACCTATGATTATGAGTGTGCGAAATGCGGAAAAAGTTTTGAACTATTTCAGTCCATTACCGCGAAGCCCATTACTAAATGTCCAAAATGCGGCGGAAAAACACGGCGACTCATCGGAGGGGGTTCCGGCATTTTATTTAAAGGCTCCGGATTTTATCAGACCGATTACCGAAGTGACAGCTACAAGAAAAAAGCGGAGTCAGAAAAGAAAAGTGCATCCGGCGGTACTGCGAGCGAAAAACCCGCATCGCCTTCATCGAGCAAGTAATGGGGGAAGTTTCAATTGACCCGATTTTTCACGCATGTTAAACTCCATTCTTTGAATCTTTGGAGATCCGAATTTAATCTTATTTATGCCAAAAAAAGCTAATATTTCAGTGTTAGGTGACGGTGGCTGGGGAACCGGTATCGCTATGGTAAGCGAGCGGACAGGCCATGACACGCTTCTCTGGAGCGCTTTTCCCAAATATGCCGATGAAATTCGCGCAAAAAGAGAAAACCCAAAATATCTTCCCGGCGTCAAGCTTCCGGAAAATCTTCGGATTACGAGCAACATCAAAGAAGCGGTTGAGTTTGGCGATATCATTGTTTTCGCGATTCCCGCTCAATATTTAAGAGCAGTCCTTTTCCAGCTTAAAGGTTTTGATTTATCAAAAAAAATTCTAGTCAGCGTGACCAAAGGAATTGAGAAAAAAACACTTCTTCGTCCTTCTGAAATTATTGAACAAATTTTGGGAAAAGTTCAGCTTGCCATTCTCTCCGGTCCCTCACATGCCGAAGAAGTTGTCCGGAATATTCCAACCTTGGTGGTTTCCGCATCCCGCGATAAAAAAGTAGCTGAGACAGTTCAGGAAACTTTCAAGGATTTACGTTTCCGGATTTATGTGCAGACAGATGTGATTGGCGTCGAGCTTGGAGCCGCGCTTAAAAATGTGGTTGCGATCGCTGCAGGAGTTTGTGACGGACTTGGTTTCGGGTCCAATACAAAAGCCGCGCTGATGACTCGCGGACTTCTTGAAATCACTCATTTGGGCGTTCAAATGGGCGCAAATCCCAACACATTTTTTGGATTGTCAGGACTTGGGGATTTGATTACAACCTCCATTTCCGAATATGGCAGGAACCGGAAAGTGGGTGAGCTTTTGGGACAAGGAATGAGCATTCAAAAAATTCTCTCCGGCATGGATATGGTAGCTGAAGGCGTCGAGACCGCACAATCGGCGGTTGAGCTCGCGAAGAAACATAAAATTGAAGTTCCGATCATGATAGAAGTTTACAAAATGCTTTTTGAAGATAAAAAACCCAGCGAATCTTTGGAATCCTTGATGCTTCGTGAGGCGCGTGAGGAATTGCGGCCTTACTACCGTTGATTGACATCCGTTACCCTCAATGTTATATTAAACAATTACTTAAGCTTTTGTAAATCAAAGACTTATGCCATTTCGAGTATTCAAGAAAATCTGCACTCTCATCGTACTTGCCGGCTTTTTAACGGCAAATTCAAGCGCCTACGCCTATTGGATCTGGTCTCCTGAGAATGGAAAATTTGTAAGTTCTGATACAAATAAAGTTTCAGACCACGAGAGAGATCTTTATGAGCACGCCTTAATCTTTCAAAAAGGCAAACAAAAAGATCGCGCAATCGAGGAATTTGAAAATCTTTTGCGCCATTATCCCCATTCCACAGTTGCTCCTGAAGCTCAATATCAAATTGGTGCCACTTATGAAGAAAAAGGTGAATACCGTCTTGCGTTCAACGCCTACAAAAAACTCCTCGAAAATTATCCGCAAAGTGAACGTGTAGCTGAAGTCGTAGAGCGGCTTTTTAAAATGGGCAATTTATTTTTAGCGGGCCGCAAGGAAAGAGTGGTTGGTATTTCGATGGCGGCAGGCGCTCCGAAAGCGATTGAAATTTTTGAATATATTATTAAAGCCGCTCCTTTCAGCGCTTATGGTGATCAAGCCCAATTTCATTTGGGTCTTGCCTATAAAAAAACCGGAGAATATCCGAAAGCGCTTCAAGCGTTTCAAAAAGTCATTGATGACTATCCGAACAGCAATCTTTTAGACGATGTGCGTTATCAGCTTGCCGAAACTTCTTTTGAATTCTCAAGAACGGGCACACGAGATGAGCGCGCGATTGATGACGCGATTGAAAATATTTCAGATTTCTTGAAACGATATCCGGAGAGCAGTGTTACTGAGAAAATTGGGAAACTCAAACAAGAAATCGCAAAACGTGATGCCGAGAAAAATTACAGAATTGCTCTTTATTATGAAAAAGAACATGAGTTTGAAAGCGCCGCGCTCTATTTTGAAGATGTGTTTAAACGTTATCCCGACACGGAATATGGGAAGCTTGCGCAGGAAAAATTCAATTCACTTCAAGCGCCGATTGCAAAACTTCATCGGGAAGAGCGCGAGATGGAAATGGATTTAAATTCTAATGCCGCAAAATTAAAATCGTTACAAGAGCAAAGAAAAACGCTTGGAGCTCTGACGGGCGGCGAGACCGATCGGGAGAAATCCCTCGAAAAAGAAATTGCTTCTCTCAAGGAAAAACAAAAAGTTCTTACGCAGGATCAAGTCCAGGACATGAAAAATAGAGCGCAAGCCCTGGTGAGAGACGAAAAAGCATGGAAAGAGAAATGGAACGCCTATCAGCAGAAGAGAAAAGAGCTCAGAAGAAATCAGGCTCCGGAGCTTGCGGTTGCCTTTCAAAGATGGGAAAAGTCTCTTTTAGAAGAAAAGCAAAAACTAGCCCATGAACGTGAAACGGTCGGTGAACTCAAGCAGGCAATTAAAAAGCCGAAGGCGGTTGCGGAAGAAGAGCCTGTGGCGCCTTCCGTTGTTTCTGAGTCAAAACTATCCGTCGGAGGAAATTACGGCCTCAAAGATTTAGTGAAGGTCAGAAATCAACGTGACGCGTTATCTCAAAAAAGAAGTGCTGAGGAAAAAGAACTTTTGCAGTTAATCAACCGATTTTCCGAGTCTGAGCGTCAAGGTTTTGAAATTACGAAGAAACAAAAGTCATTTCGCGAATTAGCGCACTTTGATAAAGAAGAAGAGAATTTAAATCAGGAAAGAGTCAAGTTGGATCATGAAATCCAAGACTTTGAAACGAAAAAAGCAGACTACGTGAAAAAGTATGGCGCTAAGGACATTGAAAATCTGGTCATTGAAAAACCAACTCAAGACTTAAAAAGCGCCAAGGAAAATAAAGGCGTTTCTTCCGGAAACTCTTTGTCTGAGCTGAAACAAAATAAAGCCAAATTAAGCGGATCTTGGATTGCTCAAAAGAAAGTGGTTGATAGCATTTCAGAGCTTTTTAATGTGACCGCCAAGGTGGTCGCACCTTCTGACAATGAAACACCGGCTCCCAATGTCGAAGATCCTGAAGTGACAAAACTTAAAAATGAATTTGAAAGTTTAGACGCAAGAGCGCTCCGCAAGAGAACCAAGTTTATTGAACGGGAAGTCCGCAACCGCCTTGAAGAAATTGAAGATTGGAATAAACAAAAAGACGATGCCATTCAAAAACTGGACGATCTCATGCATGCAAAATCCCGCGCCTCAATTACCTCAAAGATTTTAAGGCCGGTGACGTCTCCCGTCCGGTTTATGTGGTGGTTAACCCGTTCTTTGGCATTTGGTTTATCCAATGAAGATAGAAAGGTAATGAAGCAAGCCGAACGCGCCAAGAATAAAATGTCCGGCGAAGACGCGGACGAAGTGAGAAAGCTCGAAGAAGAAATTCAGCTGGAAAGCCTTTTGATTCAGGGCCGTTATGAAGAAGTGAAAGTGATGCAGAAAGAAGCGGAAGCGTTGAGGCAAACTGCCGAGAAAAAAGGCCTTCACATTCTTCCGATATTAATCGAAAAGGATTTTAGTGTCGGGGAGGAAAGTTTGCGGAGTGCAGAGCGGATCCTTTCCACCGAGGACCGTAAAGAAGTTCTGATTGAAAAACTTGATCATGAAACCAAAAAACTAAAATCGATTGAGGAACAGATTAACGAAGTTGACCAAGCCATGACTCAGATGAATCAGTCGGAAATGGCCCAAACGATGCAAAAGGCAAAAGAAGAAAAGAAACAGGCAGGTGAAGCGAAGAAAAAGGAATCTTCAGATTATGATGACAAAACAGTCGCTGAAGAAAAAGAGCAAAAAGCAGCTCGGAACGGGCTTGAAACTTTAAAGCAAGCCCTTGAAAAAGAAGAAGGCAGTTACCAAGCGCTTGCTCAAAAATTGGATGATCAATTGTTCTCTTTCTATCAAAATAACTATCATAAAAAATCCGGTATCGCACTTTCTGAAGAAGAAAAAGTATTTTGGAATCAGCAAGCGGAACTTGAGAAAAAACGCTCTGATCTTGAATATGCTATTTCAGTTCAAAAGGCATCTGAGAAAAAACTTCTTTTGTCAGAAAGAAAAATCCTAGAAAATCATCAAAAACAGGTTCAAAAGAAACTCGGGCACCTTAAGAAGAAAAAGGGAACTGCCGAGTATGAGGCAGTAGCTTCAGAGTTTGAATCAGTCCAGGCGGATTTAAAAAATGTTGAAGAGTTTTTAAATAAGTTCTAACTGAAAAGAAGAGTGAACGGATGAAGTTAATTAAATCTATATGGCTTTTAACAACGACATGTTTTTTTCTAACTGGCTGCGGCTATACTCAGCGGTTGGTATTGCCGGGCGGTATCAAAACCATCACGGTACCTACGTTTAAAAATGCCATTCCCGCAGAAGAAATTTATAGTTATCGAGCCGGACTTGAATCAGAATTAACAACGGCAGTTATCCGCCGGTTTAATATTGATGGAAACCTGAAGGTCGTTGGAGAAGATAAGGCTGACGCAAGGCTTGAGGGCGCTATTATCGCCTACGAGCAGGAAACGCTCCGCCGGACTTCAATTGATACACCGCAGGAGCTTAGGCTTCACTTGGTGGTGGATATCAAATTGATTAATTTGAAAACCGGTGAAGTTATGTGGCATGAGCCTAATTTCTCGGGCAGTACACTTTTCGAGCCGAATAATGAGCAAGGGCTCAGAAGAATTACTGCCGCGACAGATGCGGTGTCTACTCTAGCTAAGAATATTGTTGATCGGGTTGTTGAAGATTGGTAGTTTTTTTTATGCCTTCCAAATCAAGCGCTCCGCTTTATCTTTTCACCGGCGATTTCTATTTAAGACGTAAAAAAATAGACGCCCTCATTCATACCATTCTCCCAAAAGGCGAGCGCTCTCTTCATTTATTACGAATCGATCTTAAAGAAACCAGTATTCAAAATCTTATTCTTCAGGCACGTTCCTTTCCCATGCTGGGAGAGAAACAAATATTTTGGATTGAGAATTTGAAAGAGCTTCACAAAGACGGCTTCACGTATCTTGAGGAATATTTTAAGCAGCCGGCGGACTGGTCTTATTTTATTCTGGAAGCGGACAAATTGGAGGAGGGAAGTGCTGTTCTGAAATTTGCCGCTAAGTACGGTAATTATGTTGAATGTGCCGAAAATGAAAAGCGTTCCGGAATTGATATGATCCACCGGAAATTAAAAAGTGAGAATCGGACCATTACGAAAGAAGCTTGGCAATATCTTGAGGAAAAAACCGGTGGAAATTTGATGTTTTTGGATTCTTGCGTGGACAAGCTTCTTTTGTATACGGAAGCGAATTCGGTGATTGAATTGGAAGCTGCCAAAAAACTAGCGGATGAATTTTTGGCCTATGACACGTTTGATTTAACGAATGCGATTTGTGACAAAAAACCGGAAGTTGCTCTTAAAATATTCCGTTTTCTTTATGATTTAGAAGGAAGCGGGATTGCGGTGATTGGTCTTATCAATTGGCAGCTGAAGCGGATTTGGCAGGCTAAGCTGATCCGTGAAGAGAGGGGAGAGCACGAGATGCAGAGAATTCTCCGCATTTCCCCTTACCGGATGCCTTATTTCTTGAAACAAGTTTCTTATTTTTCCTTTCCGGAACTTGAAAAAGCAATTCGCACACTGCTTGAACTGGATTGGACATCAAAAACAGGCGCTTTCAATGACCGAATAGCGCTTGAATCGTTTTTGATTGAACTCGCAAGTCCTAAAGAGAAAAAAGTACTACTTGGCGGGATGCTTCGATAAAAGAAGTGCAATTCTAGCTTTTTTCCGGTTCGCCTTTTCTTTCGGAATAATTCCTTTTCTGGCTGCTCTATCAAACTTAGACACTAAAGCTTTGGCTTCATCTTTTGCTTTTTGGGGATCCTGAACGACGGTTGCCGTTAGCTTCTTAAAAAGGGTTTTAAGTTCCGAGCGAACTATCAGATTACGCTGCTGTTTTCTTGCATCACTGCGCATCCTCTTAATCGCTGATTCTGTAATGGGCATTTCACTCTCCTGTATCAAATATCAAATTTTGAGGGCGTAATGTAACACGGGATATTTGGAATGTCAACCCAACAAAAAACCCCGGTTTTTGACCGGGGTTTTTTGAAGTTCAAAAAAGACTTCAATTAATATGCTTGCTGAGTAGTTTGCCTTCTTCGTGGAGTAGCTGTTGTAGCAGCAGGTGCTGTAGTTCCCGGAGGAGGATTCTTAGACATTGCTTGCATCGTGGCTACAAAATTTGGATCTTGAAGCACGGGGCCAAGCTTTGTCATGGTTTCAATTGCTGAAATCCGGTTGGTGACTTCATCTTTTGTACCATCAAAAATTCCGCCTTTTCCAAAAAGAGCTTGGAAGCCGGGATCTGACAAAAGAGCTATCGTTTGAGGATCAGGCATTGCTGCAGACGCTCCTGTGGCTACATTTGAATTTTTCGGTGTTGCGTAAGTTGATGCGCTCATTGTATTTTCTTTTGCGGCAGTTAGCAGGAAGAAAATAGCAACAAGACAAAGAGCTTGTTTCATGGGGTTTCCTTTCGTAGTTACGTTATTTTTGTTGATTGACATATTTGGATCGCGTTATGATCTAGTAATACTTTACCTTGAATTAAATTAGTTTTCAATCTAATTTGACTATATAAAATAATGAAAAATCTTCCCATCACTCCATTTTCTCTGATTCAAGAAGTCCGTTTGCTCCCTATTTCGCCGGGCGTATATTTCATGAAAGGACAGAATGGAAGCATCTTATACATCGGCAAAGCCCGCTCATTACAAAAGAGAGTTCTTCAATATTTTCAAGGAACCATCATTTCACCTAAAATAGCTGTTTTGGTGAGAAAAATCCAGTCTATTGAGGTGATTGAAACGCCCACCGAGGCAGACGCCCTTCTTTTAGAGGCGCAGCTTATTAAGAAATATAAACCCCGTTACAACACGGAACTCCGGGACGATAAAAGTTACCCATTACTGAAACTAACCGGTGATACCTATCCCCGGCTTTCCATTACGCGCAATCGGGCGGATAAAAGAGCGGTTTATTACGGTCCTTATACAGATGCCAAGCTTTTGCGCGAAGTCGTCCGCATTATTAACAGCCTTTTTCCAATCCGAAAATGCCAAAGGCTGCCCAAAACTGCCTGTCTTTATTATCACATTGGCCAATGTCTCGCGCCCTGCATCAAACCTGAAATCAAGCCAAAGTATAATCAGCATGTTAAAGAAATTAAAAGTTTTTTGGGGGGCGGACGGAAAAGTTTGGTTGATTATTTAACAGATCGGATGCATGCGGTACGTAAAGAGTATCGATTTGAAGATGCTCAATTTTTTAAAGATCAGATTGA
>ORMF012065973.1_pt1 | contig 10742 bp, 8 predicted proteins | sample 1779871 | NCBI WGS metagenome assembly ORMF01 (sample SAMEA104232316, study PRJEB22302) | groundwater metagenome | biome: forest; feature: aquifer; material: groundwater | place: USA | collected 2011-08-07 | depth 5.4 m
GACGAGATGGTGCTGCTCAACATGGCCTCGGCGATGGTGGACGGGGTCTACCAGGACGTCGCCGAGGCGCTCGAGCCCGGGGTGAAGGAATCCGAGATCGTCGCGCTCGCGACCGGGCGCCTGTACGAGATGGGCTCGGACTGCGTCGAGGCGATCAACTCGATCTCGGGGGAGCGCTGCTCGCCGCATCCGCACAACTTCACCGACCGGCTCATCCGGCCCGGGGACCAGGCCTTCTTCGACATCATCCAGTCGTTCATCGGCTACCGCACCTGCTACTACCGCACCTTCAGCGTCGGCCGGGCCACCGCGCCGCAGCGCACCGCCTACCGCAAGGCGCGCGAGTGGATGGACAAGGCGATCGACCTGCTGCGCCCGGGCATGACCACGGACAAGGTGGCCAAGGTGCTGCCCAAGGCGAGCGACATCGGCTTCTCGAGCGAGATGGAGGCCTTCGGGCTGAACTTCTGCCACGGCCTGGGACTGGGACTGCACGAGCGGCCGCTGATCTCGCGCGTCAACTCCTTCAAGGAGCCGATCGAGCTGAAGGCCGGCATGGTGTTCGCGGTGGAGACCTACTGCCCGGCCACCGACGGCGTGTCGGCGGCGCGCATCGAGGAGATGGTGATCCTCGGCCCGAAGGGGGCGCAGATCATTTCACTCTATCCGGCGCAGGATCTGCCGGTCGCGAATCCGTACTGACCCTTGTCGCGGAGTCATCCCGAGCGCAGCGAGGGATCTGCTTTTCGATCGCATGCAAAAGCAGATTCCTCGGGCTGCGCCCTCGGAATGACACGTAGAGAATTCAAACAGGATTGGAACAATGACGACCCAAGAACTCAAGCTCGGCTGGATCGGAACCGGCCGGATGGGATACGAGATGGCGCAGCGGCTGGCAAAGGCGGGCTGCGACATCACGGTGTGGAACCGCACGCGCGCCAAGGCCGAACCGCTCGCGAAGGACGGCGCGAAAATCGCCGGCCACCTCGCCGAGCTCGCCGGCTGCGACATCGTGTTCTGCATGGTGTCCACCTGGGACGACGTGAGGGAGGTCATCGTCGGCCCGCAGGGCCTGCTGTCCAGGACGCAGCGCGGCAAGGGACCGGCGCCGCGCATGCTGGTGGAATGCTCTTCGATTTCGCTGCAGGGTTCGGCGGAGTTGCGCGAGATGCTCGCGGGGTACGGAACCCAGACGCTGGCCGCGCCGGTGTCGGGCAACGCCAAGGTGATCAAGGCAGGCAAGCTCACCTTCGTCTGCTCCGGACCGAAGGCGGCCTACGACGAAGTCGCGCCGCTGCTCGCGCACATCGGTCCGAGCTCTTCCTACGTCGGCGAGGGCGAGCTCGCGCGCATCGTCAAGATCTGCCACAACGTCATGCTGGGCGTCGTGACCCAGTGCATGGCGGAGATCACCGTGCTCGCGCAGAAGGCGGGGGTGCCGCGGCACGCTTTCCTCGACTTCCTCAACCAGAGCGTGATGGGATCGATGTTCACGCGCTACAAGACCCCGGCTTTCGTGAACCTCGATTTCAAGGTAACGTTCACTCCGTACCTGCTCCGGAAGGACCTCGACCTGGGGCTTTCGGCGGGCCGCGAGTTCGAGGTGCCGATGCCGCTGGCCTCGATCACGCGCGACCTGGTGCAGTCGATGATGGGCAACGGCATGGCCGACCAGGATTTCTCGACCCTGCTCATCCAGCAGGCGAAGGCCTCGGGCGTGGAGCTCAAGCCCGAGAACGTCGAAGTCGGGGACGGGCTACACTGATTCGGATCAGGCCGTTCCGGGGTCGCCGGACCGGCCGCTGTCTAGGGAAGAAGAGGGGGTGCACCCCCTGGATCGATAATTCATTCGGAGGAGGGCAATATGCGCAAGTTCATCCAGACCGCGGCGGCAGCGCTGCTGGCGGCGGCCAGCCTGCAGGCGTTCGCGCAGGAGTATCCCGGCAAGCCGGTCCACGTGATCATCACATTCCCGGCGGGAACCGCGACTGACATCGTGGGGCGCGTGGTCTGCCAGAAGCTCTCGGAGTACTGGGGCCAGCCCGTGTTGGCGGAAAACCGCGGCGGCGCGGGCGGCTCGATCGGCACGGCCATCGTGGCGAAGGCGGCTCCTGACGGCTATACGCTGCTCATCAATTCCTCCGCGCACGCGGTGAACCCCGCCATCTACGCAAAATTGCCCTACGACACGCTGAAGGACTTCGTCGAAATCGCGCCGCTCGCCGGACAGCCGAACGTCCTGGTCGTACCCCCCAGTTCGCCCGTCAAGTCGGTGGCAGACCTGATCGCCGCTGCGAAGGCGAAGCCGGGTGCGATCAACTTCGCCTCGGCGGGCGTCGGTAGCGGCACGCACCTCAACCTGGAGAAGTTCAAGCTGGCGACAGGGATCAACGTCACGCACATCCCCTACAAGGGCACGCCGGAAGTGCTCGGCGACCTCCTTACCGGGCGCGTCGACTACTACTTCGCCCCGATCTCCGCGGCGATATCGGCGATGCGCAGCGGCAAGCTTCGACCGCTCGCCGTGAGCACCGCGAAGCGCTCGAGCCAGCTGCCCGATGTTCCGACGGTGGCGGAATCGGGCGTTCCCGGCTTCGAGTTCACGCTCTGGTTCGGCCTGTGGGCGCCGGCGGGCATGCCCGCGAACCTCGTCGAGAAGATCAACAAGGACGTGAACCGTGCAGTCGCCGATCCCGGCGTCAGTGCCCAGCTTGCCAAGCTGGGCAACGACACCATGAGCATGTCACCGGCGGAATTCAGCCAGTTCGTGCGCAGGGAGATCGACGATTACGCCAAGGTGATCCAGGCGGCCGGGATCAAACCGCAGTAAGGGCGGGGCCCGGCGCCCGGATCGGCCCGCAGGAATTTTCGCGGTCTAGGAAGACATGGCGAAGGATCCACGCGTCGAATCCGCGATCTCGCACTGGGCGCCGCGGTTTGTCTCGAACGGCGTGCTGCTGGCCGATTTCCAGGAAGTGACCGCGGGCATCGAGCGCTGGGACGACTGGTGTCGCGCCTGGTCCGCTCGCGCCGCCGTGCACGAGGCGCTGGGACGCGAGGCGCTCGGCGAGGGCCATGCCTTGAGCGCGGGCGAGCACCTCTCGCGCGCCGGGGTCTACTACCATTTCGCCAAGTTCGTGTTCGTGCATGACCGGGAACAGATGCGCGCGGCGCACCTGAAAGCAGTCGAATGCCGGCAAATGGCGCTGCCCCACCTGAGGCCCCCGGGCGAGCGCGTCGAGATCCCCTACGAAGGCCGGCATCTGGCCGCGATCCTGCGGCGACCGGCCGGCGCCGCCCGGCCGCCCGTGCTCATCATGATTCCCGGACTGGATTCGGCCAAGGAGGAGATGGAGGCCTACGAGTTGCCTTTCCTCGCGCGGGGCATGGCGACGCTGATGGTCGACGGTCCCGGGCAGGGCGAAGCCGAATATGATTTCCCGATCCGGGGCGACTACGAGGTGCCCGTCAAGGCGATGGTCGACTGGGTCACGCGACGCACCGATCTCGACGCCGATCGCATCGGGCTGTGGGGCGTGAGCCTGGGCGGCTATTACGCGCCGCGCGCGGCCGCGTTCGAAAAGCGCATCCGCGCCTGCATCGCGCTCGCCGGGCCGTATGACTGGGCCGGCATCTGGGACGGGCTGCCGGAGCTGACCCAGGAGGCGTTTCGCGTGCGCAGCCACCTCGCGACCCTGGATGAGGCAAGGCGCTACGCGGGCACCTTGTCCCTGAAGGGCGTCGCCGGGCGGATCGAATGCCCGCTGTTCCTGGTCGCGGGAAAGCTCGATCGCCTCGTACCCTGGCAATCGGTGCAGCGGATCGCCTCGGAGGCGGCCGGCCCGGTCGAGCTGCTCGTGGTCGAGGACGGCAACCACATTGCAAACAATCGTCCCTACCGATACCGGCTGAGAACTGCGGACTGGATGGCCGCTCGGCTGGGACTCCCGAAAGTCTGAAACCAAGAGGAGGCGAGTTCATGCGTTCAGGAATCGTGCGGGGTTTGCTTGGAGCGGCATTGGGGTTCGCGGCGTGCGCCGCGCTCGCGCAGGGCTTTCCGAGCAAGACGGTGAGGCTGGTGTCGGGCGTGACGCCGGGCAGCGCATCGGACACGATGGCGCGCGTCGTGGCCGAAAAGCTGCAGGCAAGCCTCGGGCAGCCCGTGATCGTCGAGAACCGGCTGGGCGCGGGCGGCCTGATCGGCGCGCAGTACGTGGCGAGGGCCGAGCCCGACGGCCACACGATCATGGTCTACGCCTCCGCGTTCACCGTGGCGCCGCTGCTCACTCCCGAAGCGCTCGATCCCAAGGACCTGGTGCCGGTCGCCACGATGGCTACCATTCCGACGGTGCTCGTGGTCTCTCCTTCGAAAGGCTACAAGACGGTCGCCGATCTCGTGGCAGCCGCCAAGGCGAAGCCCGGGCAGGTGGTCGCGTCCTCGGCGGGAATCGGCAGCTCGACGCACATGAACCTGGAGCGCTTCCGCATCTCCGCCGGCATCGATGTGCTGCACGTGCCGCTGAAGGGCGCGCCCGAGGCGCTCACCGAGGTGCTCACGGGGCGCGCGGACTTCTACTTCGCCCTGCCGTTCCAGGTGAGCGCCAACGTCAAGAGCGGCAAGCTGCTCGCGCTCGCGGTGGGCTCGCCCAGGCGCAGCGCGCTGTTTCCCGATGTGCCCACGACCGTCGAGGCCGGCTATCCGAATTCCGACTACAACTTCTGGGTCGGCGCGCTGATTTCGGCGAAAACGCCGCGGGAGATCGTGCTGCGCCTCCACCGGGAGTTCAACGCCGCGGTGAATTCGCCCGAGGTGAGAGAGCGTTTTCTGAAGCTCGGCGCCGATCCGCTGACGATGTCGCTGCCGGAGTTCGAGGCCATGATCCGCGACGAATTCGAATCGAACGCCCGGCTGATCAAAGCGGCCGGGATCAAGGCCAATTGAGCCGCCGCGCCGCGTCCAGGTGCGGCGCGTCCAATCTCGAGGAGGAGGAGCCATGGCGATGCTGAACTGCAATCACGTCAACTGCGGCCACGCTTTCATGCTGCCGCGATCCACGTCCGGGGAAGGCGGCGGGCTGGGCCGGCGCGACTTCCTGAAGGGTACCCTCGCCGCCGGCGCGGGCCTCGCGTCGATGTCGGTGATCGGCGGCTGCGCGACGGCGATGCGCGCGAGCGGGCCCGCCGACACGCTCGTGGTGAACGGCCGCATCGCCACCATGAACAAGCGCCAGCCGGGCGTGTCGGCGCTCGCGATCAAGGGCGATTCGATCATCGCCACGGGGTCGGCAGACGAACTGCAAGACCTGCGCGGGCCGAATACGCTGGTCATCGATGCAGGCGGTCGCACCGTCGTGCCGGGCCTGAACGACGCCCACACCCACTTCATCCGCGGCGGGCTGACCTATTCGATGGAAGTCCGCTGGGACGGCCTCGCCTCGCTCGCCGAGGGCCTGCGCATGATGCGCGAGCAGGCGCGGCGCACGCCCTCGCCGCACTGGGTGCAGGTGATCGGCGGCTGGACCTGGGCGCAGTTCGCCGAGCGGCGTTTCCCGACGCTCGATGAGATCAACGCCGCGACCGGCGACACGCCGGCGATGGTGATGCACCTGTACGACCGCGCCTGGATCAACCGCGCCGGCTTGCGGGTGCTCGGCTGGGACAAGAACACGCCCAATCCGTTCGGCGGGGGGATCGAGCGTGACGCCTCGGGCAATCCCACCGGGCTGCTGGTGGCGACCGTGGGCCTGGTCGCGCTCGTCGTCGCCTGGCTGAAGATTCCCAGGCTGTCGCCGGATGACCAGACGCTGTCGACGCGCCACTTCATGCGCGAGCACAACCGGCTCGGCATCACCAGCGTGATCGACGCGGGCGGCGGCGGCCAGAACTATCCGGACAACTACGCGAGCATCGCCCAGCTCGCCGCGCAGAAACAGCTCAGCTTGCGCATCGGCTACACCCTGTTCGCGCAGGCCGGCGGCAAGGAGCTGCAGAATTACCAGGCGTGGTCGAAGCTGGTGACGATCGGCCAGGGCGACGATTACTTCCGAATGATCGGCGCGGGCGAATACATCGTCTGGTCTGCGGGCGACGTGACCAACTTCGCCAAGGATTCGACACCCAATCCACCCGTCATGGAGAGCCAGCTCACCGCGGTGGCGAAGTACATCGCGGGGCTGCGCTGGCCGTTCCGGATGCATGCGAGTTTCGACTACACTGCGCAGCGCATACTCGGGGTGCTCGAGCAGGTGAATCGCGAGGTGCCGCTCTCGGGCCTGCGCTGGGGGCTCGATCACTGCGAAACGCTGCAGCCGAAGACGCTCGAACGCGTCGCCGCGCTCGGGGGCAGCATCAACATCCAGAACCGCATGTCCGCCGACGGCGAGGCCTTCCTGGCGAAATACGGGCCGCAAGCCTCGGCCGACGCGCCGCCGATCGCGCGCATCCGCGAGATGGGCATCCCGATGGCCGCCGGCACCGACGCGAATCGCGCCAACACCTACAATCCCTGGGTGGGCGTGCATTGGCTCGTCACCGGCAAGACCCTGGGCGGGGCGAAGCTCCAGGGGAACAACAACCTGCTCGATCGCACCGAGGCGCTGCGCATGTACACCGCGGCGAGCGCGTGGATCTCGGGCGAGGAGAACCGCAAGGGCACGCTCGAGCCCGGCAGGTTCGCCGACCTCGTGTTCCTCTCGGCCGACTACTTCAACATTCCCGTGGATTCGATCAAGGACCTGGAGTCGGTGATGACCATGGTGGGCGGCAAGGTCGTGTACGGCGCCGGCCCGTCCGCCAGGCCCGCGCCGCCTGCGCAGCCGATGAACCAGGACTGGCTGCCGATCAAGGCCTACGGAGGCTATCAGAAGCGCGCCGGCGTCGAGCCCTCGGGCGTCGCGGGCGGCGTACAGCCGCATCCGCTCGTCGTCGGCGACAGCGGTACCTGGAGCCTGGACTGCGGCTGCGGGGCGTTATGATGTGAACGCGCGCGGCGGAACGCGACGAACCTTCAATCAAGCATCCGAATCACGTGTTGACCGAGCAAGCGAGGAATCCGGGTCCGGCCGCCGCTGAAGTCATGCCGCTCGATCGGGGGACGCCCGTGCTCGAGTTGCGCGGAATTTCCAAGCTGTTTCCCGGAGTGCGCGCGCTGGATGACGTGTCGTTCACGATCCACGCGGGCGAAGTGCACATGCTGCTCGGGGAGAACGGCGCGGGCAAGTCCTCGCTCATCAAGGTGCTGTACGGCGCCTATGCGGCCGACGCCGGCGAGATTCTCCACCACGGCAGGAAGGTCACGATAGCGTCGCCGGCGGACGCGCGGCGTCTCGGTGTCGCGGTGATCTTCCAGGAATTTTCGCTGGTCCCGTTCCTCGACATTGCGCAGAACATCTTTCTCGGCCGCGAGTTCGCGAGCCGCGTACCGGGCCACATCGACCATCGCGGCATGCACCTCGAGGCGGCGAAGCTGCTCGATCTGCTCGGCATGGAGCAGGACACGCGCACGAAGGTGCACCGGCTCGGCGTGGCGCAGCAGCAGCTGGTGGAAATCGCCAAGGCCCTGTCGCAGCATGCGAGCGTCCTGGTCATGGACGAGCCGACCGCGGCGCTTTCCGAGCATGAAACCGATCGCCTGTTCAAAGTCATCCGGCGGCTGAAGCAGGAAGGGGTGGCGATCGTGTACATCTCGCACCGCCTGGCCGAAGTTTTCGAACTGGGCGATCGCATCACCGTGCTGCGCGACGGCAGGAAAGTCGGCTCGCTGCTGCCTTCCGAGACCACGCCGGACGAGCTGGTGCACCTGATGGTGGGACGCGCGGTCGACACGAGCTACGCGCGGGAATTCTGCGCCCTGCCCGGCGAGCTCGCGCTCGAAACGATAGATCTCGGCTCCGACCACGGCATCAGCGGCGTGAACATCGAGGTCCGCACCGGGGAGATCGTCGGGCTGGCGGGGCTGGTGGGCGCCGGGCGCACGGAGGTGGCGCGCGCCATCTTCGGCGCCGACAAGGTGACCCATGGCGAGGTGCGGATCTTCGGCCAGCCGATAGGCGGCGGGCCCGACGTGAGCACCCGCCGCGGCGTGGCGCTGATCCCCGAGAACCGCAAGCAGGAGGGCGTTGCGCTGATCCGCTCGGTCCAGGACAACCTGCTTCTGGCGAGCCTTGCGCGCCTGTTCCCGCGAGGCTGGTTCGATCCCGCCGTCGGGCGCCGGGTGAGCGTGCAGAAGATCGACGAGCTGCGCATCGCCACGCCGTCGCCGCTGCGACTGGTGCGCTATCTCTCCGGCGGCAATCAGCAGAAGGTCGTCGTCGGCAAGTGGCTCAACGCAGGGGGCAAGCTGTTCATCTTCGACGAGCCGACCCGCGGCATCGACGTCGGCGCCAAGGCCGAGATCTTCAATCTGATCGGGGAGTTGGTCGGCAGGGGCGCCGCCGTTCTGATGATCAGTTCCGAGCTGCTCGAGATCGTGCACGTCTGCGACCGCGCCTACGTGATGCGCGGCGGCCGGGTCGCCGGGCACCTGAGGCGCGCCGATCTCACCGAGGCCGGCATCCTGCGGCTGGCGATGCATCATGAGTGAGACGTCCGCGCTCGCGCTTCGGCCGGGGCGCCTTCGCGCCGCGCTCGCCGCCACGCCCGGCGTCGCCTACATACTGCTGCTGATGGTCGTCGTCTTCGGCGCGACCAGCAAGTACTTTCTCTCGGGGGCCAACCTGCTCAATGTCGGCATGCAGTCGGCGATCCTGCTGATGATCGCGCTTCCGATGACCCTGATCATCATGAGCGAGGGGCTCGACATATCGCTCGGAGCGGTGCTGACCCTGTGCAGCGTGGTCCTGGCGCTGATGCTGGTACGCGGCAGCGGGCTTCCCGTGGCGCTTGCCGCGGCCGTGGCGGTGGGTCTCGCCTTCGGGCTCGCCAACGGATTGCTGGTGTCGGTCGTCAACATGCCGCCGTTCGTCGCAACGCTGGGCACCTTCGGAATGGCACAGGGACTGGCGCTCGCCGTCACCGACGGCCAGAGCGTGGTCGGCATCGGCGAAACCGTGCAGACGATCTACGCTGGCGGCGTCTTCGGCGTTCCCATTCCTATCGCATTCGCGCTCGGCTCCTACGCGTTCAGCCACTGGCTGCTCTATCACACGCGCTTCGGGAGCTACGTGTTCGCGATCGGCGGCAACCGCGAGGCGCTGGTGCTGGCGGGGGTCCGCGCGAACCTCTACCACATCGGCATCTACGTGTTCGGCGGTTGCATGGCCGGACTTGCCGCGCTGCTGCTGACCGCGCGTATGAATTCCGGCCATCCCACCGCGGCCATCGGGATCGAATTCGACGCCATCGTCGCGGTGGCGATCGGCGGCACGTCGTTCGAGCGCGGCGACGGCTGGCTGTTCGGCACGGTGCTGGGCACGTTCGCGGTGGGCGTGATGCGCAACGGCCTCAACCTGCTGGGCGTGCCCTCGTCGCTGCAGGTCGTGAGCATCGGCCTGCTGGTCATCATCGCGCTGTTCGTGGACGGACTGAAGCAGCGGACATGAACAGATCCCGCGACTTGCGTCATCGCTTCTCGGCCGGCGCCGTGGCCCTCGGTTACCGGCTGGTGGTCGTGATCGCCATGTGCGCAGCGCTCGCGCTCGCCAGCGATGCGTTCCTGACCGAGTCGAACGTCTTCAACGTCCTGCGCCAGGCAGCACTCTTGTTCCTGATCGCCTCGGGCCTGACGCTGGTGATCCTCACCGCCGGACTCGACCTCTCGGTCGGCGCCAACCTCGGCATGTCGGCATGCCTGGTGGCGAGCGTGCTCAAGTCCACCGGCTCGCCGCTGCTCGGCATGCTCACCGGCATCGGCGCGGGACTTGCGATCGGCTGCACCAACGGCCTCTTGGTGACGGCGCTGAGGCTGCCGCCCTTCATCGCCACCTACGGCATGCTGTGGGTGCTCCACGGTCTTTCGTACTACTACATGGCGGGCGAGACGGTGTACGGTTTCCCGCCGGGCTTCCGTGAGATCGGCAGCGGTTACCTGCTCGGCGTGCCGATTCCGATCTACCTCATGTTCCTGTTTCTGGCTATCGGATGGCTGTTCGCCACGCGAACGACCTACGGCCAGGAGATCTACGCGATCGGCGCCAACCCGACGGCGGCGCGCCTGTCCGGCGTTCCGGTCAAGCGTCGCCTGGTGCTCGTGTACGCGGTGAGCGGCGGCATGGCGGGGCTGGCGGCGCTCGTCTACCTCGCGCGGCTCAACTCGGCCGAAGCCGATATCGGCGAGCCGCTGCTGCTGCCCGCGGTCGCGGCGTGCGTCATCGGCGGCGCGTCGCTGTTCGGCGGCGTGGGCACCATCGCCGGAACGTTGATCGGCGCGCTGATCCTGACACTGGTGCTGAACGGCATGAACCTGCTGCAGGTCAGCGCCAACTGGCAGCCGTTCGTGACGGGGGTGATCGTCCTGGCCGGCGTGTGGATCGACATGGTGACGCGCAAGCGCATCGAAGACAAGCTCTGAACGGATTATCGACGACTGTTGCATTGACACGAAGAGGAGAAGTCATGAAACGCTATCCATTGATTTGCGTGGCGGTCCTGGTTGCGCTGGGTGCATCGGAAGCCCTGGCGGCCGGAGAGAAGATCGCCGTTTTCACCAAGAACAATACCAATCCCTACTTCCAGGCGGTGCGGCTGGGAGCGGACTCTGCGGCGAAGCAGATGAACGCGAGCGTTACGCATTACGTGCCGACCAA
>ORMF012568089.1_pt1 | contig 10741 bp, 9 predicted proteins | sample 1779871 | NCBI WGS metagenome assembly ORMF01 (sample SAMEA104232316, study PRJEB22302) | groundwater metagenome | biome: forest; feature: aquifer; material: groundwater | place: USA | collected 2011-08-07 | depth 5.4 m
GCCAAAAAAGACGTCGAGGAAGATGAAGAGTAATACGCAACCTGCAGAATTTCCGAAGGAAATTCTGCAGGTTCTTTGTATTGATGGTATAACAGATGAATTACAAAACTTTATTTTTGTCATTCCCGCGCAGGCGGGAATCCAGACCAAAATTAAACAAAACCTGGATTCCCGCCTGCGCGGGAATGACAGAGTGGCTAGGTTCATAATTTGGGGTATATAATAGACGCATGGGAGTAAACAAGAAACGAACTATAATTTCTTTGCTTTTTTTGGTCACAATAAGCTTCTTTTTTGTTGCATTTCATAGAGGTGGTGATTCATATTTAAATTACCCAAAAACAATCACAAACATAAATGGAAGATCTCTGAATTTATATATTGCAGATACTGAAAAGAGACAGGAACAGGGACTTGGTGGTGTGAAAAGTTTAAAAGATGATTCAGGAATGTTTTTTAAATTCGCAAATGAAGATTTTTGGTCAATTTGGATGAAAGATATGTTTATTCCGATTGATGTCCTGTGGCTTAATGAGAAACATGAAGTCGTATACATCGTGCCAAACATGCGTCCTGAAGATTATCCTCATATTTATACACCGAGCACTCTTTCAAAATACGTAATTGAAGTAAACAAGGGTTTTGTCGAAAAAAACTCGATTAAAGTCGGGCAGAAGTTCTACATTGAGTGAAAAAGTTTTTGAGAAATCAGCGATAATTTTTTTCGGAAAAAATTATCGTTGATTTTCGTATATTTTTAGCTCTCAAAAAGAATTAGGGTTTACATAAAAAAAATCTGTATCATGATGGTAAAAAAATAGTTATCCCCTATTTTGAAAAATTAATTTTGGAGTAGAATAATAAAGCTAAATTATTATTTTTTTATTAAAAAAATGGGCATCACTATTACCAAAGCAGACGGAAAACGAGAAGCGTTTAATGCCGATCTCATCAATCGTTCCATCGAGAGAGCTTGTACGGGGCTCATAGATCCGATTTCAAAAGTTACACAAATTGCAACCGAAACACGACTTACCATTTATGATGGCATTACGACCGATGAAATGGACCTAGCGACCATAAATGCGGCAGTTCAAAATATCAAAGAAGATATCGACTACGACAGAGTTGCAACAAGACTTTTGCTCAAGACTATTTATCGTCACGTTATTGGTGATTATGACAAAGATGATATTGATGACCTTAAGCTCAAGCACAAACTTGGCTTTTTGGACTATGTAAATAGAGGGATTGAAGAAAAGCGTCTTCATCCAGATATGGCGTCTAAATTTGATTTGAAAACTTTGTCCGAAGCGCTTGATATCGAAAGAGATGAGTTGTTTCAGTACGCTGGTCTTGATGGTCTTGTAAACAGATATTGTCTAAAGGGCGAAAAAGGTCGTCCAGTTGAGACTCCACAATTCTTCCACATGCGAGTCGCGATGGGACTTTCGTACAATGAAAAAAATCCGACACTGTACGCCAAAAAGTTTTACAACAAACTTTCAAAAATGGAGTACATTGCTGGCGGTTCGACAAATCTTGGAGCAGGAACTTTGAAAGCTTCTCTTTCAAACTGTTTTCTTCTAGAGATGCACGATGATATGTCTCATATTGCCAAGACGGTATCGGACGTGATGTTACTTTCAAAAGGTTCTGGTGGAATTGGACTTTCGATTACCAAACTTCGCGCTGCCGGTTCACCTCTTAAATCAAGTTTTGGCGGAGCGTCAAGTGGACCTACTCCTTTTGCAAAAATTATTGATACTGCAATTCGTGCGATTCAAAGAGGTGGCAAGAAAGTGGGAGCTCTCTGTTTCTACATGGAAAATTGGCACATCGATTTTCCAGAATTTTTGGATTGGAAACATAATTCTGGCGATGATTATATGAGAATGCGCACTGCCAACACCGCGGCCTATTTGTCGGACGAGTTCATGAACAGAGTTAGGGAAGAAAAAGATTGGTATATGTTTGATCCAGCCGACACTATCGACCTAAATGACCTTTACGGCAAAGCGTTTTCGGCGCGTTATGCAGAATACATTGAAAAAGCAGAAAAAGGTGAAATAAAGCGTTTCAAAAAAGTGCCCGCGGTAGAGCAATACCGACAGATTTTGGTTTCACTCCAGTCAACATCCCATCCTTGGCTTGTTTGGAAGGACACAATCAACAATCGCGCGCTCAACAACAACACTGGCACGATTCATATGTCAAATCTCTGTACTGAAATTTGTCTTCCTCAAGACAAAGACAATGTCGCTGTCTGCAATCTCGCATCATTAAACCTTGCCACTCACGTAAACAACAAAGAGGTGAATTGGGGCAGACTTGAGGAGTCTGTTCGCCTCGCGGTCAGACAACTAGACAATTTGATTGATATCAACGTGCTTCCAATCAAAGAAGCAGTCAAATCTGATAAAGAAAATCGCGCCATAGGACTTGGTGTTATGGGTTTTGCAGATACTATTGAAAGGCTTGGAATGGCTTATGACAGCGAACATGCTTATGATTTTGCAGACAGAATTTTTGAGTTTATCAGTTATATGGCGATTGACGAGAGCGCAAATTTGGCTGTAGAACGTGGAGCATATTCTAATTTTGTCGGTTCAGAGTGGTCAAAGGGAAAAGTGCCAATTGATACGATTCGTAAAGTAGAAGATGAGCGCGGTGTTCTTGTAAGTGTAGTCAAAGACAGCCGACACAAAGGGCTCAATTGGGATATTTTGCGAGCAAAGGTGTCAAAAGGAATCAGAAACGCGACACTTATGGCTGTGGCACCAAATGCAAACATCGGTCTTGTTGCGGGAACAACTCCTGGAATTGACGCAAGATTTGCCCAGGTATTTTCAAGAAACAAAATTTCTGGAAAATATTTGGATTTGAATCACAACTTGGTCAAAGATTTGAAAAATATGGGACTTTGGGAAAAATCCAAAGACCTTATTATCGAGCATCAAGGCGACATTTCAAGCATTGCAGATATTCCACAGCATATCAAAGATGTTTACAAAACATCTTTCACCACATCGCCTTTTGCCTATATCGAAGTTGCGGCGCGTGCGCAAAAATGGATTGATCAGGCTCTCTCTCGAAATATGTATTTGGAGACTCGAGATATTGATGAGACGATGAAAATTTACGCAACCGCTTGGGAGAAGGGACTCAAGTCAACGTATTACCTTCACATGAAGCCTAGACACTCCGCCGAGCAATCAACTATCAAGGTCAACAAAGCGGAGAAAATGGGTAAGCGTGGTTTTGCCGGAGTTGTTAAAATGTCACAGGCTACGATTATTGAAGAAAAAAATGTGGAAGTTTCTATTCCCGTAGAAACCTACGTGTCACCGGTCATTCAAGTGGTAGAAAAACCCAAGGAAATGGTTATGAATGTTCCAGAAACAGTTGCAAGTATCGTGAACGAAGTTCCAAAATCTATAACCCCAGGAATTTTTTCAAAAGTAGTCCAAAAAGAAGTATCCGAAGTAACTTTGCGCCCAGTCGAAAAGATTAAGTTGCCAAAACTTACCTCAGAGCAAGTGCAGTCGATGGTTCTTAATTTTGGCAATAAAGATTACAAACCTGTTGCCGATGGTCCTGTTGATCCGGGGACTGCAAATATTTGTATAGGATGCGAATAAGGGGCGCTCGGATAGTTTTTTGAAAAGCACGAATCCGCCTTAGGCGGATTCCTCGTGCTCGCGCCGTCGCGACTTCAGAGGCTTTTCAAAAAACTATCCTCGCTTTGACGTCTTAAAGAACAAGTTTTGATTTCGGATTTTTTCCGACCTTGCATGTTTTTTAGTCTCTAATGTATAGTAGTACTAAAACCAATAATTAATCACCATAACCAAATTTATGTTAATCGGAAAACCGGCGCCAGAAGATACAAGTTTACATCCAATCAAGTACAAGTGGGCTTATGATTTGTACAATCAAGCTGTTCGCAATACTTGGTTTCCTCACGAAATTGCTTTGAAAGAAGACTTGGATGATTGGAGAAAAATGACCGATGATGAAAGACACGCAGTCGAGTTTCTTATGGCATTTTTTAATCCGGCAGAGCTTATCGTAAATCGCTCCATCGCTCTTGGCATTTATCCATATTTGAAATCCCCAGAATGTCATTTGTATTTGGCAAAGCAGATGTGGGAAGAAGCAAATCATTGTGTTGCTTTTGAATATGTGCTTGAAACTTTTCCTGTTGATAGGGAGCGAGCTTTCAACTTACATCTTACTGTTCCTTCCATGAAGGCAAAAGAGGATTACATAAACAAGTATATGAGACGAATGACAGAAACATCACTTGATGTTTCGACAACTGAAGGTAAGAAAGATTTTATTCGCAATTTGGTTGCGACAAATATCGTAATGGAAGGCATTTGGTTTTATTCAGGATTTATGGTGGCGCTTTCTTTCCGTCAGAGAAAACAACTTCGAAATTTTGGCTCGATGATTAATTGGGTTTTGCGAGACGAATCTCTTCATTTGAAGTTTGGAATGAATCTTATTCAAAATATTTTAGAAGAAAATCAGGATTTGCTTACGGAAGATTTTGCAAACGATATTCGGAACATAATTATTGAAGGTGTTGACAGGGAAGTCGATTACAACAAAGACTTGTTTCCAAATGGAATTTTGGGACTGAATGCCGATTATGTGAATCAGTATGTTCAGTATGTTGCAGATAGGAGACTTGAGGAGCTTGGTTTTCCAAAATATTACAACGTAACAAATCCAGCAAAATGGATGTCTACCGCGACCGATGTCTACGAGCTTGTAAACTTTTTTGAAGCTCAAAATACAAGTTACGAAGTGGACTCACAGGCACATGGGAAGAAGTAGGGGGAGGGGAAAGGTTTTAGCTTATAGGAAGGTAAGAAAAAATCCATGAAATTGCCGAAGGCAATTTCATGGATTTTGCAAATTTCACTCCGCGTGACGGAGTCTCTTTGTGATCTTTCGGAGCATTTTTCCGTCTGGGTCAACTCGCAGAATCATTCGAAGGATGAACTCCTTGACGGACTCGATTTTGCGAGCACGTGATTTTTGAAACTTTTCTACTAAGTCCCAGTACTGCGCACTGCTTCCAAGTAGTACGTCCTCCGATACCACTGGGTATACCGCATAACCTTTTTTCCTCAAGATTTTGTTGAAAATCTTTTTGGAACGAGACATGTGATACCCAACAGTGACGAGAATGACATTTTGCAGGATTGTTTCAGGAAGGAGTTTCTGAACTTCTTCAGCATTCCCGACGGTATCAATCGACACTTCTTCAAGTGTAATCAAGTTGTCAGGTATGTTGGGGTAATGTTCTTTCATGTAGTCGCGCATCTTGCAGGCTTCTGATGGCCAGTTCTTACCTGCCGTCTTCCCGGTTGAGAATATGATGTTATCCGCACAACCCCTTTCATGCCAAAGAATTCCAGTAGCAAGAGCTGTTATCTCTGACTCAAGACTAAGCTCCAGCGACCAGTTTGGCGGTATGCTATTTGGTGGGTACTCTTTCCAATTTTTCCCGAGTGCAATAATGACAATCTTAGGTTCATCTAGATTGTCCTTGAAGTTGCCAAACATAGGCTAGTCCTTTCGTATTTTGTTGTGATGGCTTTTCAACCACCGATTTCAATCTTTGTATATAATAATGTATTATTTGTATTTCGTCAAGTTTTAAAAATATAATTTGACAAAGTTTAAACCCCGCGATAAGCGGGGTTTAAACATAAAACTTGTATCTATAAGCCGAATTCTGTATCCATCTTGCGACAGACGATAATCATTTATCTGGGCCAGACATTGCTGTTTGGCTCAAGCGACACTCCCGACGCTCCGCGTCGGACATTTAAATATTTAAATATTTAAATTTCCAATGCGAAGCATTGGGCTCGGTCTTGCACTTAGGTAAGGATTTAGCCGTTGCACCTCTTACATTACTGTAGGAGATCGCCCTATCATTCGATAGGGCGCTTTTGTCTTTTCAAACAAAAGCGTTTCTGTTCGCACCTCTTGGATTGCTCCAGACGGGGGTTACCTTCCGATGCCGTAAGGCATCGAAATCCCGGCATAAAGTCGGGACGCTACCATTTTAACTCTCGTAAACGAGAGTAAGTGTTCGGACTTTCCTCCCTGTATCCAAAGATACAGAGTAATTACCCGATACAAGCGACTAAAATATTACCATTCTTTCTTATTAAAATCAAGATATCATCTTAGATTCAAGATTCATGAAACTGCCTGACGGCAGGCCGGGTCAAGAATCGTGAAAAAATCGAAAACAAGCTAATTTCCGAGCTTGAAATTCATACCCCAAGTGTTTTTAACACAAGTATCATAAGCGTCAGACGCACTAATAGATAACAAATCAAGAGCAGTTGGATTCTCAAGTTTGGCATAAAACCCATAATTGTCAGCTCCAACCGCTGTCAGACATGCTGTTGCGCCTCCATTATTCCAATCTTTTCGAAGATATATGTAAATATTTCCTCCCGAATTAATAGGATCGTCGGAAATCTTGTTTATATACGTAGGAGTCAAAGCAGCATCAAGACCCCCGTGGTTTGGATTTGTAAACCATCCTGCCGTTCCTGGATAATCCCCAGTAGTGGAATACCTAATTTCCGTCGCATATCGAAGTTGTGTCAAATCAGCTTTTCTTCTTGCGTCCCTACCCTTCATCCTCGCAGTGTTTAGATTAGAGAGAACAATCGAAGAAAGAAGACTTATTATAGAAATAACAACAAGAAGTTCTATTAACGTGAATCCGTTTTTGTGGAATTTAAATTGCATAAATTAATAGTGTTAGCGATTATCGGGCAAAGCTGGAACGGTAGTAGGGTTTATTTTGGAAATTTCTGGGCCACTAGATGAATTTATAAAAAAATAAATTGAGATGACAAAGCACACGACAGCTATTATAACCAAAATAAATTTTGCTTGCTTTTCATCTTTCGCCAATTTTTTTCTAACAAACAAGGCGATGATACCTGATAGTTTTTTTTGCGTCACATTTTGCCGACTAAACATTTGATTATTTTCTTCAAATTGAACGTCAACCATAAAAAATTATTTAAATTTCTATTTAGGTTATTTTATAATATTCGGAGGGACTTTGCCTTCAAAAAAGGCAATGATGTTCTGGGCGGCCATTTGCGACATTTCATTACGCGCACTTTCGGTGGCAGAGGCAATGTGTGGAGTCAAGATCACATTTGAAAGTTTTGTAAGACCTGATGCAAGTTTCGGTTCATTTTCAAAGACATCTAGCCCTGCTCCGGCAATTTGTTTGTTTTTTAAAGCAGAGACAAGAGCCTTTTCATCTATGACTGGACCTCTTGATGTGTTTACAAGATATGCCGAAGGTTTCATGAGTGATAATCTCTCTGAATTGATCAAATGATGAGTCGAATCCATTAAAGGCACGTGAACTGAAACAATATCTGCTTGCTTCAAAACTTCTTCGGGTGTGGCAAGGAAAGTTGCACCATATTCCTTTTCCAAATTCTCATTTCGGACAACATCATAATAAATTGCATTCATTTTGAAACCTCGGACAGCTTTGTGGACAACGTCGGCACCAATTCTGCCAGTTCCAAGTACACCCAAAGTCTTCCCTATCAGATCAGTACCGAGAAGAAGCATTGGATTCCAACCGTCATACTTCCCTTTTCTAACGAAAGAATCTCCTTCGACAATTCTACAAGTCAAAGCGAGAATCAGTGCGAAAGTATGCTCCGCGACACTTTCAGTGAGTCCTCCCGGTGTATTTGTAATTGAAATTCCTCTTTTCTTTGCCTCGGTAACATCGATATTGTTGAATCCTACAGCGTAATTTGCAAAAATTTTTGCCGTTGGTACTGCGTCAAAAACGGAAGCATCTATTTTGTCTGTGAGGAGCGACAAAACCGCATCATATGGTTTCTTTTTTAAATTTTTGACCAACTCTTTTGGCGAAAGTGGCCTGTCTTTCGGATTAATATCAATTTCGTAACCTTTTTCAGAAAGCATCTTGATTCCGACTTCTGGAATTCTTCTTGTTATATATATTTTTTTTGACATATTTTTATATTTGATTAGATTGAATATTTTTCATCTTATCAGAGAATCGTATGTTTTTTTTGTAATCTCCTCAAGCTTTTTATGAACAATATCTATTTCTTGATTTGTGAGAGTCCTGTCTAAAGTTCTGTACGTAATCCGATATGCATAGCTTATATTTCCTTTTCCAAATTTAGATTCATTTTCATATTTATCCAACAATGAAACTTCCTCAACGAGATCCGGCGCCATATCTCTCACCAAATCAAAATAATTATTAGGAATAAAACTGTCTTTTACGACAAAAGAAATGTCACGAACGACTGCCGGAAACTTGCTTACATCTGTATATTTATTCCCGAGTTTAAGTTGTTTGATTACTCTAGGATCTTTTGACCACAAAAGTCTAATGTCAGGCAATTCCATACTTATAATTGCCAAGCGTTCAAGACCAAAACCAAAAGCCCAACCATTATAACCAGTAACCCCAAAATTTTTTAGAACGCTAAGCTTTGGCATGCCTCCTCCCAATATTTCTATCCATTGTCCATTTATTTCTACCTCGACTTCCAAACTAGGATCAGTATATGGGAAAGTATCGACATTGAAACGATATTTTATTTCTTTGCCAAAAATTCCTTGTACAATATGAGTAAGGATATTTTTCAAATCATCTATGGAGAGTTTTTCTTTAGATTCTGGCACTAGATAAAGACCTCCAATTTGATGGAAGATATTCATATGTCGACGGTCAATTTCATCTTTTCTATAAACTTTTCCGTAACACATCACACCTAAAGTTTCGCCTTTTTTTATTTTTTCTTTAATTTCTGGAAAATTCAAATAGTAATACCACATAACAGTGTCGTGAGTACGTAGAATATTTGTATCGTCAATATAATATGTATCTGATCTGCTTCGAGCCGGGTGGTTTGGAGCAAAATCGAAAAGATCAAAACTGATATCAGTAGGCACAATTTCAGGAATTATAATATTATCAAAATTGATAAGTCCAGAAAGATTCCTGACCTTTTGTATAATGTCATACAGTGGACTACCCGGAGTTCTAGAAAGATCGGGCATTTCCAAATATCTGACAATACGCTCCGCTTCCGGATCTTTCCGAGTCGATAATGACTTTCTTAATACACCCTCCGAATCAGAGGGTACGATATATTCCTTAGATTTAAGCGAGGATTTGTTCATAACAATTTCTTTCTTGGAGTATCTTTACGACTTCTCTCGGACTTACTTTATCAAAAAATCTCAATCGACGAAAGCTACGCCACTACCTTACTATTCATCAGATGCAAACTACCTTTTCCCACAGAATTTTCCGTGTACAGAATAGTATATAGAAAAAACATCTTTTTTTCAAACAAAAATCCGCTCCGATTGTTTTTGAAAAAGTACGGATATCCGCTTACTAGCGGATTCCTCGAGTAAACGCCAGTCGCGTTCACTAGTCTTTTTCAAAAAAATCTTCGCTCGAACGAAAAAAGAAAATAATTTAAAATTAAAATTACCTAAACTTACCCTTTACTCCTCTCCTTCACCATCCTCAAAACCAAAAAAAACAAAAATAAGACGAATAGTAGAGCAACAAAAAGATACAATTTCGGACTAATTACGGCGGTACTGACAGCGGCCAAGTTTGCATTTTGCAAATTGTTTTCTCTTTTAGGTTCTGGAGTGGGTGTGTCTAAGGCAACTGTCGGAGTATCTTGACTGGAGTTAAGTGCAGAGGAAAGAAGTGTAAGATACTGCCCCACCACCCACCCATCTACTCCCGAATCAAAGTCAACATTCCACCATGTATAGCCATTAGCCGTAACTGGTCCATCAACAACTGTTCCTTGAGCTCCGATTGATTGTCTACCTAGTCGGTTGGAGTAACCTGTTGCAGGTGTACTTCGAACTCTGATTGATGAGCCCGACACAGTGACACGACTGCCAATTTGAATGGTTGTTGGAGTTGGTGGAGGTGGAGGTGTCGCACCTATTCCAGTAGTGTAAAGAGTTTGAATTTCAGTAGAAGAGAGAGCCCGGTTGTAGATACGCACATCGTCAAGCATACCATCAAGATAGTCGTTGTCGTTTTGGAGTGCATCACTACCAAATGATACCCATGAACCCCCTGGCATACCTGTTAGAGAACCGTCTGATACTCCGTCTAGGTAGAAGGTCAGAGTACCTGCGTTGTTGACAATTGCAACGTGGTGCCATGTGTTTGCAGAGACTGTGGTGTTGGAGTAGTGATCACCACCTGCGTAGAAGGTTTGTTTACCGTTTCTTATTAACCAGCCAGCTGCCGCAGTACTGTTAGATTGTACGATAGGACACCAACTGTTAGGGCAGGTTCGGTAGTTTACCCAAGCAGACATACTGTAGGTGTTGTCTTGTGTAATTGGTGTGAAGTTTACACTGTTGCCTGCTGTTCCGTTGAAGTTGAGTGCACCACCTAGTTTACCTGGGACAAAGAAAGTGGAAGCGCTGTAGCCTACAGCTGTACCATTGTGACCGTTACCACTCTTGTCGAGGATGGTGCTACCTGAAATGTCTACTGTGTCGAATGTCCACCAAGCGATGGGGTTAGTTTAGGGAGGGGGTGGGGTGATTGAACTCAATGTAAATGTGGCTGTTACCGATGTGTTTGTATTTAGTGAGACGGTACAAGTGCCTGTTCCGGTACACGCACCAGACC
>ORMF010169720.1_pt1 | contig 10740 bp, 10 predicted proteins | sample 1779871 | NCBI WGS metagenome assembly ORMF01 (sample SAMEA104232316, study PRJEB22302) | groundwater metagenome | biome: forest; feature: aquifer; material: groundwater | place: USA | collected 2011-08-07 | depth 5.4 m
ATGAACGTACCGTCTTCGAAGTCTTTGGGGGGATATCGTGGGGGGTAGGCTCCCGCGCCTTCTGGGAGCCGACGGCGCTGGCCGAGTCCGCGCGCGGCCCCTGCGAGTGCCAGGGCGCTCATCAGCAACGCCACGACCGCGATCGAGCGCCTGCGGAACGACGGCCGGGTCAGCATAGTACGCCGCAAGTGTATCTGACGATCGCCAGGGCTCGCGCGCCCGGCCCAGAGATCAGTGCTCTTTCCGGTCCATGGCAATCCCGTCTAGCGCCACCCCGCCAGCCCCGAGCTCCGTTGTTCCCGGCGGGTGCGGATGAAAACCGCCGTCAGTTCTGCGTCTCGTTTCGCTTCTTCCGTGACTCGACGATCCGCTTGTAGTCTTCGTCTGTGATGTAGATGACTTGCTCGTTCAGGTGAGCCATCTCGTCGACCGTCCGTTCTCCACCGCTCACCCATTGGCGCGGGTCTGGATTGATCTTGTTGGCGGACGTGTTGTCCAGCACCGACGTGACGAGAAGGACGGTCCCCTTCGGGAACACCGGCGCATAGTTCGGATCGTAGATGTAATTGATATGCCAGGTGTTCGAGTAGCGACTGACCTGGTTGATGACCTCACGGCGGCCGTCCGGATAGATGGCCTCGAGAGTCTGAGCTTTCCCCCGATAGTGCATGTGAGGCTGGAAGTTGTGGAGCATCGCCGGCGCCTGCAACACAGTGGTCCCTTGGTACTCGACGACAGAGTTGGGCGGGATCTGCAGGCGGTTGCCACTGCTGCTGCCGATTGACGCGTATTCAGCGCTGTACTTGGGGGCCTTGTCTTTCGGATAGAACCACCAGGCGACCTCCATGGTGTCCGAGATCTCCTCATTGACCGCATGGTAATGAGTCTGGAATCCCGCCTTCATCCCCGGTATGACGAGCTTGCCGACGTTCTCCGGATAGACCTCACCGCCCTTCCCCTGCGCCCATTCCGTGAACAGCTCCCGTTCCGATCCGGGCGCACTCTGGCGTCCGGCGAACACCACGTCGGCTCCCGGCTGCCCGGTTCGGAGCGCCTTCTCAGTGGCCATGGCTTCCGGTGTCTGCGGTCGGAGCAGATAGCTGTTCGAGTGGTGGGCAATCCGCCGTCCCTTCAGCGAGGGCTTCGTTTCCGCCGCGCGCACCCACCGCGGCTCGGTCAGCGGAAGATCCACTTCGGCTTCGAACAGGACGTCGGGTCCCTGGGCGGGCATCGTCCAGGACTTCGACCGGACGATCAGATCGGGCGGGCCGAAGACCTCCTCAAGGAAGAACCGATCGCCGCTGGGCCACTGCTTGGGCGACGGCATGTCCTTCATGTCACCGCGTGGCGCTCCCGCATCGATCCATCCGACGACGGTGTCGATCTCTTGATCGCTGAGCGATCGATCGTTGATGAATTTCTGGATGCCGACCCCCTTGTCAAGGAGCCAGGGCGGCATCTCACGGTTGACGACCCGTGCCTTGATGGATCGAATCCACGGACGAACGTCTTCATAGGCGATGAGCGACATCGGTCCGATGTTGTCCGGTCTGTGGCAGACCTCGCACTTGTCCTTGAAGATTGGCGCGACGTCTTTCGTGAACGTCGGGGTGCGAGCGGGGCGCGCGCCCTGAGCCGAGGCCGCAGGTGCTGCAGCCGCAAGGCCTGCCACGAAGATGGCAGCGGTGAACAATTGGGTGAGGCCGCGATTACCAGACATCTTGTGCTCCTTGTTGCTCAGAACGCCTAACGGAGACGAGGTTCCGACCTGACGGTCCTCACATTATGCACTCTTCATGCACTCTTCCCCCAGAACCCGGTCACCGGAGGCTGTCAGCGGCTTGCACGAAGACCTTGACGTAGCCGTTGGTCCAACAGCACTTGTTGCCCGTTTGCGAGTCTTGCGCCAGGAAGCGCACCATATACTCGCCTGGCGCACCGAAGGTCGCCGTGGTGATTGTCCGCCCTTCCTGGACCGGCGGCGTTGGGTTGCTGAAGCTGACCTCGCCTGACCCCCGGTACACGGTCCAGCTCGGGCTCCAGCCCCCGCGCCGCGGACGACCGCCTGGCGACCCGCGAAGGGCTGGCGCCGGACCCTTCGCGCCCGGCTGCGGCGGCAAACCGTCGTCGGTGACCCACACCTCGAGCGTGAGGGGACGCGACACGGTGGCCGACCGGCTGACCGTGAGGCCGGCCGGTCCCTGCGCCGATTGACCCGAGGGGTCGAACTTTATCGTCGGCGGCGTATTGCCCGGATAGGTTCCCGCGTCGTCTCGCTGCGGCTGGATGAGATACAGAGGATCGAGCGTCACCGGAATCGAAAAAGTCCTCCCGTTTGCGGTGAGTGTCCACGTCACGTTGGCCTTCGCGCGATCGTTCGGGACGGCGACCGCGAAAACGCCAACTTGTTGTCCCGGGAAGAACCGGGTGGGCTGCCCCTGGTCGATCGGGCCCGGCTCCATCTTGTTGTGGAGTCCGACCGGAACGTTGACGACTTCTTCCAGATTGCGGTTGAAATAGCCGAACAAGCCGTACGTCATGCCGCCAACTGAGTACCACCCTTCGAAGGTCGGCGAGACGAGATCCCCCTTCGCGGCCGACACGTCGAACTTGATCGCGGGGGCCTGCGCGCGAGCGCCGGGGTTGAACGCCCAGGACACAGTGCCCAGGACGACGAGCATCGTGGCTCGGAGACTCACGACTGTACCTTGCCGGTCGAGGGCGCTGGCACGAACGCCAGGAAGCGGCGGGGATTGTCGACGAGCATCTTCTGGAGTGTCGCCTCACCAACGCCCGCGTGCCGAAGCTTCGGCACGAAGTGCACGAGCGCAGCGGAGAAGCCGGCGCCCCAGTTCGACTTCAGATCGAACGAGCTCGAGAAATCGCACGAGAGCAGCACGTGATCTTCGAACCCGGCCTCGAGCACCGCGAGCAGGCGCCTGACCTTGTCGCGATCGGGAACGTCGCGGAACTCAGGCGGCAGCTTGCCTGGCGTGCCCGGCTTCGCGCCGCCGAGCGCCCGCCCGACGGTGTCGAACCCGAGGAACGCCCCACGCCGCGCGATGGCTTTGTGCGTCTCCGACGTCGCGTCCTGCTCGGTGGTGATATCACTCAGGTGCCCGATGCATAGGCTGCCGGGCTTGACGCCCTGCGCTTCGTACAAGTCGAGCTGCTCGAGGGCGCACGACGGGCACCCGTCGTGAGGCGTGTGCGTGAAAATGGGGATGCCGGTGCGTTTTTGCGCTTGACTGAGAGCCGTCAGGAACTTGCGCTCGTCGGCGTGCATCGGCTTCGACGTTCCGATCTCGCCAAAGGCGCCCCATCGCTGGGCGGCCGCGTCGGCCACGAGCTCGTCGGCGATCTGGCTCTCGCTCATGCCAATGACGGTCTTCGGATAGGGCGCCCCGTAATAGCCGCCAGCGACCACCACATGCACGTTCGACTGCTTGGCCAGCGCCCGCAGGTTGTCGAGCTGTCCGTCGGGCCGCCGGCCGAGGGCCGCGTCCACGATACACCCCACGCCATCAGCGGCGGCCATTCGCATCTCGTCGGATACGAGCTCGATGAACCGCGCCGTGTCTTCAGGCGTGGGCTTGACGTCGAGTCCACGTATCGGCATCGGCGGGCTCGTGTAGTAGGCGAACCCGAGCGTCAGGTGCTCGTGGAAGAGCGTCGCTTTGGTCAAAGCGGATGGAGGCAGGTCTCCGAGAATCGTGCGGATAATGGCGCCCTGAGGGAAGCTTGGCGTCCCGGGCTGGGGCGCCACGCTCGTCCCGCTCGCTGCGCCCTCTTTGCTTGCCGGCGCCGCACCGTTCCGACAGGCGGCTCCCACACCCAAGCCGAGGGCTGAAAAGAGACGCAGGGCTTCGCGACGGGTCAAGGTTGAGGCGAAGTACGGCCGGATAGTCATGGCAGTGGTAGCCGTCTCCCGATGGCTTCGCATCGGCGCGTCCTCGTTCAGTCGAGCGTCCGCGGCAAATTCTACCCCTTACCATGTACTCCATCAAGGATCGGAGTCGGCGAGCCACTCCGAGCATTTCCTTTCAGGGCACGGCACGTTGCTCAGCGTCAAGATTTCGTGGATCAGCGCCCCTTCCGGTCCATGGCAATCCCGTCCAGCGCCGCCCCGCCAGCTCCGAGCTCCGTTGTTCCAGGCGGGGACCCGTTCGCGCTCAAGACGTAGGCAAGGATGTCGATGTACGCATCCTTGGCAAGACTGCCCGCCGCGTTGGGGGGCATCGTCGTACGCATCGTGACGAGGATGTCGCCAACCGACCGACCGGCCCAGCGACTCCGAAATTCGGACCCTGCGAGGGACGGCGCTTCCCCGCCTGTCTCGTTCATGGCCGGATGGCACGAGGTGCAATCGGCCGTGAACGACGCTTGACCGCGTGATGCCTGTTGGCGGGTGTAAACGCCCTCCGACGCCGCTCGCGCCGGCCCCTGGGCGGCCACGACAGGCACGCGAATTCCATCCGACCCGGATGCACCGAGAACCGAGAACGCCAGCACGGCAGCCGCTAGTTTCATCGCGTCACGCTTACGGCAGCGCAAAGGCGACGAGCTCCGGCGGATTGCCGCCGACCGTCAGCGCGATGTACTGCTTCCCACCAACCATGTAGGTCATCGGCGTGCCAATGGCGCCGGCCGGCAAGTCGACGGAAGCGACCACCTTGCCAGTCGCCTTGTCGTAGGCGACCAGGCTCGGGCCGCCGTCGCTGCCACCGGTGCTGATGGCGTTGACGAGCAGCGTCTTCGTTATGAGTGGACCATTCTTGCCATCTCCGCCCAATGGCGGCAGGTTGAGATTCTTCAGCATCGGATGATTGCGAATGCGATCGCCGTTGCCGAGCGGCACGAACCACGCACGCTCGCCGCGGTTCATGTCAATAGCGGTCATTCGGGAATAGGGCGGTTTCACGAGCGGGAGTCCTTGCGGCATCTGTGGAAAATTTCCCCGCTCGGTGTCGATGCGCGTGAAGCGCAGGTTAGTGCCTTTATTCGTTGGCACGCGGAGTCCGATAACCGTAGGGCTGTTGGTCGACGGGACATACAACATCCCGGTTTCTGGGTCGATGCCCGCTCCGCTCCAGTTGGCTCCACCGCCCCCCCCGGGCCTGGTAATCGTGCCTTTCGTCTTCCCTTCCTCGGGTAGCATGGGCGGCTGGAACAGCGGGCCGAGCGTGTACTCCTTCACCGCCTCGATGGCCATCCGACGGATCTCCGGTGTAAAGTCCACCAGGTCATCGGTCGTAACGCCTTGATACTCGAACGCCGGCGGCTTGGTCGGGAAAGGCTGCGTCGGAGAGGGGACTTCCCCAGCCAGGTTCGTTTGGGTTGGGACGGGGCGCTCCACAATCGGCCATACCGGCTTGCCGGTCACGCGGTCGAACGTGTAGACAAAACCCTGTTTGCTCACCTGTGCGACGGCCTTAATCGGCCTGCCGTCGACAACAATGTCAAGCAGGATCGGCGCGGTCGGAAAGTCGTAGTCCCACAGTCCATGGTGCACCGCCTGAAAATGCCAGACCTTCTTGCCCGTCTTGACGTCGACGCAGACCAGGCACTCTGCGAACAGGTTGTCCCCAAGACGGTGACCGCCGTAGTAGTCATTGGTCGGGGTTGTCGTGGGCAGGTAGACATACCCGAGCTCTTCGTCAGCGCTCATGGGGGCCCAGACGTTCGCGTTGCCAGAATACGACCAGGAATCGTTCTTCCAGGTCTCGACGCCCTCTTCACCGGGCCGTGGAATGGGGTTGAAATCCCATTTGTGCGCGCCGGTTCGAACGTCCCACGCACGCACCAACCCCGGAACGGCCTCCATTGTGATGCGTCGGTCGGAGACCGACGAGCCGTTGATCACGACATCGCCGACAACGATTGGAGGCGACTGGACCGAGAACAGCATCGCGTTGTTGTAGTCGCGATCCTTGCGGTTGCCGCGGGGGACGCCGGTGTACAGGTCAACCCGGCCTTTGTTGCCAAAGTCCGGGCACGGATGGCCCGTCTTCGCATCGACGCAGATCAGGTAGCCGTTTCCAGTGCCCCAGAAAATGCGTTCTTCCTTGCCGTCCGTCCAGTAGGCCACGCCACGCTGCCGCCACGTAACCTGGTTCGACGTCGTGCCCTCCTCGTAACTTCTCGGGTTGTAAATCCAGCGAGTCTGTCCAGTACGCGCGTCGACTGACGCGCCTTGTGACAACCCAGTGTTGAGGAACAAGGCACCACCGATCATCAAGGGCGTCGCCTGAAAGTTCGACATGGTCGGCGGTTCCTTGGGGCGATAGAGATTGGGGGTCTCTTTCTCGAGTTGCCTCACGATCTCCGCGAGCGGCGCCGACCACTCGCCGCCATCCGGAGTCCGCTTGCTCAGAAAGGCATCAGGGTCCTTCCATCGCCAGGCCATCTTGAGACGGGCGAAATTGTCGCGGTTGATTTGCTCGAGCGGCGAGTATTTCGTGCTCCCCTTGTCCGCGCCGTACGCCCGCCACTCGCCGTTCTGCGCACCACGCTGCGCAAAAAGCAACTCTTTGCCGGAAGTCACAAACAGGAGCGATGTCAAGATAAGAGCGAACGTTAATGCACGGGCGCGCATAGACCCTCCCCGTTGTCCGACACCGGTCCCGGCGGATTCCACCAAACCCGCGGAGTATATAACGTCGGCAGGAAGCGGAGTATACAACGTGGCAAAGATACGAAGTACAACCTTGACCGCGCGCCGCAGCGGCGGCTTTCACCGCGTGACGCCTACGGCAGCGCGAAGGCGACGAGCTCCGGCGGATTGCCGCCGACCGTCAGGGCGATGTACTGCTTACCGTCCAGCATGTAGGTCATCGGCGTGCCGATCGCACCGCTCGGCAGATCGACCGACGCGAGCGGCTTGCCAGTCGCCTTGTCGTAGGCGACCAGGCTCGGGCCGCCGTCGCTGCCACCGGTGCTGATGGCGCTGACGAGCAGCGTCTTCATGATCAGCGGTCCACCCTTGCCGTCTCCGCCCACCGGCGGCAGGTTGAGCTGCTTGAGCATCGGGTGATTACGGATGCGATCGCCATTGCCAAGCGGCGTAAACCACCCGCGCTCACGCCGGTTCATGTCGATGGCGGTCATGCGTGAATAGGGCGGCTTGAAGATCGGAGCGATTGACCAGACGCCGACTTGGCGCAGATGCCGTGTGGTCAGAGCGAGCGAAGGAACGCAAGAAATGCAGAGCGTGACCGATCGTCCAGGCGAACGAACCCCCGCTGCGCCAGTTCGGCTTCACCGCGATGCCTGTTGATGGCGTCTTCGATCGTGGCGGCGCTGCCGTCATGTAAGAAGGGCCGCCTGAGTCGCAAACCCCACAGCGCTGGCGTCTTCATCTCGTCAGGCGATGCCGTGGAGTCGGCTTGCTTGATGCCGTCGCCCGTACCGATGTTGTGTAGAAGCAGATCCGAATAGAGCGGTACGATCTTGCGGTTGAAGAGCGGGTTGACGCTGGGACCCGTCGTCAGCGCCTGAACGTGGCACGCCACGCACCCGATCGCGGCAAAGACGCGCTCGCCGTCACGGACGGTGTCGTCGATGGGGCCGCGCGGGATTGGCGCCAGGAACCGCATGACCAGCGTGAACTTCTCGATGGCCGTGAGGCCGGTGCGTGGATCGACTTGGCCTTCAGGGTCCCGTGTGAGCTTGCACGCCTTCAACCGATCGGATGAGACACCATATGTGAGCTCGGTGGGGAATACGGCATTTGTGATGCCCATCTCGTTCCGGTAGGCGTCGCCGGAAAACGTCAGGAGCGTCGCGATCTGCGCTTTCCATCCAAAGCGTCCCACGCGGCGCTCGCCCGTGGCCGTGTCGATGACCATCGAGGCTCGGCCAGCGCTGCCGTCGCGGTTGCGATCGAACGGGTCTTCCAACGCCCGCAGCGTCTCGTCAGGAATCGCTTCGATCAGGCCGGCGCCAAATAGGGGAATGGGCATCCGCCGGGCCATCACGTTGACATCGTCCGGTATGACTTCCTGGCACGAATGGTTGGGTAGCGAGAAGAGATGGATCATCGTGTTACCGGCAGAGTCGAGGCCGCGGAAGGTTCCGTCGGGCAATCGATAGCCGACACGCAGTTCGGTGATCGCGCTGATTCCACCGATTGCTGGGACGCTGTGACACGCCGCGCAACTCGTGCCGTTGAACGTCGGTCCAAATCCCTCCTCGATCGTCCCCGCGGTGACAAACTCTTCCAGCCCCACTCGAAACTGTTCGAACTCCCTTGGGCTGATGCCGGGAAGGGGATCGCCGGGCTGAACGGTCGCAACCTGCCCAGCCAGCGGCACAAGACACAGCCCGACGCACCACGAGACGACGAATAGGACGAACCTGGCCCACATCTCAGTCCTCCACGATCAACACGCCGTGCATGAATTCGTGCCCGGCCCCGCATAGCTTTGAGCACTCGAAGGTGTACCGGCCGGCGTGCTCGGGCATGAAACGCACAACGATGGCGCCGCGACCTCTCTTCGGAATGATTCGGTCGATATCCGTGCCGATGATGCGGAATCCGTGGTCGGTGTCATCGCTTTCCAAGCGGAATTCGACCGTGGCGCCGAGCCGAACCCGGATCTCGTCGGGGGTGAACCGGAATCGTTCGGCGACGATTTCCACCGTCACATTCGACGCGGGCCGAGCCGGCTGCGCCGCGAAGTCCAAGGCGGCCGGCCACAGGACAGCGGTCAACACGCACGCCGTTCTCGTTGTGAACGTTCGCCGGTACATCGTCCTTCTCCCTTTCAAAACCACCAGCCGAGACCGATGCTCAACACGCGCGGCGCCTTGACGACGGAGCTCGCGTTACGTTCAACGGTGTAGTCGATCTTCACGGCCACGTCGGGGTCCGGATAGTACGAGACGCCGAACACCAAGGCCGAGCGGTCGAATTGCTCGAGCGACAGGAATCCAGCCGGCATGCGGTGCTGCGTGTCGAAACGCTCATACCGGACAAAGCCGACGACTTCGCGGGGGGACGGAAAGGGCAGCAAAGGATGAGCGGCCTCGAGATAGGCTCCGAGCATCTGACTCGCCACGTTGGGACCGATGCCTTCGCTCACGCGCAGCAACCGATTCAGATCGCCGGCTTCATCGATGACGACGTGCGCGTACTGGCCGCGGAGGTCCAGACGGCCGACCCGTCCACGCCCATCGACCTCGGCAACCGTGACACGCGGGTCCAGCACCGTCGTGCCGGTGGTGGTCTTGCCCGTCCAGAAACTCGCGCCAAGGGCGAGTCGTCGGACGCCCAAGTACTCGAGCCGCCCGGTACCCGCCCAGTGACGAACGGTTGCGCGCGAGCCTTTTTGGGCCGACTCGGCCAGGCCTTCTTCGGCGCTGAAGCCAGTGGCGCTGAGCGGCGCCATCGCGTAGGCACGGTACCGCCAACCGCGCCCGAACTCCCCGAACGCGCCCACGCCGGCATCGAACCAGGTCGTCGGAATAATGAAGGTATCAACAAAGGGCCGCTGGACGCCGTGAAAGACTGGCGGCTCGTGGCGCTCGTTGATGAGGCCCACGGGAACGAGCACCTGACCGGCGCGGATGTTGAACCGGCGGTCGATGAGGAAGTCGACGTATGCCTGTTCCAGCTCGACTTCGCCCTTTTCCTCGAGTCCTTCTACGACGGCGTGCGCGACTTCCAACTCCGACACGAACCGAATCCGGTCGGAGAACCGATGGGCGAAGAGCAGGACGAAGCGGCGGAAGTCCACCACCCCGTCACCGTCTCTCGGCTTGCTGAACTGAAGGTCCATGTACCCGGACAGGGCACTGACGGGCGAGCGCTCGTTCGACTCAGTGGATTGGGCTTCAGACGAGATCGCTGAGATACAGGTGAGGAGCACTCCTGAGGCTGCTAGAAGCGAGAACCGGCCAAGCAGTCTTCGCTTTTGCATGGCTCGAAGACTAGCCCATTGTTTTGATAGCAATCAACAGTTATTTTGACTTGTCAAACAACACACTGTGCGCGTCTAGCAGAAGACATCCCGGGTGATGGCGCCCCGCTCCCGCGTCAGCCGCTCAGCCATCCCTCACGAGACGGAGGGTCCTTATCCCGTGCAGGAAGCCGACGCGAGCGGCAAGATCACGTTCACGTCGATCTATCCCGCCTGCTACTCCGGGCGTTGGCCGCACATCCATTTCGAGGTATACCCCAGCCTCTCCGGTGCGACGAGCGTGTCGAACAAGGTCGCGACGTCCAATGTATTCAGCGACGGCTCGTCGCTGGAACTCGCCACGATCACCGGCAGCGTGGCGGGCGGACTCACGGCGGCCCTTACCATCGCCGTCTGACCTCACGCCCGAGCTGAAGCTCGGGCCTACGACCTGCCGCCTACTGAAGCGCGGGCCTACGACCTGCCGCGTGTCGCTCTTGTCCGCGTGTCGCCTGCCGGTCCGTAAAGACGCCCTCTTTGGCCGATAACGGCGGACCCTGTGCAGCAGCCAGGGTAGACACAGGAATTCCGCCCGGCGGGAGGACGCACACCCCCCGCACCGCCACGACAGCAGCTGCCGCGAGAGAGCGCTTCAAAGGATTCGTCACGCCTACGGCAGCGCGAAGGCGACGAGCTCCGGCGGATTGCCGCCGACCGTCAGCGCGATGTACTGCTTCCCGTCGAGCATGTAGGTCATCGGCGTGCCGATCGCACCGCTCGGCAGATCGACCGACGCGAGCGGCTTGCCAGTCGCCTTGTCGTAGGCGACCAGGCTCGGGCC
>ORMF010873575.1_pt1 | contig 10737 bp, 10 predicted proteins | sample 1779871 | NCBI WGS metagenome assembly ORMF01 (sample SAMEA104232316, study PRJEB22302) | groundwater metagenome | biome: forest; feature: aquifer; material: groundwater | place: USA | collected 2011-08-07 | depth 5.4 m
AGAGCGTCAACGTCTCCGACATGGACGTCTCCGACTGGAACGAGGTGCTGGCGGTCAACCTAGTCGGCGTGGCGGTCACGTGCCGCGAGGCGCTGCGGCACATGGTCAAGCGCAAAAGCGGCAACATCATCAACATCGGCTCCGGCGCGGGCAGGCGCGGCTTTCCGCTACGCGGCGCGTACTGCGCGTCCAAGTGGGGGATCATCGGTCTCACGCGCACCATCGCGATGGAGGTGGGCCGCTACAATATCCGCTGCAACTGCATCAATCCGGGCGCCGTCGAGGGCGAGCGCCTGACGCGCGTTTTGGAGGCGCGCTCCAAGGTCACGGGCATCTCCATGGACGAGATGTGGAAGCGCACCATGGACCGGGGGCCAATCCGTCGTCTGGTGAAGTCGGAGGAGATCGGCGCCACCGTCGTGTTTCTGGCCTCCAACGACGGCGCGTCCTTCACCGGTCAGACGCTGGACGTGACCGCGGGCTCCACGATGAGCTAGTCGCAGGCCATCGCCAATGAGAACGGCCACACGGGACAACGCCGTGTGGCCGTTCGCTTGTCCGCCCGTGCGACGGGTTATGGATTTCCGTTGAACGGCGGGTACTCGTCGCGGAGCATCATCAGGTAGGAGCTGACGCGCGCCTGCCAGCGCATGTACTTCACCCCGAAGTCGAACAGGCCGCGCGGATACCTGCCGGTTATCAGAATGGCGACCCAGGCGATGATCAGCGTGACCACGTAGGCGATGGCGTACACATAAAGAATGACAAGGTGCGGGATTGCAAGGATCATCTTGATGAAAATCAGAAAGTTCAGGACGCGAGAGACCTTGTCGGGGTACTGAATCTCCAGGACCACGGGTTTCGTTGGCTGCGCTTGTGCCTGTGTCATGCCGCTCCTCCTTTATACCACTCGCCGCTCGTTCGACCATTTGAACGAGCGGTCACCCGCTTGATAAGAGGCAGGGGTTGCTTTAGACGGACCCCGCTGTCGGCGCGCCGGGGGTTGCTGGGGATGGGGGCGCCGCGGAGACCTCGGGCGGAGCCGCACGTCCGCCCTTGAAATAGGCGCGCACCGGGTTAGTGTAGAACTTCCAAATGAATAGCGCGTACAGCCCGACGAAGACCAAGTTGACCAGAGTTGACCCGAAGTTCCCGCTGCCCAGGCTTCCCAAGAACCCGAACAAGCTCGAAATCCCCGCGATCCACAGCAGGACAAGTGCCAGAATGCGCGCCCACCGGCGGCCCTGCAGTAAACCGACGCCACCAATGATGTGGACAGCCGCAAACAGCAGCAGGAAGAACGCGAGAACGACGAGCGCGCCCCCGACGGCAGCCCCAAGAGGGGCGAAAAGGCCTCCCGTAACAGCTCCGTTCAAGGCCGCGCCCCCCAGTGCGGCGCCTCCCGCCGCGAGAACAAGGCCTCCCAGCGCCGCCATGCCGCCCAGGACAAGGAAGATGATTCCGAGGACCGTTATCCAGACCGGCCGGGACAGAGGCGCCGGTTGCTGCATAGTCCGCCTCCTTCCCCTCCCAGTCCGCGAGCCTTCTGGTCTCGCCCGTCGGTCGCCGGTTGGCGAGGCCACCGCCACACCGACGCGCGGCTCCATCGTAGGAGAGCATGTCACGGAAGTCAAGTCTCATACACGAAATAATCACACAGATAGTCTTTCAGTGCAGTTATCAAGAGAAAGTGGTACGAGCTTCACGATGAACGGAAATCACATTGGCGACTTTGCCATCGGGCACACTTGCTCGCCTGGCGATGCGCAGGCTACGCAGCGGTGCAGCCAACTCCAGGCGGTCTGATTGACTTGTGAAGCTCGACAAGGTAAAATCCGATTGTTCGGGACGGAACAAACCGCCTTCATCTCCGGAGCCTCGATGACACAGCAGGTGGATCAGTGAGCAAGCCCGTCGCCGTGGCCGTCGTGGGATACGGGTACTGGGGCCCTAACCTTCTACGCAACTTCCGCGGAGTCGCTGGCAGCCGGGTCCTCTACTGCTGCGACCTGGACGACAAGCTACTAGACAAAGTGCGCAGCCAGTACCCGGACGTGCGGACGACCACACGCTACGCCGACGTTTTGCAAGACCCCGCGGTGGATGCGGTTGTCCTCGCGACGCCTGCCCGAAGCCATTACCCGCTGGCCCGCGAGGCCCTCTCCCACGGCAAGCACGTGCTTGTAGAGAAGCCCTTGGCTTTGAGCATCCAGGACGCGGAGGGCATGATCCGCCTGGCCCAGGAGCACAAGCGCCTGCTGATGGTGGGCCATTCCTTTGAATACAATCCCGCCGTCCTGAAGATCAAGGAACTGCTCACCGCGGGCGAACTGGGAGATGTGTTCTATATCTACAGCACGCGGGTCAATCTGGGACGCATCCAGCAGGACCTCAACGCGCTGTGGAGTATTGCACCTCACGACATCTCCATCCTGCTGTATCTTCTGGACGCCATGCCCCTTGAAGTCCGTGCCCAGGGCGGAAGCTATCTGAGCAAGGGTATAGAGGACGTTGTGTTCCTGCTCCTTCGCTTTCCAGGCAACGTCATTGCTCACGTCCACGCGAGCTGGCTGGACCCGTCGAAGGTGCGTCGCATGACGATCGTGGGCAGTCGCCGCATGGTCGTGTTCGACGACGTGGACAACGAGGCCAAGCTGAAGATGTATGACAAGGGAGTCGTCAAGGGGGGCGAACAGGTCTACGGCGAGTTCCAGATGCGCATCCGCTCCGGCGATATCTATGTCCCACGGATTGACCTCACCGAGCCTTTGCACTTGGAGTGCGCCCACTTCGTGGAGTGTGTCCGCAGCGGAACTCGTCCTCGGACCGACGGCGAGAACGGGCTGCGGGTGGTGCGCGTACTGGAGGCGGCGCAGCAATCGTTGCAGCGGGAAGGCGCGCCGGTGCAGCTGGCGGCGCCCTCCGGGGGAGCCTAGTCATGGCGAAGATGCGTATTCCTCTGGTTGACCTCAGGGCGCAGCACAGCGCCTGTCGCTCTGAGATATGGGCCGCCATTGAGCGAGTCATGGAGTCCTCTCAGTTCATCATGGGGGAGGAAGTCGAGCGTTTTGAGGCGGAGTTCGCCGCATTTTGCGGCGCGCAGTTCGCCGCGGGAACTTCTTCCGGCACGACGGCGCTCCAGTTAGCCCTGCTCGCCTTGGGCGTTGGCGCCGGGGACGAGGTGATCACCACATCGCACACATTCATCGCCACCGCCGAGGCGGTCTCCCACGTCGGCGCGCGTCCCGTTTTCGTGGACATAGACATCACCACATACACCATGGACCCGGATAAGCTGGAGGCCGCTATTACTCCTCGGACGAAGGCGATCATTCCCGTCCACCTTTACGGACATACGGCGGATATGCGCCGCATCACGGATATAGCGCGGCGGCATCGCCTGGTCGTACTCGAGGATGCCGCGCAGGCGCATGGCGCTGTCTGTGAGGGACGCAGGGTGGGCACATGGGGTGATGCGGCCGCGTTCAGCTTCTACCCGGGCAAAAACCTCGGAGCGCTGGGAGACGCGGGCGCCGTCGTCACAAACAACGAAGCGGTTGCACGGCAGGTCAAGCTGCTGCGTAACCACGGCCGCGCAGAGAAGTACGAGCACCAGTGCATAGGCTATAACGCGCGCCTCGACGGTCTGCAGGCGGCAGTCTTGCGCGCGAAGCTGCGACATCTGGAGGAGTGGAACCGAAGTCGAAGGGCCATGGCCCAGCGGTATAATCAGGCGCTTGCGGGGGTGCCGCTTGTCCTCCCCTCAGAACGGCCAGGGTGCCAGGCTGTTTATCACCTGTACGTGGTGCGCTCCCAGCGGAGAGACGCGCTTCGGGACCACCTTCGACTTCAAGACATGGAAGCGGGGATTCATTACCCGCTTCCTCTGCACTTGCAGCCCGCCTACAGCGCCCTGGGCTATCGGAACGGAGCGTTCCCCTGCACGGAGCAGGCAGCGCGTGAGGTGCTTTCGCTCCCCATGTACCCGGAGATGACTGAAGACCAGGTGCGCCAAGTCTCCGCCGCCGTCGCCGCGTTCTTCGCCAGCCCGGTCGCCACCAGAACAACGGGCTGAGAAGCAACCGCTAGTCCGGAAGATTCTTCCTCGCCAGCGCATCCGCCAGCATCTGATAGACCGCATCCGCGCGGGCATCCCATGAGCTTTCTTGCGCCAGGGCTTTCCGTCTCGCTTGAAGCTGCGGCGTATTTGAAGTCATAGCCTCGTCCACTTTTGCGATGAACTCGTCGCGCGTTGCGGCGACGGTGATAAGTCCGCCTTTGTCCGCGCCAGTGGTTGTGGTCAGAGAGAGCACGGGTTTGCCCGCAGCCAGGTAGAGCCAGACCTTCAGGACGCTTTCCTGGCTTGGCAGGTGGCCGGGCCGCGATATCTGGAGGCACAGGTCCGCGTGGGCCAGATAGCGGGGCAGATGGCCGTAAGGCTTCAGACCGAGGAAGTGGATATTGGAGTGCGTGGCAAGCCGTTCGTGCAGAGGGCGGGGCAGCGTGTCCTGTCCGATGAGGGCGATGGACAGGTTGGGACGTCGAGAGGCGAGCATGTCCACCATGTCCCAGTCATGCGACGTGTTGAGACCGGCGCCCACGAACATCAGCCGTGGCCGCGGAACGGCCGCCATGTCCTCCGGCGCGTCGGACGGGACGGGCGCGAGGAATGGCTCCAGCAGGAGGCCGTTCGGAGAGTAGAGAGTAGCGCGGGAGCCGCGTCGCGTCCTCTTGGCCTCGAACTGGACGACGCTGACAGCGGTCACCACGTCGGCGTTGTCGGTCAGCCATGCGTCCATCGTCCCGCAGGCCTCGCGCACCCGCGCAGGCAGGTGTTCGAATTTTGTGAAGTCCTCCGTGCAGTCGTACCACAGCAGGGCCGGCTGCACGCTCTCCAGCACGCGCCTGTCAACCAGCGGCAGCGAGACGCAGACGACGGGGAGAGAGAAGCCCATGCGTGAAGTCAGTCGCCTGAGCGTCCTCGCCTGACCATGCACGCGGAACAAATTGTCCAGGGCGCTCATCATTCGGGACTGCCGCAGGCCCAGGGGAGTCACAGGAGTCCACAGGCATATCTTGGGGTGGACTTGGAGCAGGGTGCGCCGCTGGCGGAGCAGGCGGCCCCACCGCCGCTGGGCATCGGCGTCAGGGGGTCGCCGCAGCCATCGCAGAAGAGACGAGAGAGACAGGGGCTGCTCAACGTACAGAGTCCGCTCGAAGAGGCCCCTCTCGGCGAGCTTGGAGCATAGGGCCTGGCGGCGTCGCCACAGGTCATCCCACTGGTCGCCGAAGTATATGAGGCTGTGCTGACGCCCCGGGCCCGGCGCGCTGGATGTGTCCACCGGCCTCAACGCGCCAGCTACACCAGGCGTCGGAGACGCAACTCCGACACCCGCTTGATAATCCGCGCGGGGTTCCCAACAACCACCGTTTCTGGTGGCACATCGCGGACGACAACCGCACCCGCGCCCACCAGCGCGTTCTCTCCGACCACGATGCCCGGCAGCAACGTGGCGTTCGCGCCGATGCGCGCGCCCTTCTTGATGATGGGGCCTTTGAGGTTGCGCCCGCCGCTCGGCGGATACAGGTCGTTGGTAAAAGTAACCCTCGGCCCAATCCAGCAGCCGTCCTCCAGGACGCAGAACTCAGGGATGAAGCATTGGCTATGGATGCGGACCTTATTGCCGATGTTCACGTGGTGCTCCACAACGGTATGGCTGCCGATGCTGACGTTGTCGCCGATGCGGTTGTGCTCGCGGATGAGGGTGCCGTGGCCGGTCTGGAAGTTGTCGCCTATCACGCATCCCGCATAGATGACCGCGTGGGACCGGATGACCGCGTGTCTGCCAATGACGGTAGCAAGCGCGCCCGCCTCCACGCCACGCGGCGGCGTGCCGACGATGACGTACTCACCTATCTGAGCGCCCTCGCCGAGGCCTACGTTGGGATAAAGCTTGTAGTCTTCAGTCATCGAAGTCCGGCATCGCCCGGCGCGGGCGGCCGCCACTGATTTTCATCTGAACGGCCTTCATTCTACCTTACGCAAAGGGACAAGAGCAACAGGAGTCAGCGCGGTGACTACCCCATGTCTCCCCATGTGGGTCCCGCCTTGAGGTCAACCGTGAGGGGCACGTTCAGCTCCATCGCCTTCGGCATCAGCTCCAGCAGCAGGGAGCGCATCGTCTCCATCTCATCGCGGGGCACCTCGAAAATAAGCTCGTCGTGCACCTGGAGGAGCATGCGGCTGCGCAGACGCGTGACATCCATGCGCTGCTGGACGTGAATCATCGCGATCTTGATAATGTCCGCCGCCGTGCCCTGCACCGGATGGTTGATCGCCATCCGCTCCGCGGCGGCGCGCACCTGCTGGTTGGCGGACACGATTTCGGGAATGTAGCGCCGTCGGCCCAGGAGCGTCTGCACGTAGCCGTTCTCCCGCGCCTCCCGTTTGGTGCGCTCCATGTATGCTTTCACTCCCGGGTACTTCTGGAAGTAGCGCTCGATGAACGCGGCCGCTTCTTCGCGTGACGCGCCTATCTGCTGGCTCAGGCCGAACTCTCCCTGTCCGTAGATAGTGCCGAAGTTGACCGCCTTGGCCATGCGGCGCATGTCCGGGGTCACTCCGCTCAGGGGCACGTTGAAGACCTGCGCCGCCGTCGCCGCGTGGATGTCCTCCCCGCGCTGGAACGCGGCGATCATGTCCGTGTCGCCGCTCATGTGCGCGACGATGCGCAGCTCAATTTGGGAGTAGTCGCCGGAGAGGAGCTGCCAGTCGGGCGCGCCCTCTGCGACGAAGGCCTTGCGCACCTCTCGCCCCACCTCCGTGCGCACGGGGATGTTCTGGAGGTTGGGGTCCGAGCTGCTCAGTCGGCCCGTGGCCGCGATGGTCTGGCTGTAGCTGGTATGAACGCGCCCCGTGCGCGGGTTGACCAGGACGGGCAGGGCATCCACGTACGTGGACTTGAGCTTCTGGAACTGGCGATAGTCCAGGATTTTGTCAATAACGGGATGCGCGCCGCGCAGGCCTTCCAGGATGGACGCCTCAGTGGAGTAGCCGGTCCGTGTTTTCTTGCCCTTGCCCAGCTTCATCTCGGCGAAGAGGACGTCGCCCAGTTGCTTGGGCGAGTTCAGGTTGAACTGGTGCCCAACCAGGTTATAGACATCGGTCTCCAGTTGCCGGAGCTGCTGCTCCATGCCCGTCGCCATCTGGCCCAGCCGCGACTCGTCCAGCTTGACGCCGGCCTGCTCCATGCGTACCAGCACGGGCACCAGCGGCATCTCCACGTCGGCGAAGAGACCGTATTGGTCCTCCCGGCGCAGCTCCGGTTCAAGCAGCGCCTTGAGACGCAGCGTCATGTCCGCGTCCGCGCAGGCGTACGGGGCCGCCCGCTCGATTGGCACCTGCGCCATTGAAATCTGCCTGGCGCCGCTGCCGATAAGCTCGCTTATCCGTGTCATCTCGACGTCGAGCCTGTCGAACGCCATGGACTTCAAGTCCAGCGCCTTGTACCCCAGCAAGTACGCGGCGATCATGGTGTCGAAGGCCCACGGCGTGATGGGGACGCCGCAGTTCGCCAGCACCAGCATGTCGTAGTTGGCGTTGTGCGCCGCCTTCGCCAGCGACGCGTCCGTCAGCAGCGGGCGCAGCGCCTGGACGACCGCGTCGCGCGGGAGCTGCTGGCCCTGCGCGTGGCCCACGGGGATGTACGCCGCGACGCCCTCGGCGGGGGACACGGAGACGCCCACAAGTTCGGCCAGCATGGCATCCGTGCCGGTGGTCTCCGTGTCTATGGCGAAGGTGCGGGCCTCGCGCAGCTCCCGGACCAGGCGCTCCAGCTCTTCGGCGGAAGTGATGGTGCGGTACACCGTCTCGCTGACCACGCTCCGGACGGCGGCCCCTCCCGACGACGCCGAAGCGTCCTGGAACATGGCGAGCTGCTGCGGGCCTTGCCCCGGACGGGACGCGCCGGGAAGGCGCTCCATGAGCCGGCTGAACTCCAGCTCGCGAAACAGCTCCAGGAGCCTGCCCCTGTCCAGCGGCTTGACGCGGCACGCCTCCGCATCCAGCTTCACGGGTACGTCCGTCACGATGGTGGTGAGCTTCTTGCCGCGCAGAAGGTTCTCCTTGTTGGCCAGCAGCTTCTCGCGCAGCTTCGGCTCCACCTCGTCAATGCTCTGGTAAATGCCCTCGATGCTGTCGAACTGCTGCAAAAGCTTCGCGGCGGTCTTGTCCCCGACGCCAGGGACGCCGGGTATGTTGTCCGAGGGGTCTCCCTTCAGCGCCTTGAAGTCCGCGATCTGCGCGGGGGAGACGCCGTAGCGCTCCAGCACGCGGGCCTCGTCGTAGGTGACCATTTCGCCGGTGTAGCCCGACCACATGGTGACGCGCGCGTGCGGCCCGACGAGCTGCGTTGTGTCCGTATCGCCCGTCAGAATGACCACGTCAAGGTCCTGCTCGACGGCCTGCCTGCTCAGCGCGCCCAGCACGTCGTCCGCCTCGAATCCCTCCGCTTCGAAGACGGGCACGCCGAATGCCTCCACGATCTGCCGCACGCGCTGCATCTGCGCGCGCAGCTCGTCCGGCATGGGCGGCCGCTGGGACTTGTACTCGGCGTAGAGGGCGTCGCGGAAGGTGGGCGTGGGAAGGTCGAAGGCGATGGCCCAGTAGGCGGGATGGACCTCCTCAAGCGCTTTGATGAGCGTCTGCGTGAAGCCGAACGTGGCGCCCGTCGGCTCCCCCGTGCGGCGGACGGAGAGACCCTTGTCCTTCAGGGCGTGGTACGCGCGGTGCACCAGCGCATGCCCGTCAATGAGCAGGGCGACGGGCCGTGCGCGGGACGGGGTCGCGCCCTTATTCGCGATGTCGGTTTTGTCGCCCGTGGAGGACATATCTGACCTTAATACGCCTTCGCCATTATAGCAGAGAGGCCCGTTCCGCCGTCCCTCTTGACATGCCGTCCGCGCGGACGTAATATATCGCTTACCGATATATATCGCTCAGCGAGGTATCAATGGGCATCAGTGAACGGACCTACTGGGAGCTTCTCATCAAGCGGGGGCTGGGGCGCCTGCTGGTGCTTGCCCGGCTTCTGGAAAGCCCGGCGCACGGCTACGCCATAGCCCGCAGCCTGAAGGACAGCTATCCCGGCTGCTGCGAGCCCAGCGACGCCATGATTTACCCCATGCTGAAGCAGCTTTACGAGGGCGGCTATGTCGCCTGCGAGGCGCGCGCCACGGAGGGCGGACGCCCGCAAAAGCTCTGAACGCTGACACCGCGGGGCCGGGACGCCCTGCGCGAGGCGGTGGCCGCGTGGAAGGCCATCCTGCCGGACATCCAGCAGACTATTGAAACAGTGGAACGGACGCTTGAGATCGACGGACAGGAACGCAAGCCGGTGGCCGCACGCCGCCGGGGATAGGAGAACAAATGGCTGGCACGAAGACGCCGAAGAAAGATGTTAAGGAGGTTGTGCGCGAGCGGTACGGCGCCCTGGCCCGCGCCGCGTCGCTGACCGGCGCAACCATAACGCTCACGCCGAAGGAGTCGCAAAGCTGCTGCGGGCCGTCCGCGAGCAAGGGCGACATGGTGCGCGTGAAGGGGCTGTACAGCCAGGCGGAGACGGAAGGTCTGCCTGTCGGGGCGCTTGCCGCCTCTGCGGGATGCGGCAACCCGCTGGCGCTGGCCGAGGTGAGGCCGGGCGAGACGGTGCTGGACCTCGGCTCCGGCGGGGGCATCGACTGCCTGCTGGCGGCGCGGCGTGTCGGCCCCGCGGGCAGGGTCATCGGCATTGACATGACGCCGGACATGATCGCGTTGGCGCGCCGCAACGCCGCGGAGGTGAAGGCCACCAACGTGGAGTTCAGGCTGGCGGAGATGGAGAAGATGCCCGTGGACAGCGCATCCGTGGACATCATCATCTCCAACTGCGTCATCAACCTTTCGCCGGACAAGGACGCCGTCTTCGGGGAGGCGTACCGCGCGCTGAAACCTGGCGGACGAGTGCTCATTTCTGATATCGTAACCACCGGCGACATACCCGCCGAGGTCCGCGCCAGCCTGGACGAGTGGTCGCATTGCATCGCCGGCGCGCTGCCGAAGGACGAGTACTTGGCGAAGATGCGCGCCGCCGGGTTCCGCGACGTGGCGGTGCTGGACGAAAAGTCGGTCTCCGAACTGACGGGCTGGCGGATGAATCTGGCGAGCATCAAGGTGAGGGCGGTCAAGCCGTAGAGGTCTGATTGAACATAGGCCTCAAGTCGCTCTCTCAGGCGATATGGCTCGCGGGGGCGAGCGCCGCGCTGGCGCTCGCCCTCTTGCCGTACGCCAGCTATATCGCCGCGCTGCCCCTGATTCAGAGCGAGTGGGGTCTGACCAACGCTCAGGCCGGAATGGTCTCCGCCGCCCAGCAGGCGGGCTACATCCTGGCTGTGCTGCTTGTTTTGCCTCTGACTGACCGCTTGGGCACGCGGCGAATCCTCCTGGTCAGCACCATTCTGTCCGCCATAGCCAATGCGCTGTTCCCGCTGCTCGCGCGGGATGCTGCGACGGGCGCGCTGCTACGTGCGCTGGCGGGTGCGAGTCTCGTCGGCGTCTACATGCCCGGTATGCGAATGGTGGCGGAACGCTATGCGGGCGCCAACAGGGGCGCCGCCGTCGGCATCTACGTCACCGCCTTCTACCTGGGCAACAGCCTGTCGCTGGGCGTGACAGGGCTGTTCATACCTGTCATCGGCTGG
>ORMF010704901.1_pt1 | contig 10736 bp, 11 predicted proteins | sample 1779871 | NCBI WGS metagenome assembly ORMF01 (sample SAMEA104232316, study PRJEB22302) | groundwater metagenome | biome: forest; feature: aquifer; material: groundwater | place: USA | collected 2011-08-07 | depth 5.4 m
AATAAAAAATAGTGATAAAGTTTCTATTGACTACAGCTACTCATGGCAGTTTTTTCATTTTTGTGGCAAGTGTGCTAGTCCAGTTATATCTTTTTTGAATAAGAATAAACTCATTAGTAAATTACAAAATCCTATCATTGAGCTGCAAAACTTGACTAAAAAGAAGAGGACTGTTAGTATGGATGCATAATCACAGACAGCGGGCGAACAATAAGACCCGCCGAGATTTCGCCCCAATGGGGTAATCTTGTCTGCGTTAGCAGGCTTTTTTATGAAAAGTAAGACTAAAAAAATCGATGAGCTGAAAAGCTTAGAACAAAAATTACCGTCTAGTGCGATCACGGTTATTTCTTCTTTCTCAAGAGCAGGTGAGAAAGGATTGTCTGTCGCCCAGATGAGTGAATTAAAGCGCTTATTGCGGTCTGTCGGCGCAGAATACGTCGTTACCAAAAAGACGCTGATTGATCGCGCCATTCGTGATTTAAAATTAGATGGCTTGGATATTTTCGGGGTGGATGGTTCAGTCGGATTGGTTGTTGGCCAAAAAACGGATGCTATTGATGGTTATGCAATCGCCAAGAAGATTTACGAGTTTTCAAAAAAGAATCAGGCCTTGCAGTTTTTCGGCGCTTTCTTTGACGGTACTTTCATTGATAAAGAAAAATTTCTGGAAATGGCCAAAATGCCGTCACGAGAGATGCTGCTGGCAAGATTGTTCGGGATGCTGAAGTATCCAGTGGCAGGATTTTACTTAGTATTAAATGAAGTGGCGAAGAAAAAAGAATCCGCAACTTCTTAATAAAAAAATAATTAATATAAAAATGGCTATAAACAAAGACGATTTTATACTGCAAGTTGAGTCGATGTCGGTGAACGAGTTAAATGAACTCGTTAAAGCGTTAGAAGAAAAGTTTGGCGTTTCTGCCGCTTCATTTGCGGCGGCTGGTCCAGCAGGTGCAGGGGCGGCTGGGGCCGGAGGGGGCGAGGAAAAAGATGCTTATTCCATCATCTTAAAAGATGCTGGTGCAGCGAAGATCCAAGTCATTAAAGCTCTTCGAGAGATCACTGGTCTTGGTTTGAAAGAAGCCAAAGATATGTCTGACAAAGCGGGTGCGATAATTAAGGAAGGCGTCAAGAAAGTCGAAGCCGAGGAAATGAAAAAGAAACTCGAAGATGCCGGTGCGGCCGTCGAACTCAAGTAATAAATCAAAAAAGCCCAAAAAATGGGCTTTTTTGATAGGTATTGACCCCGCCCTTGAAATGCCTAGATTGCGATTTATTGCAATCAAAGGTCATATTAATTATGCATTAGAAAGATAAGTATATTATACTCAAAAACAACGATTTTTGCTTTAAAATAAGGCATCTCAAGGGCGGGGTTGACTTTTTATTTGAAAGGAGTATAATTAAGATATTAACAATTAGTTAGAGTAGTGAGACCTGTTGGTCTCGCGAAATTGGGTTCTTCGAGTTGAAATCAGGAAATAATCAGTCAATTAATGTCTGACCGTGATAACGTTGAGGAATTCAATTTCGCGAGGTCATGTCTCTGTTTCTGTGTAGCAAAAAAGTTAGCTCAGACGCTGCTGCACTTGGAGCATTACCTCGCGAACTCCTGCTCTTTCGAATGCCGAGCGCGCTGTGTCTGGAACCCCGGACGGCCATGTGGTGAACACACCCCCATATGCGTCGACGTCCGTACCGTTTCAGAGCGCCCGCTCGGCCCTTTACCAAAAAGCCCCGTCTCTCGGGGCTTTTCCTTTTCAACAAATAAGTAAGTTTATAAATTAACCGCCCAAATCTTTGAGTCAGCAGTCATGAGATAGAGAGTATTGGCGCCCAGGGCGACATCATTGATATTCTCTGAATTTCCAACTTTAAGTGTTTTTAATAAAGTTTTCGTGCCTTTATCAATTGCATAAATCCGGCCGAGTTTTTTGTGGACTAAATACAGTGAAGGTGAATCAGTTGTGGTCAATAATGATGTATCCGGCGAGGGATATAAATTGATCGACGTTTCTGATTCCTTCGAGCCTTTGTAGTAAGTCGTTAACATTCCAGAAGCGTCTAGTATATATATTTTTCCATCGACAGCGATATGATGAGGGTTGGTATTTAAAGATCCGTTTAACCATCCTGCCGCTGATTTAGTCGATGGCACATCAGAAACCTTAGAAATTGTTGAAGCATTTAGAACATAGAGATTTTTCTCATAGAGAGAGGCATCAACTGCGCCCGTGATACCGTAGCCGCCGTCTTTTACTTTTTGCCATTCGCTTTTTTGAAGCAGATAATTAGCAGCGACATCATCGGGCAGGGTCGCCACTAATGTCGGTGAAACTTCAATGGCTTGATCAATGGTGTCTAATGTGGAGAGAATAGAATTTTTAACATCGGCTATTTTGTCTGATTCCGCAGTCGAATAACTGGTAATTTTATCGATCGATGCAAATAGCAGCACTCTGGCGCCCATGACATCATCTTGGCTTAATTTGGTTTGAGCTAATTTTAAATCAGCCGATGCTTCTTTAACCGCTAAGTTAATCTGTTTTTCCTCGGCGCTAGCGAAAATCAAGGATTTGCCGGCCACCACTACTCCAATTAACAATAGAACCGCCACCGCCATACCAATAGCTTTGTAACTCGTGGTCATAGATTGAGGTTTGAGCCGTTTTAACGTTTTTAGGAATTTAAATTCCTTTTTACCCAATGCAAATTCAGCAGGAATGATATGGGGGACTTGAGTCGAAGGGTCGGGTACATAAACTTTCTTTTTCGGAGCGATTTTCACGCGCACTGGCTCGTTTTTCTGGTTTTCCTTATCTTCGTCAGTTTCTACAGCTAAGACGGGGTCAGACGATCCTGCATCTGTGGACACCGCACCGAAATGCTCTTGAGGCCGCATTTCGTCACGAAGCTCCTGGGGCTGGGGCGAGGCAACATGGGAGACATCCTCACGAGTTTGGGCAACAGAGATATGCAGGGCGGCGCAGCAAAAATCATCTTTGGCTGATTTAATCTCACCCATTTTTTCGGCTAACTGGTCTGCTGATCCTTTGAGGAATGATTCCTTTATTGATTTCTCCCGGGCGACAATCGATCGTGTTGGATAGAAGGCCAAGATTTTATCGCCATCAGCAATCCGACCAGAGATGATATTTGAAAATTCTTTTTCCTGGACAACTTCTCGGCTAAAAAGGGAAATGTTATTTAAAATGTCGATTGTCTTGTTGTCCCGGGCAAGCATGATTTTAAATTTGCCTAAACGAGAAATAAAAATGTTTTCACCGGAAATGGCGAAAATTCCGATATTTAAACGCGTGTCTTTGTTCTTGAAAAATTCTTCGATAACATCATTAACTTTTTTAAGAGTAAAATTAAATGCTTCCTTCGGCGAACTGTCAGGGCGGGCAAAATATTCCCGTTTGGCTAAGGAAGCAACAAGGTTAATGGCATAGGCCGAATCTTCACCTGGTCCATCGGTGCCGCTGATATTACCGACGACAAACAAATGGCCAAGCTTGCGCTTGGCGGGGTCAATATCCGAGTCATAGGAAAAAAGATCCAAATGGCCTTCCTTATTAGAAACTGTCATTAAAATTTATTTGGCGGTCGGAATTAAGGACATCTTTTCAATAATATTGGACAATTTATGTTTAGTCGGCTATGCTGTTGTCGTCGAGTGACAGAGATTCCATTGCTCTTGGTGGGCTCCTTCAGGCGATCCCAGCTTCGCTGGGTCCCTCGCCTTCGCCCCCCAACGTTCACTTTGTTCACTGCCCCCATGCAATGGAACCTTCTCCGCTTCCATTGTAATTAAAAATCTCTACATATGTCAAAGTTGATATTAGACCAACTCTTTGGATCAAAGATCAGGGTTAAGATATTGAAGTATATCTACCGCAATTATCCGGAGAATTTTACGATTGGCGAAGTGGCAAAGCATGTCCAAGAGCGCTACAAAGAAGTCCGAATGGAAATTAAATTGTTAAAAGAGGCCGGTCTTATCAAAAAACACCGATGAGAAAGATTAAGAAGAAAAATAAAAGCGTAAAACGCGCGAAAAAGATTCGCCGAGTAAAGAAAAAGAAAGTTTACCGAGCCAAGGCGCCTCGAAAAGAACGAAATCATTATATCCTAAATGATGAGTTTGAATTTTTTACTGAACTTAGAGAATTAGTTCTAAAGTCTGATCCTTCAGAAAAGGGGAAACTGGTAGAGAAAATTTCCAAGATTGGCCGGGTTCGCCTGGCCGTAATTTCCGGATTGTTTGTCAGTAAGAAAGATGAAGTCTCAAGTTATGACGCGCCGGCGGATTTATTTGTTGTTGCGGATGATATTAATCGCAAACGTCTAAGAAGTTTTCTTTCGACCCTGGAGGCGGAAGTGGGCCGGGAAATAAAATTTACACTCATGGATAAAGAGGAATTCCAATATCGCTATGGCATGTTCGACCGCTTTGTCCGCGTCTTACTCGAAGGTCCTCACGAAAAAATAATCAATAAACTCGGATTATAAATATTGGGGCTCGTAGTTCAGTGGTAGAACGCGCCGTTCACATCGGCGAGGCCAGAGGTTCAATCCCTCTCGAGCCCATAACAGGGATTTGATGAGCTAAACTTTTCACGAAAGGCATTTTGGTGTATTATAAGTTAAGTATGGGGAGGGATATATGTCGTTTAAATGGCGCAGAGGTTTCGGTTCAATGAGTCCTGAAAAACAGCGGGAAATAGCAAGTAAAGGAGGCAGGGCAGCCCATGAACAGGGTACCGCCCATGAGTGGACAGTTGAGGAAGCACGTGAGGCAGGTAGAAAGGGGGGCTTGGCTAGCCATCGTGGTAAGGGCAAGTCGAGTTCATCAATTCCAAAAATGATCTTTCCAGTCGCAGATGTTCAGGAAGATGACGATGCGCCCTATATTGATCCTGATCAACAATTGATTTAATTTTATCGTTCATTCGTTAAATAAAAAAGCTGACCAAGTGTCAGCGTTTATTTTTTTTGATCAAATTGCGGAGTAAACTTGCCAGGGCCTGTTTTCCATCTCTTTCTATTATCTTCCTGTTTATTTCTCCTTCCAGTTCATTAATGCCTTGGTTTAGAATATTTATCTCCATGCCCATTATCTTGAGGCAATCTCCGACAGTCATATTGCTGCTGGGAGTATCAACCTCTTCAGTTCTAGCGTCTGGCGGCAGTTCAATTTTTCTGGGTCGTCCAGGCTTTCTTTTGGGTGGATCAGGAACGGGCAAGGAAGGTGAGGCAGCCTCAACTACAGGAGGAATAAATTCAGCACTCTCGTCAATGCTAACTTCAGGTCGTATTTCATGACTGGTTAATACATTATCTGAAAAAGATTGCGATTCCAATCTTACTTGAACTTTGCCAGTTCCTTTTGTAAATATAAGGAAACCGGCCTCCTGAAGTTCATCAAGATATTGCCAAAAATCGGTGATATCACAATCCAGTTCTTCTGTCACTGTAGCAAGAATTGCTGCAGTGAAAGTAAATTCACCACCTTCATCCATATTTTTCTTGATAAAGTCAAAGAGTCTTGATGATTTATCACTTAAGTTAACATCATTTTCTGTAGATGAGCTGTGCAGAGTGTCTGTCACGGGCAGCTCCTTTTTAAACGAGCTTTGTATTTAATATCACATTCTTTAACATTTGTCTAGGTTACCGTTGACTATTTAAATTTTTCGATTATTATTGTTCTCAGTATCTAAAAAAAAGGGGGCTCCATGAGAGGATATACAACGAATTTTTCAGGGACAAAGCCTAATTTATCAAAAGATCATTCTTTTCAAGAAAATGTTAAAGTTCCAGCCTCTGTACCGGCGCCACAGAAGGAAGTACCAATTGGTGATGAAAAAATCTCAACACCACTCGAAACAAAAAAAACAGTCGCAATCGATGCTGATCCGAACATTAGTCAGTTTAATACTAAAGGATTGATGCGTTCTAAGGGTGGCCCTCCTGTCGGTGCTGGCGAGATAAGATCGGAGGAAGGATACTTTTGGATCAGGGTTGATCATACTGCACCGTATCCTGGTCAGCCGCGTAAACATTTTCCCGAAGATGAGATGATTGTCTTCACCAAAGGAATTGAACAAAAGGGCCAACTGAAACCATGTCTGGTCAAGAGGGTTCAACATGAGCTTGGGGTTCTGTATCAGATTATTGGTGGCGAGCGCCGCTGGAGAGCGGCCAAAAGGCTGAGCTGGTCTCATATTAAGACGGTATTTACGAATCCGGGCGATGACTACGAACAGTTTGAAGAAGCGGTAATTGATAACTTTGGAGGAGTGGTTCCGCCGCCGCTTGATGTCGCTGATTCTATCGCCAAATTATGGAATGCTCCGAAGTATCGCGATCTTTCTGATAGTATGAAAATTGAAGCAATGAGTGCAGTTTTTTGTCAGTCAGTGAGTTGGGTAAGATATCATCGCTCCTTGCTCATGCTTTGTCCATATGTCCGACGTCGTCTTGAAGTCGAGACACCAAAAAAAGAACGCATCAGCGTCTTAATGGGTGCATTTATTGCTGGTGTTCAGCAACCTGAAGAACAAATTCATCTTGCCGATACAGCAGTGGCGCAGAGTCTTAGTCTAAATCAGCTTAAAGAGTATGCTCGACGAAGAGCGGCCAGTGCTGGCTATATGATCGGCACCAGGGCCAGAAAGCCGGTTGATGATTATGATGAGTTTCAAACTTTTTTGCGTCGATTTGATGAAAAGTTGGCTTTATTGGTAACGATGGATCACCAGAGAATCAAGGAAATGTTTAAAAGACGTTCACCTGCAGAGAGAATTGAAATTCTGGACGTTATTAGAAAGAATGGTAATCGTCTCCTAAATATCCGTGATATTTTGAAAGAATTTAATGACGAAAGCAAATATAAATAGGCCTGGTTAATCCAGGCTTTTTCTTTTGACAATTAAGCAACAATAGATATAATATTTGGATTGTTCTTTAAAAAAGGAGGATTAATGGATCCTGAAAATATCAGTATTGATATACAAATGGAACAAGCAACTGAAATGGGCATGGTTGTCGCTAGTGAGGCAATGCAGAAGGTTGTTAAGCAGTTAAACCAAGTCGCAAAATTCAGATTTTATCCGGTATTATTAACTGGCGAAACCGGTGTTGGCAAACAGGAAGCAGCTCTGCATCTGCATCGAATGACGGAGATTATACATGCGAGAAGCCGAGAAAATAAAAGTGGGCAGTTTGTCGACATTCATTGTGGTGCTCTAGCCCAGAACTTACTTGAGTCAGAATTATTCGGTCATGTTCGGGGAGCATTTACCGGAGGAATTAGTGACAAACAAGGCCAACTTGAAGTTGCCCAGGGCGGCACTCTCTTTTTAGATGAAATTGGAGATGCAAATCCTGGTGTTCAAAAGAGGCTTCTAAAATTTCTGGATACCGGCGAAATTGTTACTGTTAGTTCAGTTAAAAAAAAAATAATAAGAACTCGAGACGTAACAGCAACTCATCGAGATTTACAAGCTCTAGTCTATAAAGGCAGGTTTAGGGAAGATCTTTATCAGCGCTTCAATACTTTCCCAATCTGTATTCCGCCATTGCGTGAAAGATTGAATGATATTGAACCACTGGTTGCTAACTGTATTGAGCGTTTCAATGATATGTATGGAACTCGCTTTGAAAGTGGATTATCACATCGAGTAATTACTAAAATCCAGGGCCATGATTGGCCTGGAAACATTAGGGAGCTATTTAACGTTATCGAAAGGTCCCTAATTCATAAAGGAAAGGGGGAATTAAGGCCCGAGGATATTATTTTCGCAAACGAATCTAGTGAAATTAGTGATATCGCAAAGGATAGACAACCTTCCCAGGGACAAGATGATATTAAAATTGGCGGACCATATACTTTGAGGCAAGTCAGAAAGGCCCACATAATCGGTGTACTTCAATCCTGCAACTATCATAAGAGCAATGCGACAAAGATTCTTGGTATCCCACGTTCAGCTCTTTATAGAGCATTGGAAAGAAACCGTATTCTGATTAAGAAAAATTCTTCCATTAATGAGACGAGAGTAATGGACGAAGAAACGCCAGGAATAGATAAACCAGATCCGGTTGCGGAAAAGCTTGGCTTATTGCCAAAAAATAGATCAATCATTAAAATTGATAATTAGTATTGGCTAAAATTAGGAGGATAGATATGAATCATCGTCTGCATTCTCCTGCTAGGAAAGTAATTGTCCTGGTTGTTGGAGCAGATTATATCGCTCTGACCAGCCGTATTGATCCGAATGTAATTTTCTGGGACATCAATTTGGCAAGCCAGGAAAAACCTATTCCTAGGGATGTTAAATATCTTTGGGTTTCGAAGCACGTTGATAAAAGGATCAAAGTCAATCTTTTGAGGCAAGCGGATGAACGTAAGGATATTACGACGTGGAAATGTGAGATTGGAGAGCTTTGCAAAAGAGTCTATCCATTCTGGGCATTTCCATGGAATCGTTCTCCACTCCATTCAGTTATGCCAGACCAGTCTGGTATCGACGAAGCTGTATACGTTGCGAACATTGAATTAACATCTACTGATCACGATGCGTTTCCGGCAGTTCTTAGGTGTCTTTCGTCTGTTGAAAAAATTACTTCAGAAAAGATTTATAGAGATTCTGAAAAAACGGATAAGGAATTAGACATTGAGAACAGACCCGGGTTGATAAAGCATTTAACCAGTGGCAGAGAGTCCAAGCGTATCAAAAAAGTAGAAGGCTTCAAGAAGAAACGACTGGCATTACTCAAGCAAATTGGTGAACGTCACCAGCACAGGGTAACCCAAACTAATAACACTTCTCAAGTTCAGCCTGTTCTGCAGGATGTTTTTCAAAGTTTGACCCCATTAGAAAGAAAGGTTTATCAGACTAAATTTGGCATCGCGAATGAAAATAGAGAACGGTCAATCAGTGAGGTTGCGAGCTTGTTTCTGCTAAGTGAGTTCGATGTTGCGGCAATAATAGCAAGAGTGTCTGAGAAGATTAAAGAAACTGTGGTTGAGCAAGTTGAGCAAGTTGAACCAGTTCAGCGGTCTGAAAATTTTACACCAAGTAAATTTGATGAAATTAGTATAGGCGAGTTCTAGGACTCGCTTTTTTTTGAAAATAAAAAAGGCTGCTTGCGCAGCCGGTCGGGAACCAATATTTACAGACCCAGTTGGGTCAATAAGTGCCTATATTTTGCTTGCTCGCTTCGGACTCGGTCAATTTCGGCATTTAGTCTTTCTATCTCCGCTTCGTGGTCTTTATTTTTATTATCAATTATTTTTTTGAGCTGTCCCAGCGTCGTTTTCTCATTAACACCGTTTAAACTTAAACCCTCAAAATCCAGCACTGATTCAGGTCGATCAGGTTCTTTTGCCGCTTCCTTTGGAGACTCGGTTGAATCGATTGGTCTAGATCGTTGTTTAGCAACTTTGGTCTTGGGGCGTTTTCGGGCCGGAAGTTCCGCCTTCTTCCCAAGTTCCGAGAACTTATTAATTGCCTCGTCGGTTAAGAGCCAGCTTCCCCTTTTTGTGCCGTAAGTGACCAGGCCCACTTTTTTCATCCGATTGATGTACGGCCCTGGGAAGTTGGTAAACTTTCTCCCGATACCGATAAAGCCAGCGATTTCGAGCTTACTGTCAGTAGTTAGGGTACTCAATCCTTCAAACAGAATCTGCGCTTCTCTTTTTGTGATGCCCAGCAATTTCAGGACTTCTTTTTCCCTTGCTTTTCTCGTATTTATAAAGTTTTTAATAATATCAAGTCGGTTTGGACGAGCCATAGGTGCCTCCTGGTTTTAAAGTGCGAATGCGCAGATTATATATACTCATGAATCCAATGTCAATACCTAGGGGCGGCGTTAGGGTTATTTAGTTATCCACTTTTGCGAGTGGAGATAAGTATTCTATAATGGGGGAAAGTGGTAATGAGTGGATAGAAGTGGGTAATCAGCTGTAACCCCATTCATGTTAATTGGTGAGTATAAACACAATTTGGATGGGAAAAAGCGTCTGGCCATTCCTTCGAAATTAAGAAAGGAACTCGGGGAAGGAGCGGTGATCACGAGAGGTCTTGATAACTGCTTATTCGTATTTCCTTTAAAGCATTGGAATCAGCTTGCTGAAAAGTTGAGCAGTATGCCTTTAGGCCAGCAGGATTCCCGTTCTTTTGCCAGGTTAATTCTATCCGGTGCTATGGAAGTCGAATTTGATAATTTGGGGCGGATCGTCATCCCGGAATATTTAAAAAATTACGCTGACTTGAAGAAAGTGGCTGTGATTGCCGGTTTATATACGAGATTAGAGATCTGGGACGAGGCTCGCTGGGCAACCTATAAAGAGAATTTAGAAAAGAATTCCGACAGCATTGCAGAGAAGCTGGGAGAATTAGGAATTTAATGCATATACCAGTTCTTTTAGATGAAGTTTTAAAATACCTGGACGTTCAGCCCGGGAAAATAATAATCGATGGGACGCTGGATGGAGGCGGCCACGCTTTTGCAATTGCCGAAAAAGTTACCCCAAATGGAAAAGTTTATGGCATTGAGGCAGATCCGGTCATGTTCCAGGAGATTACCCAGAAGATCGGTGAATCGCCCTATGCCGGACATATTATTCCAATTCACGACAGTTATGTGCATCTGGAAAGCGTCTGTGAACGCTATGGCGTGCAGCCTGATGGTATTTTATTCGACTTTGGGCTTTCATCTTGGCA
>ORMF012322238.1_pt1 | contig 10734 bp, 13 predicted proteins | sample 1779871 | NCBI WGS metagenome assembly ORMF01 (sample SAMEA104232316, study PRJEB22302) | groundwater metagenome | biome: forest; feature: aquifer; material: groundwater | place: USA | collected 2011-08-07 | depth 5.4 m
CGTGTGCTCTTCCGATCTTGCCGGCGCCGTTGCGAGGTGGTCAGATCGCCGTCGAGAGCGGGACCGGTCCCGGAAGGAGTGGTTCCGCGGCCATCGCGAGCTGGTCAGGTCACCGTCGAGAGCAGTCCACCTGACGATGTGAGCGGTCCAGAAGACTCGCGTGAGCTCGCCAGCTCGCGAAGAGAGCTCGGCAAGCTCGTGATGAGCGCTCGCAACATGTCACCAATCGAATTTCCGGCCGGCGCGAAGGACGCGCACGCCGTCCGGTTCCTTTCCTCGCGTCCATCACCGTTTCAGGAGTACCGCATGAACCAGAAACAGCTGTTGCAGGTCCAGTCGTTGCGTCGGTCCAAAGTGTTCCTCGACGACCATCCGAACGTCGCGGGCGCCTTGAACTCGACCAACGCCAAACGGCGGCTCGACGCTTCCGTGGCGCGCCCCGGCCCCACGGTGGTCGAGCCGGACACCCGGCTCCGCGAAACGCGGGGCGAGGGCGGCCGCCGCAAGCAGCTCGAACGTGAGCTGCGAGTCGATCACATGAGCCCGATCGCGGAGTTCGCCCGCGCGCAGCTCAGGGGATCGCCCCACTTCGCGGCGCTCACGCCCGCCGCGAGCAGGCTCGTGGGTGAACGACTCGTCAACTCGGCCCTCTCCATGGCCGACGCCGCCGAGCCGTACACGGCGCAGTTCACCGAGGCGCAGTTTCCGGCGGACTTCCTCGCCCAGCTGCGTACGGCAGCGAAGGAAGTGCTTCACTCCATCGACACGAAGGCCAAGAAGCAGGGCCAGCGCGCCGGTGCGACGAAGCGGATCGACAGCGCGATCGCGGAGGGCAGGACGGCCATCCAAGCGCTCAAGCCGGTGGTCAAGCGCGCACTGCGCAACGACGACGCACTGCTCGCCGAGTGGCGGTCGGCCCATCGCATCGTGAAGAAGGCCGTCCGGCCGGCGGTCGGTGCCGAAGCCGCGACGCCGGCCACGAACCCGAGCCCGGAGGTGAAAGCCGCGTGAACCCTGGCGGCAACTGACAACTGAAGCATGAAGCGCTCCGCGCGCGAACGGCCGCCTGCACCCTGGGCGGCCGTTCGCGTTGCGGTCGCTTCGCCTGGGTTTCCGCGACGTGTGGCACTGCCATCCTCGACCGGTGCACCGGTGATGCGGTGTTTCGCGAACCTCTCCGCTCTTCCCGCACGCCGCGTCATCCGCCGCCTGACTGACAAGCGGCTGCACGCCCCCGATCTTGTCTCCGTCACAGCACGCCGGGCGAAGGAACACCATGATGCGGCGTCAGGGCACACATCTCCTCCTCACCAGCGACGCCTCCGCGCGTCGCGAGTCCCGCGGCGGCGCGCACGCCGCCGGGACGCTCGGCGACTCGCTCTTCTGCGCGTACGCGCATCCGGCCTTCCCGCCGCTTCCGGCGTGGCGACCGAATGACGATCCATACTGACGCTCGATTGTTCGAGCAGGAGTTGAAAATGCGAACCGATCTCGACCTGGTGAAAGATGTGACCGAAGAACTGAAGTGGGAGCCGAGCATCGATGAGAAGGAAATCGGCGTCGCGGTGGGCGACGGAGTCGTGACGCTCACCGGCAAGGTGCCGAGTTATGCCCAGAAGTTCGCCGCCGAGCGCGCGGTGGAGCGCGTGAGCGGCGTGCGCGCCCTGGCCGACGAGCTGGAGGTGAGGCTCCCGGGGGCGCTGGCGCGCAGCGATACGGACGTCGCGCTCGCCGCGGCCAACGCGCTGAAGTGGGACACCGAGGTGCCGGACGACAAGATCAAGACCAAAGTCGTGAACGGCTGGGTGACGCTCGAGGGACACGTGGAGTGGTATTTCCAGAAGGCGGCCGCGGAGCGCGCCGTGCGCTTCCTCACGGGCGTGAAGGGCGTGACGAACCTCATCGCGCTCAGCCCGAAGGTGTCGCCGACGGATGTGATGAAGCGGATCGAGGACGCCATCAAGCGGAGCGCGGAGCTCGACGCCAAGCGCATCTCCGTCGAGGCCGAGGGGAGCAAGGTGACGCTACGCGGCACGGTCCGTTCGTGGGCCGAGCGCCAGGAGGCCGAGCGGGCGGCCTGGGCGGTCAGCGGCGTGACCCAGGTGGAAGACAAGATTGTCATAAAGACCTGAGTGGCTCGGGCTGCTGCGCGACGCGCACGTCGTCGCCGCGCAGCAGCTCCGTTCCCGCTCGGCGTTTCACCTTGCATCGAGGAGAAGAAGGCGATGATCGCGAAAGACCTGATGACGGCACAACCGTTCGCCGTCGCCGCGTCGGCGAGCCTGCAGAACGCGGCGGAGCTCATGCGCGCACACGATGTGGGAATGATCCCCGTGGTGCACGACCTGCAGACACGCGCGCTCGTTGGCGTGCTCACCGACCGCGACATTGCGATCCGCTGCGTCGCGAAGGGGCACCAGCCGGATGGTTTCGTGGCAGCCTACATGACCGGGGATCCGCTGGCGACGGTGCGCGCCGAGTCGCCCGTCGAGGAGGTCGTGCAGTTGATGGAGTGGGCGCGCGTACGACGGATCCCCGTCGTCGACGGGTCCAACCGTCTCGTGGGGATCGTCGCGCTGGCCGACATCGTCCGCGGGCTCGGCAAGCGGGAGCCCAACACGGTGGAGGAAGTGCTCGAGCGCGTGTCGGAAGCATCGCACGCGCTCACGTCATGATCCTGACATCGTCGGCGTTCGCGCACCACGGAGCGATCCCGGAGCGCTACGGTTGCGACGGCGAGGACGTCTCGCCACCGCTGTCATGGACCGGCGTGCCGGGCGGGACGAAGAGCCTCGTCCTCATCGTTGACGATCCCGACGCTCCCGATCCCGCCGCGCCGGAGAGGACCTGGGTGCACTGGGTGCTCTACAACATTCCGCCAGGCACGCTCGGCATTCCCGAAGGCGCGAAGGCGCTTCCCGCCGGCGCGCGACCGGGCGTGAACGACTGGAAGCGCACCGGGTACGGCGGACCCTGTCCGCCGATTGGGCGGCATCGCTACTTCCACAAGTTGTATGCGCTCGGGACCATGCTCGATGGCTTGAGCAACCCCACGAAGATCGCTGTCGAAGAGGCCATGAAGGGCCACATCCTCGCCAAGGCGGAACTCGTCGGCACCTACCAGCGATGACGGCTCCGGGGCGGCCGTCCGCGTTAAGGCCGCATCGCCTAGATTCCAGCAATGACCCGCATCGCCATCCTCGACCCGTTCTCCGGCATCGCCGGCGACATGACGCTCGGCGCCCTGCTCGACCTCGGGCTCGACGCCGAGTGGCTCCGCGCCCTTCCTGCCGCACTCGGCCTCGACGGTGTCGCGGTGCGTATCGATCGCGTGAAGCGCGGCGAGATCGCCAGCTGGAAAGTCGACTTCGACATCCCGCCCCAACCGCACGGCCGCCACCTCAAGCACCTGAAGGCGATCGTCGACGCCTGCGCCGCGCCTGACGATGTGAAGCGCCGCGCCAACGCCGCCTTCGAGGCGATCGCTGCCATCGAAGCCGCGATTCACGGCACGTCGGTGGAGAAAGTCCACCTGCACGAGGTCGGCGCGGTGGATGCGATCATCGACATCATTGGCTCCATCTGGGGTTTCCATCTGCTCGGTGTCGAGCGCGTGTACTGCGGCACTATCGCACTCGGCGACGGTTTCGTGGACGCCGCGCACGGGCGCCTCGCGGTACCGGTGCCGGCCACGCTGAGGCTGCTCGAAGGGCTCAACGTTCGCCCAGGACCGGAACAGAGCGGGGAACTCACCACCCCCACCGGAGCCGCACTCGTCAAGGTGCTCTCCAGCGGGCCAACGCCTCCGCTCTACCGTCCGCTGAAGAGCGGCTACGGCGCCGGCACCAAGGATCCCGCCGGCCGCGCCAACGTTCTCCGCGTCATCCTCGCCGAACTCGACGAGGAGCCCGATATCGAGACGCTCGAACTCCTCGCCGCCGACATCGACGACATGAGCGGTGAGTACCTCGCTTGCGCCGCCGACCTCCTGCGCGACGCGGGCGCGCTCGACGTCACGCTCCTCCAGACCCTGATGAAGAAGGGGCGCCCTGGCATTCGCATCGAGGTGCTGTGCGGGCCGGAGGATGCGCGGCGTCTCGAAGACCAACTCCTGCGGGAGAGCACGACGATCGGCGTTCGCCGCACGACTGTTTCACGCAGGGCGCTGCCGCGCGCGGTGCGCACGATCGAGGTGTTTGGCCACTCCGTGTCGCTCAAGACGGTCTCACTGCCCGGCGGAGTCGAACGGGCGAAAGCCGAGTATGAGGACATCCGCCGCGTGGCCGCGGCCACGGGTCGCTCGACGTCGGAGATTCTGGAAGTGGTGGCCAGGCTCTCCTGAACCGCGCAGGCGCGTGCACGCCGCACGCGGATCGGAAGTCATTGCAACCGATTGACTTCCCCCTCTAGCCTTGATAACTTACATCAATGGTCAGAGTCGCTCGTGTCCACCCCGGAAGCATCGCCGAAGAACTGGGGATCACCCCGGGCACCGAGCTTCTGACCGTCAACGGTCGGGCGCTCGAGGATTTCCTCGATTGGGAGTTCCTGACCGCCGACGACGAGCTCGAGATCGAGGCCGTTCTGGCCGGCGGGGAGCGCGTCGTGTTCGACATCGAGCGCCCCGAAAACGAGTCGATGGGGCTCGAGCTTGAGCCGCCGACCGTGCGCCGCTGCGCCAACCGGTGCGAGTTCTGCTTCGTCGAGGGACTCCCGAAAGGGCTGCGCCGTCCGCTGTACATTCGCGACGACGACTACCGCCTGTCGTTCGCCTACGGAAACTTCGCGACGCTCTCGAACGTGAAGGAGCGCGACATCGCGCGGATCCTCGAGTACCGTCTCTCGCCGCTCTACGTGTCGGTGCACGCCACGCCGTGGGAAGCGCGCAGGAAGCTGCTCAACAATCCCAAAGTCCCGAACATCCTCGAGCAGCTCACCCGGCTGTCCGAGGGCGGGATCCAGTTCCATGGGCAGATGGTCATCGTGCCGGGCCTCAACGACGGCGACGTGCTCGAAGAGTCGCTCACCGACCTCTGGAACATGGGCGAGGCGTGTCTCTCGGTCGCGCTTGTTCCGGTGGGGCTCACGCAGTTCTCGCATCTCTATTCGGGTGAGTCGATGAACCGCGAGAATGCGGTGCGGCTCCTCGACACCGCCGAGCGGTGGGGAGAGCGGAGCCGTCGCGAGCGCGGCGAGATGTGGGTCGTCGGCTCGGACGAGCTCTACCTGCTGGCCGGCCGCGAACTCCCGGGACCCGGGTTCTACGGTGACTACTCGCAGATCGAAAATGGCGTCGGTTCGGTGACTGCGCTGCGGGAACGCGTCGCCGAGGGTCTTTCCCGGCTTCCTCGGCTCGACGGCAGGACCATCGGTGTCGTCACAGGGATGTCGATGGCCCCGCTGATGCCGCCGCTGCTGGAACAACTGGCGGGCGCCACCGGTGCCCGCTTCGAACTCATCCCGACGACCAACTCGCTCTTCGGGCCCACGACCACCACCGCAGGCCTCCTGGTGGGCGCCGACATCCGTCGCGCTCTCGATGGCCGCACCGACCTGGACCTCGCCCTGATTCCCGCCGAAACGATCAACGAAAACGGCCTCTTTCTCGACGACGAGGCGTTCGTCACCGTGCGCGAATCGTTCGCGATGCCCGTGTATCCTTCGTACGACTTCATCGACGTGCTTGAACTCGAAGTCTCGCCATCCCAGGTGGCCGCGCACGAAGTGGGGATCGCGTGAGTCTCCCCGTCGTCGCCCTCATCGGGCGCCCGAACACCGGCAAGTCGTCGCTGTTCAATCGCATCGTCGGCAACGACACGGCGATCGTCAGCGACGAGGCCGGGACCACGCGCGACCGGCACTTCACCCGTGCGGAATGGAACGGGCGCGCGTTCTGGCCCGTCGCCACCGGCGGGTTGCGCGAGGATTCGGACCTGCCGATGGACCTCGAAATCCGCGCTCAGGTGCTCGAGGCCATCTCCGAGGCCGACCTGCTGCTGCTCGTCCTTGATGCGCAGGTTGGCGTGCATCCCAGCGACTGGCGCGTCGTGGAGCTGCTTCGCGAATCGGGAAAGCCGTGGATGGTCGTCGCCAACAAGGTCGACGACCCGAAAAGCACTGACTTCTACGAGTTCTACAAGCTGGGCGCCGGCGACCCGCATCCGGTGTCGGCCACCAACGGCAAGAACTCGGGCGACCTGCTCGACGCGGTCGTCAAGCAGCTGCCGCCGCCGGCTGATGACGAGTTCGCGAAGGACCTGCGGGTGGCGGTGGTCGGGCGGCCGAACGTCGGCAAGTCGTCGTTCATCAACAAGCTGCTCGGTGAACACCGGCTCGGCGTGAACGAAGATGCGGGCACGACCCCCGCAGCGCAAGAATCGACCTTCGAAGCGCAGCAGCGCGAGATCGCCCACCTGGAAAAGTACGTCGAGCGCTTCCGCGCCAAGGCCACCAAGGCGCGCCAGGCGCAAAGCCGCCTCAAGGCGCTCGAACGCATGGAACGCATCGCCGCGGCCCACGTCGATACGCCCTTCACCTTCCACGGCCGCCGGATCATCTTCGTCGACACGGCCGGGTTGCGCCGTCAGTCGAAGGTGGAGGACGGCATCGAGTTCTACTCCGCGCTCCGCACGCGCCGGGCGATCGACCGGTCGGACATCTGCATTCTGATGATCGACGCGACGGTGGGGCTGCATAATCAGGACCTCAAGATCGCCAACCTGGCATGGGAAGCGGGGCGGGGCATCATCGTCGTCGTGAACAAGTGGGACATCAAGGAAGAGAAGGACGACAAGACCGCGGCAAAATTCCAGAAGGAGTGCGCCGAAAAGGCGCCGTTCTTCAAGTTCGTTCCCTTCCTTTTCACGTCGGCCGTCACCGGGCAGCGCGTGACGAAGGTGCTCGACCTGATCTCCGAGGTGGACGCCGAGCGTCACAAGCGCATCTCGACGTCACAGGTGAACGACGCGCTGCAGCAGCTGCTCGCCCGCCGCCAGCCGCCGCAGGCCGCCGGCAATGAAGTAAAGCTCAGCTACGCGACGCAGGTGGAGACCAGCCCGCCGGCGATCGCCGTGTTCGGCAATCACCCGGAGCTGGTGCAGGAACATTACGTGCGCTATCTGCACAACGGCTTCCGCGAGTTCTGGGGCTTCACGGGGAATCCGCTGCGGATTCTTCTCCGGCGAAAGAACGTCGCGAACTGAACTGCACTGAACTGAACGCCTCATGACGCCTGCTCTCGGCCTGCCCATCGCCTACCTCGCGGGATCCGTTCCGGCGGCGTATCTCGCCGGGCGGATGCTGAAAGGGATCGATCTGCGCACGGTGGGCTCGGGCAACCTCGGGGCCACCAACGTCTATCGCACGCTGGGCTGGAAGGCGGCGCTCGTGGTCTTTCTCGTGGACTTCGCGAAGGGCGCCCTGCCGGTGTTCTGGCTGCCGCGCCTCCTCGGAGAGCTGTCCCGGGGCAGCGATGCGTTCCTGTGGTGGTCGCTGGCGTTCGGCGCGATGACCATTCTCGGGCATTCGAAGTCCATCTTCCTTTTGTGGCGCGGAGGGGGCAAGGGCGTCGCGACGGCGGCGGGGGTATTCCTCGCCCTGGCGCCGGGACCCGTGGCATCGGCGCTCGTGGTGTTCGCGTTCGTGCTCTGGGCGAGCGGCTACGTGTCGCTCAGCTCGCTGATGGCTTCTGCCGTCCTGCCGCTGTTCCTGTACTTCGATCGCGGAGCGACGGCCGTGTTCTGGAGCAGCGTGGTGATCTGCGTGTTCGTCTTCTGGACGCATCGCGCGAACATCGGGCGGCTGCGCAGCGGCACCGAGCACCGGTTCGGCCTCAAGAAGGAGGGCTCCACATGAAGTGTGCCGTGGTGGGTGCCGGCGCGTGGGGCACGGCGCTGGCCAACCTGCTGGTGGACAATGGTCATGAGGTGATGCTCTGGGCCCACGAACCGGATGTCGCCGACGCGATCAACTCGGGACATGGGAATCCGCGATTCCTGCCCGGGGCGCCGCTGCGATCCGAACTGCGGGCGACTGCCGACAAGCAGACGGCCGTCACCGGCGCCGAGCTGATCGTGTTCGCCGCGCCATCGCACGTCCTGCGCGACGTGGCTGGTCACGCGCGCGCGTGGGCGTTGCCGGATGCGACGCTCGTCGTGGCGACGAAAGGGATCGAGCGTGGCCGGCTCGCGCTGATGACCGACGTGGTTGCCGAGGAGATGGTCAACGCCGCCGTCGTCGCGTTCTCGGGCCCGAGCTTCGCCTCGGAGGTCGCGGCCCGCCTGCCCACGGCGATCGTCGCGGCGAGCAAGATGCCGAAGGCGGCTCTGGCGGCGCAGCAGGCCTTCAGTTCGCCGAGCTTTCGCGTGTACACGCAGGACGACGTGATCGGCGTCGAACTCGGCGGTGCCCTGAAGAACGTGATGGCCGTCGCGACGGGCATCAGCGACGGGCTCGGGCTGGGGTTCAACGCGCGCGCCGCGCTCATCACCCGGGGACTCGCCGAGATGATGCGTCTCGGCGTGAAGCTCGGCGCGCAGCAGGCGACGTTCGCCGGACTTGCCGGGGTCGGCGACCTGGTCCTCACGTGCACGGGCGCGCTCAGCCGCAATCGCACCGTCGGCCTCGAAATCGGCCGCGGCGCGACGTTGCGTGAAGTACTTGCCGGCCGTGAAACGGTCGCCGAAGGCGTCGTGACGACGGAGAGCGCAATGGAACTCGCCGAACGGGAGGGCATCGAGATGCCGATCGTGAATGCGGTGCACCGGATACTCTTCGAACGTCAGCCAGCGCGGTGGGCGCTCGTGGAGCTGATGACGCGAGAGCTGCGCCAGGAGCAGGACTGATGGCCAGCCGTGCCGCCGAGCGCCCCGAGCCGGTGCAGGAGTTCTTCTCCATCGGTGAAGTGTGCGAACTCACCGAACTCAAGCCGCACGTGCTCCGCTACTGGGAAAGTCAGTTCAAGTTCCTGAGCCCGGCCAAGAATCGGTCGGGGAACCGCGTGTACCAGCGCCGGGAAATCGAGATGGTGCAGCTCGTGAAACATCTCCTGTACGGCGAAAAATACACGATCGAAGGTGCGCGCCAGAAACTCGACGAGTTCCGGAAGGTCGGCGGCATCAAGCCCGCCGCGCGTACGGGGCTCGACGCGGAGACCATCCAGCTGGTCGAGCAGGACCTCCGCGAAATTCTGGGCATCCTGGAAGGGGACGCAACCTGATGCGCGTGCTGTGCAGCAACGACGACGGAATTCTCGCGCACGGTCTCGCCTGCCTCGAGCGCGCGGCCGGGCCGCTCGGCGACGTCTACGTCGTGGCGCCGGACCGCGAACAGAGCGCGACGAGTCATTCACTGACGCTCCATCACCCGCTGCGCCCGGTGCAACTCGGCGAGCGTCGGTGGCAGGTGGACGGGACCCCCACCGATTGTGTGATGCTCGCGATCGAGGCGTTGCTCCCCGCACGCCCCGATTTCGTGCTGAGCGGAATCAACCATGGCCCGAACATGGGTGAGGACGTGCTCTACTCGGGCACGGTCGCCGCCGCGATGGAGGGGCTCGCGCTCGGCGTGCCGTCCATCGCCGTGAGCTACGCGGGACGGCTGATGCGAGCCGACGAGTCGCCGCTCGACGATCAGGTGGAAACGCTGGCGAAATTGCTCGCTCACCTGACGTCGCTTCCCGGGTTTCCCCCGCACACACTGTTCAACGTGAACCTGCCGCCGATTCCGTCCGCGGCGGTGAAGGGCGTCCGGCTGACGCGGCTGGGTCGCCGGACGTTTTCCGATTCCATTGCCAAAATGAAGGACCCGTGGGGGCGCCCGATCTTCTGGATCGGCGGCGGTAGCGTGACGTGGAGTGCGGAGGAGGGCACCGACATCAGCGCCGTGCGCGAAGGCTACATCTCGGTCACGCCGCTGCATCTGGACATCACGTCGCATTCCCGCCTCGACGATTCGGAGACGTGGTGGAAAGCCCCGTAGGCCGCCAGTATGGCGGCGCGCGAAAGCGCCTCGTCGAGGAGCTGGGTTCGAAGGGCGTTCGCGATCTCGCCGTGTTGCGCGCGATCGACCTCACGCCGCGCCACCTCTTCGTGCCGACGGGCGTGCAGCACCGCGCCTACGACGATGCGCCGCTGCCCATCGGAAATGGACAGACGATCAGCCAGCCCTCCGTGCACGCGCAGTACCTCCAGACGCTCCAGTTGCAGGGCACGGAAAAGGTGCTCGAGATCGGCACGGGCTCCGGATACCAGACCGTGCTGCTCGCGCACCTCGTGGGCCAGGTGTTCAGCGTCGAGCGCATAGCGCCGCTGCTCGAGCGGGCGCGAGCGGTGATTGCCCAGTGCGGCGTGCCGAACGTGTCGCTGCTGCTTGGTGACGGTACGTACGGGTGGAAGGCCTTTGCTCCGTACGACGCGATCCTCGTCGGTGCGGCATCGCCCGAGGTGCCCCAGCCGCTGCTCGACCAGCTGGCCGACGGCGGGCGCCTGCTCATCCCCGTAGGAAGTCGCGGTGAACAGCACCTCCTCCTGATCACGCGACACGGTGACGCGTTCGAGCGAAAGGAGCTTACGCCGGTGCGCTTCGTGCCGCTGGTTGGAGATCACGGGTGGGCGAACTAACCGCGCGCGCAGGGCAGGTCCAACACCGACTGCGCGTGGTGGGACGGGTGCAGGGGGTCGGGTTCCGCTGGTTCGCCTGCGACGTCGCGCAGCAGCTCGTGGTCGCCGGATGGAC
>ORMF010318954.1_pt1 | contig 10729 bp, 9 predicted proteins | sample 1779871 | NCBI WGS metagenome assembly ORMF01 (sample SAMEA104232316, study PRJEB22302) | groundwater metagenome | biome: forest; feature: aquifer; material: groundwater | place: USA | collected 2011-08-07 | depth 5.4 m
ACTCTGCGCGATCTCATTCTCATGATGCGGGAAGATGAGGTCACGGCCGCCGCCGTGGATGTCGAACGTGTCGCCGAGGTATTTACGGCTCATCGCCGAGCATTCGATGTGCCAGCCGGGCCGGCCGGCGCCCCACGGGCTGGGCCAGGAGGGCTCGCCGGGCTTGGCCGCCTTCCATAGGGCAAAATCCAGCGCGTCGCGTTTTTTCTCGTTTTTTTCTATACGGACGTTCTGAAGCATCATCTCCTTGTTCTGATGCGACAGCTTGCCGTAGCCCTCGAAGCTGGCCACGCCGTAATACACGTCCCCGCCGCTGGCGTAGGCGTGGCCGCTTTGGATTAAAAACTCTATCAGCGCGCCCATCTCGGGGATGTGCGCGGTCGCCTTCGGCTCACGGTCCGGTTCGCGTATCCCCAGCGCCCGCAAATCAGCTTTATAGGCCTCAAAATATTTTTCGGTGACCTCGCGCGCCCCGATCGCCAGATCGTCTTGTCCGCTCTTTTTAGCCTTTTCTATAATCTTATCGTCAACGTCCGTGACGTTTCTGACGAACGTCACGCCGTAGCCCGAATACTCAAAATAGTTACGCATCACCTCAAAGACATAGGCCGAACGCAGATGGCCGATATGTGGCTCATCATAGACGGTGGGTCCGCAGACGTACATACGCACCTTTTCCGGTTCTAGCGGGATGAAAGGCTCTTTGGTTTTGGACTGCGAGTTGTGGATTTTAAGTGTCATGGGGCGCGGCGTCCACTGGCGGTGACGGGCAGGTCGGGCGGTTCAATTTTTCTTTTGCTTTTTATCGTCCGCGCCGAAGTCTTTAAGCTCATTTTCTATGTTGTCGATTTCGCGCTGCAGTTTGTCAAGCGCCTGCGTGAGCGGGTCCGGCAGGTTGGTATGGTCCAGGCTGATACCCTGGATTTTTTTGCCCTCGCGGCGCGTGATGCGTCCCGGCACGCCGACCACGGTCGAGTTCGCCGGCACGTCCCGTATCACCACCGCGTTCGCGCCAACGCTCACGTTGTCGCCGATGCTTATGTCCCCCAAGATCTTGGCGCCGGTGCCGACGACAACGTTGTTGCCCAGCGTCGGATGCCGTTTGCCCTTTTGCTTGCCTGTGCCACCGAGAGTGACTCCCTGGAACAGCGTGACGTTGTCCCCCAGCACCGAGGTCTCACCGATCACCACCCCCATGCCATGGTCGATGAACAGCCCCTTGCCCAGCGTCGCTCCCGGGTGTATCTCTATGCCTGTGAGAAAGCGCCCCGTCTGAGAGATCAGGCGCGCAAAAAACAGCAGCTTGAGTCCGTAGAAAAAATGTGACAGGCGGTAATAAAACAGCGCGTGAAGGCCTGGGTAGCTGAAGATGATGGAAAGGTCGCCTGTGGCCGCGGGATCACGCTCGAGCGTGGCCTTGATTTCTTCGCTGAAGAAAAGCTTGTAAACAGCGATCTTCAGAACCAGATAGGTCAAGAAAAGCGCACTCAGCGCCTGCGGCACGTTCATCCGGCCCTCCTTGCGCCTTTTTTTAGCGGCGCCACGGCGGCCACCGCGTAGCAGGCGATGGCCTGTTTTTTGCCCACAGCGCCGAAGCCCTCGTTGGTCTTGGCCTTGACGCTGACGGCTGTCACGTCCAGGCCGAGCGCGGCGGCTATGTTCTGCCTCATCTTTTGCCTGTAGACCGCGAGCTTGGGCGCCTCGGTTATCACCGTCGAATCGATGTGCGTCACCTGCAATCTTTGGGCGGCCAGCAGACCTTTGATTTTTTTTAGGAACAAGCGGCTGTCCGCGTTTTTAAAACGCGCGTCGGTGTCCGGAAAATGATCACCCAGGTCACCTTGCCCCAGCGCGCCGAGCAGCGCGTCCGCGATAGCGTGAAACAACGCGTCGCCGTCCGAATGCCCGGCCAGTCCCTTGGAAAACGGCAGCTCAACGCCGCCCAAAACCAGCCGCCTGCCTTTTTTAAGCGCATGGATGTCATACCCAAAGCCGACGCGCACGCCTACAGCCCCTTCCTCTTTTTCAAATAAAACTCAGCCAAATCTTTGTCTGCCCGTGTGGTTATTTTAATATTTTTGGCGTCTCCGGGAACGACTTTTATATCCACGCCCGAACCGTCGAACAGCGCCGCCTCATCGGTGAAGCGCAGCGCGCCGGCCCCCAGGCGCCGGTACCGGTCCAGAAGAACCTTTTTCCTGAAGACCTGCGGCGTCTGGGCCAGGAATATCTCCTCCCTGTTCAGTGTGCCGCGCACGATCAGGCTTTTTATCTTCACTTTCTTGACAGTCGCCGTAGCAGGCAGCGCGCAGATGGCCGCGCCGGTTCTGCGAGCGGCGGCCAACAATCGCTGCACCAGCGCCTGTGTCAAAAAGGGACGGGCCGCGTCATGCACCAACAACCACTGACTATGCTTTGACGCTGAGACCGCCGCGTTTCTCACCGACTCCGAGCGCGTCTTGCCGCCGGCCACCACCTGCACGGCGCCGAGCCGGTTCCTGGCCAGCAAACGCCGGGCGCTTTGCATTTGCCGCGGGTGCACGGCCAAAATAATCTCGGAGAAAGTAAAACTCTTTTTCAGGCTCTGGAGCGTGTGCACTAAAAGAGGTTTACCGGATAACCGGACGAACGGCTTAGGTGTCTTGGAGCCCAGGCGCTTGCCGCTGCCGGCCGCCGGGACTATGGCCGCAACCTTCATTTACGCGGTAGGGCCTGAATTAGCCCTGTCCGTTTCAAGTTTGGCGAAAATCATGCGCCCCGCGGCGGTTTGAAGCACCGATGTCACCAGTACACGCTGGTTGTTGCCCACCTGGCGCTTGGCGTTGTCCACGACCACCATCGTGCCGTCATCGAGATAGCCTATGGCCTGATTGTGCTCCTTGCCTTCTTTGATCAGACGCACATCCATAGTCTCTCCCGGCAGCACCACCGGCCTCAGCGCGGCGGCCAGGTCGTTGATGTTCAGTATCGAGACGCCCTGTATCTCGGCAATCTTGTTCAGGTTGAAATCATTGGTCATAATTTTGGCACCCAGCACCTTGGCCAGAGCCACGAGTTTTTCGTCCACACCGTGGGCCTCGACAACGTCTTCGTCGTGGATTTTAAAGGGTACGTTGGCCGCTTTCAGTTTATTCAAAATGTCCAGACCGCGACGGCCGCGGTTACGCTTGAGCGAGTCCTGAGAGTCGGACAGCTGTTGCAACTCCTTGAGAACGAAACGGGGGATAATGAATCGGCCTTCGATGAACTTGGTCTGGCAGATATCGAAGATGCGGCCGTCGATGATGGCGCTGGTATCCAAAATCATCACGGCGTCCTTTTGGTCCTGCCGCTCAAATTTGACGTACGGCACGATCAGATTGAACTCGTCGCGGCCGCGCATAGAGAAGATCATGCCCAGATAGGACAGGATGACTACCAGCACCAGCTTCAGCGTCGAGGCGTAACCGGGGTCCATATGAATGAGGTCGATGGCGCCGGTAAGGAAGCGCGAAATGAACAGCGCCAAGAGCAGGCCGAACACGGCCGCGCTCAGGCCTCTCAGAGACACCTTGCCCAGGGCGTACTCCACCAGCACGATCAGAGTGGCCAGCAACACGCCGGCGCCAGCGCCGGCGATGCCGGCATACGGCCAGGCGAAGTCGTACCCACGGCCCAATTGATACCCCAGCACCATGCACAGCAGAATGAATAACGTGCGCAGAAATTTAAAAGTCACTGTGGGTGTCCTTTAGCTTTTTTTGAACAGCTTCCAGGGGTGCGCCTTGAGGTCTTTAACCATCGCCTCGATGTCTTTGGCTATCGCGTCGTTGGTCAAAAGCCGGCCGATGGTTCCTTCGCCGTCACGCAGGCGCGCCAGCACGATGCGCGCCGAGGCGGAGGACTCCTTCAGGTCTTCGCTCACCTGCATGAGGTTGTTCGTAAAACGATCGGCACCGCGAAACGCGCCCCTCACGGTTTTCCTGAATTCGGGGTCAGCCACGACTTCGTTGATGCTGTCCATGGTAAGTTCGATTTTATTGATGAGCCGGTTGCCCGACTCGGTGACCTTTTCCATGACCACCGGCGTTTTGCCTATCAGCGTGCCGCCGTCTCCCAGCGTTTTGGCTCCGCTGGTGCCAGGTAAAATCTCGACGTACTTTTCGCCAAGCAGGCCGAGGCTGTTGATGCGCACTTCGGCGTCTTCCTCTATATAGGCGCCCTGCTCTATCCAGGAGATGATCTCGACCTGCGTCTGCGCCTGCGCGTTACGCACCACGCGTATCTCCTTCACTTCACCGACGTTGACGCCGGCCAGGCGCACCGGGGAGCCGTTGTCGATGCCGCTCACAAAACCGAAGATGAAGCGCACCGTATACCCCGGCTTCAGAGAAAAATCACCGGTTTTCAGCACCAGCCCGATCAGTACGGCTATCGACACCAGGACAAAGACACCCAGTTTAAATTCAAGTCCGGCCTTTTTCATCCCTCTACAGACCTCCTGTCCCCTTTAATAGTTAACATGTAAACACGTTTCATTCAAAGCTTTTAAAATTAATGTCCGTGATGGGCCCGTTGGCCGAGCCGGTGATGAACTGCCGCACCACCGGATTGGTGGAATTCCTGATCTGGTCGGGAGTGCCGCTCTCGATGATCTTGCCCTGGTACATCATCGCGATGCGCGTGCCGACCTTGTAGGCGCTGACCATGTCATGTGTGACCAATACAGCCGTCACCTTGATCCTATCGTGCAGCTCGATGATCAGGTTGTTGATCGCGTCGGCCATGATCGGGTCCAATCCCGTCGTCGGCTCATCGTAAAGCAGTATCTCAGGCCTGATACAAATCGCGCGCGCCAGCGCCACCCTCTTTTTCATGCCGCCCGACAGCGCCGCGGGCTTCAAGTCCTGTATGCCTTTGAGCCCCACCAGCTCCAGAGACTCTTCCACGCGCTCATAAATCGCTCGTGGACTCAATCGGGTATGCTCGATCAGCGCGAAACCGACGTTCTCGCCGACGGTCAACGAATCAAACAGAGCGGCGGCCTGAAACAGCATGCCGAAACGCATGCGCAGTTGGGCCATCTGCTTCGACGAAAGCCCCGCCACGTTGAGACCGTCGACCAGGAGGTGCCCCTGATCGGGTTTCAAAATGCCTATCAAGTGCTTCAGGAAAACGCTTTTGCCGCAACCGGACCTGCCGATAATCACCAACGTCTCACCTTTTTCTATGGTCAGGTCGAGGTGGTTCAGCACCATTTGACTGTTGAACGACTTCGTGACGTTGACGGCCTCGATCATCGCCATGGGGCTAATCGATGAAATAAAACAGTACGGTGAATAGCGCGTCGAAGGCAATGATCAGTATAAACGAGGTCACGACCGCGCGCGTGGTGGCGCGGCCCACGCCTTCGGCCCCGCCTTCGACGCGCAGGCCCTCGTAACAGGAGACAATGCAAATGATAATGGCGAAAACCAGCGACTTGAAAAGGCCGGTGAAGATGTCTTTCAGCATCAGCGGCAGGAAGGTCATCTTCACATAAAGCGCGTGCGAGAGGCCGAGCTTGTAAACCGAGACCAGGTACCCACCGACAATGCCGATAAAGTCCGCGTACACCGTGAGTATGGGCAGCATCGTGAATAGCGCGATAAATCGCGGCGCCACCAGGTACTTGATAGGCGGCGTCGCCAGCGCCTCGAGCGCGTCGATCTGCTCGGTGACCTTCATGCTGCCCAGCTCGGCGGCTATCGAGGCGCCGACGCGGCCGGCCACCACCAGCGCGGTGAGCACAGGCGCGATCTCGCGCGTGATCGATATCGACACCAGGCTCGGGATGTACATCTCGGCGTTGACTTTGAGCATCTGATAGGCGCTTTGGAACGCGATGACCACGCCTATGAAAAAACTGGTCAGTGTCGCGATAGGGAGCGAATCCAGGCCTATCTTCACCATCTGCTCGATGATCTGGCGCGGGCGAAAGGGAGGCATCGTGATCCAGAACAGTGTCTGCGCCAGCAGCAAGGACGTGCTTCCCGCGTAGACGATCGCGCTGATAAAGCGCCTCCCCGTGCCCTCGATCAACTCTCTCATCAGAACTTCAGCTTTCTTTCGACGCCAACGAAGCGCTCTTCTTCGCGCAGCTCGAATTTCAACGTGTCCTTGGACCTCAGGCGGTATTCGAAGCCCACGCCCACCGGGTTCACCGGATCGGCCTCGGGCCTGTCCAGGTCACTAGATTTTTTGAGACTAATAAATGCTTTGTCGCTCAGCGAGCGCTGCATCAGGAATTCGGCGGGCTCGTTGACGCCGCGCGGCCTGCGAAATTCCCAGTCGCCCCAGACCACCGAGTCCTCTTCCGCGTCTGAAAGCAGCACCTCGAACGTGCCGGTCTCGAACAGATCGCGGAACTCCAGCGTCTTATCCGCGAAACGCATCACGCTGCCGTCCGGAAGCAGCATCCTGGAATCCGTGAAGCTTACCGTCGGGTAAACGCCGGCCAGGTGCAGGTCCAGCATCTTGAACGCGGTCTTTTTTATCCACCCGTCGTGTACGCGCAAGTCCGCCTCATAGTTGGGCGCCCAGGGCCTGCCGTAAAACACGGCGTCTACATCCGCGCGGCCCGGCAGAGCGAATTTGTAGGAGGTCCGGATGAACGGGTCGAGTTGGGACAACGTATAATTATCCGCTTTGACCGCGACGCGGAAATCGTAGCCGTGGTCGAAATCGACCTCGACCTGTATCTGCAGGCCCGCAAGAAAGTCGGAAGAAGTCATATAAAAACCTTGTCGGGAGAAAATGAAGTCAAAATGAGATTCCCTGGCCAACGGCTGCCAGTTGATCACCGTGCCTTCGGTGCTCAAGCGTCCCATAAGCATATCTTCGGTTGTCCCCGCTCCAAGCTCAAATCGTCCCTGCGCCGTCCACGTGGAAGAAATATCCGTATGGGAGACATCCGCGTGTCTGAACGGGACAATCACCTCGAACGCGTCCCCCTTGATCCAGGCGTCGATGCCGCCGATTTTAGGCCCCCCTGCCCCGATCTCGAGCTCCAGATCCCGTATGCGCAGCGAGAAATGTTTGCGCCGATCCACCGCCCACTCACGCATCCAACGTAAAAAAGGAAACTGTTGTCTGCTGACGCCAGCCGGCGGCTGCCAGCGGACTTTGGGGGACTGGAACTGTATCTCTATGGACGAATCCCCTTTTTTAGAAAGTAAATCCAGGAGCCTGTAACGGATAAGCACGCTTTGGGCCGAAAACACGGAGCTCGCCGGTTCTGTGGCGGGGTCGATGACCTGCACGCCCTCGAAACGGACTTGGTTCCAGCGCACCGAGACACGGCTGAATTTGAAATCCAGCTCGGTGTTGCGGCTCAAAAAAGATTGCAGCAAAATGCGGGCTTCGTTCCGCAACCTCTGGCCGTTGACTTTGAGCGCCAGCGCGGCGGCCGAAACGAATACAACACACAGCAGAAGTCGTGTCAGGACGACCTTTTGTTTTTTTGACGCTTTCACTCGTTAAACCTGTTCCGCGGCCCCGTCAGGGCGGCGCTCAACCGCTGCCTATCCCCGCGCCCTGCACAAACGACAAGTGGTCGTCATCCTTGACGGTGACGTGCACGATCTCGTTGGGACGTATGCGTTTTGAGATGATCTCTTCGGCGATCGGATCCTCTAGATATTTTTGAAGCGTGCGCCGCAACGGCCGGGCTCCGTACATCAGGTCGAAGCCCTTGTTGATAAGGAACTCCTTGGCCTTCGCGTCCAGACGTATCTCGATCTCGCGCTCGCTGAGGCGTTTCTTGAGCCCCTCAATCTCGATGTCGATGATCTTTTCCAGCTCTTCGCGCGTGAGTTTCTGAAACACGACGATCTCGTCGACGCGATTGATAAATTCGGGCTTAAACGTCTTCTTCACCTCTTCCATAAGACGCATCTTCATGTCCTTGTAATCACCGGAGTTCTCCTGTGACTTGAAACCGATACTGCCCTGCTTTCTCAAGAGGTCAGCGCCGAGGTTGGAGGTCATGATCATCAGCACGTTCCTGAAATCCACTTTGCGGCCCAGAGAATCGGTGAGACGCCCTTCTTCCAGCACCTGTAGCAGCATGTTGAATACGTCCGGGTGCGCCTTTTCGATTTCGTCAAAAAGCACAATGCAGTAGGGCCTGCGCCGCACCCTCTCGGTGAGTTGGCCGCCCTCTTCGTACCCGACATAACCCGGGGGAGCGCCGACCAGGCGCGAAACGTTGAATTTCTCCATGTATTCGGACATGTCGAAAGTGATCAGCGCGTTCTCGTCGTTGAACATGAACTCGGCCAGCGCGCGGGCCAAAAGCGTCTTGCCTACGCCAGTGGGCCCGAGGAATATGAATGACCCGATGGGTCGGCGAGGATCCTTAAGGCCGGCCCGCGAGCGGCGCACCGCGTGCGCGATAGAGGAGATGGCCTCCTCCTGCCCGACAACGCGTTTTCTGAGCTCGTCTTCTATCCTTAAAAGACGCGAGGTCTCCTTTTCCTCAAGCTTGGAAATCGGGATACCCGTGGACTTGGCTATGATCTTGGCGATTTCCTCTTCGCCGATCTCCAGCTCTATCTTCGAGCGGGACTCGATCCACTCTTTCTTGGTCTTGTCCAAGAGGCGGCGCTGCTCGCGTTCCTGGTCCCTCAGCGCGGCGGCCTTCTCGAAGTCCTGGTCCTTGATCGTATCCTCTTTCTCGCGCTTCAAAAGCTCAAGTCTTTTTTCCATCTCTTTGACCTCGGGAGGCGCCGTGTGTGTGGAAAGCCGCGCGTGCGCGCCAGCCTCGTCGATGACATCGATGGCCTTGTCCGGCAGAAAACGGCCGGAGATGTAACGGTCTGTCAGTTTGGCGGCCGCCTCAAGCGCCGAGTCGAGGATCTTGATTTTGTGATGCGCCTCGTATCTGTCGCGCAGTCCGCGCAGGATGAGTATGGTCTCCTCTACTGAAGGCGGGTCGACGATGATGGTCTGAAAACGGCGTTCCAGCGCGGAATCTTTTTCTATGTATTTGCGGTATTCGTCCAGCGTGGTCGCGCCGATGCACTGGATCTCACCTCGCGCCAACGCTGGCTTCAGTATATTCGAGGCGTCGATGGCGCCTTCGGCGCCGCCTGCACCGACCAGCGTGTGCAGCTCGTCCACGAACATGATGATGTTTTCGGACCGCTTGATCTCGTCCATCACGGCCTTGATACGCTCCTCGAACTGGCCGCGGTATTTGGTGCCGGCTACCATCAGCGCCAGGTCCAGCGTGATGATGCGCTTATTTCTCAATATTTCGGGCACGTCGCCGTTGATGACTTTCTGCGCCAGCCCCTCGACGATGGCCGATTTGCCCACACCGGCCTCGCCCAAAAGCACGGGGTTGTTTTTTCTGCGACGCGACAAGGTCTGCATCACACGGTCAATCTCGTCGTCGCGGCCGATCACCGGGTCCAGTTTGCCGTCTTTGGCCAGCTTGGTGAGGTCGCGGCCGAAAGCGTCCAGCGCAGGCGTCTTGGTCTTCGACACGGCGCTGGAAGAGCCGCCCTGAGCGCCGGTGGCGGGGCCAAACTGCGCGCCGGGCGTGGTCGAGCCCAGAAGCTTGATCACCTCTTCGCGCACTTTTTCCAGGTCCAGACCCATGTTCATGAACACCTGGCTGGCCACACCCTCGCCTTCGCGGATAAGTCCCAACAGCAGGTGCTCGGTGCCAATATAATTGTGGCCCAGCGTGCGGGCCTCTTCCATGGCCAACTCCATCACTTTCTTGGCCTTCGGAGTGAAAGGCAGGTCGCCCGAGACCACCGTCGTGGGCCCCACCTGCACCAGCTTTTCCACCTCCAGGCGAATATTGTTGAGGTTCATGCCCAGGCTCTGCAAAACGGCCGCGGCCACGCCCTCGCCTTCCCTCAACAGGCCCAGCAGGATATGTTCTGTGCCGATGTAATCATGATTAAATCTTTTAGCTTCTTGTTTGGCCAAAAGAATGACTTTTCTTGCGCGTTCGGTAAATTTATTAAACATGTTTTCTCCTTTATCTTCCTTCAAGCCTGCGTCTGATCAGGTTCGCGCGCTTCACATCGCGCTGAGCTGAGCTGAGCATACGGCCTTCGATTTTTTGAAGGTGCGCCGGCTGTGTCAGGATAAAAAGCTCGTTGACGGCGCGGCGGTCGATGTCCGTGATGATACCCATATCGACGCCAAGCCGGACCATGGACAGTAGCCCCATGGTCTCTTTCGTATTGATGATGTGCGCGCTGCGAAGCGTGCCGTTCGAGCGCCAAATCTTGTCCTGCAAAAGTTCGCGGTTCTGCTTCATGAGCGTCTTGCGGGCGTTTTCCTCATGCCCGACGACCTGCCGGATGATACGCTCGAGATTATCAATGATATCCTCTTCGGCCGTGCCTAACGTGATCTGATTGGAGATCTGGAAAAAATTCCCCTCGGCCTCGGTGCCCTCGCCATAGAGCCCGCGCGCCGTCATGCCGAGCTTTGTGATGGCCTGCAGCACGCGCGTGATCTGCTTGGTCATAACCAGTGAAGGTAGGTGCAGCATCACCGAGGCGCGCAGCCCCGTGCCGGTGTTGGTGGGGCAGGCCGTCAGGTAGCCCCACTCGGAATTATAGGCGAACTTCACCTTTTTATGCAGTACATCGTCCAAGCGGCTGGCAATACGCCAGCACTCCTGCAGGTTGAAACCCGACTGCATCACCTGTATCCTCAAATGGTCTTCCTCGTTGATCATCAC
>ORMF010502252.1_pt1 | contig 10728 bp, 13 predicted proteins | sample 1779871 | NCBI WGS metagenome assembly ORMF01 (sample SAMEA104232316, study PRJEB22302) | groundwater metagenome | biome: forest; feature: aquifer; material: groundwater | place: USA | collected 2011-08-07 | depth 5.4 m
GGCGCGGCGCAGATGGACGGTGCGATCCTGGTGGTGGCGGCAGACGACGGGCCGATGCCGCAGACGCGGGAGCATCTGCTGTTAGCGCGGCAGGTGCAGGTGCCGTACATCGTGATATTCATGAACAAAGTAGACCTGAACCCGGACGAAGAGCTGTTGGAATTGGTGGAGCTGGAGTTGCGGGAGCTGTTGAGCAAGTACCAGTTTCCCGGGGAAGAGATACCCATCATACGGGGGAGTGCGCGGGCGGCGCTAGAGAGCACCAGCAGCGACATCAATGCGCCGGAGTACCAGCCGATCCTGAAGCTGATGGAAGCGGTGGACAGCTACATCCCGACGCCGAAGCGGCCGACAGAGCTGCCGTTCATCATGCCGGTGGAGGACGTGTTTGGGATCAAAGGGCGGGGGACGGTGGTGACGGGGAGAGTGGAGCGGGGGACGGTGAAGACGGGAGACGAGATAGAGATCGTCGGGTTTGGGGAGACGCGGAAGTCGGTGGTGACCGGGGTGGAGATGTTCCACAAGACGCTGGACTACGGAGAAGCGGGGGATGCGGTGGGGACGCTGCTGCGGGGCGTAGACCGGGAGGATGTGCAGCGGGGGCAGGTGCTGGCGAAACCTGGGAGCATCAAACCGCACACGAAATTTGATTCAGAAGTATACGTCTTATCGAAAGAAGAAGGAGGGCGGCACACGCCGTTCTTCAACGGGTATCGGCCGCAGTTCTACATCCGGACGACCGACGTCACGGGGTCGATCAAGCTGCCGGAAGGGATGGAGATGGTGATGCCCGGGGACAACATCAAGATGGAGATAGACCTGATCACGCCGGTGGCGGTAGAAGAGGGGTTACGGTTCGCCATCCGGGAGGGTGGCCGCACCGTGGGCGCCGGGGTCATCACCAAGGTTATCGAGTGATCAACTGATTTGTGAACAGGATCTGGGGGTGACGTCATGGCGAAAAAAAGTGGGGCTCGGGTTATTATTCATCTATCATGCGTTGAATGTAGAGAACGCACCTACACAACCGAGAAAAATCGCCGCAATGATGCGGACAGGATCGAACTGAACAAATACTGTCCGCGTTGCAGAGTACATAGGGTTCACAGAGAAGTAAGGTAACTTTATGAATACGCCCGCACGCACGTTGAGACGGGAATCGGAACGCCGAGAGGCTAAAGGTCCTCGCCATCCGAACCTTGCGCCAACCCAGAGGACTAGAGGAGGCGCTCAGTTTGTTAAAGATACCTACAGTGAGCTGAAGAAGGTTGTCTGGCCCACTCGCCAGCAGACGCTCAACCTCAGCACCATAGTGCTGGTGGTGTCGCTCATCCTGGGTGTCCTTCTAGGCGCTGTTGACTGGATATTCACCCATATCATGCAGAGTTACCTGGTTCCGGGTATTTAAAGACGAGTCATGTCATGGCAGAGATAGAATCCCTTCTCCAAGAGACAACAGAACCAGAGGTTGGCCACGACCCTGAAGATGGGCGGGCTTGGTTTGTGATTCATACCTACTCTGGCTATGAAAACCGGGTCAAGGCCAACCTGACGCATCGCATCAAGTCCATGGATATGGAGTCCAGGATCTTTCAGGTTGTTGTGCCTACAGAGGACGAGATAGAGGTGAAAGACGGGCAACGTCGCACAGTTGCCAGGAAAGTCTTTCCCGGGTATGTCCTCGTCCAGATGGTCATGGATGAGAATAGCTGGTATGTGGTCAGAAACACCCCGGGTGTGACTGGCTTTGTGCAAACGGATGAAAAGCCGGTACCTTTGGATAAGGTCGAGGTCGATCAGATACTCAAACAAATGACTGCTGAGACGCCGAGAATCAAGATCGGCTTCAGCAAGGGGCAAAGTGTGCGGGTCGTCGACGGTCCCTTCACCGATTTCATTGGTGTGGTGGACACCATCAACAAGGACAAGGGCAAGGTGCGGGTATTGGTGTCTTTCTTTGGCAGAGAGACTCCGGTGGAGTTAGATTTCCTCCAGGTTGAAAGGCTCTAGGTCTACGGCTATACTCGTCAACGTCGATTCTGATTTTAATGGTGAGGTAACAGAGAGCACGTGGCACGGAAAATTCGGGCAATACTAAAGCTTCAGATAGAAGCGGGCAAGGCGACACCTGCGCCACCAATCGGCCCGGCCTTGGGACAGCATGGTATCAATATCATGCAGTTCGTCAAAGAGTACAACGAGCGGACCGCTTCTCAGGCTGGCTCTGTCGTCCCGGCAGAGATCACGGTGTTTGAGGACCGCTCCTTCACTTTTGTGATCAAGACTCCCCCAGCAGCCGATCTCCTACGCAAAGCGGCTGGCATTGACAAGGGCAGCGCAAACCCCAAAATGGACAAGGTGGGCCAAATTTCTCAGCAAAAGCTGCGAGAGATCGCGGAGTTGAAGATGAAGGACCTGAATGCCACGACTATCGAGGGTGCCATGCGTATCCTCGAAGGCTCCGCAAGGAGCATGGGCGTTCAGGTGGAACGAGGATAATATGCCTAAACGAGGAAAGCAGTTCCTGGAAGCGGAAAAGCTCGTCAATGCCAAAAAGGCGTATGCGCCTGAAGAAGCAGTGCACATCGCAAAAACGGCTGCCTTTGCCAAGTTTGACGAGACAGTCGAACTGCACATGCGAATGGGAGTGGATCCCCGCCACGCAGACCAGCAGGTCCGCGGCATAGCGCTGCTCCCCAACGGCCTGGGAAAAGCAGTTCGCGTCTTGGTCTTTGCCCAGGGCGAGGCGGTGAGAACGGCCGAAGAAGCGGGCGCTGATTTCGTTGGCGGTGACGAGCTTATCAAAAAGATCGAAGACGGGTGGACCGATTTTGACGTTGCCATTGCTACGCCGGATATCATGGGGCGGGTGGGTCGCCTCGGTCGCGCGCTCGGCCGCAAGGGGCTCATGCCCAATCCCCGCTCCGGCACGGTCGTGCAGCCGCAGGACCTGGCCAAGGCTATCCGTGATGCCCGACTTGGCCGCGTCGAGTTCCGCCTTGACCGCACGGCGATCATCCACGTGCCCATCGGAAAAGTGAGTTTTGAAGAGGATAAGCTGCTTGGCAATCTGGCGACCCTGGTTGACGCGGTGGTGAAGGCCAAACCCACGGGAGCCAAGGGCCAATATATCCACAGCATCTCTCTGGCAACCACGCAAGGACCTGGCATCAGCCTTGACCTTACGCCAACCTTGGCGATGGCAACCACTTCCTAAAGGGAGGAAACGTCGGCTCTAGTTGGTCTCATTAACAGAATAGCGTGCTGTAGACCGCAGGTGTCGTTTGACTTAATGACTATCGCCTGCCGAGGCAAGACGAAAACCGTAATTGGTATGCTCTTGTGGTCTGCGCGCAAGGGCATTTTTATTGCAGAGCAAAGGGGGTGATTGAAAAAGGATGCCCACACAAAAGAAGATGGAAACGGTGAAGGAGCTTCAGGGCTTGTTTGGCAAGACTAGGGTAGTCATTTCTGGTGACTATCGCGGTCTGACGGTGGCAGAACTCACGGGCATGAGGCGGAGGCTCCGAGAGGTCAACGTTGAGGTCCATGTCGTCAAGAACTCTCTGGCGCGCATTGCGGCAGCTAATTCGGGGCATGAGACGTTCAACGAAATAATCGAAGGTCCCACAGCCCTGGTCTTGGGGTTTGGCGACGAGGTGGAAACCGCGAGGGCGCTGACCGAATACCTTCGGACGAGCCGCGTCAATTTTCAGGTGCGCGGCGCGGTGTTGGAGGGCAAGGCGATTGGTGCAGCAGACGTCGCTGCTCTGGCGACGTTACCGCCGCGGCAGGTGCTCATTGCGCAGATTGTCGGAGGCATGCAGTCTCCCATAACCGGGTTGGTGTGGACACTGAATAGCGTGTTGAGCAGCGTGGTCCGGGTGCTGGATGCCCGAGCTAAGCAGATGGCCGGCTCGTAAGATGTCAAAGCAGTTATAAGGAGGATAGGAATGGCTACATTAACTAAAGACCAGCTCATTGACGCCATCAAAGGGATGACGGTGCTGGAACTTTCGGAACTCGTGAAGGCGCTGGAGCAGGAATTTGGCGTGAGCGCGGCGGTTCCTGCAGCTGTTGCGGCAGCTCCCGCTGCGGCAACAGCTGCAGAGCCGGTGGAGGAGCAAACGGAGTTTACCGTGGTGCTGGCATCTATTGGCCCCAACAAAATCAATGTCATTAAAGCAGTGCGAGAGGCCACCTCTCTCGGCCTGAAGGAAGCCAAAGACCTGGTTGAGTCAGCGCCGACGAACATCAAGGAGAACATCTCCAAGGATGATGCGGCTGCGCTGAAAGCTAAGATGGAAGAGGTCGGCGCGACCATCGAAGTGAAATAGTCATTACTTGCTTGGTGCAAAAAGGCCCAGGTGATCACCTGGGCCTTTTCATGTTGCTTGCTACTGTGGTGAATCAGAAGACCGCTGAAAATGTCATTCTGAGCGTCAACGAAGAATCTGGGGGGTGGCTCCGCCCCGCCAGACGTCGTCCTGAGGTGCCAAAGGATGCTTCACTTCGTTCAGCATGACAACTCAATGCATTGCACTAATTCACCGAATCTTTGACTCAGGACACTACATAGCGACGTCATTGAATTGAGGGAGGGGTTTCCCTCTATCCCCCCTTCTTTTGTTTCTCCAGGTACATAGCTTTGTCTGCTTGGTTGACCAACTCGTCCAGGTTGGCTGGAGGCAGGTCATTGATCGCGATGCCGATGCTGCATGAGAGAGATAGTGGTATTCCCCGTTGTTCCGAGAGCACTGATAGCCGAGTGTGAACCCGCTTGGTGATCAACTCAGCGGAGCTTGGTTGAATATCAGTGAGCAGCGCAACGAACTCATCGCCGCCAACCCGGGCAACGATATCAGATTCTCGGACAGAGGACCTTATAGCGTCGGCAAGCGCTCGCAACGCTTCGTCACCAACGAGATGCCCAAAAGTGTCATTAACATATTTGAGATTATCAAGGTCAACGAAGAGAACTCCAAGAGCATAGCCCCGTCGTAACGCTGCGGCGACTTCTCGCTTATACTGGTTCTCCAGTCCTTTGCGCGTGTTAAGACCGGTGAGGGCGTCAGGGCCGTCACGCATCAGGATTTGGTCTGTGTCTCTCAGGCGTCCCGCCAGCAGTGAGGCCAAACGCAGGCTGAGTGTGGGATACTCAGTGAGGGCTGTGAGAAAGTCGTGGCGCGGCACAATGAGACAGCGTGTTCGTGTGATGGCTGACACCGTGCTTGCACGCGGCAGGCCGTCCACGAGAGTGAGCTCCCCGCATATTTCCCCCGGACCGAGTTCGCGCAGCAGCACTTCCGCTGAGCGGGGTTCGGGCGCCCTCCCTACAACGCGCACCCGGCCGGAGACGATGACCAACATGCTGTCCCCAGGATCTCCTTGACGAAGTATCTGCGATCCGGCTGAGAATTGACGCAGCTTGGAATTTGCTGCCAAGCGTTGCAGTTTATCATCGTCCACAGGGCTAAAGAGCGCATTATTTTTGAAGATAGTTGCTTTGCGAGCTAGCTGTTTGCGCCTTTTTTGAGATGTTCCGGCTGGGGCATCTGTCTCCGGTATCATGCCGTGAGGCGGAGCAATTCTATTGCTGTTTGCGCCCGTGCTTGAAGACATGATGGAAAGCCGAGCCCTTGGGTTGCCCTCAAAGTAGCGCGCGAGCCAGCTTCTGATCCTGGCATGGAGCATAGGTGGGCTGAACGGTTTGCGGAGGAAATCGCTGACGCCCGCCGCCTGAGCCCGGCGTATGGTCTCTTCTGTCACCACCTCGGTTAGAATAATCAGCGCCATGTCCATGGTGGCGACATCGGCCTTGAGCTCATTGGCTACTGCGAAGACGTCGGGCTCAAATAAGTGTGCGTCCAGAATGGCCATATTGGGCTGCACGCGATGGGCGATGTCCAGGGCTGCGATCCCGTCCTGAACGATGATAGGCTCAATGCCGTCCGATAAAAGTACACTGGCAATCGCGGATGCCTGCTCCGGAACGTTGGTAGCAATGAGCACCCGCGCCCCAGCCACGGAGCGAGGTTCAAGAGCGGAGTGCGCTGCGATGCTGACCGGCAATCCGCCTTGTTCCGTCAGGCTGATTTCCATACCTTCTGCGGCGGCAAAAACCTCAAGTTGGGAGCGCGACGCGGCGGTGCGGGCTTGCGTTGCTGCTTCCAACCGCTGGACAGCAGCATCATCATGCGTCGGATCATGGTGGAAAAGAGCAAGCTGCCGCGCGCCGGCTTCGATGGCGACCTGTGCGGCATAGTCTACCGTGCTATGCCCCCACCCCAATTTGGAAGGATATTCGTCTTCAGTATATTGCGAGTCATGAATAACCAAATCTGCTTGTTTGAGAAACTCGATGTGACGCAAATCGCCCGGGTGCAGAATGCTCCCCCCCGTATGCCAGAACGGTTCATGGTCCGTGGAGTAAACCACGGTCCTGCCGCCCACCGTCATGCGGTAGCCGACGGTGGGCGCGGTGTGGTTGAGGAACTGCGTTTCCACGGCAACGTTCCCGATATAAAAAACGCCTTCGTCCACCGTGACAAAACGGACTTTGCTGCTCATGTCCCTAAGCTTCACAGGGAAGTACGAGTATTGCATCTGACCTTCCATTGCCCGTTCAAGGCTTAGCTCAAACCCTGCGGGTGCATAGACGGTGATCTCAGACTCAGGATCAAAGGCAGGGAGGAAGAACGGGAAGCCTTGAATGTGGTCCCAGTGACTGTGCCCAATGAGCATATGGGCGCGCACAGGGCGATCTTTCATGAGCGCAACACCCAGTTCCCGCGCCCCAGTGCCGCAATCCAGGATGATCAACGTTCCATCATCGGTCCGCAGCTCAATGCAGGAGGTGTTACCCCCATATCTAATTGTTCGAGGACCTGGAGAAGGGATAGATCCTCGCGTGCCCCAGAACTTTACGAACATGCTAGTGGTACAAATGCCTTTCGGTCATGACGCATGAAAACGGTCAGCAGTATCCCTCTGGTAGTAACGGGAGCAACTGCAGATTTGAAGCATCGTGCGGGCATCCTTGCCGGTCTCACAAGCGGCTAGCCTGCATCATACTACGAATCAAAGAGTGATGTAGAACACAGAACTATCACACGTCCTGTACCCGCATTCTAGTGACTCATAAAGCAAAGTCAAGTGTGCAATGCTACACTTCACCAGTTTTGATGCGGATTCTGCATAATGGTAAGCAGAAGCGAGAAGTATGCCAAAAAGAGATATATTTTCAGCAGAACTCAGGCCGTTGTGAGGTGGAGGGCTCAGACTTGCAACGACGCGGGATTGGTGGAGGGGGCAGGATTCGAACCTGCGAAGCCCGTAGGGCGACAGATTTACAGTCTGTTGGTATTAGCCACTCACCCACCCCTCCATGTGGAAGCGAAGGCATTGTACTAGGAATTGTGCTTGTTGTACAGATTATGATGGCTCATGTAAGTGTATTCGCTGGTGCTTGCTAAGGGTTCCTCTTGCCGCAGGTTTTAACGCAATATAGCAGATTAGTGAACGCGCCGTTTGGAACATTCCTTTGATACTAACTTTTGAAGTTTGGTAGTAAAGTTCGACACCAACCTTCTCTCAATCCCCCATGTCAGTGTCTTTGACACCAGAAAGGATGAAAAAGAATCAATTTTGTCGTCCAAACTAGGAAAATAAGATGCAAGCGAAGCGAGTTTGCAAACGCTACTGCGAGCAAGGGAATCGTGAGAAGATTAGTGAAAATTAGCTTTGCAAAGCGGAGCCCGAGAGCGGATTCGAACCGCTAACCTACCGATTACAAATCTGGCTTAACCTGTTCCCTAGCGTTCTAAACTGTTCTATTTAGGCACAAGTACGGGGGCAAGTGTCCCGCTAAGTGCAGCAAAGGACGGGTCGATTCCCTTCCGTTGCTATCAGAATCGCTGTCAAAAACTCATTCGTTGTTTGTTCGTAAAGTGGGCAGTTATGACGACGGGAACCCGGGACGACGCCTTAGTGGTAGCAGTCTACTAGCGCACGCCACAAACGACCCTCTGGCCCCTTCACCCCATGCCCGTCAGAGGCGTGCGCCCAGACCCATCAGCGAAGCGCGCAGAGACCCCCGCCGCCAAGACAGGGCCAAATCCACCTCTGGCCCTGCATCGCGGCACCCCACCACTTAATGGCCAGCGTTGTCGAGCAACCACAAGTCTGTACTCTCTGCCAAACCCGTGTAATGAAAAAGGTAGCGCCACAGGCGCAGACGGGCACAGCACCCAAAGCCCGTTACTCTCCGCTTCGCTACGCCCGGCGCAGGCTGTTCGTCGTTACATGCGGCCCGTTGTACCCCCAAGTGTCGTCGTTCTTTTCTGTAAGGAAGCGCTCGTTGCCCGCCCGCCCGCCGCCTCGCGCCCATCTCACTTCGGGGGCAGCGGCACCCTTCGGGCCGGTATCCACCTTGCCACTTGCCCCCTGCGCCGTCGGCCTCTAGCCGTCGTTGCCTCCCGTCGGCGTGGGGGTAGGTCAGTTCGCATGGCGACAGGGTCCCCACGGGCCAGAGAAGCGCCCGAACCCGGGCCAGTGGCCGCACAGCTACTTTAGGCTTGGTCAAACGGTTGGCAGGCGCTTTCTAGCGACGCCGCTCATGGGGATAGGTCTGATTGCGATCCCCTGGCCCTTGCCCCTCAGCCCCGCACCTGGGCGCATTCCCGCCCCTTGCTGGGGACCCTCACCCGCGCCGGTGGCATGGAGGGGGTGCCTGGACTCAGGGCCAACAGAGCGCCAGGCTCTCCTTGTTTTTGGCATGTCCCGCTGCTATACTGCCGCTGCTACAGAACTCTAGGAGTGCTACCTTACCCCTTCTGGGGGTCCCCGATTGGAACAGGGAGTGGGCATCCGTGCCCCCTGAGTGGCCCAACAGGGCGGCTGGAAAAGAGTCGATTCTTTGTTGTAGGGCGATGGAAATGAAGCGAACCAGTCTCTTTGCAGTTGTTCTTGCCACCCTATTCATGATCGGCATCGGTGTCTCACTAGGAGCCGGGACAGCTCGAACTTCGGCGGCAGCGTCCATGGGAGTCCCCCTGACATGGACCCCGCCTCCAAGCGCTACTCAATACCACCTCCAGGTCACACCCTTTGGTGGTGATGGCCCTGGTATCAACGTGATCCGAGGGGTGGAGACGGGGTTTCTAATTCCCTCACCCCCTGCATGGTATGGCTTGTTACCCGATATGGGGTACGACTGGCGCGTCCGATTCAGCGGCGCTAACCAGTCTATCGGCGAGAACGATTCTAGTTGGGGCGATTGGCAAGGTGCCGGATTCCGAACGCCGATACGAACAAGCGCTGGGATAAGCGCTCTACAGCCAGAGAATAACACTGTTGTCGGTGTTCTCACCCCTATCTTGCAATGGGCTAATACCGACACCGACGTTTTCTACTATGAAGTTCAGATCAGCAGCGACCCGGAGTTTGGTCGCAACGCGTTCCGCTACCATGTCTTGATTGACGGCGGCGTGAGCTCGCCACCCAATACATACCGTGTTCCCTCCGAGTACCCACTGCGGCCCGGTCTCACCTACTTTTGGCGAATCCGGCCACGAGTACAGGGCGACGGGACGCCTGTAACGTGGAGTACCCGTTTTACATTCCGAACTCCTACCACCTCCGCTGTCACTACGCCCGTACCCGTGGCCTCGACTCCCACTCCTACGCCGATCGCCTCCGCTACATCAGTCCGAACCGCAACTCCCTTACCAACACTAACCCCTACCGTCACGGCCATCCCCACGCCGACCGGAGTCTGGGAACGTGTTACTGTGCCCATTCGGTGGCCATCTTCTACGAAGCAACTCTATGGTATTGCGGTTCTCGACGAAGCTACAATTTGGATTGTGGGGTACTCAGGGGTGATCCTCAGGACTAATGACGGCGGCGCAACGTGGACGCAGCAGAATAGTGGCCTCGGGGACGGGGATCCGGTTTATGGGATCTCTGCTGTGGATGGAACGACTGCATGGGCCGTCGGTTCCCGGACAGTAATGACGAAAGACGGCCCCGCGCCGACCAGGGCGATTCTGAAAACGACGGATAGTGGTAACTCTTGGACTAGCCAATCCACGGGCGAATCGGGTGATGTATCGCGTATCTCAGCCGTTAACACGTCGACAGCATGGGCTGTCAGTTCAACCGGAATCCTCAAGACCAGCAACGGCGGCATCACGTGGGAGACACAAATCCTGGACACCAATTTTCGAGGGATTGCAGGGGCAAGTGCAAATGTGGCGTGGGGTCTTCGGAATCTATACAAGACGACAGGCGATGGCGGCGTATACAAGACGACAACCGGTGGTGCGTTATGGTTGAAGCAAGCGACCATCGATTACCCCTCGGGCGTGGCGGCCTTAGATGAGCGTACTGCCTGGGTTGTTGGACTTCTTCCGCAAAAGGCAACCGGGCCGGCTCCCATCTTGAAAACCATAGACGGCGTTAATTGGACTGCACAGAACAGCGGAACCGATAAGCTGCTCAACAGCGGGAACGGTCTACGGGGCATCGCGGCCGCATCCAACAACGTGGCTTGGGCGGGGGAAAAAGCCGGTACGATCATCTTCACCAACGACGGCGGCGTAACCTGGGTGCCGCAAAGTAGTGGGACGAGCGAGATACTCGTTGCAGTCGCGACGGTTAAGGGGGGTAACTTCGCCTGGGCAGTGAGCGAAAACGGCACAGTGTTGCGAACGAAACGTTAAATGA
>ORMF010156066.1_pt1 | contig 10727 bp, 8 predicted proteins | sample 1779871 | NCBI WGS metagenome assembly ORMF01 (sample SAMEA104232316, study PRJEB22302) | groundwater metagenome | biome: forest; feature: aquifer; material: groundwater | place: USA | collected 2011-08-07 | depth 5.4 m
GACGATCGCCTTGACCTGGTTGGGACGCGCATCGGCGATGAGCCAGCCGAACGCGCCGCCCTGCGAGTGCGTCAGCAGGATGACCGGCGAGCCGATCATGTCGAGCAGCGCGACGTTGGCGTCGCGCGTCATCGTTTCCTGACGAGGCCCCTGGAGGAACTGCACCTGCGTCTTGTTGAAGTCGTCGAAGATCTTGTCGCCGATGCGGCCTGTGCCTGGCCACTGCGTATGCTTCTTCGCGTTCGGAAAATCGCCGCGCGCCGCGGAGGCGGTGAAGATCTCCTCGAGGTTGTTCGCGGTGCGGATGTTGAGATTCAGGTTCTCGTTGGTCCCGTCGACGCCCGGCACGTACTGCGATCGGCCGCGCGCCGGGAAATCCTCGAGGTAGACGACATATCCCATGTCGAGGAAGTTGTAGGCCCAGCCGGGCCGCCCGTCAGGCGTCTGCAGCCAGTCGACGCCCGTCTGTCCCGCGCCATGGAGGAACACGACCGGATACGGCGACTTGATCTGCTTGGGTACCATGACCTCGAAATACATGGCGCCGCCCATGGTCGGCTCCTTCATCGGGCCGATCTCGCCGACGTACTGGCCCCCAGCATAGAAATAGCCGTGGCGCGCGACATTGCTCAGCGACACTTTCGGAATCGCGGCCGGTGGCGCCGCCTTGGATGCCGCCGACTGGGCGATCGCCTCGCGAGATGCGCCGCTCATCAGTGCGAGCGCTGTCAGAGCACCAGTCAATATGCGCCGCTTCATCGCTATTTCCCTTTCTGTTGGGTGTCTAAAACGAACGGATTGGAGGGCTGGTGAGTTGTAGAACCGAACGTCGAAAATGTCAAGGTTAGAAGGAGATACGGGCGCCGGTGGATGTAGAATGCGGCCGCGGCGCGGACCTTCAGGTCCGCGAGGAGGAGACGATGCCGAATCGCAGAGAGTTCTTTAGAGCAGCCGGGGCCGCGGCCGCCGGGAGTTTCGTCATGCGAGGCGGATTCGCCCTCGCTCAAGCAGTCCAGGGCGCGCCGAAGCGCCGGGAGATCTCGATCGCGCGCAAGCGCATAAAGGTCATCGACTCGCACGCGCATCTCGGCATCCCGGCGGTCGCCGACGTGGTCAAGGGCACACCGTTCGCGAAGAATGTCAACGTCGCGGCGAACCTCGTGGTCGGCTCCGACCGAATTCGCGCGATGGATGAGTGGGGCATCGACATTGCGGTGCTCACGCAGCAGGGCGCGTGGTGGTACGCCGTCCCCGATCGCGACCTGGCGCGCGCGATCGTGAAGACACAAAACGAGGGAACGGCCGCCATCGTCTCGAAGTATCCCGATCGATTCGTCGGGTTGGCGTCGATGCCGCTGCAGTTTCCCGACATCGCGGCTGAAATGCTGGAGGACGGTGTGAAGCGGCTTGGCTTCAAGGGGGGCGGAATCTCAGCCGGCTTCGCGGGCGAGAAAGAGCTGTCAGGGCCCGAGTACGATGTGTTCTGGGCGAAGGCTCAGGAGCTCGGCGTGCTCCTGTTCATGCATCCCGGCGGCGGCAATAACATCGGCGCGGAGCCGCACTTTGGCGGCAAGGGTGCGCTGGGAAACACGATCGGCAACCCGCTCGAGACCACGATCTTCCTCTCGCACCTGATCTATGAAGGGACGCTCGACAAATTCCCCGGATTGAAGATCTGTGCGGCGCACGGGGGCGGCTACCTGCCATCGTACATGGGGCGCACCGACGCCCAGTGCACGAGACAGGCTGACGCCTGCACCGGCAAGAAACGGCCGGTCGACGAGTACTTCAAGACGCAGCTCATGGCAGACTCGATGGTGTTTCGCGAGGACGCGCTGCGCCATATTGTGGCCGAGATGGGCGCAGGCCAGCTCGTGTACGGCACCGACATGCCGTTCGGCTGGCCGGCCAATCCCGATTTCATCCTGAACGCGACTTTCCTCAACAACGCACAGAAGGAACAAATCCTCGGCGGCAACCTGATGAAGCTGCTCAAGATTGCTCCGGCGGCAACGAATTAGTTGAAGCAAGCAGCTGGCAGCGGGCGGCTGGCAGCATGCCGACGAACGTTCAACCTCGAAGCGCACGAAGGCGTGAACACAAGCTACCGTCTTCGATAAGGAGACCGCGATGCAGAACCGCAGGGACTTTTTCAAGGCCGTCGCCGGCGCGACAGCAGGGGCATACATCGCAGGGCACGGGATGCCCGCACTCGCGCAGCGAGGCGGCGGGGGGCAGCGCGGCGGCGGCGCCGCGGCTCCCGCGGGTCCCGTCAAGCGGCGCGAAGTGTTCATCGGCCGCAAGCGCGTGAAAGTGATCGACCTGCACGCGCATTGCACGGTGGAGGGTGTCTCGGAGGTCGTCAAGGGAACACCGTTCGAGCGGCAGGCGGGTGGCCGCGCGCTCGACCAGGACCGTATCAATCTGATCGACAGCGAAGGGATCGACATCCAGGTGCTCACCATCAACGGCTACTGGTGGTGGGAAGTCCAGGATCGCGATCTTGCCAGCCGGATCGTGCGCGCGCAGAACGAGGGGCTCGCGAAGTGGGTCGCGGCGCACCCCGATCGCTTCCTCGCGCTCTCATCGGTGTCGCTGCAGTTTCCCGAGCTCGCCGCCGAGCAGCTCGATTACGGCGTCAAGCAGCTCGGACTGCGCGGCGCGACGATCGGCGGACACGTCAACGGCGAATCACTTTCGCTGCCGAAGTTCGATCCGTTCTGGGCCAAGGCGAACGATCTCGGCGTCGTCGTCTTCATGCACCCGGGCGGGGCGGACAACATCGTCAAGCCAGACGCGTGGAAGGCGCGGGGCGACATCGGCAACATCATCGGCAACCCGCTCGAGACGACCTATTTCCTCACGCGGCTGATTTTCGACGGAACATTCGACAAGTTCCCGAACCTGAAGGTCTGCGGGGCACATGGCGGCGGGTACCTGCCGTCGTACTTCCAGCGAACCGAGGTGGCATGCGACGTGCGGGGCAACGCGATGTGCGCCAACAAGAAGCATCCGCGCGAATACCTGAGGACGAACATCATGGCGGACACCATGGTGCTGACCGATGAAGGGCTCCGACACCTCGTCGCCGAAATGGGCATCAGCCAGGTCGTCTACGGCACCGACAACCCGTTGAACTGGCCGGTGCCGGTCGACATGATCGTCAACCACTCGACGTTGACCGACGCGCAGAAAGAACAGATCCTCAGCGGCAACCTGATGAAGCTGCTCAAGATTCCAGCGACCGCAACGGCATGAAAAAGGCGGCCACGAGGCCGCCTTCTCGAACTCCCAACTGCCAACGTCCAACTCCCCAAAAGAAATCGGACCCGGAGGGTCATGGCGGACCTGTGAACGCACAGGAGATGCTCATCGACTCGATCATTCGATCGAAGCCGGGGGGCAATGCCGGGTATTCGCGGTCTGCCTGGAGCACGATGCTGGAACCACTCAGATTCACGCCGGTCCAGGCCGTCACCGTTGCGGCCGGACCCGCTTGTGCGCTCCTGGTGCGCCTTGCCCAGTCCTCCCCATTCGCAAGCGCGTTCAGCGCCGGGTAGCTCCGAGGGCCGTTGACGAACTGGCTCCTTCCCGTAAACCGCGGACCGTCCCAGAGCTGGACGAAACACCCGGCTGGGTTGGGCATGGTCTTGACGAATTGCGGCGCCGGTGCACACGCGAGCGTCGTGAGCGCCAGCACTCTCACGGATCCCCGGGTTACCTGTCGACCAACCCAAGCCACTCGGCGCATCATACGGTCATGAGATCCTACGGGCGAAATGTGGCGGGAGCCAAACATGCGACGTGGTGCCACTCGTAGAAGCGCTACAAAGCTCGTCGTTGCCGCGGCCCTTGTCGTGAGCGTTGCAGGCGCGACAATTCTTGATGCACGCGGTCAGGTGCCTGCCTTTCGCGCCGGCGTTGACGTCATCGCGCTGAACGTGACCGTGACCGATGCGTCTCGACGCTTTGTCACCGATCTGACTGAACGCGATTTTCGCGTGCTCGAGGATGGGCGGGAGCAGGAGATGGTACTGTTCCAGAGGGTCGCGCCCCCGCTCGCCGTGGCGCTGTTGATCGATTCGAGCGCCAGCATGGAGGGTTCGCTTGGTATTGCGCAGGAAGCGGCCATTGGATTCAGTCGACAACTCGAGTCGACCGACGCAATCACTGTCGTGGATTTTGATAGCCGAGTGCGCATCGCGCAGGATTTCACCAAAGATCGGGCGGCGACAGAGGACGCCATCCATCGATTTCGAAACGTCGCGGTCCGTCTTGATCGACCAGGGCTGATCGCACGCACACGGCCGGGATACTACGCACCAGCGCGCTGACCGTCGGGCTATTCCAGACCTCGATTCCCAACTCCCAGGACCTGGCCGCCGTGGCCTCGCAGGCAGCCTCGAGGCGTTCAACCAGCATCGAAGCCAGAGCGAGCGTCGCGGTCGCAATTCGTAATTTCGGGTCCCGTTCCAACACACGCACCGTGCCAACTCTTTCTGTAAGTCATTCTCTCTAAACGCCTAATGACAACACATGAGCCTGGCGTACCTATTGCGCTCTCGCCGGGCAATGCTCGAAGAACTTCACGGCCCACCGCGGCGACTTGACGAGGACGACGGCTTCACGCTCATCGAAATGATGCTCGTGGTGGCGGTCGGCATCATCCTGGCAGCCATGGCGATTCCTGTGTCGGGGAACTTCCTCTCGACCACGCGGGGCGACAGTTCCATCCTCGCCGTCCTCGACGCACTCGAGACCGCGCGCGACCGATCGGTCGCCGAGCGGCGGAATTTCGAGGTGAGCTTCGTGAACCCGAATCACATTCGCGTCGAGCGGGTCGAAGTTCCGAGCGGGATCAAGACGCTCATCGCTGACAACGTGCTGGAGAACGGCCAGGAGTTCCTGACTTTCGCCGCCCTCCCGGACACACCCGATATGTTCGGCGCAGCGGCGGCAATCAAGTTCGGCGGCACGGCGCCCTGGATGTTCACGAGCGACGGGTCGTGGGTGGACTCGAATGGCGACCCCGTGAACGGGACGGTCTTCCTCGGCGTCCCGAATCAGCCGATTACCGCGAGAGCGGTGACGGTCTTCGGCGTGACGGGCCTGACGCGGTCCTGGAAATGGAGAGGCGCCCAGTGGTTCGAATAACAACTCGCGACGACGGCTTCTCGCTGATCGAAGTCATGGTCTCAATGCTCATCCTGACGGTGGGACTCCTGTCGCTGGTCGGCGTCGCGGCGGTGGGCGTTCGACGCGTCGGGCAGTCGTCGCCGATGTTGATCGCGCGCGAAAAGGCGCGCGAAGCCATCGAGAGCGTGCACTCGGCGCGCGACACCGGCGAGCTGGCATGGGCAAAGGTCCGTAACGTCGCGGACGGTGGAATCTTTCTCGCGGGCCCGCAGAATCTGAAGCTCTCCGGGGTGGACGGTCTCGTCAACACGGGCGATGACGGCGCGGTCGAGACCATTCGCACGGCGGGAATCGACAACGTCCTCGGCAACGGCGATGACGTCATCACGACGCTGATCGACTACACACGAGAGATTCGCATCACGCCGCTGAACTACGACGGTGGCGGTGTGGTGAACCCGAACCTCCGGCAGATCGAGGTCATCGTCCGGTACAAGGCCGACGCAGTCTGGCGCACGTACACGATCACCACGTTCATCTCGTCCTATTCATAGAGATACCAATGACCACGACACGAACAGCCACTCGCTCTCCACTGGCGGACCCCTCCGGGTACTCGCTCATCGAGATGATGCTCGCGCTGGGCATCACCACGGTTGTCATGGCGGCCACGATGACCGGCCTCTCGGACGTGTCAAAGGGCAGCGAGATGGTGCTCAACATGACGGCGATGAACAAGGCGCTTCGCTCGGGAATGGACCTGCTCGAACGCGACATGCTGCAGGTCGGCTCAGGGCTCCCTCCGGGGCACGTGATCCTCGTGCCGTCGGGTGCGGGGTCGTCGCCGATCCGGCTTCCGGGCCCCCCCGGAACGAACTTCACGAGCGTGGCGGGTGACCCTGATATCTCGGCGGTGCTGCCCAGCCCCGGCCTGGGTCCCACGATCAACGGCCACGCGACGGACATCCTCACGGTGCTGATGGCCGACAACAGTTTCCTCAACGTCACGGTGACTGCGGTGGCAGCAACGAGCGTCGACGTCTCCGCGACTGTCAATGGAGTGGCCCTCGACATCGCCACGGGGCCCGACCGCGTCTCGCCAGGACAGTTGATGATGATTTCGAGGCAATCGAGTACCGCGCTGGTGCAGGTGACGGGCGTCGATTACGGGACCCGCCGCGTGACATTCGGCGATGGCGACTCCTTGAACCTGAATCAGTCGGGCGCAGCCGGCGGGAACCTACCCGCGATCAACGCCCTTGCGCCGGCGAATTCGACCGACGGCGTCCAACTCACCCGCATCCGGATGATCACGTATTACCTGGACGCCACCATCGATCCGAAGCACCCGCGGCTGGTCCGCAGGATCAACAACGGCGACCCCATGACCTTCGACAACACCTCGGGCACCGCGGTGGCGATGGACATCGAAGATCTCACGTTCAGCTACGACCTGAACGACGGCAACACGAACCCTTCCGGCGTCCGCATGACCGCCGCCGACGTGGCCGGCACCGGAGCGTGCACCCCGAACCCGTGCTCGACGAACCAGATCCGGAAAGTGGACATTCTGATCACCGCCCGCTCCAGCAACATCGTCAACCCGCAGGCCAGGAGCTTCCACAACACGCTGGCATCGCAGGTGGCCTTCCGCGGCATGGCATTCGTGGACGAGTACAAGTGAGCGGGATCGCAACGAGGGACACGGAGCAGCATATGAGACTGGCAAGACGGATGGCGGATGAATCGGGAGTAGCGCTGATCACGGCGCTCCTGGCCGTGATGCTCATGAGCGCGTTGATGGTCGGGATGTTCGCGGCGCTCGCGACCGATCAGCGCTCGCACGCGGTCGATCGCGACCAGACGCAGGCATATGCGGCGGCCCATGCGGGCCTGGAGAAGCTGACGTCGAACCTGGCGTCACTGTTCGTGACGGACGTCAGCCCGAGCGTCGCGCAGATCAATGCGGTAGCTCTCACGCCGCCGGTGATACCTGGCTACGCGTTCACGGCGCCTGGCGGCGCCGCGGGATCCGGATACGCGATCACATACCCGGTGGATGGAGGCGGGAATCCCCAGGCCTCTCCGATGGACATTACGACCGGGCCATTCACAGGATTCAAGGGCATCATCACGCCGTACACCGTCACGATCACCGCGGTCTCGCCCGGTGGCGCTGAAGTTCGTCTGCGGCGGGATCTCCAGACCGTCGCGGTGCCGGTCTTCCAGTTCGGCGTCTTCTCGGACTCCGATCTTTCGATTTACGCCGGTGGCGGCTTCAATTTCGGCGGGCGCGTACACACGAACGGCAGCCTGTTCGTCGGTGCACAGACGGGCGCGGACATCACCTTCAACGATCGCATCACCGCGGTGAGGGAGGTCGTGCACAATTACCTCTCGAACGGCCTGAGCAGCGTCACGTCAGTCCCAAGCTTCACGAATAATGTGTTCATTCCGACGTCCCCGTCGACGAACCGCAACCTGAAGCAGAGCCCGAATGAGGGCAGCGTCGCGGGGATGCCCGGATCGGCCGCGAATCCAAACTGGACGACGATCTCGACGGGCACTTACAAGAGCTATCTCCGCACCGGTCTGACCGGCGCGAAGAGGCTCGATCTGCCGCTCGTGTCGCAGGGTGCGACGCCGGTTGATCTGATCCGGCGACCCGCGCTCAACTCGAATGAGAACGTCGTGAACGCGGCGGTGTTCGGCCAGCGATATTTCGCGCAGGCGAGCCTCCGCATCCTGCTCTCCGATCGCGTGGCTGACATCACTGGCCTGCCCACGGTCACCGGGACTGCCCCCGTGCAGCTCGACGGCGACTGGATTGCCGCCCCGCCCGGGGGTGTCGGGGGTTACGGACCGGTCGACAACACACATCCACCGATCGCTCGATCGATGGGCCCGGGAGGCGTCGCCACCGTTGCGGGCAGCCCCTACGTCGCTGGAACCGGCTTTTCCCAGATCCGCGTGACCGATGCGGCGGGCAGCATCCCTGCCCAGATGAAGGTTCAGAACCTTATCCTGAACAATGCACTCAACGGCGACCAGGCCGTGACGTGCACTGGCAAGACATCGACACAGTTCACCGGCTGCAACACGCCGGTGGCCTACCTCGCCGGGGCGACGATCAGGGCGACGCTTCCGTCCGGCGTGACGGTGACGAGAAACGTGACGGCCAACGTCGCGATCAACGGCAATATCACGGTTGCCGCGAACGACACCGCGCCGTTTTCTGTGAATCTGTTCTGGATGAACAATCCCAACCAGACGGTGGCTGGGACTGCAGTGCCCGTCACGTGTCAGGGATACTCCGACGTGAGCCCGCGGCAGTTCATCAATTGCTCGGGGCTGACGGCGGCGCCGGCTGCAGGGCTCTGGTTGTCGACGTCCGCGCTGGCCAACCAGAACACGGGAACGATTGGTGGCTTCCTCAAGGTCGAGAAGCAGGACACGAACGGCGTCTGGTCCGACGTGACGATGGAGATCCTGAACCTGGGCATCGGCGCGCCGAACTCGGGAGGCACCCTCTGCAACGATCCGACGCCCGACGCGGTCATTCGGATCCAACGTCTGCACGACAATGGTCCTGGCAGTGTCTGCACCTACAACAACAGCCAGGACTCATGGGACTGGTGGCCCAACACGCTGTATGACGCGCGCGAGGGGAGCGTCCGCGACACGGCAACGACCGCGCCGATGAACATGGGCGGCGTGATGCAGTACATCGCCCTCGACGCCAACAACCTGAAGCGGTGGTTCAGCGGCGCGACCGGCGCCACCGGCAACGCGGCGCTGAACAACAACGGCTACATCGTCTACTTCTCGGATCGCCGCGGCGACCACGATGAGAACAACGCCGACGTGGAGACGGGCGAATACGGCTTCGAGGACCTGGTCAACTCGACGACGGGCGCCGGCACACCGGACGGCATACTCCAGGCCGGCGAGGACGTGAACGGGAACGGCACGCAGCAGCTCTACGGCGGCACGCCCTGGAACGACGCGGCGAACCTGCCGGCGGGCAACGCGGCACCCTACAGCGCTGCGGGTACCCCGCGGACCGCGATCCCTATCGGCAACGCCGCAGGGGGCGCGACGATCGGCGCCGGAATCGCGCGTGTGAACAAGGTGGTGCTGTTCCGCCGCGCGCTGAAAGTGATCAATGGCGGCATTGTGGGCGGGGTGAACAGTCTGCCTGCGACAGGGCTGACGATCGCGGCCGAGAACCCAGTGTACGTGCAGGGCAACTACAACGCGACGTCGGATCCGGCCGCGGAGCCGAATGTGCCTGCGTCGATCATCGGCGACGCGATCACGCTGCTCTCGAACGCCTGGACCGACTCATTGTCGTTCGTGGTGCCGAACTCGGCGACGACGCGCAACGCAATCAGTACCGGGTACCGCTTCGGCGCGGTTGCGGGCAAGGGGCTGTCGTTCACGTACTGCGGGGCCGCGTGCGGCAACCCAGGCCAGTTGTACGGCACTGATGGTGGCGCTGCCAACTTCCTGCGTCTGATGGAGGACTGGGGCGCCGCCGGCGGGCTCAACTACCGCGGCTCGCTCATCACGCTGCACATCAACAGGCAGGCAACCGGGACGTACAAGTTCATCAGCACTCACGTCTACAACGGCGGCGCCAGGAACTTTTCCTTCGACATCGACTTCCTGACGCCGTCACTGCTGCCGCCGGGCACGCCGATGTTCCGCGACATCAACACGCTGAAGTTCCGGCAGATTCTGCGGCCGAATCAGTAGTAGGGACTTCCAACTTCCAAGGCGCCTTGGCAGTCGGGGCTTGGGAGTTGGGAGTTTCCATTTGCGGCTTACCCAAGGTATCGCGCAGAATTGACGCGCGTGAACGTCTCGCCGCCCTCCCCTCACCCGACGGCGGGTGTCATCGCAATTTTCACGTTGGCGCTGCTCTCCGCTGTCGCACTCGTGTCGTTCCACGACAGGGTCTACCAGTGGTACGCCGCGGCCATCACGATCACGACGCTTGTCGTCTGTCCGCTCATCCTGGCTTCGCGCGTGTCGCGCCGCCGCGACACCGCTGACACGCCGGGCGCGAGCACCGGACCTGCGCCGCCGCCATCCGTCGAAGACGCCGACACCTCCTCCTGGCCGCAGCGCGTGCTCGCCTTCGCGATGGAGATGCGCGGGTCGCTGTCCAGCGATGATCTGTATGAAATCATCGCGCGGAGGCTGCCGTCGCTCGCCGGAGTCGACCAGATGTGGATCGAGACCGACTTGGGTCACCGGCGACAGCTGACCGCGCTGCCGGGCGGCGACGCAGTTCCGGCCAATCCGTTGTGGGCGGCGCCGGGTGAATGGGCGACCTTTCCACTGCAGGCGGGGGACGCGGCTGTCGGCGTCCTCGGGGTGCAGATCGCGCAACGCCCGCTGTCGCTGTCAACCAGGCGCACACTGGAGGCGGTCGCGCCGCTGATCGGCGAAAGCCTCTACACCGCGCACACGATCGCGCACCTCCGCGAATTGAGCACGATCGATCCCGTGACCGGCTGCGGTACGCGGCACGATGGCCTGGAGAGGCTCCGAGCTGAGCTGAAGCGCGCGCAGCGCGCGTCGCA
>ORMF011947562.1_pt1 | contig 10726 bp, 10 predicted proteins | sample 1779871 | NCBI WGS metagenome assembly ORMF01 (sample SAMEA104232316, study PRJEB22302) | groundwater metagenome | biome: forest; feature: aquifer; material: groundwater | place: USA | collected 2011-08-07 | depth 5.4 m
ATTGAACAGGACGAAGCCGTTGGTCATGCAGTTCGTGCCGGATATATGTATTCAGGAATGGCAGATGCCGCGGCATTGACTGGAGACAAGGATTATCTGAAAGCATTAGATAAAATCTGGAATAATGTTGCCGGGAAAAAATTATATCTAACCGGAGGAGTTGGTGCAACTGGTTCATGGGAAGGTTTTGGAAAAAATTATGATCTTCCAAATGCAAGCGCATATAATGAAACATGCGCTTCAATAGCAAATGTGTTTTGGAATCACAGAATGTTTCTTCTAAGCGGAGACGCAAAATATCTTGATGTAATGGAACGGACATTATACAACGCGCTTCTTTCAGGTATATCAATGAAAGGGAATTCATTTTTCTATCCCAATCCGCTTGAGTCTTTCGGAACGCATGAACGCGCTGCTTGGTTTGATTGTGCATGCTGTCCAACAAATGTAACGCGTTTCATTTCTTCCGTTGCTAATTATATGTACGCAGTAAAAGGAAATGAATTATTCGTTAATCTTTTTACAAATAACGAAACGGAAATTAAACTCAACAACGGCAAGGTAAATCTGCAGCAAAAAACAAACTATCCTTGGGATGGAAAAATTGTAATTGTTATTTCACCAAATCGAAGAGAAGAAAAATTTTCACTTAACATACGAATTCCAGGCTGGGCACGAAACGAAGCAATAGCAAGCGATCTTTATAAATTTATCGATCAACCAAAAGAAAAAATTAATCTTACTGTAAATGGAAAACCTATAGAACTAAAAATTGAAAATGGATTTGCTGTAATTAATAGAAATTGGAAAGCCGGTGATGTCGTTGAATTAAATCTTCCGATGGAAATAAAAAGAATTGCCGCTAATGAAAATGTTGATGCCGATAAAGGCAGAGTCGCAATTCAACGAGGACCGATTGTTTATGCCGCTGAGTGGGTTGATAATAAAGATGGTTACATACGTAATATTTTGTTGAATGATAATTCAAAACTAACTGAAGAATACAAACCGGAATTATTAAACGGTGTGGAAATAATTAAAGGAAATGTTTTCGGATATAAATTAGCAGATGATAAAAAAACCTTGATACATACTGAACAAGGATTTACCGCAATTCCTTATTACTCGTGGGCTCACAGAGGCAAAGGAGAAATGAGCGTTTGGCTTGCAAAAGATGAATCCGCCGTCCGTCCTTTAGCCGGACCAAGCATTTTAACGAATGCCAAGCTGACAGTATCACATGGGAAAAATCCACAGGCAATGATAGATCAAATGGAACCCAAAAATTCAATAGACGAATCACTTCCTTATTTTCATTGGTGGCCAAATAAAGGTGAAAAAGAATTTGTTCAAATAGATTTTACCAAGCCTGAAGAGGTTTCAGAAGTTTCAATTTACTGGTTTGATGATACCGGAATTGGTGAATGCAAAGTCCCAGCAACGTGGAAAGTTTTTTATAAAGAAGGTGAAAAATGGCCGGCAGTCTATACAATAGATAAGTATGGTGTTGAAAAGGATAAATACAACAGTGTTATTTTTGAAACAGTAAGAACGCAATCAATCAAAATTGAAATCCAATCTCAGAAAGATTTTGCCGGTGGTATTCACGAGATTAAATTAAAATGACATCTGCGATGTCACCCTGAGCGAAGCGAAGGGTCTTTTTGCATATTTAGCACTGTGATTTTTCGGAATGATAAATAGGAGAAAAAAATGTATAGAACAATCAATGATTTTTTAGATGGATGGAAGTACGAAAGCGAAGCGACATTAAAAATATTTGAAAACTTAACCGATACTTCATTGAATCAAAAAGTAACGCAAACCGGACGATCATTAGGGTTCATAGCATGGCATATTACAAATACAATTCCGGAAATGCTTTCTAAAACAGGATTACCGTTTAGTTATGAAGAAAATACACCGGTACCGGCATCAGTAGAATCTATTAAAGATATTTATGAAAAATCATCTAAAGCTGTAACCGACTTGATCTCAAAAAATTGGAAAGACGAGATGCTGAACGATGATATAAATATGTACGGACAAGTTTGGAAACGAACGAGTGTATTATCGAGTTTAATTGCACATCAAGCGCATCACCGCGGACAAATGACAGTTCTAATGAGACAGGCCGGATTAAAAGTACCGGGTGTTTATGGACCATCAAAAGAAGAGTGGGCACAATATGGAATGCCGACACAAGAATAATATTGAGTAACTAGGTTTTCTAACTTAATAAGAAAATAAACAGAATTGTAACTGACTCTAAAGAATTTTAATAAATTTCTAAAGTGTACAAAAAATAGAGAGATATTAAACCTCCTGAACATAACCGAAGGAAAATTTATAAATGAATGGCAAATCTCTTTAACTAAATAGAATGTTAACACAATTAGTAATTGCTTAATAAATTCTTTAAAATTCAGTACAAGATTCTAATAAATTAGATAAGACAAAATCATTATTCTTTTAATAAAAGAAAATGATTCTTAAGAATGTTAATGATTTAGGATTGAATTGCACTAAAGCCTTGATGCATTCTAATGAAAATGTAAATCCCCCTTGAAAATTTTTCAAATTTATAAAATTTATGGATTTTACTTAAAGGAGAATATCATGCTAAAGAAATTTTTACTACTCTCATTTATTCTTATTGTCTCATTAATAGTTTGGAACTGCAGCAAAGGAAAAACATCCATAACCTTAGCCGGCTCAACTGCTTTTCAACCATTTGCAGAAAAACTAGCCGACCAATATATGACATCTCACCCTGAGATTGCTATTACAGTTCAGGGCGGAGGTTCAGCTGTTGGGATTCAGTCTGCAAATTCAGGAGCCGCTCAAATTGGTATGGCTGATCTTGTAAAATTACCTGAAGAAGCTAAAGATCTAACTGCTACGGTTGTTGCTCAGGATGGTATTGCGATAGTTGTCAATCCACAAAACAAAATTACTAACCTTACAACCGATCAGGTGCGGGATATTTTTAATGGAAAGATTAACAATTGGAAAGAAGTTGGTGGCGTTGATGCACAAATAACTGTTGTGTCCCGAGAAGCTGGATCCGGAACAAGATCTTCATTTGAACAAATTGTAGGAAATATCAATCTTAAAAAAGATGCACTCATTCAAGATTCCAATGGAACTATTCGTGAGACTGTTGCGAACGATGCTAATTCTGTCGGTTATCTTTCACATGGATTGATAAATGAAAAAATAAAACCTCTAAAAGTTGATGATCAAGAATGTACAACAGAATCTATTATAGCCGGAAAATATAAACTTGTGAGACCAATATTTCTTCTTGTAAAAGGAAGCCTAGAAGGAGAAATTAAAAATTTCATTGATTTCATACTTTCATCTGAAGGACAGCAGACAATTAAATCAAATGGTCTCTTGCCAGCCAAATAATCAGAGAGTTTAATGAAGTTAATCGGTGAAAAGGGAGTTAAACGACTTCTAATGATAACTGCGTTCTCGGCAATTTCTGCATTGCTGTTAATTGCACTATTTATCATTAATGAAGGGCTTCCGTTTATTTTCAAATATGGTTTAAAAGAATTTCTTTTATCTTCCGATTGGCAGCCTCATCTTGGTAAGTTTGGAATTTATCCAATGATAGTTGCTTCATTGTGGGTGACCTTAGGTGCTATGTTGGTCGGAGCTCCTCTTGGTGTAGCCGGAGCTTTATTTCTTAGCGAGTATGTGCCAAAATCAGTAATGAATATTATCAAGCCCACAATAGAACTCTTAGCTGCAATACCTTCAGTAGTATACGGATTTATTGGGGTGATGGTACTTGCGCCAATTATCCGTGATAACTTTGGAGGACCGGGTCTTTCGCTTCTTGCAGGTTCTATAATTCTCGGAATCATGATTCTTCCAACTGTAATAAGTATCTCAATTGATTCGATCTTAGCTGTTCCTCGATCTTATCGGGAAGGTTCATTAGCTCTTGGTGCAACGACCTGGCAGACAATTCACATGGTAACGATCAAGGCATCAAAATCTGGAATCATTGCGAGTATAATTCTCGGTATGGGTCGTGCAATAGGTGAAACTATGGCAGTTATAATGGTAGCCGGTAATTCGGTGAACATACCAAATTCTCCATTAGATTCAGTTAGAACCTTAACAGCTAATATTGCTTTAGAAATGAGCTATGCTACCGGTCTTCACAGGCAAGCTCTCTTTGCAACAGGTGTAATTTTATTTATAGTAATAATTATTCTCAATTCAATAGCTAGTGTTGCAATTAGAAAAAGAATGGTGAAGAAATGAGAATTCACCCAAGATATACTCAAGGAGGAGCTGTTGCTGTTTTGGGCGGCGCAACTATTTTGACGCTAATGATTTTGGTCTTCATTATTTTTTTCATTTTAGAAAAAGGCCTTCCGGTAATAAATCTAAATTTTCTTACAAGTAATCCGGAAGATATGGGGCGAGCAGGTGGAATTTTTCCAACATTGATAGGAACAATATTATTGCCGTTACTTGCAATTATTATCGCCACACCGTTGGGAATATTTACTTCGGTTTATCTTTCTGAATATACTAATGAAACTAAGGTGACGAAAGTAATTCGTTTTGGTACAGATTGTTTGGCGGGAATACCATCAATTATTTTTGGTTTGTTCGGATACATTTTCTTTGTGATTACATTAGGGTTCGGCTGGTCAATAATTTCCGGTGGTTTAACATTGGCGGTAATGATTTTACCGACAATAATTAGAACATCGGAAGAAGCGATTAAGGCAGTACCAAAATCCTACCGTGAAGTGAGTTTTTCTTTAGGTGCTACAAGTTGGCAGACTGTAAAAAAAGTAATTTTGCCTAATGCACTTCCTGGGATTGTAACCGGAATTATGCTGAGCGTTGGAAGATCAATAGGCGAAACTGCCGCAGTAATATTCACAGCGGGTTCATCATTAAGAATTCCAAGCTCGGTCTTTGATTCAACGCGTACAATGGCAGTCCACTTTTATATATTAGCTCGCGAGGGAATATCTGCCGAGAATGCATATGGAACAGCCGCAACGCTTATCATCGCTGTGTTGATTGTAAATCTTTCTGCATACTGGTTAATGAATAGATTTATAGCAAAGAGAAGTTAAATTTATTGGTTTTTCATGAGCACAAAATTTCACATACATGATCTCAACTTTTATTTTAATAACAATAAAGTTTTGAGACAAATTAATTTCGAAATTCCCGCCAATATAATTTTAGGAATCATCGGTCCATCAGGTTCCGGAAAGACAACATTTTTAAGAGCACTAAATCGTATGAATGATTTAGAATCCGGTTCGCGAATTGAAGGACAAATTCTATTAGACAGTGAAGATATTTATAGCTCTGATTATGATGTCGTTGCTCTGAGAAAAAGAGTTGGGATGGTCTTTGCTATGCCCGTTCCGTTACCTATGAGTATCTATGACAATATTGTTTATGGTCCAAGACTTTCCGGTGTAAATGATAAAAGGCGGTTAGATATTCTGGTAGAAAAAAGTTTAACAGCGGCTTACCTTTGGGATGAAGTGAAAGATAGATTGAAAACTTCTGCAATGAGACTTTCCGGAGGACAACAGCAACGTCTCTGTCTGGCGCGGGTATTAGCTATGGAGCCAGAAGTTATTCTTCTCGATGAACCTTGTTCAGGGCTGGATCCGATATCTACAGCTAAAATTGAAGATGCATTGACAGAGTTGAAAAAAGAATACACAATTATTCTTGTTACAAACAACACAAAGCAAGCAGCAAGAGTATCTGATTATACAGCATTTTTTTTATTGGGTGATTTAATTGAATTTGGAAATACTGGACAAATTTTTACTTCTCCAAATAAAACAGAGACTAACGATTACATAACCGGAAGATTTGGGTAATAATGGAAAGTAAAGATACCGCAGTAAATAAAATTGAAATTAATAATTTGGATTTATTCTACGGTAAATTCCAAGCATTAATTTCCGTAAACATGCCTATCCAGCAAAACATGATTACAGCTTTAATTGGTCCGTCGGGGTGTGGTAAGTCAACACTACTTAGATGTTTAAACCGAATGAATGATTTAATCTCTGGAGTTAAAATTACAGGAGAGGTTTTTCTTGACGGTGCCGATATTTATAATTCATCAATGGAAGTTACCGGACTAAGAACAAGAGTAGGAATGGTTTTTCAACGGCCGAATCCTTTTCCGCTTACAATTTATGATAATGTAGTTTATGGTCTAAGAGTAGCGGGTATAAGAAATAAAAAAGAATCGGATGAAATTGCGGAAAGAAGTTTAAAAGGTGCATGGCTCTGGGATCAAGTAAAAGACAAACTCGATCATTCTGCATTGGAATTGCCGTTAGATCAGCAACAACGCTTATGTATAGCCCGTTTATTAGCTGTAAAACCGGAAGTAATTCTGATGGATGAACCATGTTCTGCGCTGGATCCTATTGCTACAATGAAAATTGAAGAGCTAATGTTGGATTTGAAAAAAGATTATACGATTGCAATTGTTACACATAATATGCAACAGGCATCGCGTGTATCGGATTATACAGGGTATATGTTGCTTGGAGAGATGATAGAATTCAGTGATACAAAAATTATCTTTACCAGGCCATCTAAGAAATTAACCGAAGATTATATCTCAGGAAAATACGGATAATATTTTTTTAAATTTCCTTATTAAACCGCTCAAGTTTTCTTCTATGTGCAATTATCTCTGCATTGACGTAAAAAATTAGATTCTCTGCAATATTGGTAGCGTGATCTGCGAGACGTTCGATATTTCTTGTTAGTACAATTAAATGTGCGCCAGGTTCAACAAACTTTGAATCGGCTTCCATTTTAGCGATAAGAAATTTAAATGTGCTTTTATTCAGGTCATCTACACTTTGTTCTATTTGTAAAACCTTTTCTGCTTGTTCAATTTTTGTATTTACAAAAGAATCAATTGCATACTTAACCATGTCTTGAGCATGTTTTCCCATCTCTAAGATTTGTGATTCTAATATAAGACCATGGTGTTCGCCTGTCTTTCTTACACGTTGTGCAATATTAACTGCAATATCCCCGCAGCGCTCTAGTTGATTGTTAATTAATAATGCAGACATTATAAATCGTAGGTCCACTGCAACAGGCTGAAATAAAGCCAGAATATTTTCGCACTGGGTTAGAATAAGATTATCGTACGCATCAATTTCCAGGTCTTTTGATTTTATTCCTTTGCAAAGTTCAATATTCCCCGTCTCTAATGCCTTAAAAGCTTTTTCAACTTGTTCATCTACAAGCGATGCCATTTTAATAAGATTAGTCTTTAAGTTCTCTACTTCTTTTGTAAAATGTTCCTGCATGGTTCCTTCCTTATTATAGTCGGGACAAACACTACATTAAATTAAGTGATAGTTTTTAATAATTCCAAATATTTACTTGTGGTTCATTATTTGGTATAGGATCTATTTTGTTTTTATCATATCTAAATCTGCTTATATAATTTTCATATATTTGTTTATAAGGTCCGAAAGAAAATAGAGGAAAAAATCTTTGCCAACTAAAATTAAATCTCCAACAATTATTTCCGCTGCCGGAAATAAACCTAAAATTATCGAAGAGTTTATCGGCAATGTAAATTCTGAAACAAATACGGTTAGTATTGCAAGGATGAAAAGTCCGGAAGGATGGATAGAACCTGGACAGAAACCTGAATTTGATGAATACACTGTAGTATTAAAGGGAATGTTAAGAGTAACCACAAAAAATTCTGTTGTTGATATCGAAGCTGGGCAAGCTATTATTGTGAATAAAGGTGAATGGGTTCAGTATAGTTCTCCCGGTACAGATGGTGCTGAATACGTTGCAGTTTGTCTTCCCGCATTTTCACCCGCGACTGTTCATAGAGATGAATAAATTCTTCGGTTAGGAAACGACATTCCTTCCAATCAATATCAAAAAAATTTTTATATTCGCATCTATAAAATAGTGAGGTATGCAATCGCAAAGAATCAGAATGAAACTGTAGAGAAAATTGTATCGCTTGCAAAGCGGAGAGGATTTGTATTTCAATCATCGGAAATTTACGGCGGTTTGAACGGCTGTTGGGATTACGGCCCGCTTGGTGTTGAACTTCTTAAAAATGTAAAAGAAGAATGGTGGAAAGCAATGACCTACCGCGAAGATGTTGAAGGATTGGACGCTTCAATTCTAATGCATCCGCGAGTATGGGAAGCGAGCGGACATGTTGAGAATTTTACCGATCCTATGATTGATTGTAAACAATGTAAGGCAAGATTCAGATTAGATACTCTTACTGAATTGATCAGCGACAAGAACAAAGAAAAAGCTTTAAAAGAATTTGATGCTTCAATTCTATCCAAAGAAGGAACACTTGAAGAAAAATTTAATTCAGTTCTTGAAGAGCAATCATTAGCAACAAAACTTTTGGATTTGCTCGGATGTCCTCAATGCGGCAACAAAGGAACCTTTACACAACCGCGTAAATTTAATTTGATGTTCAAAACTTTTCTCGGTCCGGTTGATGATTCCGCAAATATAATTTATCTCCGCCCGGAAACAGCCCAAGGAATTTTTGTAAACTTCTTAAATGTTGCAAACTCAAGCCGTCAAAAACTTCCGTTTGGAATTGCACAAATTGGAAAAGCATTCCGTAATGAGATCAACACAAAAAATTTCTTGTTCCGCACACGCGAGTTTGAACAGATGGAAATGCAATATTTTTGCAAACCCGGTTCCGACAAACAACATTATGATGAATGGAAAGAAAGAAGAATAGAATGGTTCAGATCTTTGGGAATGACAGCAAACAAATTACGGTTTCATGATCATCCAAAAGATAAACTTGCACACTATGCAAAAGAAGCAACAGACATAGAATATGAATTCCCATTCGGCTGGGGCGAGATAGAAGGAATCCACAATAGAACAGATTTTGATTTGGGAAGACATCAGGAATTCTCAGGCAAATCCATGCAATATTTTGATGATGAGACAAAAGAGAAATTTATTCCGTACATAATAGAAACATCAGCCGGCGCAAGCCGTTCATTCATGGCATTTTTGGTTGATGCTTATTACGAAGAACAGGTAAAAGATGAAGTGCGCAGTGTTCTACGGTTCCATCCGAAACTTGCACCTATCAAAGCTGCAATTCTTCCGTTAGTAAACAAAGATGGAATGCCGGAGATCGCCCGAAGGATTGAAACAGATCTTCGTCCGTACTTAAGAATTTTTTATGATGATAAAGGTGCCGTTGGCCGCCGCTATAGAAGAATGGATGAAATAGGAACACCATTCTGTATTACTGTTGATACTCAAACTCTGCAGGATGAAACTGTTACCGTTAGAGAACGCGATACTATGGAACAGATCAGAATTTCTATAAGCGGATTGTTAAATTATTTATCAGAGAAGTTGAGATAACTTATCTTTTGAGACGCGACCTGCCTACCGCAGGCAGGTTTATAGCGTATTGACTTTTTACCACTCCAAATATTTTCACCATCAATTTAACTTTTCCTATTTTCAGTCGTATCATCTAATGAAAAAAGAATATTCTGAATGCAGAACCAAATTAATGTTGAGCAACTAAATGAATTGATTCTTAAAGCTATTGGCGGCGATGCCAAAGCTTTTGAAACGATTGTTAGAAGTTATTATAAGTTTGGCTATGCGGTTGCATTCAAAATATTATATAACGAAGAAGATGCAAAAGATGTTGTTCAAGAGTGTTTTATTAGAATATGGAAACACTTAAATGAATATGATAAAAAAATAAAATTTACAACGTGGATGTATAAGATCGTTGTAAACTTATGTTTTGATAGGTTGAAATCACAAAAGCGGAAGAGAAATATTTTTAAAAATTATGATGAAGATACTGATGCTAATATCCCAAGCAGAATAAATCTTGAAAAGGATTTAACAAATAAAGAGTTGTCTGAAATGATAAAACATTTTGCAAGCGGTTTGTCGGAAAAACAAAAAACAGTTTTTATTCTTAGAGATATGGAAGATTTATCAATCGAAGAAATTACGGAAATAATGGACATTTCATCAGGCGCAGTTAAAACGAATCTCTTTTATGCAAGACAAAGTATCAGAAAGAAAATAATTGAATGGGAAAACAAATGAAGAACTGTGGACAAATAAAAGAATTAATCTCTTCAAAACTCTTAGATGAATTCACTACGGCAGAAAGAAATTTAATTGAAGAACATATTTCATCATGCAACGAATGTAAAGGTATTTATAAGATGATTCAGAAGACGGATAAAGTAATTGAAAAAATGAAAACCTCACGACCAATTTTAGACAATGAAGAATTTCTTTTTGATGCAATTATGCAAAAAGTAAATAAACCGCACTCCTCCAAAAACAAAGAGACAGAATATTATTTTTATGAAAAACTATTTTTGTTCGTTTCTTATAAATCAGTGCGATATGCTTTAACAACAATCTTATTTATAATGATGTCGCTTTATATGTTTGAAGAATATTCCGCCGTAAAAGATATTACACAACTTGAAAATCAATTGAACCAAACCGCACAACTCAGCAATACAAAAGCCGAAATTATTTCCTTTGATAATGTTGTACTCAAATTCTTTTATGATGCATATAAATTTACGTGTGGAAATTCATCTTACGTTAAATTGTCACAAGATTGGCTTCTTGTAAATAAAGAAGACTTAAGAAATCTTTTATTAGATTA
>ORMF010268169.1_pt1 | contig 10725 bp, 9 predicted proteins | sample 1779871 | NCBI WGS metagenome assembly ORMF01 (sample SAMEA104232316, study PRJEB22302) | groundwater metagenome | biome: forest; feature: aquifer; material: groundwater | place: USA | collected 2011-08-07 | depth 5.4 m
ACCAACTCCCGGCGGCCCGCCGACCCCCCGCAGCCCGCCCCGTTGTGGCAGGCGAACCAAAAGCCCCGCCACGCCGTGCGGACGGCCAAACGCGGCATCCCGGCCAGCCGCCTCCGCGCCGAACTGCGATGGCTGATCGAGACCCGCCCGGCGGCTCGGGTCGATTACCTCGAGTTCTTCGATCCGCGCACGTTCCAGCCCGTCAGCCACGTCTGCTGTGGCACGCACTTCGCGCTGGCTGTCTTTGTCGGCAAGACGCGGCTGATTGATAATGCCCGGCTGTGACTCTCTGCGGCCGGACGCAACCAAGCGGTCCCGTCTTGCGTGTTCGCTCAGGCAACAGGGATGTGAGCGCGGATTGCTCTGGCTGGGTTCCTTTGGCTTGCCTTCAGATCCTGGCGGTCTATTCTGTTTCAGGATGAAGACAGCGGTTGCACATCGGGCTGCTCGCTTTCCGCGCTCGGGGCCTGCCAGGTCGCGGGCGCGGTTTGCGATCGAACACAGCGCGGCTCTGCCCGGCCCCAGGAGCGCATCGCCCCGGAGAATCATCTGGAGTGATCGCGCGCTCATGGACCTGCCGCGCGACGGCTACAAATACGAACTGCTGAACGGAGAATTGATCATGAGTCCAGCCGGTTTCGACCACGGGGATGTGTGCGCCAAGGTTCTGACCGAAGTCAACACCTACGTGCGCGCGCGCAAGCTGGGAAGAGTCTGCGATGGCCAGACCGGTTTCCGCGTGCGCCGCGGCGTGAAACGGAAAACCCTTCTCTCGCCAGACGTCTCCTTCGTGACCCAGACCCGCGTCGAGGCGGCCGCTAGTTCGCTCAAAAAGTTTTTCGCCGGCGCCCCTGACTTGGCCGTCGAGGTCCTCTCTCCGAAAGAGTCCTTGGCCAGCGCGGAGCGCAAGATCCGGCTGTTGTTCCGCAACGGCGCACGGCTGGGCTGGATCGTCGATCCGGCCTTCCGCCAGGTTCACATCCTGACGCCGGATGGACGCACGACCGTGAAGCACTGGAACGAATCTTTAGATGGCGGCGCAGTCGTCCCGGGTCTCAGGGTGCGCGTGCGCCGTTTCTTCGAGTAAGAGCCACCAGGCGTTTTACCGGCTGCCTTTTCGCGTGCAGAACGAAACTCACTCGTTTGATGTCCTCGTCCTCGGCAGCGGCATCGCCGGCCTGTTCCTCGCGCTGAAGGTTGCTCCGCACGGCCGGGTCGCGATCATCACGAAGAAAGACCGCGCCGAGTCGAACACCAACTACGCCCAAGGCGGCATCGCGGCCGTCACCAGCAAGGAAGACTCCTTCGAGATGCACGTGCGCGACACGCTTGAAGCCGGCGCCGGGCTGTGCAAAGAGCAGGTTGTCCGCACGATCATCGAGGAAGGTCCGGCCCGCATCGCCGAACTCATCGATCTGGGCATGCGCTTTAGCGAGCGCGAGATCCCGCGCTCCAACGGCGCACGCGAACTCGACCTCGGCAAGGAAGGCGGCCATTCCAAGCGCCGCATCCTCCATGCGAAGGACGTGACGGGCCGCGAAGTCGAGCGGGCCTTGCTCGCCGCCGCCGCCAGCCAGCCGAACATCCAGGTTTTCGAGAACCACTTCGCCATCGACCTGATCACGACCCAAAAGCTCGGCAACCTCGGACCGAATCGCTGCCTGGGCGTTTATGTCTTGGATAAACCTTCCGGCCACGTCGTGACGTTCGCCGCGCCGATCATCGTCCTGGCGACGGGCGGCTGCGGCAAAGTCTATCTGTACACGACCAATCCCGACATCGCGACGGGCGACGGCGTGGCGATGGCTTTTCGCGCGAGTGCCGCCGTGGCGAATATGGAGTTCATCCAATTCCACCCGACCTGCCTTTACCATCCGAAGGCGAAGTCCTTTCTCATCAGTGAGGCGGTGCGCGGTGAGGGCGGGGTGCTCAAGCGGCTCGACGGCGTGGAGTTCATGGACACCTACCATCCGCTCAAATCGCTCGCCCCGCGCGATGTCGTCGCGCGCGCCACCGACAGCGAAATGAAACGCACCGGCGCCGACTGCGTGCTGCTGGACATCACGCACAAGCCAGCCCGTTTCCTCATCGACCGCTTCCCGAACATTTACCAGACCTGCCTCAGCTACGGCATCGACATGACCAAAGAGCCCATCCCCGTCGTGCCCGCTGCGCACTATCAATGCGGCGGCGTGCTGACCGATGTGGACGGACGCACCGACATCGCCGGTCTCTACGCGATCGGCGAGGTCGCCTGCACCGGCTTGCACGGCGCCAATCGCCTCGCCAGCAACTCGCTGCTCGAAGCGTTGGTTTGCGCCCATCGCGCGGCGGCGCACGCCCAGGCCAATCCCTTGCCGCCGCCCGAATACACAATCCCGCCGTGGCAATCCGGCAAGGCCGCCAACCCGGATGAAATGGTGGTGGTCTCGCACAACTGGGATGAAATCCGCCGGTGCATGTGGGATTACGTCGGGATCGTGCGCACGGACAAACGCCTCCTGCGCGCGAAGGCCCGGATCGCGAACCTCCAGCAAGAAATCCAGGAGTACTACTGGGACTTCATCGTCACGAGCGACCTGCTTGAACTCCGCAACATCGCCACCGTCGCCGAGATGATCATCGCGTGCGCGCTGCAACGCCCCGAGAGCCGCGGCCTCCACTACAATCTGGACCACGCCGGACCGGACCCCGGATGGGCGCAGCGGGACGCCATCGTGCGACGGCCCTCCTGATCGTACCGATCCGCGCTGGTTTGCTCGTCCTCGTTCTCGTTCTTCGTCCTCGTCAGACCTGACCTGACGGACCCCGCTGGCAACATTGACGAACTCTTTCGGCGCGCTGCAATTCACCGCTCCGCCGGAGCCGAACCAGCGCTACCGATTCTACCGCGCTTTGCTTGCGCCTTCGCCGTAACCGCGCGGTCGGATTTGGGCACCGCACGGGTCTCCAGCCGAGACGGCTGAGCTCTCTTAAATAGGTAGTCCCCCCTTCAGGCGGCACAACGAAAGCGGCGCAAGGCAGTCGGCCTGGAATGGTTGACGCACACCGGAACACGCGCCCCGCACGCTGATCGGCTAAAGCTGGGACTACAAACTCAGTGCATCTCGACCGCGCACGTGCCGATGCCGGGGCGGTAGAAGTTGAACTGCACATTCGGATGATCAGCCAGCAGCGACATCGGCACGGCCGCATCCGCGATCCGCTGCGCGATCATGAACGTCGTCAACCGCTGGCCGAACGGGTTGTCGTGCATGCCGGCGTGCCAGATTGAGACTTTCTCGGCCTTCCAAGTTTGCACGGGGCCGACGCTGATCGCCTTCGTCGGCACGAGCGCGATGTTGCCGCCCCCGGAGGTGCGCGCGTTCTGCGCGATCGTCAGCGGGTGCAAATCGACCACGCGCGTCGGCAGCTTGCGACACTCGGCCGGCGACGGCGGCTGGTCTTTGTATTTGCCTTTGCGCCGCGGCGGGTCGTTGAACGCCCAGTGCTTCACGTCGCCCTGCCCGCCTTGCATGATCGCGCAACGCACCCCAGCGTCCCAGCTCTGGCGATACGCCGCCGTGTCGGCTTTGGGGAAATGCAGATTCGCGTCCGGCATGCGCAGTTCCTTCTGGATTCGATTGAAGCACATTTCGCGATCCGCGCGCTCGAAGGAGAGCGGGTGCGTCACCGGCACCTCTTTGCCCGTGGCGGAGTCGAACCACTCGTCCATCCCCCAGAAATGCGCCGAGCGGACGTTGAGGTTCAACTCATTGACGAGCCGCGCGACCAGCGGCAACTGCTCCGTCGGCCCGATCGGCCCGCAGAGGCCGACCGGATTGTCCGGCGTGGACTGCCTCCAAGCGCCGACGTATTCCAGCGCCTCGGCAAGGTAAAATTCCTCCAGCGTGTCGTAGAAGACCACTTTGAAGCCAGGCCGCGAGAGCTTCAGCATCTTCTCTGGCGTCAGGCGCGCGACGGCTTGAATGAGGTCGTCATCGAGCGTGGTGTAATCCCACCAATCAGGGGCAATCGAACTTAGTTTGCGTGGCATAGGTGGACGTGTTTTAGACGGAATCGACGGAATGGAACAGAATTTTCTGTCGCTCTTGGAGCGGCCGACCAACGGAAGCTGCAACTCTGAAATCGCAAACCAGTCGGGTGCTTCTTACGTCCGCTTGAATCCCGAGTAGTCTGCCGTAGAGGAAGGTTCAGCCGGCAGGATCGTCTTCAGCCCAATCCGCTGCCGGATGAACCCGGCGTTCCAGTTTCCGGCGGCATGGGGTCGGCACCGACGACTCGACGATGCACAACCTCACGTCTGCTGCCACGCTATCGGCGACAAGACCGGCCAGGCGATCATCGCGCTCATCTACGGCGACGTGCGGCCGGATCACTTGCCAAAGCAGGCGTAGCGGATCCGGCTTACCGTCACGTGAGGGCAACCGGCGAGCGAGGCTCTGAGTAGTAACAAAAGTAGTCACACGCTGCCACAAGTTGCGGAGAGTTTCACCGCGTCGCCAGGCGTTGCCGATTTGGCAGAAGTGGCGGCGGGATTTGGTGCGACCGCGCGAAACCGGATGAAACACGCTGGCCACGACTCTTAATCAATTGGTCCCAGGTTCGAGTCCTGGCCGGGGCACCAGCTAACCGCCACAGACCCCACAAGCCTTCCCCGCTTTCGGCCCGCACGGCGTGCCGGTCGAACTCTTGTAGAACGGACACTTGCTGTTATGCCGCTTGCCGGAGGAGGTCGTCAGCCAATGGTTCAACACACCTTGAGGCGGCGCATTGGTCGAGACCGTCCCGGCCTTTGCGGCGGGCGTGGCCTGCGGAGCGTCGAGTCTCTCTTTGCCCTTTTCTGCCCCCAGCACCTTGCGAATGTCCTCTCGCAGCTCGCGATTCTCGTCCCGCAAAGCTTTGATGTCCTGAAGCAGTTGAGAGTTCTCCACGAGACGCTCCCGAAATGCTGAATTCTCCTTGAGCCGCTGTCGGACTTCCTCCGTGAGTTGCTGATTCTCCGCCTGGAGCTGTTGGTTCTCTGCGCGAAGGCGCGCGACTTCCTTCAAAAACTGCTGACACTCCTCCTTCAGAGCGTCTCGTTCCGTGGTTGTTGGCGGTCGCGGCTTCTTCATGGCAGCGCGCGGCTGCTCCGACTGCGCTTTCGGGGACAGCAGTTTTTCGTTGCTTGCCAGTGTGGCCGCACAGCCCCCCACCAGCAGGGCTGAGAACAACATTGCGGCGAGACGGAGCGACGAGGCTCGCACTCGGCCAGGATTGATTCTCATGTTGGAATGGAAAACCCATCCGCCAAAAAAGGCAACTCCCAAGTGGGAGCAAAACGGCTTTCCTCGCGGAAGGGCGATTAGGCACATGCTCGGTCCCTGGCGCTTGGACGGCTGCCCCTGCCCGAGGCGGGCGGAATCAGTGTGTGCACGGGAGAAATCTGAATCTGCTGAGTTCCTCGCTACTTTCAGTGGAATTGCCGGGGCCTCAAATCCGAAGCTCGAAATCCGAAACCCGAAAGAAGTCCGAAATCCGAAATCCGAACACCCAAGCGCCCTCCGTCAGGGGCGTGGTCCCGCTGCGCTGTGCCGTGCGAGCCCGCCCCGGGAGGCCGTGGCCCGGCGGGATGTCCCTGTTCTTCCTGCGTCCGGAGGGCAGCAGCGAGGCGCCGCGCGGTGTTGGCCCTTCGGGCTTCGGACTTCGGACTTCTTTCGGATTTCGGATTTCGGATTTCGGGTTTGGCCGTGCTGCAATTCCACTCAAAACAGCGAGGAACCTCGGAAACTCTGCCCGTGCATTGACGTCCAATGCCCTCGATGATCAAGCGGCGCTCAAAGCCGACGATTCACAGGGTTTGGCACCGAGCCATCCGAGGATCAACTCCCGTCGTTAGCGCAGCGGCAACGGCGAACGGATTTTGCTCGCCTCCGCGTTCGGGTTCTGCCACGCTCTGCCGCGCACATGCAATCCGACGTCACTGCTTAGTCTGAAGGAAAATGAACGCGACCTCTTTACTGAGCCGAAGCCTGGCCTTGTTTTTTTGCGTGCTGGCGGGCCAATCAGCCGCCCGGACTGAAATCGTTTACGACAATACTGCCACTCCGACCGGCAACGGATTCCACCCCTCGAATCTGGAGTACGGCGACGAAATCCAGCTCCAGCCCGGACTGGCACGCTTGGTGACCGACTTCTATCTGGAGTACTTCGGCGAATTCATCGCCCAAGGCGACGAGCGCGTGAGAATTCGCTTTTACGCGAACAACGGCCCCGACGTGGAACCCGGCCCGAAGACCATCCTCGCGCCGAAGGACCTGCTTTACGAAAGCGCCGAGATCAAGATAACGCCCGGCTTTCACCAGATACCTCTGACAGGTTTGGCGGTGGAAGAGGTGCCGGACACCTTGACGTGGACCGTCAAGTTCAGCGGACTCAGCGGGGCAGTTGGAGATCGAGCGGGCTTGTTGCTCTACAATCCGCCCACCGTGGGCAAGAGTTTCAATGACTTCTGGCAACTCGCCGACAGCACCTGGACCACCCACCAGATCGATGGCGGCGCCGTCATCGCCAATTTCGGCGCGCGCGTCGTCGCGATTGTGCCGGAGCCGGGCGTGGTCGCGTTGAGCGCGGTCGGGGGCTTGCTCTGGCTGGGCATCGCGCGGCTACGCCGGTCCTTGGCCAGCTAACGCGCTACGGTCAGGCTGGCGTGCGTTCTTCCGGCGCGGCGTCTTTCCCTTCAGACTTGGCCTTGGCAAACTTTGCCTGAGCCGCTAGATTAGGCGCGGAATCGAGTTAAACCGTCGCGCTTGCCGACAAGGCCCGCAACTTATGAGAACCTTTGGCGCCCGACCCAGCGCCGCTGTCTGCTTGCTCCGCCTGACCGTGGTGGTGGGCGCCGTGTTGTGCGTCGGGCCGGAAGCGACCGGCAATGAGGTGTTGCCATTCACTCCCAAACGATTTGTGGCGCTCGGCATGATCGAGTCGGGCAACAACGATCGCGCGCGCGGTGAGGCCGGCGAGATCAGTCGCGTGCAAATCCATCCTTCCGTCTGGCGCGCTTACTCGCGGTCGCGCGACTACCATGATCCTTCAGTGTCGGCTGAGGTTGCGCGTCGGCACTGGGATTTCCTGGTTCGTTACTTTGTCCTGCGCACTGGGCGCGTCCCGACGGACCTCGACCTGTACGTGCTCTGGAATACGAAATGGGGATACTACGAGCGACGCGCCTTCCGCCCCCTGCGCGTGCATCCCGTCGTTGCCGACCGCGCGCAGCGCTTCGCAAACCTCGTCGGGAGCGAGTAGGCCGGAACCAGGTCAGCCACGGATTGGCCTGGCAGGCGGAAGCCGCGACCGAGGCGAAGGGAAGATTCCGGAGGCCGGATGTGATGGCAAAACCAAGCCGAGGGAAAACCTCCGCAGGCCTGGTGATCCTCCACCACGAGATTCACTCCGGGCATCCCGCGTCCCGCATCGCCCCCGCTCACAGCAGGTGCCGCGACAGGTAGTTGGCGTAGAGTTGGCAGCGCGGGCGCACGTCGGTTTGGGTGTTGCCGGACATCACGCCCGAACTGCGCAGGCGGTAGAAACTCTCTGGCGTCGGACACGGCTGGCCCTTGAGAACGCCGCGCACGATGTCAGTCAAGACGGGGTCTTTGGCCAGCAGCACCAGGATGCGCCGTAAGTGATCGCCGAAGAGCCCGTCGTCGCGGTCAGCCTGGGCTTCAAAAGCAGGAAAGGCGATCTTGTGGGTGGCCATTTCATACAGGCCCACGCGCACGAGATACGGTTGGCCGCCGACCAAGCGTGTGAGGCGGGCAAGCTCCTCCGGAGTCCTGAGCGGACTGCCGTGACGGCGATTCAACTCCGCAACTTGTTCCGGCGAGAAATCGTCGAGCGCGATGCGCGTGCCCACATTAAACGGCGACTGGTTCATGTCCGTGATGAACAGGTGTGCCTCCGTCGCGTAAGAAATGACCAGCGTCAGGCCCGCCCACGGGCCGTTGGGGTCGAGTGCGCGCTCATTGTGCCACGAACGGAACAGCCCGAACACTTCGCTGCCGAAGGAGCAACTGAACAACCGGTCCGCTTCGTCGAGGCCCCACAGGAGCGGGGAGTTCAGCTTGGCGAGCACTTCGCGGCGAATGAACCGCTCGAAGTTCACGTTCGGTCCGCGACGCTCGTCCCATGTGTCCGCCGGCAACACCGCGAGGTCGAGTTGGTCGGCCAGCGATTCCGCCAGGCTGAGATAGAAAGTGGCGACGCTCTCCAGGTGGACGACGTTGAACTTCTGGAAATCGGTCAGCGCGGCCTTCCCGCCGCGTTCGCGACCATATTGCAGGCCGCGGGCGAGCAGGGAGGTTTTCCCGATCTGGCGCGCGCCTTTAATCAGAACGGTGCTGTCAAAACGGCTGATTGCAGCCCGGAGTTCCTTGTCTGCCGCGCGTTCGAGGTAGAACTCCGAATGTAGCGGCACGGCCCCGCCCACCGGCTCCAGCGGCGCCTGCCAACTCGCCGCCGTCGGTGTGGGGGCCGGTGCTGGCGCGACCGGGCGTGGCCGGGGGGCGGGCCGCGGCATCAAGCGCAGGCCCTTGGTGGGCACGACAGGAGCCGATGGCTGCGACATGGGCAAGTGGCGGAGCGCCTCCACCAACTCGCTGACGAGTCGTTCGTTGTCTTGGGGACCGTACCAAACCACCGCGTGCTTGGGATCCAAGATACTGGCGAGCGGCTCGGGCAGAGGGTCGTCGTAGTTGAGAAACACCGGCACCACGTGCGGCCGGCCCTGCTGCTGTTGCGCGGCCTCGTGCGCGATCTCGACCTCGAGCGCGAGCATCTCGCTCTGCACCGACGCTGGCGAGAGCAGCGGCACGACGGCATCGGCGCTGCGAATCGTCTGCTCGATCTCGCGCGCCCAATCGATTCCCAAGGACACTCGGCGATCGATCAGGACGGAAAAGCCCTCCTGGGTGAGCCGCTGTTCGAGCATCTGGAGCACTTCCTCGTCGGCAAGAATCTCGCGGCGATAGAACAGGACGACCCGCCGTGACGTTGACGTCGCCGCTGAAACCGTGCCGCCTGTGGACTGACTTGATTCGCTTGGCATGTCGTTCTGTGCAAAAATTTTCGGATACCGCAGCCGGCGATCCACGACGGTCCGCCGTCGTTGCGGATGCCGACTGCTTGCGACGCCGATTACATTCGCAACGTCCCAAAAAGTCAAACTGCCAAAGCGCGACCGGCAAAGCGCGCGCGTGCGGCGGACAGAGAACGACCGGAGCATTCGCAGTCCGCTGCCTCGGCACCTCGGCGTGGTGGACCAGTCGGAGCACACTCCGCTCGCGCCTTTGGCCACGACGACTCCGCTTCAACGTTCGATTGGACAACGCTCGCCGCCTGCGCGCACGCTCACGCGAGTCGCTGGATTGCCTGCTTCGCAGGGCAGATCATCACCGCGTCACCAAGTTTCAGTCGGAGCACTTCGGCGGCACTGCCGCGATTGACTGCGATCTCAAGGAACCCGCTCGAACCGAGGATCCCCGCTGGTTGACCCGCGGGCACTGCCTGGTAGAACGGCACCACGGGGAAACGCCGCCCCCGGAGCAACCGGACGCTCCAGACCGAGCCAGTCAGCATTGCCAAGTGCTCACCCGTGATGTTCGTGATCGCGTTGCCGAACCGGTCGAGATAGATTACTTGCCCGCGAAGGATGCTGCGGTCCACCTCCGGTTCCGGCCACTCCAGCCGCACACATTCTTTCACGACCGGTCCGACCGACCGAAACGAAGCTCCTTCGCTCAGATGCGCGGCGACGGGGGCGAGCACATCGCGGCCGTGGAAAGTCTGGCTCACCGGCTGGACGAAGAGGCTTTCGTTCTCCACGCGGCGAATCGCCTTGATCTTCTGCCCTGTCAGCGCCAGCGAGAGCACGCCGTTATCCGGTCCGACGAACTGATAGTCGCCCGTCTGCACCCCGATGACCGGCCGTTTGCTCCCGACGCCGGGATCGACCACCGCCACGTGGACGGTCCCGCGCGGGAAATACCGACACGCCGCCGCCAAAGCAAACGCCCCAGTGCGAACATCGCCTGCCGGGATCTCATGCGTGATGTCCACGATCTGACAGCCTGGAGAAATCCGCAGGATGACTCCCTTCATGGTTCCGACAAACCAGTCGCCGAGGCCGAAATCAGTCGTCAGCGTAATGAGCTTCACCGGGGCGAGGCTAAAGTCGTGGAGGCATCTGGCAAGCGTCGGATGCGACGCCGGGGCGGGACGGCGTTCTCCCGGCGTCCCCCAGACGCCAGTGCGCTCGTTCCTTCTGGAAATCGAGTTCGTCCATCGCACCTGGCTCGTGCGGGAGATTTCACCCCGGACTTGGGTGGAATTCCTCGTCGCGCGGTAAATTTTCACGCAACTTGCGTGAAAATTGGACTGCTCACGTTCCATTTGCGGACTGCAAAGCAGCTTCGCGCCTCCGCTCCATCGGCCACCGAGCATCACTAAGAGCGTGTTTTCACGGTTTTTTTGAATCAGGCTGGGAATTCTCGCCGCCAAGCTTGCCAGGCACAAAAGTCGGAATGGCATTTGCTTAGAAGAGAAGCAGCTTCGCGACACTGGGGTCGCGGGCTGTTGGTTATTGGTTGGTGGTTCGGTTAGGCCACTGGGTTGCCCTGCGGGAAAAAGGGTGCGAAAGCAACGGGGCAACCCAGTTGGCTGTTTTCTTGGTCCTCGCTTCCCTTC
>ORMF012241859.1_pt1 | contig 10724 bp, 9 predicted proteins | sample 1779871 | NCBI WGS metagenome assembly ORMF01 (sample SAMEA104232316, study PRJEB22302) | groundwater metagenome | biome: forest; feature: aquifer; material: groundwater | place: USA | collected 2011-08-07 | depth 5.4 m
ATTGAAAAAGTGATGCTTGGTCCTGAAAGACGCTCACATTTGCTTTCCAAAAAAGAAAAAGAAATTACGGCGTATCATGAAGCGGGACATGCACTTGTTGCGTCAGTCCTTCCTTATGCAGATCCAGTTCACAAAATTTCTATAATTTCGCGCGGACGGGCGGCGGGCTACACTTTGAAATTGCCTTTGGAGGACAGAAAATTGCAATCAAGAAAAGAATTTCTTGATGATATTGCGGTTTCGCTCGGAGGATATGTTGCGGAAACAATGATTTTTCAAGATTTGACGACTGGTCCTTCAAATGATTTGCAGGTTGCGACAGCTCTCGCGCGAGATATGGTTACCAAATATGGAATGTCTGAAAAGATGGGGCCAGTGGCGCTTGAAGGCGCGGGAGGCAGGGTACTTTTTGGCCGAGGCGTTGAAGATAAAGAATATTCTGAAAGAGTCAGCGCAGAAATTGATGGCGAAGTTTCAAGAATAATGAACGATGCTAGAAATAAAGCAACGGAAATTTTAACAACTCATCGAAAAGTTTTGGATGCAATTTCTTTGCGACTTATAGAAGTGGAGACTATCGAAAGGGAAGAATATGAAAAAATAATTGTTGCGCATGGAATTATGCTCAAAAAGAAAATGGATATAGAACACCAGCCACTGGTGTAGAGAAAAGAATCTGGAATCTGGAATCTAGAATTGGGATAAAAAAGAAAAACCAGCAACCGAGTTGCTGGTTTTTGTGAAAGTCATTTTACAAATCTTTCCTCAAATTTATCCCAAGCTAGATGGACAAAAGTTGTGTTCAGATCGTACTCTTCAGTTTTTTCATATGTACAATTCCTATAAGGAACTTCCTCTATTACTCCCACTTCTGTAATAGATTTCGTTGAAATTTCCCAAACCTTACGAGTTCTCGGAAGATTTGATTGGACTGACGGGTTACTTTGAGTTATGAGAAGCGCGCGGATGTTTTTTGGGGAAGATTGTTTTCCGTGCACTATCATTTCTATATCAAACTCGATATTTTCATAGTAGTACGAAAGAGATCTATCGAAATAGATGATTAAATCAGCGTGATCTATACGTGAGAAAAACATTTCACTACTATTTCTGAATTCGGCAACGTAGATTTTTGGCGCATATTTTTTGATTACACCAAATTCGTAGTCATAGATTCCGCCTTGCGTAAAAACAATAATTTTCATTTCGATGTCCTTTGTTGAGGTTCTGACTGAAAATTAGCATTTGTAGCAGAATATGCAAGTTGTTTGCACATTTCAGTCTTTTATGATTAAGTTGTCTTTGGAACTTTAACCAAAGGACATTGTAATGAAAATGTATATCGCAGAGGGCGTGAGTCACCCAGAACCACAGTATGTTGAAGGTGTTGCGACGTGTTGGAATGTATACCCGCGGGCGGTCGTTTCAAACTTGCTCGATTTAAACACTGGTTTGTATTGCACAATTTGTGATTTTAAGCGCGACGAGCTTAAAGTCCAAACAAACAATCAAATTCATGAAGATCCTCTGGGGGGTACCCGATTTTGGTTGCGTCAGGGAGAAATGATTGCTGTGGGGCTTGGTATTCGCCTTGATTTTGATAAAAAATTCTGGTATCACGGGTTAATCTCTATGCGGAAAGTAGGACTGTTCCGTGGCCTTGAAGTAGTGAACGCTAACAATCCAATTTACGCCGATGATACTCAAGATAAAAAGCAGAAAAAAGAGATTGTTGCTTTTGTCAAAAATAACGGCGATGCGCAGTATTTGGGACGACATGAGGCGCTCCTGCAAATTCATTTCAGTGAATCTTTACGTTGTCCCAATCTTTTGATCGAGGATACGTTTTAGTTTTTTAAGTAGAAAGTGTAGAAGAACGTGCAAAGTTGCACGTTCTTTTCCCGGTAGTAGATTTTGGTGTTGTCCGATTCGTCAGAACGAATCGGGACGGGGCAAAGCCCGACACCAAAATCTACTACCGGGTTTTTGTTATATACAAGCGATAATTTTTTTGTTATTCTCGTAGGGTGTTTGAATATACGCGCGTAGCTCAATGGTAGAGCAATCGACTTATACTCGATTGGTTGGGGGTTCGAGTCCCTCCGCGCGTACACGAGTCCGCGAGTGGTCGCGCGAGGAAGCATGGGGATGCTTCCGTGAGGGACTCGAAGCCCGATTGAGTATCCGCCTTAGGCGGATCCAATCGGGATACTGAACATGTAATGTTCGAGTCCTAGATAGGGGAAATTTTTTAAAAATAATTATCAAATAATGTCAGAAAAAGCAACAAGAGGTCACGGATTACTTGAAGGATTTTTGGCCAAAAAGAGAGCAAGTATGGCAAATAAACTGATTCCTGATTCACACCGACATGGAAGAATTTTGGATATTGGTTGTGGTACCACGCCGTATTTTTTATCTCACACCTACTTTTCGGAGAAATTTGGAATTGATCCAGTGCTTGGAGAGTCAAAAAATCATGAAGGTATAAATTTGAGTCGGTTTGATGTTGAAGAGGGGAAACCACTGCCTTTTGCGGACGACAATTTTGATGTTGTTTCGATGCTTGCAGTATTTGAACATATTAAACAGCCGGTTTTGCCTGCACTTTTGACTGAAGTGAAAAGAGTTTTGAAACCTAATGGAATTTTGGTTTTGACCACTCCTTGTTCTTGGAGTGATGGAATTTTGAAAGTCATGGCAAACACTGGACTTGTGAGCAAGGAAGAAATTCACGAACACGAGGGTGCGTACAATCACAAAGTAATCACTGAATTTTTACAAAAAGGAGGTTTCAAAAAAGAAAATATTAAACTCGGCTACTTTGAATTTTGGCTGAATAATTGGGGAACGGCGAGGAAGTAGGGGGGAGCTTTTAGGCTTTAGCTGTTAGCTTTTAGGGAGAGAAAGAAGAGAAGTATGAATTAGGAAAGATATAAAAAAATCAAGGGGCTAAGAAAAAGATTAACCTTCGCAATTGATAATTGAGAAAGACTTGTCACTAGTATCTTTTATAATTTTATCACCGTATTTTCCTTCTATGTATATTTTGTAAGCTTCGCCAGCAGGTATTGTGCTTCCGGTATCATCTTTCATATTCCATGGTATATCTCCATCGCCAGGAGACGCCAGTTCATTATTTGTCGCTTTAAAAATACCAATACGGCTTCTTAATGTTGGGGACATTATAAAAATTGTCACTATATCCATATTAGTAGGTACACTCCATTTAATCTCGGTGTCTTTGTTTGAACACAATATTTCATCGCCATTCGGATAGATAATTTTTGCGTCATATTCTGGCAGTGGTCCTATTGTGGGGGTAATGTTATATCCTCGCTTAAAAACTGCCTCTCGTTTAAAAATTGCGTTTGGATCCTGAATTCTTTTTATAGTATTGTAAGACCATTCGGCAAATTTTCTATATGGATCAACAATGGCAATACCAGTTTTTTGATCAATTAGGGCTATTGCAGACCCTAGAAAAAATATAATAATAAGTGCAAAAGGTAATGAAGGGAGAATGGCTTTTTTCTTATCAAAAAAGAAAAGTATTGCTGTGGGAATGAACAGTCCCACCCACGCAATCATAGACATTATTAAAAAGGCCAGAGTCTCGTTTCCTCTTGCTTGGTAGCCGTTTGCAATGTTTACATATAGATAAAGCCAAAATATTCCTAATGTTATTACAGAAGAAATAATACTGACGATGTATATATTCTTTTCAAAATCTTTTCCCTTAAATCTTGAAAATAATTTGCGAATAATATTTTGTTCAGGTTGAGGAGTTATTTCCATTGTCGTTGTAACGAGTTTAATGTTAAGTTAATAATAACAATTATATCAAAAGTTATCCATTTTTGTTCTGCCCCGTACGAACGAGCATGTATTTGTTGAAATGACTTGCGAGTGCAAGGTTACTTTTTTGTTCTGCAACGTCAGAGCGAGGATAGTTTTTTGAAAAGCCTCTGAAAGCGCGACGGCGCTGTAAGGAGAAAAGTTTACAAATCTGAAAAACAATTTCAATCAGAAAATTAAAATTTGTTCTGCAACGTACGAACGAGTATCCGTTTTTTAAAATATCTTGCGCAGGTCGACGTTTGTTACTTTTTTTGTTCTGTTCCGTTAGAGCGAAGATAGTTTTTTGAAAAGCCTCTGTAGATACGACTGGTATCGGAAGGAGAAAATTTTTACGACCTAAAGTTTCTTATGAGTGAAACGAGTTAGAAACTTGGAAATACTCTTGTGGTGCCAAAAAATTTTCGTGCTTTTCAAAAAATCTATCCGAGCGATCCTTATTCGAAATGGATCGATTGTCCCGTGTCCGCCAACCGTCTCCTTATCTGCGGATATCTTACATATTCCGAATCAGTTTCGACAATATTTAGAGCTTCAATTCGCGCGGCCTCCACCATTTTGATATTTCTAAGCGCTTCCATTGCAATATCTGATACCCCCCACTGTTTTATACCGCTAAGCTCGCCCGCTCCTCTTTGCTGTAAATCAAATTCAGCGAGTTCAAAACCATTTTTTGCCGTCTTGAGAGCGTGAAGCCTGTCGACGGTTTTTTTGGATTGGGTTTCAGTGAAGACGTAACAATACGCTTGATCATTTGAGCGAATAACACGTCCACGAAGCTGATGAAGTTGGGCAAGTCCAAATCTTTCAGCGCCTTCAATCACAATTACCGTGGCATTCGGGACATTTACACCAACTTCGATTACGGAAGTCGCAACAAGAATTTGTGTCTTCTTATTTTTAAATTCTTCCATTACTTTATCTTTTTCAGCGGGCTTCATTTTGCCGTGAAGCACACCGATTTCGTATTCTGGAAAAATTTCTTTTTTCAGTCTCTTAGCTTCTTCTGTTACTGACTTGGCAATAATTGCCATTTCTTTTTCCGGGTCTGGTTCGTCTATTCGAGGGCAGATGACAAAGGCTTGTCGTCCTTTTTTCAACTCCTCGCGAATTTTTGAGTAAGTATTTTTTCGATCAGCTGGCATGATTATGTCAGTGATTATCGGCTTTCTGCCAGCAGGCATTTGATCAAGCAGAGTAAGGTCTAAATCGCCGAAAATGGTGAGAGCAAGTGTTCTTGGTATCGGTGTTGCAGTCATCGACAACAAATGGGGCATCAAATTATCTTTGCGAACCAACTGTTTTCGTTGTTTGGTACCAAAGCGATGTTGTTCGTCAATAATTACATAAGCTAAATTTTTGAATTTCACAGATTTTTGAATGAGCGCGTGTGTACCAACAAGAATTGGAATTTCACCGTTTGCGACCCACTTCAAAAGCTGGGCACGAGAAATTTTCGTCGCTTTAGCAGGATTTACTTTGGAAGGGAATTTTTGACAACCACTGCCTGTGATGAGGCCAATTTGGATTGGAAGGCCTGCCCGTACCGAGCTATCTCGCTCGGGCGGGTGTGAGAAAAATTTTATGAAAGATTCAAAGTGTTGTTTGGCTAAAATTTCGGTCGGGCACATGTATGCGGTCTGGAGCGCCCCAAAGGTCTGACCTTTGGGGCGAGTAGTTGTTACTGCATAAGTTGTAGTGGCGGCAACGAAAGTTTTCCCTGAACCAACATCTCCCTCAAGAAGTCGAGACATCGCCTGACCTTTTTTGAAATCATTGAAAATTGTATTTATGGAAGTAGTTTGCGCTTCTGTTGGTTTAAACTGGAAACGAGAAATGAATTTTTCGACATTTTCCACTGTCGGTTCGATGACAAACGCCAGACTTTTCTTGAATTCAAGACGACTTTTTTGTTTTTCCAGTTGAATGAAGAAGACTTCTTCAAAAGCAAATCGTTTCCTGGCAGAAAGAGCATCGTCTTCTTTTAGTGGTGCATGAATCCAAATTAGTGCTGATTTTATGCTTGGTAGATTGTATTTAGATAAAATTTCTTGGGGGATTGGGTCATCCAATTTTTCTAAAATTTGGGCTTTAAAAATTTTCTGGACTGCGTGATACAACCAGTTTGAGGTTAGTCCCCGACTTTCTGGGTATACAGGATAAAGCGAATGAGATTCGCTTCCTTGTCCAAAAAGCGACTGGCCGACTGCGACGGGCATCTTTTCAATTTTTTCAATTTTTGGATTCGACAAATACAACTGGCCTTTTCGTTCACTGACTTTTCCTTCGACTCGGACGATTGAGTTTGGGGCAATCATTTTTGCGATGTAAGGTTGATTGAACCAGAGTAGTTTGATTCTGCCAGATTCGTCTTCAAGAAAGCCCTCTGCCATTGCAATTTTGGTGTGAAATCCTTTGGCGGTTTTGAGTGAGGAAATTCTGCCAAAGAGAACGGCGCTTTCGCCTTTGCCAAGACTTGCAATAGGTTTCATTTCTGCTGTATCGCCATATCGAGAAGGAAAATGATAAAGCAAATCCCTCGCCGTAATTAAGCCAAGTTTCTTCAGCGCTGTTTTTTGGACAGGGCTTAAGCGAAAAATATCCACAAGTAATGTATCTGCCATCATGGCAGGATTCTATTACTGTAGATGAACAATTACAATACCGCCCTTTATTGGATCAGTGTGATTGTGGTAACCCCACGCGCCGACTCTTAGAAAAATGAAGTCATAATAACCACCCTTACCTACGGTGTTATTTTGATTTAGTTCAGAATAAATTTCGTGCGTTGGATGGGGATTTGAAGCGATTCTCATTGCCGAGCCAGAGCTGTTTAAGAATCTTATCGTTTGGCCAGCCTTGACTTCAATTCTTTCGGGGACGAAACCATTTTTTGTCAGGGTGATTAATACATCATATTTTCCTGTGACAGATTCTTTAGTTGGGGTTTGAGAGACTGGTTCAACAACTGCTTTTGAGACGGCAGTTTTCACAGTCGTTTTTTCTTGTAAAGCAGGAGTGCTTGTTTTTGTAGTAACGGTCGAAGAGACTTCAGGTTCTGTAGTTGTTTTAGTTTTATAAAAAATTATTGTACCCGCGACAAGTACGACGACTAATATCGCGATTATAGATTGTTTGCCCATCCTTCTATTTTAGTTCTTTTTGAAATTATAGCAATCACGATAAGGAGCGTGAAAATGGTGAGCGACATAAGGGGGATTGTTATGTAGCCAAACTCGAAGACATAACGTACCGCACAGGAAACTGAATTAATGTCAGTCCCACAAGGGATAATTTCAGAACCGCCATATTGGATGTAGGTGTGGTATATGGCAAACATGCCACCGATTATTGATAACGGAAGTGTATAGATAAGAGCATCTTTTGTTTTTTTGTAATAGGCAACTGCGAGGATTATGACTTGAGGAAATAGAAAAATTCTCTGCCACCAGCATAGGAGGCACGGCTCGTAACCGAGAAAACTCGAATAGAAAATACTTCCGATAGTTGCGATCGCGACAATTTTCAAAGAAATCAGTACGGCGGGTTTTGAAACAAATTCAGTGATTTTGTCTTGAGTTTTTGAGAGGATTAAATACAGCCCGTAAATAATTGCGATTTGCGCAAGTACCGTTCCGAAGGCAATTAATGTGTTAATTTTTTCTACCATAGAATTTGGTTTAATTTAGAGGGCAGTTGCTTTGGAGAGCAATGTTCTCGAGAGAAATTTCACCAAGTGCGTATGAATCTTTGTCGAATTTCCAAGTTTCGCCTTCGTGGACAGGTTCAGTTTTTGACTTAACGGAATAATTGCTAAATAGATATGTTTTGAATGTTTTTGAACCTTGGGTAGCACAAATTGGGTTTTGATCTGCCGGGCCGGGTTGGACAGGACAGATTACTGGAGCGTCTGCATTTGTGACAGTGACACCTTCTGGGAAAGACCACGTAGGATAGCTTTCGACATTTTTGTCTTTACAAATAGGTAACTGGCTTTGGCCGTCCGCGGAAGAACATTCTACATAGGGCAAAAGTTTTGCCGATTTGCCGAAAAGTTTTTTGGTTGCTTGGCAATGTGGACACCAAAACGCGCCATAGAATATTGCACCTTTGTCTTTGAGGCATTGTGCGAGACCGTCGTATTGTCCTGGCGTAGAGCTATCCTTGTAAGCCATATATCCTAGCCCGATAATCGCGACAGCTATTATCCCAATGATTATTTTGTTTGATTTTTGCATGACTAGTGAATGTTAGGTGTGATATTATTATATAAACAGTATAGTTTAAAAAACTTTTTTAGGAAAGGCGCATAAATAAATAATAATTTTCATTATAATGATATCTTAGGGTGTAATGATTCTAATATTTCTACCAACTTTAATATACTCTTGTTCGCTACTCGCTTCACTTGTGTTGGCAATTTTTTTGCGCAGGTATTTGTGGAGATTGTGTATAAATAAAATTGTCGCTTTCACTGTTGGGGCGATAGTCTTTCTGATTGCGAGCAAGTTATTTTCAATCATAGGTAGTTTGATACTATTTTTGATTTCACGTTCCATTGGACCGGAAGCGTCAAATTTTCTTGGAATTTTGGGATTTTCGTATGGAGATTATATTATATATTTTATCACTATTACCCCCGCTCTTTTAGCCTGTGTTACTGGATATAAATACCTTTCAGCGAGAATTATACATTTTAGTCAAACACCCGAAACAGAAGTAGTTACGACAAAATCTCTTTTATTTTTAAGATTAGCAACGGGTACAAGCATCCTTGTTTTCCTGTGGGCACTGTTTGGATCGTGGGGACCACTCTATCGTATTGTAACTGTTCCTGTGGCTTCTAACTTTCCGCGACTATTGGCGACATCACTTCATCAGCCTCGTTTGTGTCTTTTTATGCCAACAGAATCTTTTAATGCAGAATACGATTTTAGGGCTATAGGAATGGAGTGCCTACACGATTCACAGACACAAGAAGAATATTATTATCATTGTGACTTAATACCAATATCTGTACGGGAAAGTGAGTTTAGTAGCTTAGAAGTTTATCGAAGCATTAGTCCGTATCAAGAATGTGTTACAAGTTACGCTAAATCATTAGCTAACGATCAAACATCATCACTTTCACATGAAGCAAAAGCAAATACATGCAATAAGATTCAAAATCTTGCACGTAGAGCCGAGTGTTTGTTGCCATATATTAGCTCCTCTACATGGAATACTGCGTGCAATGACGCTATCAACGATCTCAAAAAAACAGACGATGACCATAACGCTAAGGACGCTGTCATTATTGGAAAATGCCTCAATAAGCAAACAGTTAATGAATTAAATAAAAATGGTACACCAATGTGGTTTAATTATCATATTTTGACCGGTTATAACTCTTACGGAATACCACTGACAAGTAACAGTATTCTTTCCTGGTTGCAGTCTATCGGGCTTGATCCAAAAAGTACGGACGCAACTGGAAAGAACTTTTTATCGCGCCTTCTAAACTCTCATCCTGAAAGTGACTTTGGTAAGGTTATTAATGACTATGAAATGTATAATCTCCTTGACCATGGACTTGGTATTGATGCATTTACACAAAAGGATAAGGCAGGGTTGTCTTCAGTTGATTACGCCTTTCAGTACGGTCATTGGAAAGTTTTGGACAACATTAAATTTCTTTATCCTGATTTAAAAAGATATACGCCTTCAGCAATTCTTGTGACAAATTTTCTTAAGAAGTGTCATGACGGTGGCGGAGACTGGCTACCAAAATTTTCGGGTCAGCGTGGCACCGCATATGATGAGTGTTTTCATTCAGACGATGAGCAAGCACGACAAGAATTTTTGAAGTTAGGGTTGTTAGGTGTACCCGCCGTAACTATTCTCGCAAACAAAGTAGACATTTCTCGTAGTGGTCCAGTAGACGATAATGAAATTAAATCTTGGTTTGAAAAATACACTGACACAACTATCAACAAATTTGCATGGTCGCCAGCAACAAAGACCACAAAACAGGTGACGATATTTTCTGGAACCCAAGAAAATTTCGATAAATCAACGGCAAAAAATCGAGTCGTAGAGGTATCAGGATATAAAATTGTTGGGGCTACAACATATACATATAATAATCCAGCTTTTTTTCATCAAACGGATGCCGTTGAAAATAGTATCGCTTCATATTTTTTTGACCTACGTGCCAAACTTACTAAACGTGAGTATTTACCGCCTGGCTCATCTAGCGGATCAGGTAATGTTCAGTTTGATAAGGAGAGCAATCGTTGGTACGCGCCAGCCACATTAGAAAAACTGAACCAGCATAATTGGCAATTTTATCTTGTTACTAACGGAACCATATCTATGGTGGAGGTTACGGGAGATGTTGACCCTGTTCCGACTCGTCAGTGTCCGTCAGATCAGAAAAATAATTCGGGAACTTGCGATGTAAATATCGGATTTCACTTTGAGTTTTTCATTTCAGATCCAATTTCTTTAGATAAGATTGAATCAAAATAATTCAATTGCTATTGATAAAACAAACCCCTGCAAAAGGGTTACCTTTTGCAGGGGGTCAATCCATAATCTAGATTCTAAATTCCAGATTCCCGCCCGAACGTACCGAAGACGGCAGTTCGATACGGGCGGGCTATATTCGCCCTTTTATTCTCTTCTCAAACCACTCCACCGTCTTTTCAAGACCTTCTTCAAAACCAACGGTTGGTTTATAACCAAACCACTTGAGTGCTTTGGAAATATTGGCGTGTGTGTGGCGCACATCGCCTTTACGGTCGGGCTTAGTTTCTAAGTTTAGTTTTTTGTTAGTCAGTTTTTCAATAAGTCTCTTCACCTCAATAAGGCTTATGCGTTCTCCG
>ORMF012590749.1_pt1 | contig 10724 bp, 16 predicted proteins | sample 1779871 | NCBI WGS metagenome assembly ORMF01 (sample SAMEA104232316, study PRJEB22302) | groundwater metagenome | biome: forest; feature: aquifer; material: groundwater | place: USA | collected 2011-08-07 | depth 5.4 m
CTCTTCGGGAGCCGGGGCGCGAGCCGCCGGAAGCGGAAGTACCCGTCCTCGTCGACGCGCCAGACGCGCTCGAGCAGCGAGAACCCGAAATCAAGCTGCAGCAGGATGTGCCGCAACACGTAGTCCCACGACTCCTGCATGGCGTCGTCGTCGAACAGGCAGCTGTGGACGAACTGGGCGATCTTTTCGTCGGTCTTGTCGCCCTTCTCGGGGGGAATCGCGGTCCACACGGCGGCCCGCAGGGGCAGCTTCATCACCTGCAGCGTGGCCCGGACCTGGGCGTCCGACTTCCGCATCCGCTCGTAGACGTCGCGGCCGGTCTGGCCCTTCAGGTCGTCGTTGTATTCCTCGCCGGTGATCGTGCCGCCGAAGATTTCTGTGCCACTGACGCCGACCTCGCGGTCGACGTCGGGACGGGCGGGGGGGTCGGGCGCGCCGGTGCGAAAGGCCTCAGCGGCCGAGATAACCCCGGCGTTCGTGCGCCAGGCACGCGGAAGGAGTGGGTCCCACCACCGAGTCGTCGCTGCCATGTTTGGGAACGCACCAACTATGCGCCCACAGGCACACGGCCGTCAAGGCGGAAACACTACATCTAGTGCAGCAATACCAGACAGGCAGATACGGACGAGCGGCTTTGGTGATCAGGCCACCGCGTAGGCTGGTGCGTCCTCGAACCGCTTGAGGGCCTCTTCGAGGCGCTCCGCCGGCAGGGGCCGCCGCACCGGCTGGCCGGAGCGGTACGGGCCGCGCGGCGTCACGATGCGCGCGCCGTCCAGGGGATTGAACAGGACGGCCACCAGCGGCTGTCCACAGAGCGGACAGTCCCCGATGGCCCGCCCGACACGGTCCTGGCCGCATCCGACGCACGTGACGAGGCGAATCAAGCGTTCGTAGTTGATCAGGTCCATACGGAATCGCCGCATGCACAGCGCGCGCCGTCGTGTGTCTCGTGGCATACGTGAGCTCAGCCAGTATCGCACGGGTCCGGACAATTACGTCAACGCCTTTTTGTCGGTGCGCCGGCGCTGCCGGCCGAGGACCACGACGCGGGTGCCGTCCGGCCGGACGACGAGCATGTTGCCGTTCTTCCCGCGCACGCACTTCGGCGTCTGCGAGGCGGCACACCGTGAATGGTCGCCGGTGATGCCAAGGGCACACTGACGACACGGAAACCACTTCACCCCGTCGCAGGCGACGTTCTTCAGCAACGGGTCCGTCAGGCGGTCGCCGCGATACGTGTACTCAGGCATCTCGTCGCCGTCGTTGCGGCAGGAACTCCACAATGACCCGCTTCGTGTCCGCCGGCAGGTGTTCTTCCGCAATATCCACCAACTGATGCGTGCTCGCACACAGGTGGCTGCCGTCGATGCTCACCGCGCCGATCGGCGGCAGCCGCGGTCGTCGTCGCCCGCTGGCATACCGCAGCGTCGACCGTTCATGCTGCTCACGCTCCCACTCCGCGTTCAAGTCACGGCGGGTGCCGTCAGCGGCCTCAATCACAATGCGCATCTTCATCAAAACCTCTTCCCGCCCGAGCGGCGGTCCCCTCGACCCAAGCCCAACATCGACTTCGCCGGCACGAGCGCACCGGCCTCCACGCGCGTCAACCGGTTGTGGAACCGGAACATGTACACGTAGCGTTTCGCGGCCATCATGTCCGACCACTCATGGTCGGGCTCGTGCTCCCCAGGCACTGGGTTGCCCTCCTCATCGAGGGGGAAGTGGTACTGGCCGAGCGCGTCGATCATGTGCGTGCACCATTCCGAGACTTCAAACTCGCCCTGGCGGATCAGGTTATGAATGAAGTCGTACCAGGCCAGATTCCGCCCAGTCCGCGGGCCCGTGATGATGCGAATCGACGGGCCGAGCTCCTGGTCGTCGCCTGGCGGCGCCGCCAGATTCATGATCCACGACGTCAGCTCCGCATTGCGGCCCTTGCCGCTCGGGTCGCCGTAGTGCAGGATGTCCAGCCCCGTGACGTCCTTCACGATCGGGACCCACAGGCTGTTTACAAACTTCCGGTAGAACCGCCAACTGGCGTCGTTGTGTCGGAACTCGTCAATCCACCGGATCCGCATCGTGCGCTCGTCGACCACCTGGCCGAGACACAGCGCCGTCGGGTCGCTGACCCCAAAGTCCCAGCCGCAGACGGTGATCAGATTCGGGTCGAGGCGCCACTTCAGATACCGCTTGCGATACGCGAGGACCGTTTCGTGCTCCAGCTTCGTCCCGATCGCGTGCTGGTACGGTGTCACGTGCCGGAGATGGTCAAAGGCCGAGTAGACGCGGCCGCGTTGCGACTTCTCGTAACTGAGGTCGTACTCGCTCGCGGTCTGCTCGGGCGTGTAGTCGGCCGTCGCGTGGTCGTACCACGGGGAACGCATGTGCCGGACTGGCTCGCTGCCATCCGCGGTGGGCCGGCACGCATGCGCGGCAAACTGCGCCGGGCGGTCCGTCGGCCGCGTCTTCGGGTCGACGGTCCAGCCGCAGGTGCAGTACAGCCCGTCGGTCTTCTCCGGGTTCAGACTCCAGTGGTACGACAACTTGCGGAAGGTCACCTTGTCGTCGAAGCGGATGCGCGCGAACGTGTTGCCTTTGCCGAGTGGCGACGAATTCAGAATCAGCCCCCCTTTGACGGAGGCGCGCAGCGCGCGGAACAGGGTCTCGGCGTGCGCGATATGCGCGGCTTCGTCGAGCAGCCCGCGCTTGTACGCGGGGCCGCGGCCGGCGCCGCGCGTCGGGGCCCGGCCGCGGATATACGACCCCGTGGCCGGGCACTGAATCAGGAGCTTGCGAAACGAGACCGGGAGTTGGAGATAGGGCGGGAGCCCCTGCCAGAGCACTCGGACCTTGCCGAACAAACTATCCGGCGTGGCCGTCGGCCCGCCGTCGTCGACCAGCTTCTCCTGAATACTGAACGCGACATTCGCCCAGTTGTCATGGAACAGGATGTCCCACAAGAACACGGCCATCCACATCCACGAGAACAGGAGCTGGCGGCTCTTCTCGATGTGGAAGTTCTCGACCGCCTGGACGTGTGTCAGAAAGTCGGTGACGTACGGATAGGCGGGAATCTTCCGGTACTGCGGCTCCCCACTCGGGTCGTCCTGGTGGAGGGACCAGGCGAAGCGGAGCGCGAAATACGGCAGGCTCGACTCACACTTGGCGAATTGGACGGCGGCTTCGGCGTTGCTGGTGACGATCGGCGTGGGCCGTTCCCAGGCGGTGGGCCGGTAGCCTGGCGGGACCCAGACGTTGGGGGCCACCTCCACGAAGTCGGGCAGCGGCTCCCACTGGCTCTGGCGCTTTAGGTGTTTCCACGGTCCACTGGACATGCCGCCGTCACTGCGGGGTGTCTGACTCGCCCTGCAGCCACTTCGCGATGATCTCTCCCTCGACGGCCTCGGCCGGGTCGACCGGAACCGTCTTCTGGCGTCCCTCCGCCAGTTGCAGCCCTTCCTCGCGCAGCAGCCGGCGGATGTCCTCGGCTTTTGCGACTCGGTGCGTGACGTCGAGGCTCCCCACCTGCCGCTCGACGTGGCCGAGGTCTTGGAGGAGTTGCACTTGGGCCATGCGCGCGGCCATCGCCGTCCGCCGGGCCGCGGACCGCGCCCTACTAATAAACATGGGCGAGATGCGACGATTCTGCGCCGCCATCTTCAACTCCTGGACCTCCAGCAGCGACTGCTGTTCGTGATCGCTGTACATGGCGAGGGTCTCGCCGATAAACTCTGCGACGTTCAGGCCGACTGGCCACCCATAGAGGTGGCGCCAGTTCGCGTAAATCCACTGCAAATCCCGTGAGATCGTGGCCTGCGAGACGCCAATGATGGCGGCAATGGCGGGCTGCGTCAGCTTCCGCAGGTGCATGGCCAGCACGCGGCCGCGCCTGGCTTCCATCTCGGCCTCTTCGGCGGTCTGCACCTCGGGCTCTTTCGCCGGGTCGAGGTCGTCGTTCTTCTGCGCCATCTATGCACCGTATGCAGTGACCATCGGCCGTCTTCCGACTCTACAACCGTCGTCAAGTTTCTGACGTGGCAATTACTTACGGACGTTTCCGTCTCTCCGCGGTCACTCGGCGACGCGGTGCGAACTGCGGTGGCCAGCCTTCAACGGCTTTCGCCTTCACGTGGCGTCTCGGCGGTCGCCGTCGACGGCACCGTCGACGGCGGCTGGTCCCAGTGCTCCAGGACACGCCGTGCCACCGACTTCAACCCCTTCGCGGCCGTGATGATTTGCTTGAACAGTTCTGGATACACGACGTGCTTGTCCACCGCAACGCCGTCGTACGTGGTCCGGCTGCCGTGCCGCGGGTCGAGCGCCTGAATCAGGCGGCCCTGGTGCTCGTGCAGCGCCCGCAACGTGTTACACGCGCCTTCGAGGTCGTCGATGCGACGTTGCTCCTCGGGCGTGGGCTCCGGCCCCTTCGGCCTCTTCACGATACCGTCTCCAGCGCCAGCATCTCCTCCGGCCCGACCGCGACCATCTGCACGGGCTGAAACGGCTCCCCATACGTGTACGTGAACAACCGCACGCGGCCGCCGGCGACGAGCGCCTCCAGCTCCTGCGGCGTCGGTGTCCATTCGGACAGGACGTATCCCTCCCGTGGAAAGACCAGGCACGGCAACGGGTCATACTCCGGCTGGTGCTCGGCGAGCACGATCTTCCGCACGCCGGCCTGGGCGAAGTCGTTCCGCATGTTCACGGGCGTCATCGGTTCCTCGCACGGCTCGCGGCCGCGATCCGGTTCTTCTTGTTCCGCTTCGCCTTCGCGGCGCGCGCCCGTCTACCCACGCGGAGGCCGCCGACCTGCGTGAGTTCCCGCGTGAGCACGCTGTTATCCGCTTTCAAGTCCCGCAATTCGTAGTCCGCTGGTTTCATCGGTCCTCGTCGTCGAAGAGTTCCTCGCTCGCCTTCAGCCGCCCCTTGCCGACCGCCGTCGCGTAGTCGAGGGCCACGAGATGCCCGAAGGCGCTCGAGACCGGCCCGCTATCGGCGTAGCTGCAGCGCTCCCGCAGTTCGCTCTTGCTCAGATCCGCCGGATACGAGCGAATCAGCACGTCCAGGAACTTGCGCTCCATCGCCGACAGCTTCCCGACGCTCCCGCTCACGAGCGCCGACCGCAAGAACACGCCCGACGGCAGCACCTCGTAGTCGCCCAGCGCGGCGAGGCCCTCCGGCGTGATGAACAGCCCGGTGCCGTTCATCGCCGCCAAGCCCTCCTGCTGCAGCCACGCGAACGCGGACGACACGGGCCCGCTGTCGCGATACGACGTGCGCACGCGGATCTGTTTCCTACTCAACGACTTGCCAGCTTGGGCAAGCACCGTGAGCATCGCGCGGTGCATCTTGGCCATTGGCGCCCCGGTCGGCGCGACTGGCGTCACCGCCTGGTACGCGCGGTCCTCTTTGGTGGACCCCCGTCCGTACACGGGTCGTGCCGCGCTCGCTGGGGTCGTCACGGCGGGGACCGTTTCTTTGTCTAGTTTTTTTGCTACAAAACTGGACATTCGCGTCTGGACGATGGCTTGCGCTAATTCATGGCCGATCTCGCCGAGTTCCTGATCGAGTTTCTGGAACGTCTCGCTGATGGCTAGGTAGCGGTCACTCGCCGCTTTGATCTTGACGACCAGCTGCTCGGCCCGGGCGAGCTGGCCATCCTTGAGCACCGGCTTCTCGACCACCTTCTCGCGGACTTTGGTGGTTAAATTTTCACTGGCCGCTAAAGTTTTAACCTGCTGCTGAAGTTTTACGATCTGTTTCCGGAGCTCGCGCGGGTCGTCCGCCTTCGCCTTCTCGATCGTCGCGGCCATCTCCCGCTTGAACGCCTCCAGGTCGACATCCGCCGCGTTCTTCGGCTCGACGCGCTTCTGCTGCCCTGGCGTCGCCGACGAATCGAACGTCTCCGGCAGGAGGAACGCCGCCTTCTGGAACACGCCGTCGGTGTCTGGCCACCCCGGCGCCCAGACCCAGCCGGTGCCCGTCGGCAGGGACGGCAGCGACGCCATCAGCGCCTTCCGCTGCTCCACCGTGCCGTGGACGTCGATCCACGCATCCATCGCCGCGAGATCCTGGGGCGCGATGGTCCGCAGCACGACCAACATGCCGATCTGGGTGAGCAGATTTTTGTTCAGCACCGCTGACCGCTGCGTGATCATCGTCACGCCGATCCCGCGCTGGCCGCCGCGGCGCACCAGGTCCTCGGCGGCGCCGAGCATGCGCTCCTCGCCCTTCTGCGGTTTCTGCGGCGCAATCGCGTCGGCCTCGTCGATGATCAGCATCAGCGGCGTGCGGTACTGTTCCTGCGCCTTCAGCCGATACAGCGTCTCCATGAACGCCGTCATGAAGGTCGCCACTTCGTGCTTGCGGAATTCCGAGAGGTCCAGCACCAGACTCACCCGCTCGGTGACGACCATGCGCGCCACCAGCTCGCCGGCGCCAGCCTCGAGCTTGATGTGTCCATGCTCGCCGCCCAGCACGACGAACGACAGCCCTGGCGACCGGCCGTCAATCCCGAACAGCAGGCCCCACCAGTCGCCCTTCGGATCGGCGACCACGACCTGCTGCTTCGCCTTGTGCAGCTGCTCGGCCAGCCGCCGCGCGGTCGTGCTTTTCCCGGCACGCCTTTTTGCGAGAATCCCGACGCTCTCCGTGACGAGATGCACCGGCAGCCGCAGCCCGTCCGCGAGCTTCAGCATGGTCAGACCACGCGCACGTCTTCTGCGCGCGGGCCCTTCGTCCCATCAGCGTCGGTGAACTCGACGCGCTGGCCTTCGGCGAGCCCCTCGAACACCGCCCCCTTCACCTCGCTCCGGTGGAAAAAGTGCTCGATTCCTGTCTCAGCTTTAATGAACCCGAAGCCCTTATCCCGCACCAACCGCACGATCGTCCCTCGCATACGTCGTCTCCTTCTTGATCCGATTCGTGTTGCCTTTCAACTTCTCACTGATAATCGCCTTCGTCTCCGCACTATGTTTACGACCAGCATGGCCGCACGATGGCACTCTCCCCTTCAGAGCGGCACTGAGATTTGCGCGATGCGCTGCTGTCATGACGCGACCGCGTGGCGACGGCGGACGGAGGCCCAACTGTTTCATGCGTTCGCTTTGAGCGGCTCGCTGCTGCTGGCTGATTACCTGACCTTTATGGGACGCTGAGAGCTTGGCGCGATGTTCAGGCGTCTTGGGTCGACCGATCATCTTCGCGAGCTGGGCCGACGACAATTTGCGACCGGCGAGTTTCGCGCTGATCCGGGCTTTCGTGTCGTCAGTCCGCGGTCCGAGCTTGCGTCCGGCCAGAGCCTTTCGTAACAGCTCTTTGTAGCCTGGGTCGCGCGCCTTTGCGGCGATACTCATTCGTTGCTTTGCTTCTTGGCTGTGGTGACGACCAGTCATGCCTGGCGGGCGTGCCGCCTGTGATGAGGCGTTGTACTTGGCGACGGTCACGTCCAGGTAGTACTGTTCCCGTTCCTTTAACTTCTGGCGGTCTGACACCATCTCAATCACTTCAACCACAAACATCTCTTCGCCATATTTGGTCCAGGCGCGTTGCAGATAAGAGCAGTGGTGCCGATCACGTCGGAGGTACCTCATGTGCTCTCGACAGCGATGGTCAATATCAATGGAGCTCCCTACGTATTGGCGTCTGTCTACCTTGTTGACCAACGCGTAGACCCCTTGCACGGTCACTCTCCTCGTCAAACAGGTCTAACTGCACCGCCCGCCGCCGTCCCACTGGTGCCTGGGTTCCGTGCGCCGTGCCGCCGCACACGCAGCGACAGGCGCGACTGACGGCCTTCCAACAGCGGGCATTACACGGTCGGCGCGGCATCGGTCTCGGTCGCCGGCTCGCCGGTCGGCGCGGCCGGCTCGACGTCCGCCTTCATCCAGGCCGGCATATACGCGCTCATCGCGTCCCGCAGCATCGCCGCGAGCAGCAGGTTGATGTCGACCTTGCGCTCCTGCGTGATCGTGCCGAGCTGCTCGAGCTGCGTCTTCAGCTCCTCCTGCATCTCGACCATCGTGTGGATCTGGCCGCCCCACATGAACGTCAGGAACCCGAACGGCAACGTGTGCCCGTACTTCGTGAAGATCGTGTTCAGCACGAGGCTCAGGTCGTCGAGCACCTTCAACGCGTCCTTCGAGCGATCGACGTGCGCCTGGTCGTCGACGTCCTTCTTGTCCTTCTGCTCGCGCACCATGTGCCCGTACATTTCCTTCGCGCTGTCGAACCCGGCCATCGACGCCATCAGCTCCGAGTCGAGGCGGTGCTGCGTCTGCAGGCTGTGCACGAGTTCGGTCATCTTCTCCTTGTTCAGGTCCCCCTTGACGACGTTGTCGCGCACCATGCGGGTGCGGCGAGTCAACTCGTCCCACGGCCGGATCACCGCCGGAATCGTCTTCTTCCCCAGGACCCGCGCGGAGCGCCAGCGGTGCTCGCCCTTCGACAGGACGTACAGGACCTCGGGCGGCGCGTGCAGCACCGCCCGCTCGGTGTCGCTGATCGGGCAGACGACCACCGGCTGATCGAACCCGTCCTCAGCGATCGTGTTCACGAGGATGTTGAAGGTCTCAGCCTTCTGCTCGTTCGGATTGAGCGGGTCGGGCATGATCGACGCGACCTCGAGCATGACGACGTCGAGATTGAGCGCGCTCGGGCCATCGCTGGTCGTGGGCCCGATCGGCACAGGGATCGGTTCGCCCGGCTCTTCCTGCTGCTCGAGGCCGCGTTCGGCCGCTTCGTCGACGGCGGATTCTTCAGACACTCTGCGCTTCGCCATGTACGGTCTCCTTCGGATTCAACTGTGCCTCGACAAACTGCTGCCACAACGGCTCGAGGCGCTCGAGCCTGGTTTCCACCGTGGCGCGGACCTTCCGCCAGCGCCAATCGCCCATCCATGATTTGTTGAACGCGTGCGCGAGGACCGACCTGGCACGCGGGGGCACCGGCACCTGCGCCTGCGCCCAGCCCGGCGCGCACCAGGGCCCCTCGCGGAGCTGCGCCGCCCAGGTCGGGCCGAGCCGCAGCGTCGCGTCCCGCTTGAACGCCGCCGTCTCGTCGATCGGGAGCAGGTGCGGGCCCTGCACGAGGACGTTGTTGCCCGTGCGGTCGTTGTTCTGGATCCAGACGTCGAACAGCAGGATGCGCGCGAGCTCGGCGACGTGCTCAGGACGGCCGGCCTGCCGCAGCATGCCGTCATGCGGCTGAAAGCGCATCACCACGATCGGCACGCCGTTCACGTCCTCCAGGCCGAGCGCGCGGCCGCTCACCGTGGCCCACGAGCATCCGATCTGCCGGAGGTTGAACATCGGCTTCAGCTCGTCGGCGAGGCACTGCCGCTGCACGTCGCCATGCGCCTTCACGAAACAGGGCTCGCCGTTCACGATCGCGCGCAGCCGCAGCCGCGGCCCGTCGAAGCGCTCGACGATCGCGAACGACTGGACCCAGACCAGCTCGCCGTCGAACATCAATGCCGCTCCACGCCGTGCGTGCCGTCGCGGTAGTGCGCGGACGTCTTGGCGACCGACTGCTTCCAGGCCGCGCGCCAGTCCTGATCGGGGCTCATCCAGCCGTGGACGATCGCCTCGGCCGAGAGCTCCAGAATCCGATCCGCGAGCACGTCGTCACCGACGGCGAACTGTTCAACGACGTCAATCGGCGTCAGCCACGACATCTTCCAATCGCGATCGATGTGCAGCGACTGGGGCAACGGCTGTTCGGGGTTGAGCGCGAGGATCATGAACTCGTGCGTCGCCTCCATGAATTGCTTATTCGGCGGCGGCGTGCCAGCAATCGGCCGCAGGTGCACGATCGAGAGCATCCAGTGATCCCAGAACGCATGCGCGCCGTGCTCCTGGACGAGAAAGGCACCGACCGTCGCGTCCTGCTCCGGCGTCGACCGCTCACCCATCGGCGCCAGCGTCAACCGCCACGCGCGGCCGTGCTGTCCGCTGAAAGTCGGCGGCTCCGTGATCTGCGTGCCTTGGTAGCGCGGACCGTCAACCATTGCTCGGCTCCGTCGGTTCGGGCTGGCCGTACTGGACGAAGTAGTGGCGATACGGCAGCCGGCCGCACGGACATTCCACGGTCACGAGCGGCAAGACGTCCGCGATCTCATAGACGCGGGTTTCCCCGCATGGCAGCGTGACCCGCAGATACGGCTCGCCATGGAGTGCGCGGCCGGCGAAGTCGATCCGGCCGCCGTCGATCCAGAGACCATATGGCCCAATAGGCTGACTATTCGGAATGCGAATCGACCCCTCGCTCATCCCGGCGATGAGCGAACGCGTGCCACCGCCGGTCTCCACGAACGTCGGCGCCGCCTGCAGCGCGAGCGGCACCGCGGCCAGCCTGACGAAGAATCCTCTGCGTGTCATGACACCCTCCACTCCCTTCCCTCGGCGAAGAGGCACAGGACCACGAAGTGCGTATTCGTGATCGATCGCGCCACCAGGTGCTCGCGGTCGCCGGCCACCGGCACCTTCTGCCGACAACTGCCACACTGCACCCGCGTCACGCCCATCGCCTGCGCGAGACGCTGGGTCTCGTCGGCCGTCATCACGTCGGCCTCCGTCATACGCAGTCCGCTTCGATCGGCCCTTCCGCTCCGACCGTCGACACCGGCGCCTGGCGCGTGCGGCGACGGATGGGAAACGGCGCCGCGGCCGCGATCGCGTCGGTGGCAATGGCCGTCGGCCAGGCATCCGTCCGGACGTAGGTGGCAG
>ORMF011423990.1_pt1 | contig 10723 bp, 4 predicted proteins | sample 1779871 | NCBI WGS metagenome assembly ORMF01 (sample SAMEA104232316, study PRJEB22302) | groundwater metagenome | biome: forest; feature: aquifer; material: groundwater | place: USA | collected 2011-08-07 | depth 5.4 m
CCGTAACCTTTCGGATGCGGCGAGGTGAACCGGATGCGCTCCAGTCCTTCAATCTCGTGGACGGCTTCGATGAGTTGGACGAAGGGAGTAGCTGCGACGCCGCGTCGCAGAGTGTAAAGCGCGACGCCTTCGTCGCGCGAACGGGCAGGCGACGAGGCGTCGCTGCCACCCCGCCGCCCATAACTCGTCACGATCTGACCGAGCAAGGTGATTTCTTTCACGCTCTGGGACACAAGCTGGCGGCACTCGGCCACAACATCTTCGGTACTGCGGCTGCGTTCCTCGCCGCGCGTGTAGGGCACGATGCAAAAGGTGCAGTATTGATTGCAGCCTTGCATGATGCTGACGAACGCCGTCACGGATTTTTCCGGCGCGCTGCCATTGAGCAGGTGTTCGCGAATGGTGCCTTCACTCCCCTGCTCTTCCGCCACGTCCACGATGCGGTTGCGCCGGCCCGCGAGAATTTCGTCGAGATATTCCGCCGCGCGATGGAATTTCTGCGTGCCGAGGACGAGGTCCAGGTCGGGCAGGCGATCAATCAATTCTTTACCCCGACTTTGCGCCATGCAGCCCATAAACCCAAAAATCTGCCCCGGCCGATCTTTCTTCCCCAGGCCAATGACGGAAGTCATCTTGTTGAGCGCAGTTTGTTCCGCGTTGTCGCGCACGCTGCACGTGTTGAGCAGCACCACGTCGGCGACGTGTTCGGACGCGGCCAGCGTGTAGCCTTTGGCGACGAGTTGCGCGGCGACGGCTTCGCTGTCGCGCTCGTTCATCTGGCAACCGTAAGTTTTGATAAAGACGCTCGGCATAGTGCTGCGATTAGCCGGGAAATTACGCCAAACGTGCCCGACTGGAAAGGAGGAAGAAACCTTCGGCCAAGCCGAAATCCCTTCCCCTTCTCCTCTCGCGCCCGCGAAGTCCCCACCGTCCTGCGCGTTTATCAGCCAACCCTGAGTTTTGATGGAGATGTCCGGAAGATTGTCTGAGAGGAAGGAAAAAGCCTGGCAAGAATCTCCGGGAACATGTCCACCAATCCGCTTGCGGGCACGGAGCGGGCCTGTCATTTTTCACGACGCGACGGACGAAATCATTTTTCAATCATTATGGTGGAACACGACACAGAACTCATCTCCCGCCGCCACGCCTTGCGGGTCTTGCTCATCGAACACGATGAAGCCTTTGCCCGCGCGGTCAGCGGCATGCTTGATCAGGCGCGCGAGACGGTCGGCAGCGTGGTGGTGGCCGCCTCGCTCGCGGAGGGTATCGCCCGACTGGCGCAGGAGGCGTTCGGCGTGATTTTGCTGGAATTTTTCCTGCCGGACGGGGCGGGTCTGGCGAACATCCCGGTGTTGCAGGCGGCCGCGCCGCAGGTGCCAATCATTGTCGTGGGCGCGACGGAGGACGAGGCCATCGCGGTGGAGGCGGTGCATGCGGGCGCGCAGGATTATCTGGTCAAGAACCACGTCAACCCCAGTTGGCTGCGGCGCTCGATCCATTACACGATTGAGCGCCACGAGGCGGATCGGGCGTTGCTGGCCGCCGAGGAAAAATATCACGGCATCTTCGATCATCTGGTGGAGGGGGTTTTTCAGACCACGCCCGAGGGCAATTACCTGATGGCCAACTCGGCGCTCGCCCACATTTACGGCTATGCCTCGCCGGAGGATCTCATGGCCCACGTCACGGATATCGGGCGGCGATTGTACGTGGCCCCGGGCCGGCGCGCGGAGTTCAAGCGTATCATGGACGAGCACGACACGATCACTGGATTCGAGTCGCAGATTTTCCGCAAGGACGGCAGCATCATCTGGATTGCCGAGAATTGCCATGCCATCCGGGACGCGCAGGGGCGGCTGCAACACTATGAAGGCACGGTGGAGGACATCACGCAGCGGCGGATGGCGGAGGAGCGCGTGCGCAATTCCGAGGCGCTTTATCATTCGCTGGTCGAAACCCTGCCGCAGAATATTTTCCGCAAGGACCTGCACAGCCGGTTCACCTTCGCCAATCAGCAGTTTTGCCAGACCCTCGGTCACCCCCTCGAAGAGGTGATCGGGAAAAGTGACGCCGACTTTTTCCCCGACGAACTCGCCACCAAGTACCGGCTGGATGATCAACGGGTCATGGCTACGGGACACCCGTTCGAGACAGTAGAGGAAAACCGCCGGGCGGACGGCGAAAAAAGTTATGTGCAGGTGGTCAAAACCCCGCTGTACAACACCACCGGACATGTGATCGGCTTGCAGGGGATCTTCTGGGACATCACCGCGCAGAAAATGGCCGATGAGCGCATCCGCCAGGCCAACGCCGAGCTCGCGAGCAGCCGGGAAGAATTACGCGGGAAGAACGACGTCATGGAGGAAAACCTCAAGATGGCGCGCGAAATCCAACTCGCCATGCTCCCGCAACAGTACCCCGTGCTGCCGCCCGGCGCGGCGCCGGCGGAGAGTGCTTTCCAATTTACGCACCGTTATCAGCCCAGCGGCACGGTCGGCGGTGATTTCTTCAGCGTCCACGCGCTGTCCGACACGGAGGTGGCCGTGTTCATTTGCGACGTGGCCGGACACGGCGTCCGTTCCGCCCTCGTCACCGCGATGATTCGCGCACTGGTCGAGGAACTACGGCCCCTCGCCCACGACCCCGGCCAGTTCATGACGAAATTAAACTTCGATCTCTTTGCCATCTTGAAGCACGCCGGTTCGCCGGTGCTGACCACGGCGTTCTATCTGGTGGCGAATTCGGCCACGGGCGCGATGCATTGCGCCAACGCCGGCCATCCCCGACCGTTGCTGCTGCGGCGCTCGGCGGGCCGGGTGGAACCGCTCAAGAACCCCACCAAGAAGAACCAACCCGCGCTCGGCCTGTTTGAAAAATCGGGGTATCAAACCTTTGAAACCAAACTGGCGGCGCACGACCTGGTCATGCTTTATACGGATGGTCTTTACGAAGTCCATTCGCTGAAAGATGAGCTTTACACGCAGGATAAGCTCACGGCGGCGGTCGGCAAGCACCTGGCAGATCCGGCCCCCCACTTATTTGATTCGCTCCTGCGCGAGATTCGCGAGTACGCCGCCGACCATACGTTTGAGGACGACGTTTGCCTCGTGGGCATGGAATACTGCGGGCCGACGCAGATCAAGGTTGGGTAAGCATCCGCCAAAAAAGGACTGGCGTCCGGGCGCAAGGGGGAGTCTATTGGCTGCAAACCGGAGTTACGATGACGACCGTCAAACAAACTTCAACCAGGAGAACAGCCCATGGAATTGCATCATCCCATATTGCGTGAGTTCCCGGAACACCGCGACGCTATCAAGCGCCTGCAGGGCAGCGATGCCCACTTCCGCAACCTCTACGACGAGTATCACCGGCTCGACGACGAGATTTATCGCATCGAGGAAGAAATTGACTTCGCCACCGACCAGGAAATCGAGGAGCGGAAGATGCGCCGCGCGAAGTTGAAGGACTACATCTACCATCTGATCAAGCACGCGCCCGCCGCCAGTTCCGCTCGTTAGTCGGCGGGTCGGCTTTGGCGGCCGGCGCTTTGATGTGGTCCGCCCGCCCGCAATGCCCGAATCCGTTCGGACCTTCAGCGAACCGACGCTTCCGCTGGATTTAAGCGCGCAAACGCCGTTGCCCCAACATCATCATGAAGAATTCAATTCCCCTGCCCGGTTGGGCGGCGGCGCTCATGGGCGTGGCCGCAGTTTCGCTGTTCGCGGCGGCTTTGCCCGCGGACGATTGGCCGCAGTGGCGCGGTCCGCAGCGCAACGGGGTCTCGCAGGAAAAAGGTCTGCTCGCGGAATGGCCGAAGGACGGCCCCCCGTTGCTCTGGTCGGTGGCGGACCTGGGCGCGGGTTATTCCACGCCCGCCTTGGTGGGCGACCGGCTTTATCTACTGGGCAACGAAGGCTTGGAGAATGAGTTCGTGGAAGCGCGCTCGGCCAAAAACGGCCAGCGCGTCTGGTCCCGCCGCATCGGCAAGGTGGGGAATCCCAAGCAGGAGCCAAATTATCCCGCCGCCCGCTCGACGCCGTCGGTCGAGGGCAAGGTGCTTTATGCGCTCGGCTCGGACGGCGACTTGGTCTGCCTGGAGACGACCACGGGCCAAGAGCGTTGGCGAAGAAATCTACGCACCAACTTTGGCGGCAAGCCCGGCGAGTGGGCCTACGCCGAATCGCCGCTCATTGACGGCGACAAGCTGATCTGCACGCCGGGCGGAACGAACGCGACACTGGTCGCGTTGAACAAGAAGACGGGCGACGTGATCTGGAGTTGTGCCGTGCCCGGCGGCGACGCGGCGACGTACGCGTCGGCCATCGTCGTCGAGGGCGGAGGCATCCGGCAGTACGTTCAGTTTCTGGAGAAGGGTTTGGTGGGCGTGGAAGCGAAGACGGGCAAATTTCTGTGGCGATATGAGAAGACGGCGCTCGGCAGTCCGGCGGTCATCCTCACGCCGCTGGCGGAGAAAGATCAGATTTACAGCGGGGCGTATCGCGCCGGCGGCGGATTGGTGAAACTCCGGGTGAACAACGGCAACGTCGAACCGGAGCAAGTTTACTTTTCACCGAAGCTTCCCATCGGCGTTGGCGGCGTAGTGAAGGTCGGGGAGTATTTTTACGGCTCCACGGGGCAGGCGTTCTTGTGCGTCGAGTTCGCGAGCGGAACGGTGAAGTGGGAGGATCGCGCGCTCGCGCCGGCGGCATCGTGTTATGCGGATGGCCGGCTGTATCTGCACGGCGAAAACGGCGACGTGGCACTCGTCGAGCCGACGCCGGAGGCATATCGTGAGAAGGGCCGCTTCACGCCGCCGGAGCCGCCCAAGCGCGCCAACCCGATGGAGAAGCCGTGGGCTTATCCCGTCGTCGCCAACGGCCGGCTCTACATCCGGGACGCCGGCAAGCTCTGGTGTTACGACGTCAGCAAGCAACCGGGTCGCAACTAGCAGGTGACCGCCTTGCTTTCAGCAAGCCCAGCCGCTCCCCCGTGCCAATCCAATTTGCGAACACTCACAGCGAATAGCGGAACACTTAAATCTCGTCGGAACCCCGCTCTGTTCCAATCTTACGACACAGAACCAATCTTGGAACACACGGCCTTCGGCAGACACCGCTCGCTGTTGTTTGAGAGGTTCTACGGCGCGATGAGTTTTTGGAATTCCGGCAGGTTGCGGAGCGGATTGAGGCGTCCGTCTTTGCGGGCCTCCGCCAGAAGATCAATTGCGGCGGGATTGGTCGCCCGCCGGGCGGTGCTGATCGTGATCGCATTCGAAATGGCGGTCAGGCTGTCAGTGGGTCGGCCCAGACTGCCGCGGAGCGCGGCGAGGTCATACCAGGCTTCGGCGTTGGCCGGCAGCAATTGCACCATCCGCGCCATGGCGGCTTCGAGTTTGGGCAGATTGTTCATCTGCTTGTAGAGGTCGGCCACAGTAATGAGCGCCCCGGCTTCGACGCGGGGATTGGCGACGATGCTGTCGAGGATGGCGAGCCCACGCTCAAACTGTTGGGTTTGCAGATAATTCACGGCCAGGCCAAGCGCGGCCTGGAAGTTGGTCGGGTTGGCGTGTACTTCGGCCTCGAGCTTTTGCAGGCCGCCCTGGTCAACGGTACGTTGCTTCCAGTCCTTCAAGTTGGCGATGAGGCCGGCGATTTGACCATTGTAGGGATCTAACTTCAGCGCCGTTTCCGCGACCATCAGGGCGTCGTTGAGCCGTGGCGCGATCGGGGGCGGCGACTGGATGAGCAGATTGATGTAGCGGAACACGGCTTCGGGGCTGTAAGGACAGAACGCGAAGGCCTGACGGAAGGTGAAGTCCGCCTCCTTGTAGATGCGGCGAACTTCCGCTTCGGTACGGGGACGATAAGCCGGCGGTGGCGGGTTGACGGGATTGATGCGCCAGGCATACAGGCCGCCGATGGAACTGCGGAGCTTGGAGAACGCCTTCTGGCCCTGGTCGTCGCGGGCGAACTTGCGCTGGCCGGCGGTCAACCCGCTCCAGTCGTGGTGCATATAAACTTTCTCAACGAACGCCACGATGTTGCTGACCGGCGTGTCGTAAGTGATCCAGTTGCCGATCAGCCGATCCGAGTACTGCGACCAGAATTCGTGATCCTTCGCGAAAACCTCCTCCGGCAGCGACGACAGCGGCTGCCGGTTGATTTTCATAATGACGCCAAAGGGCGTCAGGTGCGGATACATCCATTCCAATGGGAAACTTTCCTCGACGAAGAACTCATTGGTCGGATTCTTGTCGAACATGACCTTGGTGAGCAGTCCGTTGATGGCCATCACGGCAACCTGACCGGAAACTTGAACGCGGTTTTCCACGATTTTTACGTCCTCCCCGGGCCGGATCTGGCGCGGCTCGTTGGGGAACTTCGCGTCGTGTTGCAGGCGGAGCTGTGCGTCGCCCAAATATTCCTGGAAGCATTGCTGCGAGTCTTGTGGGGAGGCAATGTACATCTCCCGATCCGGATAAACGCCACCCGGGCTGATGGCAATCTCCTGCGGAAACGCGGCTTCGATGAGTTGACGGTTCAGGCGCGCCCGCGTGAAGCTCTGCGGGGTTTCCAGAATGAACGCGGCCAGTTGGGGCGTGATGGGAACGCCGGCGTTCCGCAGTTGGGACTGCACTTGTTCGGCTTGCTTGAGCAACTCACCATTGATGTTAGCCCGCCGCTGTTTGACTTGTGCCTCCGCCGTTTCCAGGCGTTGAACGGCCAGTTGTTGGCCAAGTTGCGCGGCGTGCAATTTTTCATTTTGAATTGCTTCCAATTCGAAAATGGCGTTCCAGCGGGCGGCGATATTCGTCGCCATCGGTTTGTCGTCGTAGAGGCCTTGCTCGATGACGTGGTTTAGATCTTTGGCGAGCGGGCGGCTCAACGCGGCTGTGTTGCCCCCGGCGAGTATGCTGCGGGTCTCTGGTGACAGCGCATCGGCGAGTTGTTTCGCAAACGCATTGGTCGGTTGGCGCAGTTTGGCGGCGAACGCGTTTGCGTCCAGAAAATCTTTTTCTGTGAAGAGCGAACTGCCGGCGCGGCGGTCTTTCTCGATGGCTTCACCGATGCCGGTGAAAAGTCGGTCGAGGGGCGAGGCGGCGCGCGCCAGAATGTTGGTCGTCCAGTTTTTTTCGCGTTCGGCCGGGCCGCGCAGCAGTTCCTGAAAAAACAGGGTGTCGAGGCCGCGGATTTTTTGCGCGCTGCGATGGTAGTGGGCGCGGATGTAATTCAGATACGTGCCGTCAGCGAGCGCGTTCTGGGTGATGACGTACACGTCCCGACGATCAAATTTCGGGTCGAGCGGTTTGCAATCTGGCGGGACAAAGCTCTCGGCAAAAACCATGTAGGTCGGACAGAAGCGGCCCGGATCGGTGCCGCCGTACAAAACGGCATCACGGGTCATCTCAGGATAAATCGGCTGGCCGGCCTTGTCTTTGAACGGCGGGGTGAACATGTCGTGTCCGAACCAGTAGCCAAACAGGTGGTCGCGTTGCTCGTTGTCCGCCCAGTGCGACATGATGGATTGCAGGGGCACCAAGGCGAAGAGCGCGAGGGTGAGGGCAAGCGGGGCGCGTGTGCGCCAAAGCAAAATACCGGCAAGGAAGAGGACCGTAAGGCCGAGCAACAAGAGGTTGGACAGCACCGGCAGGGCGAATTGTCCGGGGGCGAATGCCTTGCCGAGCGTGCTGAAGAACAGACCGATTCCGCTGAGGCCGCTGGCGTTGCCCATGAGGATCACGAGGGTCATGCCCAGAGAGAGCAGCATGATCAGACCGGCAACGGCGCGCAGGACGGTGCGGTCGCCCGCCGGGCTTGGACGGTTGGAAAAGTAAAGGCAGACGGCGGCGATCAGGACGGAAATTATTTTTGCGAACGCAATTAATTCCGGGCTGTCCGTACCGATTTCCCGATTTTGGAATAAAATCACGGAGATCAGGAGACAAACCAGCCCAAGGCTGGTGAGCACAATAATCGGTTTCAAATCTCCGCCGGTCCCATCCGACGAGCGAATCAGGCGATACCCGGCCAGTACCAGGCTGGTGGCAGTGAGAGTGACAAAAATAAACTTCACGATACCCCGCAGGTATTCGTCTTGCCCCGCCGCTAGCGCGCTGCCCAGGGAAGTGTGGGTTTCCACCACCAGGGAATACAAGGCGAGGTCCACGGCCACAATTCCGCCCATCAGGGCGACGCGGCGGAAGGCTTGATAATGTGTGGCCAGCGAAGCCGCCATCAGGGCCATCCCGTAACCGACGGCCATTGCCACCAAGACGTGCGACGCGGTGAAGAACACGCGGATGAGTTCGCGTGCCGCACGGTCGGGCGGAGGATTGAGCAGCATTACCAGAAACGGGCCAAGGCAGATGAAAATGGCGATGACGCCGACGGTCCAGTTGCGTTCGCGTTTCTGCATCTGGCGATAGAAAAGGAACAAGCCGACGGCCAGCAGCACGCAAACAAGATTGAATTCGTTATCCAAGCCGTCGAGATACATCAACACCTGCTTGGTATAGGTGGCAATGAAACTGCCCATGACTTCCAGGGCCGAATCGCCCACCCCGCCGGTGGGGCGGATGCGTTCATACTGGCCGCGGGTCAGCGCGTGGAAGAAGCCCTCGACCGTGCGCGGATAGCCCCATTGCATGGGGGGGTTACTCATGCCGGCCAGCGGCATATAGAGATAAAAAGCCGCGCCAATTGCGACACCCATGCCGCATCCGATTGTTGTCAGCCATTCCTTCGAAAGGGTTTTGGACTTTACCACGCTCCGAACGAACGCAACGATGGCTCCAATCCCCAATAGATGGATGAGCGTCAGCAGACCTTTGGACTCCTCGAAGCTTGTGATGTAGTTAGTCACCACCCCGAATACCAACGCGAGATAACCGAGGGTGAAAACCAACAGGAAGCTCCGCTGTAATTCCAGCCACTGCGTCTTGGTTGTGATCGCCAACCACAGCCAGATGGCGGTGGAGGCGATGCCGACGGTGTTGAAGATCACGAACACCGGGGTATTGCTGGTCAGTACGCCCGCAAACCCCATCTGTCCCAGCACCAATCCGCCGAAATACATGATCATGTTCCAAAAATACAACTCGCGCGCCAGCTTGCGGTCCACCATGAGTACCAGCACCTCCATGCCGATGACGATGGGCAGCAGCGACTGGTGGTTGTTCACGCAGATACCGTAAAGAAAACACGCGAAGTAGAGGTAACGCCGTTGATGCGGAGCATAGACCCACCGCAACAGGCATAACATCACCCCGATCAGGGATAACACACTGAAGGAGTAGACCTCGACAATGATGGACTGGCTCCACATGTAGCCGTTGAAGCCCAGCAACAATCCCGGGGCAAGACCCGACACCAAGCAGATGGCGCTTTCCCAGCGTCCGGCGATGCTTTTCAAGTCTGCGATGCCTTCCATCATCATGCTGCTTCCACGGGAGACAAGCATGCCCAGCAGTCCGCAGGCAAAAGCGGCCGCCGTGGCCTCACCGAGTGCCACGCGCCAGGCAACATTCCCGACCGGCAGGAGGTTTGCCCACAGCCAGGTGTAAATCGTCCAGACCGGATAACCCGGCGGATGCGGAATGCCGGCGTAGAAGGAACCCACCGCGAGTTCGCCGGAGTCTTCCAGGGTCAGATCCGGTGCCAGCGTCCAGTAATAACCCACCCACACCAGTAAGGTCGTGACAATGAACGTGAGCCAGTCAATTCGGCGGAAGAGCGGCGCCGGATTTGACGGGCTGGGTTCGGGGGCTTTGTTGGGGGGCGGAGGGGCCGCCGGCGTCTTGGCCGGGGCGGTCTTTTTTTTGTCCATGCTCATTGTAAATCAATCGCCTTGGGAGGCGTCCGAGAACGCATACTAGAAGGGGAACCGCCTTCGTTTGTCCAACCAAAAGTATCCAGCCGGTTGGCGGTCGGCTGAAAACTGCCGGGCAGGTAGGGCGCGAAATTCTGATTGCTCAAAGCCAATGCAATCATTGCTGGCTGATCGCCGCTGGGAATAATCAAACTCTCGCCCGGTTGCATCAAGATGGCGGCGGTCAAAAACAGGCAGGCGAACGCGGGAGCTGCGGCGCGCGCCAACAGGGACCATGACAGCCCCGGCCAATCCGCCCGGCGAAACACCAGACGCCGGTTCGGGGCGTTGTTTTCCCGGCGCAACGGCGTGCCGATTGAGCGATCAGTGGTTCGCCAATAGCCTTCAATTCTCGGGGACGGGCGGCGTGGTGTCCAGGAACGCAACTGCGCCTCCAACTCGTTCATCTCTTTCATAATCTTTTCCTCTCAGGCAGCCCCGGAGTTTTTCCAGACCGTAGCGATACCGCCCCGCCGCCGTGTTCGGCGATACGTCGAGCAAATCACCAATCGCCTCAAACGTGCAATCATGCCAGAGCTTCAGCACAATGACTTCGCGCTGCGGCCCGGGCAATTCCGCCAGACACCGCATCGCCGCGCGTTCAGCGGGCGATTCCTCCGGCGTCCGTTCGAACCATCGCTGCGATTCCAGTTCCCGCGTCAGCCGCCGCCAGAACCCCCGCCGATAGTTCAGCGCGCGATTCCGAAAGCTGCGGACGCAATAATGCGCCGGGTTCTGCGGCTCGGTCGTATGTTGCCACAACGCGAGAAAGGTTTCCTGCACCACGTCCTCGGCTTCCGCGTGGGAAAGACCGAGCGCGCGACCGTAAAGAATTAGTTCGGTCGCTTTCGCGTGA
>ORMF012329811.1_pt1 | contig 10722 bp, 10 predicted proteins | sample 1779871 | NCBI WGS metagenome assembly ORMF01 (sample SAMEA104232316, study PRJEB22302) | groundwater metagenome | biome: forest; feature: aquifer; material: groundwater | place: USA | collected 2011-08-07 | depth 5.4 m
CTCGGTGTGGACGCCGAGGTCCTTCTTGTGCGTGAGGAAGCCGAGCAGCGCCTGCGGGATGCGGCCGATGCCGAATTCAATCGTCGAACCGTCCTCGACCAGCGCCGCGATGTATTCCGCAATCTGGCGCGTCACGTCCGTCACTTCCGGCGGGGGCACTTCGAGGATCGTTGCTTCCGAAGGCACGAGCACGTCAATGTCGTGGACGTGAATGAAGCAATCACCCAACGTGCGCGGCATGTTGGGATTCACCTGGGCGATGACGAGCGAGGCGTTTTCCGCCGCGCTGTGGATGACGTCCACGGACACGCCGAAGCTGCACATCCCGTATTCGTCCGGCGGCGTCACTTGAATCAGCGCCACGTCCAGCGGCATCTGCCCGCTGTTGAACAACTGTGGAATGTCGGAAAGAAAAATCGGGGTGTAGTCGCCCAGTCCTTCTTGAATAATATCGCGCACATTTTCGGCGATGAAAAAGCTGTTGACCCGGAAGTAATGGGCCAGTTCGCGATGCGCATAGGGCGCGTCGCCAAAGGTGAGCAGGTGGACGATTTCGGTGTCCGGCAATTCGGTGGCGCGATGGCTCAGCGCGGTGACGAGTTCGAGCGGTTCGGCGCAGCCGGTACCGATGAAGATGCGCTGGCCGGGGCGGATGCGTTTGACCGCCGCCTCCGCCGTGCAGGTTTGCGATTGGTATTTTTCCCTCCAGGCGGGATCGAAACTGGGTTTGGCTTTGGTCATGGTGCTCAAGAGAATTGACAAAAAAGTTTGTGGAAACGTTTGCCCTTACCCCGGCCCGCTCCTCCGGGGAGAGATTCTGCAAGTTGCCACAGTTGGTGATTCGCGCCCCCGAAACGGAGAAAACTGAGCTTGGTCGCGTCAGCGTCTTGGAGTGCGCCAGTCCTCTGGCGCCCTGGAAGTCGTGGGTGGTCGAAAGCGCCAGAGGACTGGCGCACTCCAAGACCTTGCGGCGGTACGAACCGTTCATAGGCAGGATCAGGGTGAGGGCTGGCGTTCATCTGGCTGCTCCGTTTCTGATACATTCAATGACTCGCTTCTCCCTCGCTTACACCGCCCGCCAGCGTCATCCGCGCGTCGGCCACGTAGGCTTCCGTCCCGACCGGGCCGACGATGAACGGGTTGATGTCGAGTTCGGTGATTTCGGGATAATCCGTCGCGAGCTGGCTGATCCGTTGCAGCGCACCGGCGATGGCGTCGAGGTCCACTGGCGACTGGCCGCGTGCGCCCTGGAGCAGCGTGTAGGAGCGCGTGCCTTTGAGCATCTGCATCGCTTCCTCCGCCGTGATCGGCGCGAGATGGAACGTCACGTCCTTCATCACCTCGACGAAAATGCCGCCCAGGCCGAACATCAACATCGGACCGAACTGCGGGTCGCGCGTCATGCCGAGGATCACCTCGCGGCCGCGCGTGCCCATCTTCTCCACGAAGCCGCCGCGAATGTGCGCGTTGGGCGCGCGGCGCTGGATGCGGAGCATCATCAGGTCGAACGCGTCGCGCACCTGTTCGGCGTTGGCCAGGTTGATGCGCACGCCGCCGAAATCGGATTTGTGAATGATGTCCGGCGAGGAAATTTTCAACACCACCGGATAGCCGATGCGCTCGGAAATTTCCACCGCGTCGTCCGCCGTTCGTGCTAGATGGCCGCTGAGAATATTGAACTCGTAAGCGCGCAGAATCTCCTTCGCCTCCACTTCGGCGATCTGCGTCTGGCCGCCGCGGGTATGCACCTGCAACACGCGGTCCACGCGCCGGCGGTTGACCGGAAAGCGCGTGACGATGCGTGCTGGCCGCCGCCGCCACGCTGCGTAATCGCACAGCGCCCGCAGCGAATGCATCGCGCGGTCGGGTGACGGATAATTCGGAATGCCCGCCGCCATCAGCTTCGCCTTCGCGCCTTCGACCGCCTCGCCGCCCATGAACGCGGTGAGCAACGGTTTTTTGCCGTTGTGCGTCGCGGCCAGTTGTTGCGCCAGCCCGAGCGGATCGGTCATGTTTTGCGGCGTCACCACCACGACGATGGCGTCAATGTCGTCCTCCTCCTGCAAAACTTTCAGCGATTCGATGTAGAGATGGGGCGGAGCATCGCCGATGACATCCACCGGATTGCCGACGGCGGCGGCGGCGGGGAGAAACTTCCGCAGCTTCGCCTGCGCTTCCGCCCGCGGCGTGACCATTTTCAAACCAAGCGACTCCGCGGCGTCGGCGGCCATGATGCCCGGCCCGCCGGCGTTGGTGATGACCGCCACGCGATTTCCGTTGGGCAACGGCTGCGAGGCGAAGGCCAGTGCGTAATCGAACAGCGCCTCGACATTCTCCGCGCGAATCACGCCGGAACGCCGGAACGCCGCGCCGTAGGCGATGTCCGCTCCGGCCAGGCTGCCCGTGTGCGATGACGCCGCCTTCGCGCCGGCCTGCGTGATGCCGACTTTTAGAATCACCACCGGCTTGATCGCCGCCGCCTCCTCGGCGATGCGCAGAAACTTGTTTCCATCCTTGATGCTTTCGAGATAGCTGGCGATGACCGTGGTTTCCTTGTCCTCGGCGAGTGCCTGGAGAAAATCGGCTTCGTTCAAATCCGCCTTGTTGCCGATGCTGATGACCTTGCCCATGCCGAGTTTTTCTTTCGCGGCCCAGTCCAGGATCGCGACGCACAGCGCCCCGGATTGCGAGATGACGGAAATCTTTCCCGACGGCGGCACGGACGGCGCGAACGTGGCGTTCATCCGGTGGTGCATGTTCAGAATGCCTAGGCAGTTCGGGCCTTGCAGCCGCACGCCGTTTCGTTGACACAGCTCGACCAGTTCCTGTTCCGCCGCGGCGCCGTCGGCGCTCACTTCTCTGAAACCCGCCGTGATGACCGTGACCACTTTTGCACCGGCGTCAATCGAATCCTGAACCGCCTGCTTCACGAACTTGGGCGGCCCGACCACGATGCCGAGATCAATTTTGCCGGCGTATTGGCGCAGGTCGCGGTAGCAAGGCACGCCCAGAACGTCCTTGGCCTCGGGATTGACGGGGACGATTTTCCCCTGATAACCGCTGGCGAGAAGATTGGCGACAAATGCGTGGCCGACCTTCCCGGGATTTCGCGACGCTCCGAAAATGGCGATGGCCTGTGGCTGGATCAATTGCTCAAGCATAATGACAACGAGTCGAAGTTGGGCCGTTTTCCGCGCTTCGACTCACCAACCTTTGCCCAGAGACTGTCGTTTCTTGTCTTTCCGACCCGAAATCGAGCCCGACAGCGCCAAATTCCCCGCAGCGGGGGAAATGCCCCCACTTCGTAGCGGCGACGCCACGTCGCCGAAGGTGAATGCGACGCCCTCGTCGCTTTTTTCATCCCACTGGTTGGTTGACTTCGGAGGTCCGGCGACGAGGCGTCGCTTCTACTCGCATGTCAACGACATCGTTCCGGTTCCGGCTGAGCGCCAGTGTGGAAACCGGCGCTCCGTTCGCGAGTCACTTCATCGGCGAATAATCCGTGGCGGACATGAACACGACATCAGCCTTTTCCACGAGTTTGCCATTCGCTTCGGACTCGGCTTGCGCTTTCTTCCATTCGGGATCGCTGACGAACGCGGCCCAGGATTTCTTCGCCTCGTCGCGGCTCTTGTGCGCGAGGATGTAAACGAGCGTATTGTCCGCGCCCTTCTCCTTGTCCGTCGGAATCCAAAAGCCGATGAGTTCCATGCCGTGTTTCTTGAACAACGCGCAGGTGTGGTCGCGGAAGCGCGCGTGCATCGCCTCGAACTTGCCGGGCATGGCGTAGTAGGTGCGCATTTCAAAACAGCGGGAATCTTTCGCGATGGATGGACTGACCGGAGTGGCGTTCGTGTCAGCGGCGGAACTGGTGATGAGGGTGGCAGCGAAGACAAGTGCGGCGAGGAATGTTTTCATGGTTTGTGGTTTGTTGGTGAGACCATTGTTTACTTCGGTTTCAGCTGTGTCAGCAAATTTCTTTATTAACGCAAAGGCGCCAAGGCGCAAAGGAATTCCGAGAGCCAAATATCTTTGCGTCTCTGCGCCTTGGCGCCTTGGCGTTAAATTCACTTCGGTTTCAACTGTGGGAACAGGATCACGTCGCGGATGCTTTCCTGGCCGAGGAGCATCATGCACAGACGGTCAATGCCGATGCCGATGCCACCGGCGGGCGGCATGCCGTATTCGAGCGCGACGAGGAAAAGCTGTTTCAGGTTCCACCGAAATGCTTCAACACGAGTTTCCGCACAACTGGCAGGTTCACAAACACGCCGGGCGTCAGCACCTTCACGCCTTGATAATCTAGTTGGTCGAAGTGACCGCGCGCTGTGTTGACCGTGATGATAAAATCAACGGGCACAGCCAGCGAACATTCGAGAAAACGGTTGTCCGGCTTGTGGCGGATGACATCAAGTTCGGTCAGCGGATAGCAAGGCTCGAAGGCGGAAACGATGCGTTGCAACAGATCGGGATGTTCCGCGAGGACTTCCTGATATTCCTCAATCATCGCGGGCGAGGCCCATGCGTGAATCTTTTCCGCGAGGCAAAGCTCCAAGATCAAAGCCGCCGGGTTGACCGGATTGGGCAAGGTGGCGAGCTTGAGGACGCAGGTATCAAGGACGACTTTCAAGGTAGGGCTTGGCGCGGCGCAGCGCGAGGGAACGACGTTTCTTCTCCACACAGGCCACCGCTTCCGCGTCGGTCATTGTGCGACTCGCATTGGCGCGGTGGGCGCGTGCGAGTTCAGGCGTGAGTCTGAAGCTCACCAGTTTGCCACCGACAATTGCCTTTGCTTGCATGGGCTGAGACTAACCTGACAGCAGTGCTCTGACAAGCTGCTCAATTTCATTTCGGCTTCAACTGGGGGAACAGGATCACGTCGCGGATACTTTCCTGGCCGAGGAGCATCATGCACAGGCGGTCAATGCTGATGCGATTTGCCGCGAGGATATCGAGCGAACTTTAATAGCATAAGTATGCCAATGCATCCGAACGTGCCTTGACTTGGTTCGGGGACGGAATACAAAAAGTTTGGGAAAAGAATCGCGCTTCCGTCAGTGCCCGGAAACAAAGGCGGAAATGAAAAACCTGATACATTTTGAGCAACGCCGCCGAGAACGATGAATTGCGATGTTCCCGGAGCATTTACAACCTCGGCGGTGAATGTTCCGTTCGGCGAAGCGCCCAAATGGTATATCTGGCCTGCTGATAGATTAACGGGTTGTATCGCTTCGTAGCGCGATTGGCCTGCAGTAATTGACACAGGAGAGACATCGGTTGAAGTGATCAATGTTCCATTTGATGTCCATAGCCCAACACTGACGACAAAACTGTTCGGTTTTCCTCTAAGAACTCGCTCGAATACACCAAGTGAATTGACGCTTATGTTCGCTTGAGGGGTAAAGGTCCAGCCCCACGTTCCTCCGGCCTGAACAAAAACTGAGTTGGTGCTGTACGGGGAGGAAGACGGATCGCTTCCGCTGGTAATGCCCTCAATTGTGCCCTGCGCGTTTGCATTCCAAGCAAGGACACAGTAAGCCAAGGCGGTTGCGAAAGACTTCTTCACATCGGCCAACGTAATCACAGTGGGCTTAGCATGTCAAACTCTCGGCTTCAACTGTGGGAACAGGATTACGTCGCGGATGCTTTCCTGGCCGAGGAGCATCATGCACAGACGGTCAATGCCGATGCCGATGCCACCGGCGGGCGGCATGCCGTGTTCGAGCGCGACGAGGAAAGTCGCGAAGCGACGGGTGGATATTAGCCAGCTACGAAGTGGCTGGTAACGATTCAAATGATGATTCGTCCCGGAGGGACGAGGGAAATCATCGGGCGATTCCTTCGTCCCTTCAGGACGGGATTTGTTTTGCAGCCAACCAGACACTTCGTGTCTGGCTAATTTCCGATTGCCCCTCCGGGACTCGAAAACTTCGACGGTCGTCGGGTCGTCGGGCGAAAGCTTGGCGAGCGGCACGAGTTCCTTGGGCAGATGCGTGACGAACGTGGGCTGGATGAGCGTTACCACGGTCAGGGCAGAATTACGGCATCAGCTATGTCCAAGCCGCCAAGATAGAACTTGCCAGATTCGCTCGTTGCTATGGATTGCTTTTCTAACTCTATGACGAGTTGCTTGCGCCCGCCAAAGACAAGCACCTGAAGAAAGTCGTGTTTCTCAGAATCCTCGCCGATCTCGTCAGCCAGAAATGTCCATTCCTGGGTGACCTTCACTTTTCCAAAATCAACTGTCGCCCAAATTTTCATATTCTTTGCCAATTATCTTGGTTTCAACTGCGGAAACAAAATCACATCGCGAATGCTTTCCTGACCCAGCAACATCATGCAGAGCCGGTCAACGCCGATTCCGATTCCGCCAGCCGGAGGCATTCCATGTTCGAGAGCAACCAAGAAGTCCTCGTCTAGTTTTTGCTGTTCGCCACCCGCTTGATGTTCAAGTGTCGTCCGCTGGGCAATCGGGTCGTTCTGTTCTGTGTAGCCCGGTGAGATTTCCTGGCCGTTGATGCAGCACTCGAAGACTTCGACGGTCGTCGGGTCGTCGGGCGAAAGCTTGGCGAGCGGCACGAGTTCCTTCGGCAGATGCGTGACGAACGTGGGCTGGATGAGCGTCGGCTCGACGAGCTTCTCAAACACCGCGCCGGTGACTTCAAAGTCTTCGTAGCCCTTGGCGATCTCGCCTTCCATCTGTAAATCTTCGATAGCAACGCGCCGCCGTTCTTCTGGCGCCAAAGCAAACCAATCTGAAACCTTGCCATTTGTCTTTCCCCTAACTTTTTGACGGACGAGGTCCTTGTATTTCGCGCGCTTCCACGTGCTCAAATCAATTTCAGCATTCTTTGCAGCCAACGTCAGTTCAAACCATGGATGTTTGATAGCGCCGACAAATTCTTTTAACCAAGGCACGGCACGCAAAGCTTCCATGGATTCAGAAATGGTTTCGGGATTCTGCTCTCCAATCGTATCTGCGATGGGCTGCAGAATTGCTTTTGCGGCTTCCTGTGCAATTTCCTTTTCCGGTCGTGTGCCGAGGACGTTCTTCAATTCCAGAAGCTGACTTCGGATTTGTTGTATCACTGGAATTTGATTTCCGCTGGCCGACAAATCATCCAATGCCTTCACTGCTTTGTCCAACGCGCTGGCGATTGCCACCGATTGTTTTCTTGGAACTTTCAGCGTTCCCAAAACCTTTTGCGCCACCGTCGTGATCAACGATTGCACCGTCTCCATCATCGTCTCGTAATCGCCGAACGCCTGATACGCTTCGAGCATCGTGAACTCGGGATTGTGTTTCCGCGAGAGGCCCTCGTTGCGGAAGTTCTTGCCGATCTCGAACAGTTTATCAATGCCGCCGACGAGCAGCCGCTTGTGGTAAAGCTCCAGCGCGATGCGCAGATAAAATTCGCAGCCGAGCGCATTGTGAAAGGTCTTGAACGGTTGCGCCGCCGCGCCGCCGGGAATCGCTTGCATCGCGGGCGTCTCCACTTCCACGTAACCGCGACTGTGAAAGAACGCGCGAATCTCATGCACGATGGCGCTGCGCTTGAGGAAAACCTCCTTCACGTCGGGATTGCCGATGAGATCAAGGTAACGCTGGCGATAACGAATCTCCGTGTCCTCCAGCCCATGCCACTTGGCGGGCGGTGGGCGCAGCGCCTTGGCGAGGATCGTGAAGCTGGCGAGCTTCACGGAAATCTCGCCGGTCTTGGTGGTGAACATCGTGCCCTTCACGCCGATGAAATCCGCGAGGTCGAGATGCTGGAAGATGTGGAACTGGTCGTCGCCCAAGACGTTTTTCTGCGCGTAAGCCTGGATGCGCCCGCTCTGATCGCGGATGTCAATGAACATGGACTTGCCCATGTCGCGGTGCGCGGTGATGCGTCCGGCGAGCGCGACTTCGCGGCCTTCGGCGTAGGCGGCGCGGGCGGCGGCGCAGGTTTCGGAGGGCGTGAACTTGTTCTGGAACGGGTCAATGCCTTTGGCGCGCAGGGCGGCGAGCTTGGCTTTGCGCTGTTCGATCAGTGAATTCGTGTCGTCCATCAGAGTTGGGCCAGTAAATCAGAAGTTGTCCCCCACGGCAATGCGAACGTGAGCTCCAATCTTTCGCGGTGAACAGATCCAGATGCTGTTACAGTTTAGAATTGAATGGGGTAAATACCCTATATTCGCGGATCAATTCGCGTGGTAAACCTTGCTCGATTGACTCCAATAATTAACATGGAAAAAGCCAAGCTGCTCGCTTTCAACATACGGCTGGCGCGGGGCGTCTTCGCTTTCAGCCTGTGGGCGCTGTTGATTTTGTGCGCGGGTTGCTCGGCCTTGGCGTTCTGGAAGAAACCACCCGCGCCCGGAACTGTGGCCGCGAAGGTTCAAAGCGATGTCATTTACAGCCGGGTCAGCGGGGAGGAATTAAAAATGGATGTTTTTTCCCCGACCAACGCGGCGGGCAAAAGTCTTCCGGTGGTGCTATATGTGCACGGCGGCGGCTGGCGGACGGGCACCAAATCCATGTTATCAATGATGCCGGGGCCTTCGGAGCTGCTCCGGTGCGGTTATCTGGGGGTGGCCATGGATTACCGGCGCGCGCCGAAGTGCAATTTTCCCGCGATGATCGAGGATGCGAAGTGTGCGGTGCGTTTTTTGCGCGCCCACGCCAGGGATCACAGTCTCGACCCTGCCCGCATTGGCGTCATGGGCGACAGCTCCGGCGGGCAGTTGGTCGCGTTGCTGGGCCTGACGGATGCCGGCGCCGGATTCGAGGGGGAGGGCTGGAACGACCAATCCAGCCGCGTCCAGGCGGTGGTGGATCTGTACGGGCCGACTGATTTTGCGAACGGAAACTCAAATTTCATCACCCTGAAGTTGATCCAAGATGCGTTTGGGGCGACGAACACGACCGATCCCATCCTCAAAAGCGCCAATCCGGTGACGTATGTTTCCAGCCGCGCGCCGCCGTTTTTGATTTTGCACGGCGACCACGACAACCTGGTGGACTTGCAGCAGTCGGCGGAACTGGATGCCCGATTAAAGGCCGCCGGGGCAGACTCAACATTTGTCGTGGTAACAAATCTCGCCCACGGCTACGTACCGTTTGGATCGAAAGCGAGCCCAAACCACGCCGAACTTTCCAGTTTGATCGCGGATTTTTTCGACCGGAATCTGCGGTGACATGCCATCGGCTTGGGAGGTCGGCGCCATCGAACTCAATACCGCCCGCCCGCCACCGCGCTCCGGCGCCGGCTGTTTGTCGTGCGCATCGGCAAGGAAGTATTGCAGCGATGCCAACAGGAACGAGCGGAACTTTGCCTTTTCCCATCGCACACGGCGCAACGGGTCTTTTTTCAGCAAGCGCAGCAGGAATCCCGGGGTCAAATCCTCCGCGTCGTGCGGCGATTTGCCCTGCCGCCGCAAGTAGGCATACAAGGGAAGCCAGTAGGCGCGGCACAGATCTCGGCGGGCGTGAATTTGTTCTTGAACGGGTCAATGCCCTTGGCCCGCAAACGCGGCCAGCTTGGACATGTGCTGTTCAAGGAGTGAATTCGTGTCGTCCATAATCTACCTGTGGGGAGTAAGACACGAAGGGTGGCGGGAATACCAAGCAACAAACACTTGCGGCCGGGAGGAGAGAGCATCCGGGGGCGCTGCCCCGCGCCGGAGCGCGACCGGTCCCCGGTCGCAGCGCGTGATCGTGTTGTGGCCTCGGGATTTTATCGGCGCTTCCGTTTCTGGCGACGCGCTGCGGGCGAGGGACCGCCCGCGCTCCATGGAGGACTCCGCTCAAATTACAACCCCACGAAATTCATCCCCAACCGAATCCAGAGCGGAATGGTCACCAACCCGACGACGGAGGTGCCGATGACGACGCGCATGGCGGTGGCCGGGTCGCCCGAGTAATGCCGCGCCAGCACGATGGGAAACACCGCCGCCGGCATCGCGGCTTCCAGCACGATCACGCGTTTTAACTCCACCGACATGGGCAGGTATTTGGCCACCAACAAAAACCCGATGGGCAAAGCCACCTGCCGCAACAACACCGCCGCGCCAATGACGCGCCAGCCGGACTGGGAGTGAAACTCGTGCAGGTGATCGGCCACAATCGCGCCGGTGAGCATGAGGGCCATGGGGATCGCGCATTGGCCCAGCCAGTGGACGCCGGTGAGCAGCGACGCGGGCAGGTGCGCGTTCAAACCGAACGCGTTGAGGACCAGCGCCAGCCCGATGGCGATAAGCGGCGCGTTGAAGATGCGGCGCCAGTTTTGACCGGGGCGGCCGCCCGTCAACGTCCACACGCCCAGCGTCCACAACGCCGCCTCCCCGCCAATCATCAGCAGGAACAACACGCCGGCCGTGGCTTTGTCGAAGAGTAGCAGCGTCAACGGCAGCGGAATGTAACTGTAGTTGTAAATCCCAACGCTCACGGCAAACGTCCGCACAGCGGACCGCTCCTTGAGTCCGGGCAACGCGCGCAGGCCGAGCGCGAGAACGATGCCCACCGCCACCGTGCCGAAGCCGAACAGCGGCGCGAGCAGCAAGTTTCCGATCTGGGACAGCGCCGGATTGCCCAGCGCGGAATCGAGGATCAGGCACGGCAACAACAGATTGACCATCACGCGCAGCAGACTTTTGTCCGCCTCCTCGGTGAGCCAGTTCAACTTCCGAATCACCAAGCCGACGACCGCGACGCCGAACACCGGCAGCACCGCGCCCAGC
>ORMF010223127.1_pt1 | contig 10721 bp, 8 predicted proteins | sample 1779871 | NCBI WGS metagenome assembly ORMF01 (sample SAMEA104232316, study PRJEB22302) | groundwater metagenome | biome: forest; feature: aquifer; material: groundwater | place: USA | collected 2011-08-07 | depth 5.4 m
GGAAGGTGGTCATTTTGCACCGCACAGGTCGTAGGCGAGGGCGATCATGGCTTTGGTGGCGGAGATGAGGGAGGCGATGCCGACAGATTCGTCCGTGCCGTGGGCGCGGTGGAGCATGGGGTCGTCGTCGGGGTGCCCGGCGTTGAAGCCGTAGGTGACGATGCCGAGGTTGCGGGTGAAGCGGGAATCGGTGAAGCCAGTTGAAACGGCGGGGGCCCACCGGATGTCGTCGCGCTCGACGGCGAGGGCCATGGCGCGCTTGATGGATTCTGCGAGTTCCGTCTCGAACGGAGACTGGTTCGGGACGGACATGTAGTCAACGTCGTACTCGACGCCCTCGATGCCGGCGAGGACCATGTCAAGCTGGGACCGGACGTAGGCTTCGTCCTGGAACGGCAGAGTACGCACGTCACAGGTGAGGCTGATCGTCTCCGGGACGGAGTTGGACTTGATGCCGCCGCTGACCATCGTGGGAGTGAGGGTCATGCGGGAGAGGGCGCGCAGGATGGTGGAGAGACGCGGGGACTTCTTATGGGCCTCGGCAATGACTGCCTCGACATTCTTCGGCGACGGCTCTGTCTCGATGCCGAAGTTGCTCAGATGATCGAAGAGGGGGAGGGAGGTGTCGAGTTCAGGTTTGTAGGCCTCGATGGCGGTGAGAGCGCGGGCGAGGGTATAGCTGGAGTTCTTGCCGAGCCAGGGGACGGAGGCGTGGGCGCTGTCTCCCTTGAAGCGGATGTGGATTTCGAGGCGGCCCTTTTCGCCCGTGCCGAGGAGGTACGTCAGCACGTTGCCTGTCTTGACGGGCACACCGCCGCCTTCGTTAACGGCAAAGTCGGCCTCGATGGTTTCGGGGTGCTTGTCGGCGAGCCAGCCGAAGCCCCAGCGGCCGCCGTGTTCTTCGTCCGCGCCCGAGACGAGGCGCAGGCCATGGGTGAGGCGGACGTTGTTGCGTTTGAGGATGGCGAAGGCCATGAGTTGCGATGTGAGGAGGGCTTTGCAGTCGGACGCGCCGCGGCCATAAACGCGGCCGCCTGCGACCTCCGCGCCGAATGGTTCGTGAGTCCACTTGGAGATGTTTTCGACCGGCACGACGTCTAGGTGGGACATGAACATGAGGCGTGTCCTGCGATGCGGGGCGTTTCCCGATCGCACCGAGCCAGCGTCGTCCTGAGCTTGTCGAAGGATCGAATGACCACGCTTTGCAGACGGGGCGGCGGCATCGTCAACGAGGGGGTAGAGGGCGATGATGTTGTCGCGGCCGGGGTCGCGGGCGAGGAGTTGGGAGGAGATGCCTTCGGTCTTGAGCCAGTCACGGACGTGGGTCGCGACGGCGGTCTCGTTGCCGGTGGGCATGAAGCCGGTGTTGACAGAAGGTATGCGGACGAGGGCGCGTTCAAGTTCTACGATTTCCGCGGTCGCCTTGTCTGCCTGGTTGAGGAGGGTCTGGAGGGTGGGCATGGGGTCCGTCCTTTGATCTGCGGAGTTCTGGAAAACGAGCGAGGCCCTTCAACTTCGCTCAGGGTGAAACTTCAACCCTCACCTTGACCTTCTCCCTGCCAGGGAGAGGGAATACAACCCAGCACCCCATCCCCCGGCTTTGCCGGGTACCCGACCCGCAAGTGGGCGGCTATCTGTTTGTGTAGAGGTTGCTCTTGTGCTGCGGCACAGGTGGAGTGGCGGAAGGGGGCGCGCTAAAGGCGGGGAGTTTGCCCGCGGCGCGGTCGGCAAGGGTGCGTTCCCACGAGGACTTGAGTTCTTGCGTGTGGCCGCGGAATTGCGGCATGACGTAGCGGGCGAAGAGTTCCATCGAGTACTTGATCTTCTGGTGGGGCATCCACTCGTGGGTGGTGATCATGATGCCGCCGATGCCGTTGGCCTCTTTGTTGATGGCCTCAATCTCCTTGATCGCATCGTCAGGCGTGCCGATGATCCAGCGGCCGCTGCGCGCTGCAGTCCGGGGGTCGAGGGGGTCTGCCTGCTGCTTTCCCGCGGCGTGGTCCTGGGTGCCGCGTGCGCCGATTCCGGCGAAGTAGCCCTGGTCGCGGCGGGCACCGGGCCCGGCTTCTTCCCATGCCTGCTCGCGGGTGTCCGCGAGGTGGATGTATGTGGCACCGCGCCACTGGTCGCGAGTGACGGTCTTGCCGTGTTTGCGGGCGACCTCTTCCACGAAGGGCCACTGCTCCCCCAGGGACAGCGTCCCGGGGACCGGCTCGGGCGCCTTGTAGAGGGAGGACAGGAGGACCATGCCGTGTTTGCCAGCGAGTTCCAGGTTGAAGCGCGATCCCGTTGTGGCGATGGCGAGCGGGAGCCGGGGGGTCTGGTAGGAGCGGAGCTGGAGGGCCATGTCCTTGATGGTCCAGTATTTGCCCTCGTATGAGACCGGCTCCGGAGACTCGAGGAGCTTGACGATGATCTCGACGCTTTCGGCCATCATCAGGCGGAGGTCTCCGGCGGGGATGTTGAAGAGCTTGATGTCCGGAGGGAGGTTTGACTGGCCGACGCCGAGGATGGCGCGGCCGCGCGTGAGGTGGTCAAGGAAGGCAATGCGCTCGGCGACGTGGAAGGGGTGGTGGAATGGGAGGCTGATGACAGATGTGCCGAGACGGATGTTCTTCGCAGTGGCGGAGGCCTTGGCGAGGACCATCTCTGGCGCAGGTATCGTCTCCCAGCCGCCGGAGTGGTGTTCGCCTATCCAGAACTCGTCATAGCCGAGAGCTTCGGCGTAGTTGATGAGGTCTATGTCCCGGTCAAAAGCGAGGGACGGGTTTTCGCTCGGGTGGTGGAGGGGCATCATGAAGAATGAGAATTTCAAGGGGGTCTCCTGCGATTGACGGGTGTTGCCGGCTGCTGGCGTATGTGGTGCGGTTCTTTGACCCGGTTGGACGGGCCCCAGGTTGACGTTGCGGGGCCGTGCGTTCAGGTTTCAGGTGCGGCGAGATTATATGCCTCTCAACAGGGCCGGATGTTGCGCCTGACGGGTAATCGCTGGAAGTCGGTGATTCCTGCGTGCTGCGCTGAGTGAAGTTTGCGAGCGCACGGCGGTAGGATCGGTTTTCGCTCTGTGACGCGAGTTTGGATGAGCGCGCCCGAAGCGACGCGGTCTACGACGGCAGGTTTCTTTGACCTCTACCCTGACCCTCCCCCTGTCGGGGGAAGGGAACGAAGGCGCTGTCCCCGTGCACGTGCATTGGAGTAGGGGCGGGTCCGGTCGCCAGACAGCCATGTCTCTGCTGCTGGGCATTGCCGGGATTGCAGCGAGCGCGTGTGCAGGGGGGGGCGTGCGCTTTGTGTCTGATGCGGCCGTGTTCACGGCGACAGAGGACGGAAGGCAAGAGGTTTTCGCCGTCGAGGCTGCGAGCGGGCGCGTGATGCGGCTTTCGGATATGGAGGGGTCTGATAGCGCGCCTGCATGGTCGCCGAACAGGAACCAAGTGGCATTTCTTTCGGACCGCGGCGGGTTGTCTGCGATCTGGCTGATGGATGGGGCCGGGCATGAGGAGCGGGCGGCGTTTCCGGATGAGCCGGGGCCGGTGACAAGGTTTTTCTGGTCGCCGGACTCCCGTCACATGTCTTATGAAGTGATGAGGGACGGCGCAGCGGCGATATACGTGGGAGACGTGACGACGGGACGCAGTGAGGCCGTGCCGCACAGTCCTGAGCATGTGGAGCTGGGCGGGTGGTCGCCGGACGGGAAGTGGGTGCTGTATTCGGCTCTGGACGCACCTGACCAGGGTGTGCGCAGGCACAACCCCGGAGGAGTGGATGAGGTACAGGTATCGAAGGGCGCGGACTTCGGCCCGCTGTGGTCGCCGGACGGGAAGCGAGTGGCGTTCAGCAGGCGTGCGGCGGACGGGTCGGTCGGGCTTGTGGTGTCGGACTTGGACGGAAAGGGTGAACGTGTGATTTCGAAGGGGTCGCACGACGATACGGACTTTGCCTGGTCGCCGGACGGGAAGCAGATTGTGTTTGTGTCAAACCGGGATGGGAACCCGGAGGTGTATGCGGCTTCAGTTGATGGGAAGAGGGTGACGAGGCTGACGTCCAACCGTGCGTCGGACGAATCGCCGCGCTGGTCGAAGAGCGGGAAGGCGATCCTGTTCGTGTCAGACATGGGCGGGGACTTCGCTTTGTATCAGATGCGGCCCGATGGGTCGGCGCAGGTGAAGCTGGTGGATACGCACCATGATGCGCGCGAGGGGGACTGGTAGGGGGACGGGGCGCTTCGAGAGGCTCAGGGCGCGCAGACAGGCTTGTATTCAGTTTTCTCCGGCGGGGCCGGAGAGTGTGTCTGTGTCACCTAGACCGAGACGGCGGAGCCATCCCGAGCGCCGCGCTGTTGCCTGTCGGCCGCCAGCGTCTTCGCCTCCGGCGGTTTCTGCGGGAGCGGACGGTGGTTCGGTGGCAGGTGCGGGCTGTTCCTGGCTGACCTGGCCAGTCTCGGGGGCATCCCGGCGAGTGGCCGCCTGCTGTTCAGACCTGGCCCGTGCCTGGGCGGAGCGGAGGGGCGGAGGCGCCGGCCGTTCCGGGGCAGTGCCCTCTGCATCAGCGCTGCCGTTCGGGACGGGAGGCGGGACGGTGCCGCCGATGCGGCGGCGGGCCGGTGTGCGCCGGATAGCAGGGCGGGTTGGATCTGTTGCTGCGACGGGCTGCGGCTCGGAGCGGGCGGTCTCTGTGGCCGCGGGCGCAGGTGGCTCTGTCTCGCGAGGTGCTTCCGAGGGGGGCTGTCTGTCCTGCCCGGGGCGAGCCGTCTCGTGGCGGCCCGCAGCGGGGGTGCGTACAATGCGGCGGCGGCCCACGGTGCGTCGGGCGGGGGCTTCGGCAGCTTTTTCGGGTTCCGGTTCGCGCCGTTCCTCGCGGTCCACACGCTGGACGGTGCGGCGGTCCGGGCGGGGTTCGCTGCGGTCTTCCTCAGAAGAGGCGCCGCGGCGGGTCATCCACAGGCCTGTGAACCATGTCTTGTTGAGTTTGATCCAGAGGTCCGCGGCACGGCCGGCCTCGGCGGAGAGGTTCTCGTCAAAGGCTGCGACCTCGACGTGCTTGCCGGCGTCTTTGGCGGCCTGGTAGGCGGGGAAGAAGTCACCGTCGCCGGAGACTACGATGGCCGTCTCGTACTGGTCGCGTAGCGCTTTGACGACGAGGTCGGTGGCGAGCATGACGTCGACGCCTTTTTCGACCATCTCTTCGCCGTGCTGACGCCAGACGCCCAGTCTCACTTCCATGTACGGGGTGTCGTAGAGGCTGGCGAGGAACTTTTCCTGGTCTTTGCCCAGTTCGGGGCGGCGGTCGGACTCCTGGCGGATATTGTAGTAATAGACACGGCGGAGGTCGCGGCCGTTGGCGAGTTTCTGAGCGAACTTGTCGAACTGGAGGTCGCGGCGGCCGCAGATTTCGCCGAGGACATGGTAGAGGTTGGAGCCGTCTATGAAGATGAAGACGCGTTCATCGGCTCGGGACGAGGGTTCGGTCGTGGACTTGGATGACATTCAGCCTCCGGGCTTGTAGTGAAATAAGCGCGCCGCGGGCCGCCCTTACGCCCATGCAGCGGTATGAGATTTTACGCGGAGGCCTGCCCAGCCGGTATGAAGTGAAATAGGGGCCGGGCGCCCCGCATGCCGGCAAACGAACAAGCAAGAGGAAGCAGGCTGAAGGCTGTCCGAGAAGTTTTACGCCTGTTGCGGCGGGATGCCGGCGCCTTCGAGTAAGGTTCAGGGCCAGCATGCAGGTTCTGGACAGGTCCTGATGGCCGGGACTCCGGTTCTCGACAGGGCCGACGTTGTCATGTTACCCCCTCGCTGCCGGTTTGTCGTTCGTGACGGCACAGGTGGAGGCTACGCCGGGGCACTTCGCCAGGCACACGGCGCACAAGCTAACCAGACATCAGGTCCCTCCGCTACGTCCGGGATGAGGGTCTTAGAAGCCATCCCGAGATTCTCGCTCCCCTCCCACCCGTCAGGCTAAGTACGCTCTTGACGCCGGGGACGTGGGGCAAGATCATTGCGCCGTCTGATTCTGCTCAAAGGTTTCCGCGCTGCGCTGTCAAGTGTCCGGCGCCGGAAGGATGGGAGAGGTATGCCTGCTGCGACTATGGTGAAGACGAGAAAGGCGCTGGAGTCCCCTTGTGAGATGCCGAACGGCCTCCAGTGGACGGATGATGGCCTGTATGTGATGGACCAGTGGACGGACAATGTGTATGTGGTGGACGAGCGGGGAAAGCTGCTCAGGACGCTGAACACGCTGACGGAGAACGGGTCCGGGATCACTCTGGGCGGCGGGTATATCTGGACGGCATCGAACGGGCGGTCCGTTTCAAGGCCGCACCGTTCGAGTGACACTCACCTGGGCTACATCTACAAGCTGGACATGAAGACGGGCGAGGCTGTTGACCGCTTCCGGACGCCGGACGGGGGCGGGCTGCATGGGCTGGAGTGGGACAACGGCCTGCTGTGGATCACGCAGTTCACGCCAAAGGCGCTTGTGCTCGTTGACCCGAAGAAGGGTTACAAGGTCGTACACAAGTTTGAAGTTGACCTGCCGCGTGCGCATGGGCTGGCGCGCGATGGCGCGGGGATATGGTGTTCGTTCACAGGGATTCAGACGATAGTGAAGTACAACGTGGAGACGGGCAGGGAGATGGAGCGGCTGCAGATCGGCGAGGGCGGGCCGTACCCGCACGGGCTTTCGATCAGGGACGGTACGCTCTGGTACTGCGACGCTGATTTCCCCAAGAACACGGGGACGTCGAGAGGGTGGCCGGAGATAGGCACTATTCAGATTGACGGAGCGAAGAAGGCGGCAGCAGGCAGGAAGAAATAGCTCACGCCGTCAGTGGATGAGATGCTGTGGCCCCCGCGGACGGGGCCACAGTTGTTTGAGGGGGGGCCCCCTTCGACATCTCAGGCTGCTCGGGGCGAGCGGACTCAGACTAAGGAGAAGTGCGCTCAAGCGAGACTTCGACTAGGCCCTGATCCTCTCTCGCCCAGGAGGCGCCCGAGGGAGAGGGGATTCTCACTCCTCACCCCGAACCTTCTCCCGGCTGGGGAAGGTGTTTAGAAAGAGTCACGGATGGCGGAGAAGGTTCAAATCATAGACAGCCACCACCATTTCTGGGAGTTGAAGAGGTTTACGTACCCGTGGATGCCGCAGGGGGACAGTGTCCTGAAGCGGGACTACGGGCCGTCTGACATTGCGCCTCTACTCAAAGAGTCCGGGGTGGACAAGACGGTGATCGTCCAGGCGCACCAGTCTGTGGATGAGACACGGTGGCTGTTGAAGGTGGCGCATGACTCGTCGTATGTTGCGGGTGTCGTCGGGTGGGTTGACCTGACCGACCCGAAGGTGGGCAATGTTCTCGATGAGCTTCAGAGGGATGAGTTTTTCAAGGGTGTACGGCATATCTGGCATGATGAGGCGGATGACGACTGGCTGGTGCGCCCGGCTGCGGTCCGGGGGCTGAAGGAGGTGGCGGCGCGTGGGCTTGCTTATGATTTCCTAGTAAGGCCGCAGCACCTGAAGTATGTGCCGAAGATCATGGAGGCGGCACCGGACCTGCGGGTGGTGATAGACCACATCGCGAAGCCGCATATCAAAGACAGAGGCGTGGAGCCCTGGCTGTCCGATTTGCGCCGTGTCGCGAACCTGCCGGGTGTGATGTGCAAGGTGTCAGGGATGGTGACGGAGGCTGACCACAAGAGTTGGACGCACCAGGACCTGAGGCCATATATCGCGCATGTGGTGGGGATGTTCGGCTGGGACAGGCTGATGTTCGGGTCGGACTGGCCTGTGTGTCTGCTAGCCGGGTCGTACGCACAGGTGATCGAGGCTGCGCGGTCGAATCTGGCATGGTTGAGGCCGCATGAGAGGGACGCTGTGTTCGGTGGGAATGCGGCCGCGTTTTACAGGCTGGGGGCCTGACGCCGAAGCGCTCGCGCTGATCGACCTCTTCCACCCTGCCCTCTCCCTGCGGGACAGCGAGGAGCGGGTGGTGAGGTTGGCCTTATACTGCCGTGCATGGCTGCTCTGCTGCAGGCGAAAGGGCTGACGAAGCGCTACGGGAATGTCGTGGCGTTGGATGGGGTTGACTTTGAAGTGGCGGAGGGGATCACAGGCCTCCTTGGCTCCAACGGCGCGGGCAAAAGCACGGCTATCAAGATTTTTTTCGGCCTGCTCCACGCCACCTCCGGCCAGGCTGAGGTGCTGGGCAAGGACGCGGCGGCGGACCCGGAGGCTCGCACTCGTCTGGGGTACATGCCGGAGCACGACTGTCTGCCGCCTGGGGTTTCCGGGGCGGAGTTCCTGACGCACATGGCTGAAGTGAGCGGCCTGCCTCCTTCACAGGCGCGCTCCCGTTCGGCGGACACGCTCCGCCACGTGGGGCTGTTCGAGGAGCGTTACAGACCGATCAGCGGGTATTCGACGGGGATGAAGCAGCGTGTCAAGCTGGCGCAGGCGCTTGTGCACGACCCTGTGCTTGTGATGCTCGATGAGCCTACGGCCGGGCTGGACCCGACGGGCCGCGAGGAAATGCTGGACCTGATCCGCAAGGTGCGGCATGACTTCGGGATCAGCGTCATGCTGTCATCCCACCTGATGGGGGATGTGGAGAGGACGTGCGACCGCATCGTGGTGCTGGAGGCGGGGCGCGTTGTGGAGCAGGGGGAGGTGAAGGCGTTTACGAGGGAGACGGAAACGCTGTTCATTGAGGTGGACGAGCGGCCGGTGGCATTGCTTGAAGCGTTGCTCAGGCGCGGCGTGCGCGGGCGGCTGGAGGGGCAGTCGGTGGTAGTCGAGGGTGTGAGCGATGCGGAGTATGACGCGGTCCGGGACGCGGTTGTCGAGGCGCAACTGCCGCTCAGGCGGATGACGCCGAGCAGACGGACGCTGACGGAGATCTTTCAGAGGCCGGTGGCGTGAGCACAGCCCGTGGACAGGTTTATGACATCGGCTATCGCCGCTATGAAGGCGCGCGGGAGGGCCGCAACCGCGCCCGCCTGGCGATTTACAAGGACGGGCTCCGGGCGGCGATGGGGATAGGCCGCGGGGGCCGGGCGAAGGTCCTGCCGTGGCTGTTCATAGGGGCGATGGTGGTGACGGGCCTGGTGCTGGCCCTTGTCGCAGGGGCGGCGAACAGGCTGGGGGGAGAGGGGGCGAGCGAGGAGTTGAACCTGCCTTCGCACGCGCAGTTTTACGGGATCGCATCGATCATGATGTTCCTGTTCGCTGCGAGCGTTGGGCCTGAGTTGCTGTGTCCGGACAGGCGGAACGGAGTGATCAGCCTCTATCTGGTGCGGCCGCTGAACGGGTCTGATTATGTCGCCGCGAGGTGGCTTTCGTTCCTGACTGTGATGGTTGGGGTGGCGTGGCTGCCGCAGGTTGTCCTCCTGCTGGGGCTCGCGCTGGGCGCGCCGGACATGGCTCAATACTTCAAGGAGAACTGGTTGGACGTGCCGCGGTTCCTGGCGGCTGGGGCGGTGCTGGCGGTCTATGTGACGACCCTCGCGCTGCTGGTGTCCTCGTTCACCACGAGGCGGGCGTACTCGTCGGCGTTTTTGATCGGCATGTTTGTGATTTCAAACGCGGTGGCGAACGGAGTGGGGCAGTCGGTGGGTGGGACGGCGGGCCAATGGGTTTCGCTCCTTTCGCTGAGCAACATCCCTGTGCATGTGAACGACATCATTTTCAACAGGTCGAGCGGGGTGACTGATGAGTCCCTTGCGAATGAGCTGCCCGAGTATGTGCGGACCGGCTGGTGGGCGCTGTGGACGGTCGTGCCGGGGTTCCTGCTCTGGCGGAAGTACCGGAGGTTGAGCCCGTGAGGGAGGCGTCTCGCCAGAGCCAGCACAACAGCGCCACTCACTCCAATCCTCTCCCGCTGGGAGACGGCGTTGTTTCACCCCTTACCCCGTCCTCTCCCCCTGAGGGAGAGGGGAAGGCCGCCGTCATTCAAGTGCGGAAGGTGTCGAAGTGGTACGGGAACGTGGTGGCGGTGAGCGATGTGTCGTTCGATGTGAAGCCGGGGATCACGGGCCTGCTCGGTCCGAACGGCGCGGGCAAGACGACGCTTCTGAGGATGATGACGGGGCTGGCCGGAGTGTCGGACGGGACGATGCTGACGTTCGGCGAAGACCCGCGCAATAACCCCTCTCTTTACGGCCGGATCGGGGTGATGGCCGAGCACGAGAGTGTGTACGGGTTTATGACGGGGCGGGAGTTTGTCAGGTTCGCTGCGAAGATGCGGGGCGTGGCGGATGTAGAGGCCGCGGCGGCGAAGGCGATAAGCGCAGTGGACTTGCTCGCTGCGCAGGACAGGGCCATGGGTGGGTATTCGCGTGGGATGAAGCAGCGGATCAGGTTGGCGGCGACGATCGCGCACGACCCAGAGCTTTTGATCCTGGATGAGCCTCTGAACGGAGCGGACCCCAGGCAGCGGGTGGAGTTTCAGAGGCTTTTGAAGCAGCTTGCCGCGGAGGGCCGGACGATCGTGTTGTCTTCGCATATCCTCGAGGAAGTGGAGCAGCTTGCTGGTACTGTGCTGCTGATCATCAACGGGAAGCTGGCGGCTTCAGGGGACTACCGGGCGATACGGGCGGCGTTGGACGAGAGGCCGTATCACGTACGCGTCCGGTGCTCGGAGCCGAGGAGGCTGGCGGCGGCGCTCGTGGGGCTGCAGGCCGTGGACGCTGTGAGCTTTGACCCGGGGGGCGCGCTGATTGTGTTGAGCA